>WNFD01007531.1_pt1 | contig 11041 bp, 10 predicted proteins | sample 5400491 | NCBI WGS metagenome assembly WNFD01 (sample SAMN13153343, study PRJNA577476) | soil metagenome | isolation source: 120 cm saprolite under Douglas fir tree site 2 hole 2 replicate 2 | place: USA:California | collected 2015-04-18 | reverse complement strand
AGATCTCGCACTGGGCCGGGTCCCGCTCCGAGCAATCGGCCAGCTTACCCGGCAGCGTGGACGACTCGAGCAGCGATTTGCGCTGCACCAGGTCCCGGGCTCGCTTGGCGGCTTCCCGCGCCCGCGCCGCCACCATGCACTTGTCGATCAGCCGGCGGGCGTCGGGCGGATTCTCCTCCAGGTACTGGGTGAAGCCGTCGCCGAAGACCGTCTCGACCTGGCCGCGCACCTCTGAGTTCCCGAGTTTGGTCTTGGTCTGGCCCTCGAATTGGGGTTCGCGCAGCTTCACGCTGAGCACCGCGGTCAGCCCCTCGCGGACATCGTCGCCCGTGAGGCTGGGGTCGGACTCCTTCATCAGCCCGGCCTTGCGTGCGTACTTGTTGAGCACGGACGTGAGCGCCGACCGGAACCCGGTCACGTGGGCGCCCCCCTCGACAGTGTTGATGTTGTTGGCGTAGGCGAGCACGGTCTCGGTGAAGCCCTGGTTGTATTGCAGGGCCACCTCAATGGTGGTGCCCTCCACCTCGCGCTCCACGTGCATGGGCCGGACGTTGACGGTACCCTTCTCGCGGTTCAGGTAGCGGACAAAGGCGACGATGCCGCCCTCGAAGTAGAAGTGGTAGTCGAGGTCGATCCGTTCGTCGCGGAGCAGGATGTTGACCCCTTTGTTGAGGAAGGCCAGCTCGCGCAGGCGGTGGGCCACGAGGTCCCACTGGAAGCCGAGCTCTTCGAAGATCTCCGGATCTGGCCAGAACCGGACATAGGTCCCTGTGGTGTCGGCTTTGCCCACGACCTTCATCGGTCCGGCCGGCCCACCGCGATGGTATTCCTGGTGATAGCGCTTGCCATGGCGCTCCACGGTCACTTCCAGCTTCTCGGAGAGGGCATTGACGACCGAGAGGCCGACCCCGTGCAGCCCGCCCGAGACTTTGTAGCCGCCCCCGCCAAACTTGCCGCCGGCATGCAGCTTGGTGAGGACCACCTCCAGGGCAGACTTTCCGCCCTGGTCCTTCATTGGATCGACGGGAATGCCGCGGCCATTGTCGGCGACGGACGCCGAGTTGTCCTTCCAGAGGGTGACCTCGATGTTGTCGCAGAACCCGGCCAGCGCCTCGTCGATGGAGTTGTCCACGATCTCCCAAATGAGATGGTGGAGGCCCCGGTTGTCGGTGGACCCGATGTACATGCCGGGGCGCCGCCTGACCGGCTCCAAGCCCTCCAGAACCTGGATGGCCTTGGCGTCGTAGGCAGGCGGCGATTGATCTTTAGGATTCAGCAATAAGGCGGGCTCCGCGAATACAAATTCTACCAAAAACGGGCCCCAAATAGGCCCCGATTTTGGCCTGTGAGTGGCTCTCTTTAGGTGGCCGCGACGTGCTCCGCAACCAGCGCCGCCGGACGCCAGCGAAGGTCGAGTTGACGGGCGGCTCGGACCTCGTCCAGGCGGCCCACCGGGGCGGTGTGCGGAGCGCTGGTGACCAGCGCCGGATCGCGTGCGATCTCGTCCGCGATCTGCTCCATGGCCGCGATGAACCCGTCCAGGGAGGCCTTGGATTCGGTCTCGGTGGGCTCGATCATCATCGCCTCGGGGACGATCAGGGGGAAATAGATGGTGGGTGGGTGGTAGCCGAGGTCGATCAGCCGCTTGGCGATATCCAGGGCGCGGACGCCCCGCTCCTTGGCCTGGCGGGCGGTGAGCACGAACTCGTGCATGCTCGGGGTCGGAAACGCATCGCCGAAGACCCGGCGCAGGTGGTGGCGCAGGTAGCTGGCGTTGAGCACGGCCTGCTCGGCCACCTCATTGATGCTGTTGCCGTAGGCGCGGATGTAGGCGTAGGCCCGGACCAGCATGCCGAAGTTCCCGTAAAAGGCTCGCACCTTTCCAATCGACTGCGGCCGGTCGTAGTCGAAGGCGAAGCGGCTGTCACGCCGCTCGACCGTCGGCACCGGGAGAAAGGCCGCCAGGTGCGCCTTCACCCCCACCGGACCGGCGCCGGGTCCACCCCCACCGTGCGGGGTGGAGAACGTCTTGTGCAGGTTCAAGTGCACGACGTCGAAACCCATGTCGCCCGGCCGCGCCACGCCCACCAGGGCGTTCAGGTTGGCGCCGTCGTAGTACATCTGGGCGCCCTGCTCGTGGGCCAGCCGGGCGATCTCGACGATGTCCGTCTCGAAAAGGCCGAGGGTGTTCGGATTGGTCAACATCACCGCGGCGACCCGGGGCGAGAGCTTGGTCCGGAAGTCGTCGACATGCACGAGCCCGTCCGGACCGGTCTTGATCGGGATGGTCTGGAGGCGGGACAAGGCCGCGCTCGCCGGATTCGTGCCGTGCGCGCTGTCGGGCACCAGCACCTGGTCGCGGTGCTCGCCGCGGCTGCGATGGTAGGCCTCGATCATGAGCAGGCCAGTCCACTCGCCGTGGGCGCCGGCCGCCGGCTGCAGGCTCATCCGGTTCATCCCGGTCAGCGCCAGGAGGGCCTGTTCCAGCTCCCACATCAGGCGGAGGGCACCCTGGGCCTTGCCCTCGGGGTGGTAGGGATGCAGGTCGGCGAAGTCTTCGAACCGGGCGATGGCTTCGTTGACCGTAGGGTTGAACTTCATAGTGCAGGAGCCGAGTGGATACAGCCCGTCGTGCAGGCTGTGATTGCGGCGGCCGAGCCGGCCGAAGTGGCGGGCGACCTCCGGTTCGCTGAGCGAGGGGATGGCGAGCGGCTGGGCGCGGCGCAGGCCGAGGGGCACGAGTCGGTCGAGCGGCTGCTCCGGCACCTCCGATGCCGGCAGCCGCGGGCCCGGATAGTCGGGCCTGGCGAGCTCGAACAGCAGCGGCTCGTTCATGGCAGGGCGTCCAGGTAAGCCTTCAGGCTGGTGGCATCGTTCAGCTCGGTCACCGAGACCAGCAGCGCGTCCCGCAGCGCGGGGTCAAACCGGCCCAGGGGGAGTCCCGGCAACACGCCGCGCTGCAGCATCGCGGCCTGCACCTCCTCGGCCGCCCTGGGAGTCCGAACGACGAACTCTGACAGGAACGGACCGCTCCAGGCCAGCCCGTATCCGGGCCGCTCGGCGATCGCCGCCGCCAGCCAGTGGGCCCGCTGCGCGCTCAGCTCGGCCAGACGGCGCAAGCCATCGCCCCCCATCCGAGCCAGATAGGTGGTGGCCGCCAGGGCCATGAGCGCATGGTTGGTGGTGATGTTCGACGTGGCATTCTCGCGCCGGATGTGCTGCTCGCGCGCCTGCAGGGTCAACACGAAGCCCCGACGGCCCTGGGCATCGACCGTCGCCCCCACCAGCCGACCTGGCATCCGACGGAGCAGCGTCGCCCGGCAGGCGATGAACCCCAGGTAAGGTCCGCCGAACGACAGCGGGATGCCCAGCGGCTGCCCGTCACCCACCGCCAGGTCCGCTCCCCAGTCGCCCGGGGAGGCGAGGATTCCCACGGAGATGGGATCGACGCAGGCGATCAGCAAGGCGCCGGCGGCGTGCGCCAGGTCGGCAACGGGTTGCGGGTCCTCCAGGACGCCGTAGAAATTCGGCTGCTGCAGGATGACCGCCGCGGTGGCGCTGGTGACGGCCTCCGCCAAACGCCGTTGGTCCACGCGACCGTCCGCGCCGGCGACCGCCCGCACGACCTGGTAGTCCTGGCCATTGGCGTACGTCCCCAGCACCTGCACGTACTCCGGGTGCAGCGCTCCGGCGACGACCACGTTCTGCCGGCCCGTCTGCCCGATTGCCATGTGCGTAGCCTCGGCCAGGGCGGACGCCCCGTCGTACAGGGAGGCGTTGGCCACGTCCAGCCCGGTCAGCAGCGTGATCATAGTCTGGAATTCGTAGGTCGCCTGCAGCACGCCCTGGCTCGCCTCGGCCTGGTAGGGGGTGTAGATGGTGTAGAAGTCGGGGCGCGAGATGATCGCATTCACCACCGCCGGGCTAAAGCGGCGCGACGCCCCCGCCCCCAGGAAGTTGCGCCCGGGCGCGATCCGCTCATTGAGCCGGCCCAGCTCGCGAAAATACTGGACCAGCTCCAGTTCCGACATCGGCTCCGGCAGGTCAACGCCGTGCCGCTTCAAGGCCTCTGGGATCTGGGCGAAGAGATCGGCGACGTCGCGCTTGCCCAGCTCGCGAAGCATGGCGGCCCGTTCGGCCGCCGTGTTCGGCAGGTAGGCCACTAGTGCCCCGGGCCCTCGACCAGGGCGTTGTAGGCGTCCTGGTCCAGCAGCTTCGGATTGGGTGACACCCCGCGCAGCTTGAGGATCCACCCTTTTCCGTACGGGTCATCGTTGAGCAGCTCGGGGTGCTCCTTGAGGGCGTCGTTGACCGCGGCCACCTCGCCCGCTACCGGGGAGTAGAGGTCGGAGGCCGCCTTCACGGACTCGACCACCCCAAACCGGTCGCCCACCTTGAGCTTTTGGCCGACGGAAGGGAACTCCAGGTAGATCACGTCGCCCAGCTGCGACTGCGCGTACTCGGTGATGCCGATGGTCGCGGCGTCGCCCTCCTGGCGAACCCACTCGTGACTCTCACTGAACCGCAGCCCACTCAGCTCCGCCATGCTTCCTCCCTCATCTGTCTGCTTACGGATGCGGACGCCGGTAAAATGGGAGCGCCACCACGTCGGCGGGCGCGGCGGCACCCCGCACGTCCACCGCCAGGCTGGTCCCGACTTGGCTGAGCGCCGGCGGGACGAAGGCCAGCGCGATGTTGTACCCGAGCGTAAACGACACGTTGCCCGATGAGACGGTTCCGACCGGCCGGCCCTCGTGCAAGACCTGGTAGCCGTGGCGCGGGATGCTTCGATCCCGCATCCGCAGCCCAACCGTGACCCGCGGCAGCCCGTGCTGCGCCACCCGAGCAATGGCATCCCGGCCGATGAAGTCCTTGTCGAGCCTGACCGCCCAGTCCAGGCCGGCCTCCAATGGATTCGTCTGCTCATCCAGGTCACTGCCGTAGAGCCGCATGCCGGCCTCCAGCCGCAGCGTGTCCCGGGCTCCCAGCCCGGCCGGCTTGAGCCCGACCTCCCCGCCCGCGTCCAGCAGACGCTGCCAGAGTCTGACGGCCTCGCTGGGCTGGCAGAACAGCTCGAAGCCATCCTCCCCGGTGTACCCGGTCCGGGAGGTGCGGCACGGCACGCCGGCCACCCTCCCGTCCACGAAGGCGTAGTACTTCACGGCTTTGAGGTCGCGATCCGCCAGACGCTGCACGAGTGCTGGAGCTCGTGGTCCCTGGACGCCAATCAGCGCCGTCTGCCGGCCCGTGTTGCGCGCTGTCCCCCCAGGCGCGTGCGCGGCGACCCACTCGAAGTCTTTGTCCTGGTTCCCAGCGTTGACCACCAGCAGGTAGCCCGGGCTCAGGTTGTAGACGAGCAGGTCATCGAGAATCCCGCCCTGCTCATTGCAGAGCAGCGCGTACCGGGCTCGGCCGGGCTTCAAGGTCGCCACCTCGTTGGTGAGGAGCCGCTCCAGCTGGGCCACGGTGTCGGTCCCTGAAACCTCGATCTCGCCCATGTGGGAGAGGTCGAAGAGGCCGGCCGCGGTGCGCACCGCCTGGTGTTCTTCGCGGATGGACGAATACTGGAGCGGCATCGACCACCCGCCGAAGTTGGTCATCTGCGCGCCCAGCCGGAGGTGCTCCTCGAAGAGCGGAGTCCGCTCCACGGTCGCCACCGGCTGCGTCACGTGGCTAGTCTACGTCCGGCTCGTCGCCATTCGGCTCGTCGAGAACCTCCAGGTACGGCAGCAGGTCCTCGTCATGGAGCTGGCGCGCTCCCCGCAGCATCGCCCGGATGATGCCCACCCGCTGGACATCCCACGCCAGCAGCTTGGCGATCTCGGCGTCGGTCGCCGGCCGCATCAGGTCCGCGGAGAGGAGCTGTTCAGCCCGCTCAAAGACCCGGCAGGCGGCCACGAACGCTTCGTCGTTGTGCTGGGCATCGCGAGTCATGGCCACCACGGCATCCATGGTGGCGGTGATGGCGGCGCGGAGGGTGTCCGTAAACCCCTGCTCGGTCCCGCGGTAATGCTCGACGGCGGAAATCAAGGCCAGCGAGCCCTCCTGGAAGAGGTCGCCGAAGGCGATGCCCTCTTCCCGATGGTGGCGCGCCTCCTCGAAGACCAGGTGCAGGTTGTGCTCGATCAGGGTCCGGTTGGCGGCCTCGCGGGCGACTCCGTGGGTACCCAGGAGGCGACCCTGCTCGGCGTGAGGCAGGCGTGGGTAAGCCGCCAGCTGGGCCTGGTAATCGACCTCCTCCTCATCGAGCGTGACCGGCGAACGGTGCTCCTGCGCCATCAATTTCTCATTCTATTCTGCGCAAGCCTGCCTCGATTTCAAACTTGATCTAGTTAGATATGATGAAGACTGTGAGGGTGGGACGCGTCGTCGCCGCCTTCGCGCTGGCGGCATCCCTGGTCGTTCCGGCGCGCGCCAGCGCCGCGCCCCCGGTGGTCCTGGTGGCCACCCTGGACGGCGTGATCAACCCCATCACGGACAGCTATGTGCAACGGGCGGTGGACCGGGCCGTCCGGGAGGGGGATACCGCCCTGGTCATCGCCCTGGACACCCCCGGCGGGCTGGATACGTCCATGCGCCACATCATCAAGACCATGCTGGCAGCGCCGGTTCCGGTGGTCATCTACGTCTCGCCGTCGGGCGCCCGGGCGGCTTCGGCTGGCCTCTTTATCACCCAGGCGGCCGATGTGGCCGCCATGGCACCGGGGACGAACATCGGGTCCGCCCACCCGGTGAGCATCGGGGGCCCGAACCCCGCCCCCAACGCCAGCCCCAGCCCCGGAAGCGCGGCCGGCGACATCGAGAGCCAGAAGATCGAGAACGACGCGGCGGCCTACATTCGCTCCCTGGCCACCCTGCATCACCACAACGCCGACTGGGCGGAAACGGCCGTGCGCCGGAGCGCCAATGTCCCGGCGGATGAGGCGCTCCAGCTCAACGTCGTCGACCTGCAGAGTCGCGACCTGAGCAGCCTGCTGGAAGACCTGGACGGCCGGCAGGTGGACAAGGGCGGCCAGACATACACGCTGCACACAGCCAACGCCGCCATCGAGCGCATCGAGCTGAGCGAGTTCGACCGCTTGCTGGAGGCGGTCTCGGACCCGGACGTCGCCTACCTCCTCCTGCTGCTGGCCATCATCGCCATCGGGTTCTGGGTGACCCATCCCGGGTTCTTCCTGCCGGGGGTGGTGGGCGTAATTGCCGGCATCCTGGCCGGGGTGGCGCTGTTCAACCTGCCGATCAATACCGCGGGCGTAGTACTGATCCTGCTGGCCATGGCCATGTTCGTCATCGATCTCAAGGCGCCCACGCATGGTGTATTGACCACAGGCGGGGTGGTCGCCATGGCGCTCGGCTCACTTCTCTTGATCGACACCGGATTCCTTTCAGAGGGGGTCAACATCTTCCTGATCCTGGTGACGGTTGGGCTGCTGGGCGGGTCGTTCGGCTTCGTCCTGCGCAAGGTGCTGGAAGCCCGGCGTCGGCCGTTCGCGGCCGGTGAAGAATCAATCGTCGGCAAAGTTGGCACGGTACGCGAGCCGCTCCGGCCGGACGGCCTGGTCTTCGTCGACGGCGCCCGCTGGCAGGCGACATCGGTCTCTGGACCGATTGAGGCGGGCAGCCAGGTCAGGGTGGTTGGGATTGATGGGCTGCGCCTTCGGGTAAACAAGGCCGGCTCCGAGTCCGCGGCCTCGGCCCCCACGCCGCCCAAGGCCGCTTCCCAGTAGTAGCCTCTTTCCGAATCCGGACTAATATGGGTTGCGTCCGGCCGCACTGAAGAGGAGGAAGCCGTGTTCCCGATAGCTGTCGTCGGCGTCATCATCGTCTTGGTCCTCGTCGGATTCACATCCGCCGTCCGGATCATCAACGAGTACGAGCGGGGGGTGCTCTTCCGCCTCGGCCGGCTGATGGATGTCAAGGGGCCGGGGCTGCGGCTCATCATCCCGTTCGGGATCGACCGCCTGGTCAAGATCGACCTGCGCACCATCACCCTGGAGGTTCCTCCACAGGAAGTCATCACCCTCGACAACGTGACCGTCAAGGTCAACGCTGTCATCTATTTCCTGGTCATCAATCCCAACTGGGCTGTGACCAAGGTCATGAACTACGTGAACGCCACCTCGCAGATTGCGCAGACGACACTTCGCAGCGTGTTGGGCCAGTCCTCGCTCGACACCCTGTTGGCCGACCGGGAAAAGATCAACACCGTGCTGCAGAAAATCATCGATGAGCAGACGGAGCCCTGGGGCATCAAGGTCTCAACCGTCGAGATCAAGGATGTTGAGCTGCCCCAGACCATGCAGCGGGCGATGGCCAAGCAGGCCGAAGCCGAGCGGGAAAAACGAGCCAAGATCATTCATGCGGAAGGGGAGTTCTCCGCCGCCAGCCAGCTCGCCGAGGCCGCGAAAATCATCGCCACCCAGCCGAGCGCCCTGCAGCTCCGCTACCTGCAGACCCTGACCGAGATCGGCGTCGAGCGCAACACCATGATTGTGTTCCCCATGCCCATCGACCTGATCCAACCCCTGCTCGACATTCGTCCGCGGACGGGCGGCTCCCCGGCCGCACCCTCCGGGGCGGCTCCTAAGACCTGATCCCGGCGGCCTCGGCTCCCGTCGACCTGGTCACGGTCCTGGTCCTGGGCCTGGTGGCCGGTCTCTTCGTGCTCGCCAACTATGGGGAGCGGTCCCGCGCTGCGCGGCTGGTGACCATCCTGCTCACGATCACCATCGGCTTGCTCTTTACGGCGGCCGGGGCGTTCACCAGCCAATGGGTGGGGCTCCTGATGGTGGCGGCGCTGGCCGCCTCGCTCCTCTACCTTATTCCTAGCGTGCAGCAGGCGGTGGCTGGCAGCCTGCCACTGCGGCCCGGCTCAACGGTGAACTACGTCGCGGTCTCCCTGGCTCTGCTGCTGTTTGCGTTCCAGCTGGGAACCCAGTTGACGGTCGACGTGCTCGGCCTCCTGGCCAAGAGCCCACCATTCACGTTGGCGGACCTGCTGGTCCAGGAGATTCCGCTGATCGTCATCGCCGTCCTCGGGATCGGCTTCCTGGTGCGCCGAAGCTGGCCGGAGACCATCGATCGGCTCGGTCTTCGCCCGCTGCGCAAGACCTGGTGGGCGTACGCGCTGGTGGCGGTGGTGGCATTCCTGGCGGTCGGCTACGGGATCGATCAGCTGGCCGCGTGGCTGAGCCCCGACACCCAGAAGCGGGTCAATGATGCCAGCCAGGTGGTCTTCCACAGCCTGAGCAACCCGGGGGCGGTCGTCCTGCTCGGGCTGACGGCCGGGATATCCGAAGAGCTCATCTTCCGGGGGGCGATGCTGCCCCGTTTCGGCGTGCTCGCCACCTCATTACTGTTCGCCGCGGTCCACACCCAGTACGGCATCACCTTCGCCACCCTGGAGGTCTTCGTCATCGGCCTCGGGCTAGCCTGGCTGCGCCTGCACGCCGGGACCCTGGCGTGCATCGCCAGCCACGCCGGGTACGACATTATCGTCGGGTTGCTGGCTCTCCACTAGTTTTCCCCTTACCGAACATCCGTTCGGGGTCTGCCGAGCGTATAATCCAGCCCAAATCCACGCCCTCGTCCCAGCACAGCACTTGCCCTGCATCTATGCCGTCGTTAACCAGAAGGGTGGAGTCGGAAAGACAACCACGGCAATTAACGTGGCTGCCAACCTTCCCGACCTCGGCAAGTCCGGCCTGATCGTGGACATGGATCCGCAGGGCAACACCACCAGCGGGTTCGGCATCGACAAGAGCCGGCTGGCGGGCAGCGTCTACAACGTCATCATCGAGGCCGCCGACGTCAATGCGGTCATCCGTCCCACCGGGGTGCCGGGCCTCGACATCCTCCCGTCGCATCGGTCTCTGGCCGGGGCCGAAATCGAGCTCATCGGATTGCCCCGCCGGGAGCGGCGGCTGGTGTACGCGCTGGACATGCTGCGCCATGCCTACGACTACGTGATCATCGACTGCCCGCCCTCGTTGGGATTGTTGACTGTCAACTGCCTGGTGGCGGCCGAGTACATGCTGATCCCCATCCAGTGCGAGTACTACGCGCTGGAGGGGTTGGGGGCGCTGACCCATACCTCGCAGCTGATCCAGCGCGAGCTCAACCCCAGGCTGAAGATCGGCGGGATCGTCCTCACCCTTTTCGACCCGCGCACGACGTTGGCCTGGCAGGTGGCGGAGCAGGTGCGCAGCCAGTATCCGGACGAGACCTTCCGAACCATCATCCCGCGCAACGTGCGCTTGAGCGAGGCACCCAGTCACGGGATGCCGATCACCCAGTACGATCCGGCCTCTCGGGGGGCGGTGGCCTATCACGAACTGACCAAAGAGTTGATCTCCCGCGGCGCCGCGGCGAACCACCACGAACTCACCAAGGAGTTGATCGCCAGATGAACAAGCGGCGCGGCCTGGGGCGCGGGCTGGAAGCGCTCATCCCCTCCGGCGAATACCTTGACGACACGGCGGTCGGCATGGCGCAGCGCCAACAGGCCCTGCGCATCCCGATCCAGGACATCCGACCCAACCCGGACCAGCCCCGCCAGGCCTTCGGCCCCGAAGATCCGGCAGCACGGCATCCTGCAACCCCTCCTCGTCCGCGAGCTGCCCGATGACGGCTACGAGTTGATCGCCGGCGAGCGGCGGCTGCGCGCTGCCCAGATTGCTGGCCTGACCGAGGTGCCGGTGATCATTCACAACGGGTCCACGGATACCGCCGACGAGCGCCTGCAACTGTCGTTGATCGAGAACCTGCAGCGGTCCGACCTCAACCCGGTCGAGGAGGCGCGGGCCATGCGCCGCGGAGATCGCGCTGGCTTCGATGGCGTTGAGCGCGACGTCCGGCAGCCCCAGCAACCTGACCGCGTTGGCGACTGACACGCGTCCTTTGCCCAGCCTTTCGGCCACCGCCTCCTGGGTCAACCCGAACTCATCAAGCAGCCGTCGTATAGCCCGCGCCTCCTCGACCGGGTTGAGGTCGGACCGCTGCAGGTTCTCGATCAACGACAGTTGCAGGCGCTCGTCGGCGG
>WNFD01007217.1_pt1 | contig 11042 bp, 8 predicted proteins | sample 5400491 | NCBI WGS metagenome assembly WNFD01 (sample SAMN13153343, study PRJNA577476) | soil metagenome | isolation source: 120 cm saprolite under Douglas fir tree site 2 hole 2 replicate 2 | place: USA:California | collected 2015-04-18 | reverse complement strand
CGAACATGATTCCTTCGTCGGCGCATCGCCGCGCGAAGCCGGCCTTCTCGCTGAGGAAGCCGTAGCCGGGATGGATAGCGTCGCATCCGGCCTGTTTGGCGACCTCGATGATTTGTTCGCCGTCAAGGTACGCGGCCGCGCCAACGCCGTTCAGGCGCCGGGCTTCGTCGGCTTTTCGCGTGTGGAGTGAGCGCGCGTCGTCGTTGGAAAACACTGCCACCGTGCGAATGCCAAGTTCGGCCGCGGCGCGCATGACGCGAATTGCGATCTCAGCGCGATTGGCGATCAAAAGACTCTTCGGAATCATGTTTCTTTCATCTCTTTCCCATGACGCTGGCTCTCGCCTGATTTTGTATCTAAAGCATGCTGACCCGACTTTGCGAAAGTGCTACGCAGTTCGCCAAATTTACGACTCAGTATTGCGAGGCATAACCATCCAACTCATGTAGAGTGTTCTGCCCATGAGAAATAGGATCCCGCAAAGGAAAATCACGATCATAGTGGTGATGGTCGTCGCGCTCTGGTCGGGCTCTGCGCTCAGCCAGCAAGTTGCGGCTAGCTCTCCGGCGGCGATCGCGTCGGCGACGCAAGTTCCGAATCTATCGACACCGAATCAAGCAGAACTCTCCGCTCTGATTGCGGCGGGGACGCTTCCCGATTTGCGCTGGCCGAATTTCACTGACTACCGGGCGGACGTCAAAAAGTTTTACGACTCGGGATCGAATTCGCCCGCATGGATTCAAAGCGGTCAGCCGCGGCCTCAAGCGCTCGCGATGATCGAGCTATTCAAACAAGCTTCGCGCAAGGGTCTCAATCCCGATGACTACGATGCGGCGCGATGGGATGCGCGAATCGCGAAGTTGCAACCTACGGGGCCGCCGCCGTCGGACGCGGACCTCGCGCATATCGATCTCGCGCTGACGGTTTGCTCGATGCGCTACATCTCCGATTTGCGCATCGGACGGGTCAACCCGCAACACTTCAAGTTCGGTCTCGACGTTGGGCCGAAGAAGTATGACCTGCCAGACTTGATCCGAACCCAGGTGCTGACGGCGGAGGATGTTCCGGCTCTGATCGCGAAAGACGAGCCGCCTTATGAAGGTTACCGGCGGGCCGAGGTTGCGCTCGCGAGTTACTTGAAGCTCGCCGGCGCCGGTGATGCGCCCGCGGTGCCGATGCCAGCGAAGGGTGTGCGTCCGCACAAGCCGTATTCTGGAACGCCGCAACTTATCGTGAGGCTTCGTCAACTTGGAGACCTCGCGCCCGATGCCCCTACCTCGGCGAACTACGATGGCGCAGTCGTCGATGCGGTGAAACATTTTCAGCGCCGCCATGGGCTCGAGCCGGACGCCGTGTTGGGTAAAGACACTGTGACGCAAATGAATCAGACGCTCAGCCGTCGGGTGCAGCAACTTGAACTGACGCTCGAGCGCTACCGGTGGATACCGCCTAACTTTCCCGAGCCGCCGTTGGTGGTGAACATTCCGGAGTTTCGCCTGCGGACGCTGCGCAAGCAGCCGGCGGAATATCTGACGATGCGCGTAGTGGTTGGCAAGGCGATGCGCACTCAGACACCGGTCTTCGCCGACAACATGCGCTACCTGATTTTCCGTCCGTACTGGAATGTCCCGCCTTCGATCCAGCGCTCAGAGTTGGTTCCGAAATCGGAGCGCGATCCAAACTACCTTACGGATCACGGATTCGAAGTGGTTAGCAACGGTGGCGTCGTCGTGTCCGATGGATCCGTATCGGACAGCGTGATGCGCGGACTTCGTTCGGGCGCTTACAGTATTCGCCAGAAGCCGGGGCCCAAGAATGCGCTCGGCCTTGTCAAGTTCATGTTCCCGAATCCGTACAACGTGTACCTGCACAGCACGCCGCAGCCGGAGTTGTTCGCGCGGGCGCGGCGCGACTTCAGCCACGGATGTATCCGAGTTGAAAACCCGGCCGCGCTGGCGGCGTGGGTATTGCGGGACAAGCCGGAGTGGACTGTTGATCGAATTCGCGCCGCTATGAACGGCGACACTTCCGTTCAGGTGAATCTCGACAAACCTATTCCCGTATTAATTCTCTATAGTACGGCTGTGGTCGAGCCGGATGGCGAAGTTCGATTCTTCGAGGACATCTACGGGCATGACGCGTCGCTAGTCAAAGTATTAGCAAATGGCTATCCATATCCCGGTTGAGTTGAGTAGTCACAGCAATAGCTACTTACAATACTACTTCAACTGACTCCGTTTTGCTGGAACCAGGCTTGCATTCGCTTCCAGCCGTCTTTGGCCGCTTCGGGGCGGTAGCTCGGACGATAGTCCGCGTTGAAGCCGTGGGGAGTGTCGGGATAGATGACGATTTCCGATTTTTTTCCCGCGGCTTTCAGCGCGGCGCGCATCTGCTCGATTTGCGCAACCGGAATTCCCTGATCTGCGCCGCCGTAGAGACCTAAGACTGGCGCGTTGATCTGACTGGCGAGATCGATTGGATTCTTAGGTCGCAAGTCACTGGCTGGAACCTGCAGCGGTCCGTACCATGCGACTGCCGCTTTCACGTTCTGGTTATGCGCCGCATAGAGCCAGACCTGGCGGCCGCCCCAGCAAAACCCGGTGATGCCCAACTTTGTCGTGTCGGCCTTGCCGGTGCTTTTGGCCCATGCGACGGTCGCGTCGAGGTCGGATGCGACTTGGCTATCGGGGACTTTCGCGACGACCTGCATGATCGCCTGCACGTCACTCAGGGTCGATACGTCGCCTTCGCGCGAGTAGAGGAGCGGCGCGACCGCGAAGTAGCCCTGTTTGGCGAGGCGCCGGCAGATGTCCTTGATATGCTCATGCACGCCGAAAATTTCGTGCACAACGAGAACGGTAGGAAAAGGACCGCCAGTCGCGGGCATCGCGCGATAGGCGGGAATCTCTCCGCCTTCGACCGGAATCTTGACTTCGCCGGAGACGAGGCCGTTGCTGTCGGTCGTGATTGTGTCGGCCGACACAGGCATCACAGCCAGCGCAAAGCCGGCCGCGAGGCTTCCCACTACGAATGCGCGCCGCGAGATTTTAGTACTCAATGGCCGCCGCTCGATGCGCCCCATAGTTCGCGCAGGCGTTGGTCGCGGCCGCAGTGGTAGCGGTAGAACTCGTATCTAATCGGATTTTTCTTGTAGTAGAACTGGTGGTACTCCTCGGCGGGATAAAACTTCGTAGCCTGCACGATTTCAGTCACGATTGGCTCTTTGAACGGTTTGGATTCATCGAGCGCAGCTTCCGATTCTTTCGCTTCGATCTCCTGCTCCTGATCGTGAAAGAAAATCGCGGTGCGGTACTGATGCCCGGTGTCGCAGAACTCGCGATCGCGCGTGGTCGGATCGACGTTGTGCCAGAAGACGTTGAGCAGCTTGCGATAGGTCGTTTTGGTTGGGTCGAAAGTTATTTCGATCGATTCGGCGTGACCGGTGCCGCCTTCGGAAACTTCTTCATAGGTGGGATTCACCTTCTGCCCGCCGGTGTAGCCGACCGTGGTCGAGACGACACCGGGCAGTCCTTCGAATGCCGGCTGCATGCACCAGAAGCATCCGCCCGCGAAAGTGGCCTTCGCGGTGGGGTTAGCGTCGGCGGCGTGGACGTAGTGGCGCGAGCCTCCGCCGAATGTGATTAGTAAGAGGAGTCCGAATTGTAAAAACTTTCGCATCAAAGATGAGCCTCCGCGCATCGCTTCTATCAAACGATCACGCGGAGGCTCCGGTTCCCAAGATTGCGAATTCTCGATCGCAGTATCTTACGCGTTGGTGACGTTAACGACCTGGATCTCGGTGAAGCCGAGCAAACCCCAGGGGCCATTCTCCACGCCGATTCCCGACCACTTCGCCCCGCCGAACGGCAGATTCGGCGCGATCGCGAGATGCTGATTCACCCAGGCTGAGCCGCATTCGAGTTGCGCGGCAACTTCCGCGCCGCGATCCGAATCCTTGGACCAGACCGAGCCACTGAGCCCGTAGTGGGTCGCATTCGCGCGCTTAACTGCGTCATCGACGTCTTTGTAGGGAATGATCGGAAGCGCCGGTCCGAATTGCTCTTCATCGACTAGCCGCACGCCGTCGGAAATATTGCCGACGATTGTGGGCGCGAAGAAATATCCTTCGCTGCCGACGCGCGCGCCGCCGCTGATGATCTTAGCGCCGTGCTTCTTCGCGTCCTCGACCAACTCGGTGACCCGCTCGAACTGCGGGCGATTGTTGATCGGGCCCATCTGGGTGCCGGCTTCGAGTCCGTTGCCGACTTTGACGCCCTTGGCGAGTTCGCCGAGCATCTCAAGCATCGGGGCATACATTTCCTGGGGAACGTAGACGCGCTTGATCGCGCTGCAGATCTGCCCGCTGTTTTCCATCGCGCCCCAGAAAATTTTTGGCGCGACCGAGGCGAGATCGACGTCCGACAACACGATCGCGGCGTCGTTTCCGCCAAGCTCGAGCGTCACGCGCTTCAGATCCGGCGCGGCGGCTGCGGCGACCTTCTTGCCGGTTTCGACGGAGCCGGTAAACGAAATTTTTCTCGGGATCGGATGACTGGTCATCCAGGAACCCAACTCGTCGCCGCCTGAGATCACGTTAAGCACTCCGGGCGGGACGATGTCGCGAAGAATCTCGCCGAGCATCAGCGTGGTGATCGGCGTGTACGGCGAAGGCTTGAGCACAATCGTATTGCCGGCAAGGAGCGCGGGTGCGATCTTCCACATCCCGAGCATCAGCGGGTAATTCCATGGCGTAATCGCGGCGACCACGCCGAGCGGCTTGCGGCGGATTTCGATTCGTCCTTGAGGATTGTTCTGGAGCACCTCGGCGGGCAAATCGAGGCTCGCGGTGTACGCGCACCACATCGAGGTGCCCATTATTTCCTGGCCCGCCTTGTCGAGCGGCTTGCCCTGCTCTTGGGTGAGCATCCGTGCGAGCCCCTCGGGAGGTTGTTGCAGAGCCGCGGCGCATTCGTTGAGGACCTTGCGGCGAGTGGCGATATCCTTGCTCCAGGATGGGAACGCGTGCGCGGCGGCGTTCATAGCTTGGTCGAGTTCCGCCTTGGTGCAATCGGGGACTTCGGCAAACACTTTACCGGTGGCTGGATTGATTACACCGGTGGTTTTCGATCCTTTCACCGCTTTTCCGTCGATGGTCATCGTGTGTCCGGGCATTTTGAGGCTCCTTGGAGTTCGTGATGGTGAATGTGGGTCGGTATCGATCTTCCATTACAAGGCATGGGCGTCGCGCGCAACCGTGCATGCGTTTGGCGCTGGTTCCAATTCGTTGTCCTGACTAGCGGAGTAGAACGGTGGCGCGGGCGCCCTCACCCGTCGCGCGGGAGCGCGCGACGACCTCTCCCGAAGGGAGAGGCGAATGCTGCGCGATTCTGAGTTATCGAAAAGAGCTGGAAGGGGTCGAACGGCGCAACGAGGAATTCGCTCCTGACGACTATTTCCTATCTGGTGAATTCGAGTCTGCTGGAAACTGATTGATAAAGAAGAAACCATAGCGTCATTAGCAGCGTGCCGATTCCGACTGAGAATGGGTAAGCGATGGTCGGCGAGTCCATCACGAAGGGGAGTAGCGCGACGGCCAGCGCCGGCGGGACGTGCAGATCGAAAACCCGTAACACCAGGATTCCCCAGGCCATGCTGCAGGCTGCGGCAGCCGGTCCAGCACCGAGCAAATTCCAGAAGAACAACCCGCCCGCGGCAGTCAGGAAACAAGCGACCGGCAACATCAGTGGTCGCTTGGCCCATGGGCAGATAGCGGTATGGCCGAACATCTCAAAGCCAATTACGACCAGCGGGGGAAAAAGCAGGAAACGGAGGCCAGTCAGATTAACGAACATGACGGCCACCGCGACGAACAGCATCAGAGCGATCAGCCAATAGGAGCCGGCAGGAGTCTGTTCGATCGCTTCATCGACCAGCTCCGCAGCGCTGAAAGGCTCCAGCCAGTTTTGCGCGAGGCTGAGCCTTTTCCACAGGATTGAAAGCACGGCCAGGAGCACCGTTCCAAGCGCAACTCCCGCCGGATACCACCAACTCTTCACTCCGAGCACGAGGGGCAGGAGACCGGCTGAGATCGCGGGCGCGACCGGCGACTTCAGCGCAAATATCAAGGCGACTGCGCCGCCCACCGTTAAAAGCACCGAGAGATATCCGTAAGGGAGAGCGCGCGTTATGAGGATGCCGATCACGGCGGTGAGAACCGGGGTAATCGCCAGCAGCAATGGTGCGCTCGCCCACGTGCCACGGGGCCGCGTGAAGACGTCGTGAGAGAGCGCGCCAAGCTCGGGAAACAATACGTAAAAGGCGCCGGTCGCATACGCGATCTCGGCGATGACCGCGATATAGACGAGCGCTATCAACTCGGCGCCAAATCGGTGCCAGCGGCCGAGCGCTCTCGCGGCACCGTCGGGTCGAACGGACGTTTTCATGAGGGCCAGTCGTAATCTTTTATCCTTGGGCCGAGCGCCTCTGCAACGCTTCCAATGATGAAGTGCTCTGCGCGACGCGAATAGTGATTTGCGTTTAAGGGTGCCGGAGGGAAAAGACGATGTCGGAACCGGGCTACGAAGTTATGTGGGGGTGGAGGTGGTGAAGTCGGTTAGGAGATTTTGCAGGTGCTCGACGTCGACTGGCTTTATGAGGTGTTGATCGAAGCCGGCGGACAGGGCGCGGCGTTTGTCTTCTTCCTGGCCGTAGCCGGTCAGCGCGACCAGCAGCTTGGTTCGGGAACCGGGCAGCATACGAATTTGACGCGCGACCTCGTACCCGTCCATATCAGGGAGGCCAATGTCTATAAGGACCGCCTGGAAGTCTGTGGTGCGGATCGCATCGAGTGCGGAGGCACCGGTCGCCTCGATGCGAACTTCGTGGCCGAGGAACTCGAGTAACATCGAGAGGCTCTCGGCGGCGTCGACATTGTCTTCGACTATCAGTACCCGGCGCGTCTTCGCACTTTCGCGAGGCGCATTGTCGCTTGCCTGCGCGCTCTTCTCTCTCAGCTCCGCGAGCAACGGGATGGAAACTTCGAATTCGCATCCCCGGTCGACCCCGTGACTTCGCGCCTCGATTCGTCCGCCATGCATCTCGACGAGTTGCTTGGCCAGGGTTAGTCCGATTCCAAGGCCACCCTGGGTCCGATCGGGAGAGACGTGGGCTTGAGTAAACAGATCGAAAATGCGGGGCAGCATCGCCGGCGAAATTCCGACGCCTGAGTCGCGCACCCGGAGCACCGCCTGATCGCCCTTGCGATAAAACACGACGTCGATCATGCCGCCATTCGGAGTGAACTTAATAGCGTTATGGATCAGATTGCTGACAACCTGCTGCATGCGGACCCGATCCGCTTCGACTTTAATTTTCTCGGCGTTGACCGGTATCGAAATCGTCAGGTGCTGGCGGCGCGCCTCGATCAGATCGCGCAACTCTTCTATCGCGCCATTGATAATCGAGCCGAGCTGGACGGGCTCTTTGCGGAGCGCGATTTTCCCTTTCGTTATCCGGGTGACGTCGAGGAGATCGTCAACGATGCGCGCAAGGTGCGCCGTTTGGCGCGTCGCGATATCGAGCGCGCGGTCACGCCGCGACGCATCGCGATGGGCCGTTGCGACCGCGTTCGATACCGCGGAAAGGGGATTGCGCAGTTCATGGCCGAGCATCGCAAGAAACTCGTTCTTGCGCTGGTCGGCTTCCTTGAGCGCATCGACTCTTTCGCGGAGCTCATCTTCGAGTTGGACGCGCTCGGTTACGTCGCGAATGAAGCATCGCGTGTATAGGAACTTTCCGTCTTCCCAGTATCCGCTCGAATGGATGAGAACCTGGCGCGTCACGCCATTCTTGCATTTGAGTGCGGCGGGAAAATCGTAGACCACTTCGCGCGCCATGATCCTGCGCCAGAACTCGTCGAACAGATCGCGATTGACAAAAAAATCGGCGAGCTTATGGCCGACGTACTCGTCCGCGGAATATCCGAGCAGGCGAAGCTGGCTGGGGTTGGCCCACAAGATCCGCGCGTCGGGGCCAACCTGATGGAGACCTTCGGCGGCGTTCTCAAGAAAATCGGCGAGCTCTTTTTGGCGAAGAGAGAGAGATTTTTCGGCTTCCTTGCGTCCCGACTTCTCGCTCTCGAGCATCTGCGCCTTGTGCTGCAGGTAGGTGATGGAGCGAAGCCGCTCGTCGGGATTCGCGAGTTCGGTATAACTTTCGGCCGGCACCACGTGCGAGTGCTCGGCGCAAATTTTCAGGAACAGCGGTTCATCCGGGCGGTTGGAGAACTGCTTGAACGGGTAGCCGCAACATAGAGAAAACGGAAGTTCCTTTCCGAGCGCGTTCCACAGCTCCTCGAGGCGGAGCAGCGCGTCTCCCTTGCCCTCGGCGAACAGCAGCGCGACCATCTCGCCGTATACGCATACGTGACGGCTCTCGCTCTTCTCCAGCGCGCGCTTGATGGCATCCGCGATGACATTGCGAAAACGTTCCTCGTCGGGAAAATCATCCATCATGAAACTCGCGAGAGTGTCAGCAGCGTCGAGCGCGATGTATCGTCCCTGTTTGCGTAACGCGTCGGGATCGAGGCCGCGCGCGCGCAGCGCTTCTTCGAGACCGTCGCGATGCGCTTTGGTGGCTATCACGACGCCGGAATCGCCCGCGACGAGACTGTCGCCGATTAGTCGGCTGAGCGCTTCGAGCAGGAACGAATCGGCCTCGTAAAACTGGACAAGGTGCGCCGACTCGCGAGCGCTCGACGGCGACGCGGCAGACTCCTCGGAGTCGTTGTCGAAAATTGAAATGGACATCTCGGCCTAACGAAATCGCAGTCTTAACGAGACTGCGGGTCGGAACGCACTAATGCCCGACAATTAAAATGCTACGCCCGAATTCGTGATCCAGACAAGAAAAAATATTGAGTCTCCAGAAAGTTGAATTATTCGACGAACGGCAGGCGAAGAAACCACTGACTGGTTCGTCGTTTGCTTCATCGATCGCAACCACCGTCATGGAGGTGATGTCATGGGTTCCTTTCTGTATGAGGAGATCTGTTGGTTTGCGCAAATTTCAATTTGTGTAACGCTGTTCGCGATGCTCGCTGGTTGCGCCAAGGTTTCGGTCACTCCGCGGGGCGTTGAGCAGTCGAATCCCGCGCTTGTATCAGATGCGCTCGAAGCCGCGCCGACCGCTCCGGCGCAGGTTGCCATTCGCGATTTCACCTTCTACTCGACGTCGGTCAAGGAAAATGGCAGCCCGCTTCATCGGGGAACCGACCTGTTCCGGCGCAGTTCGGCGGACGATCGCCGCATAGAAATCGGTCGCGATGTATCCGCGACGCTTTCGGCCCAGACCGCAAAGCGACTGGCAAAGACGGGCCTTCCGGCGGTGCGAATCCCGAGTGATAGCGACACGCCCATGTACAACAACACCTTGCTGGTTACTGGGCGCCTGATTGACGTCGATGAAGGCAATCGTTTCACGCGCATCGCACTGGGCCTTGGGGCGGGAGAATCTCGCCTCGACACGGAAGTCCACGTGTACCGAGTAGTCGAGGGTGAGAAGGCCGAAGTACTGGCGTTCACTACCCATGCGGATAGCGGAAGGATGCCGGGCTTGCTGCCTTCGATGGGCGTCGGCGAGCTGGTGTTAGGCCCAATAACCGCGCTCACCGCGATCGAGGACGCGGCGTCGAGTGGGCAAAAGATCTACGCCTCTCAAATCGAATACCTGTCAGGCAAAACGGCCGATCAAGTAGCGAATTATCTTTCACAATACTCGGCAGACAACGGCTGGATTCCGCGGAGCAAAGCAAAACGGGTTAAGTTCGCGGCCGGCTGAAGCAAATCGAAACTGATAAGCAAATCGACTGCTTGGAATAAAATTTTTTCACAGTACAGGATACGGGCAGTCGATTTGCTTCGGAAAATTTAGGGCATGTTTCTTGCGCTGTTACTGTTGGACAAAAGTTCAAAGGTGTTTTAGCTCCTTCTCGCGTGAGGGACAGGGCAATGCAAAATTGTTCAGGCAATAAAAAATTCACTATAACTAAACTGACGATGGCGCTGCTCGTTTTAGTCGTTGCGGGCTGCGGTACATCGGAGAATCAGGCGCCAGCCGCCGCCGCCAGCGCTACAACCCCTCTGAAAGCCGCGTCGCCGCCGAGTTCGCAAACAACTCGCACAAACAAGGCATCCACGGCTGCGCACGTCCATTCGTCGCCGGCAGGATCGGCAATGCCGAATACCGGCTTAATTCTCTCGCAAATGCATGAGACCAACCTGACTGAAATAGCGCTGGGGAAAATAGCCGAGCAGAAAGCTGCGAGCAGCGAGGTTCGCGCTTATGCGGACCAGCTCGTCCAGGATCATACCAATGTCGATCGGATGGTAGTTGAGATGGCGCAGGAGAGTGGGACTAATTTGAAAAATGGCGCCGAGGCGCATCAGGCCATTCGACATGAGTCGGCGCGAGAGAAAGCACTCGAACGGAAACTGAAATCTGCGCAGGGTGCCGAGTTCGACCGGCTCTTCCTGCAGGAAACCAGCGCGGAACACGACAAGCTGATCAGCAAGCTTCAGCAAGATAAACAGGACACGAGCGATGAGGAACTCGAGACTTTGATCGAGAAGGTGATTCCGGTTCTGGAACAGCATCGCGAGCTGGCGCAAATTCTGATGAAGAAGGAGCAGGCCTAGCTTCTGGCCGGGCCAATCGATCCTATGGCTACACAAGCAGATGCGGCAGAAATGAGAGCGAGCGAATCTGCATATCGCACATCGCATCGGACTTCGGCGGGCGCGCGAATCGCCGCGGGGATCGCTGCGGGAACGCTCGCTGGCATCCTGATGATCGGATGCATGATGATTTACGCGAGCGTCACCGATGCGGGTGCGACCATGCCCCTGAAGGCGCTCGGTGCGCTCGTGTACGGAGTCGAAGCGTTGGTCGCGGGACCAACGGCGATGCTGGTTGGCGTACTCATCCAACTGGCGATTTCGATCGTGATCGGCATACTCTTCGCGCTGTTCGTGTCGCGGGAGACC
>WNFD01007214.1_pt1 | contig 11043 bp, 8 predicted proteins | sample 5400491 | NCBI WGS metagenome assembly WNFD01 (sample SAMN13153343, study PRJNA577476) | soil metagenome | isolation source: 120 cm saprolite under Douglas fir tree site 2 hole 2 replicate 2 | place: USA:California | collected 2015-04-18 | reverse complement strand
TGACTACTACACAATGTTCGATGAGTTCGGCAATGGGTGGTGGCAGCTGGCTCCGTATTGGAGGTGGGGTCGCCGCAACCGGCTGCTTCTTCGCCGCGCAACCGGCCAGAAGCAGGCAAAACACCAGCCAAGCTTTCCTCATGCCCTTTGTTTTCGCTCTCTCGTGCCCGCTTGTCGATGGCAATCTTGGTTACACGCCCCCAACGCTGACACCCTGCGAGATGGGCAGCAAACTAACGGCTGAGAGCTAAATAGCTGGGGTGTTTGGGGGCGGCGGGAGTCAGCAACTCGACCGAGCTTCGTGAAGGTCGCACCAACTGACAGAAACCGTTGCGGTTGGATGAGTTGCAGTGTCGACCGATCGGCGAACAGCTATCAACGAACAGCGGCCAGTTCCTATCCTGCGATTGCCGTTCGTTCCGCCGTCCGGCTGCAGTGGTGGCGCAGCGCCACATTCATGAAGACATTTCCGCTGGAAGTAGTCTTGAAGCACATCACCAGGGCTTCCGTGTCTTCGCTGCTTTTGCTGCCCTGCTCGGAAGTGTGCAGGGTTGGAGGATGAACGCGGAAGTGAAATCCCTGATCGTTGAGCGTGGTGACGGCATTGCCAATGATCTGGTTGGCCAGCTCACAAACTGCTTCCCCCACCAAATCGTCAGACTGGGATGCTTCGACGCCGGCCAGACGGCTGGCGAGCTGCGTCGCCGTTTCCAGGTCCACATCAAAAATGATCCGCCCTTCGATCTCGCCTGTGAGGCAAACTTCGGCAGCGATCCCTTTCCGCCGGTACGCCTCTTCTTCCATGCTCAGGTTCTCAATGGAAATGGGCGACTCCAGCCCTTGCGCGAGAACGGCATCGGCCGAGTTGATGAAAGGCTGAATCAGGTCCATCCGCATGACTTATGCTCCAGCTCCGACGCCCCGCGTCGTGACTCCATCGTCACGCATCACGTACTTGATGACTTCGTAGAGAACTTCCGGCTTCACCGGTTTCTGCACGAAGTGGCGGGCGCCGCGCTGCAAGGCGGCCACGATGTTCTCCTGATAGCCGACCGACGACACCATTACGATGCGGGCGCTCGGATGGTCGCGCACGATCTTCTCCGCCGCCTCGATGCCTTCCATCTGCGGCATGGTGATATCCATCAGAACGATGTCGGGCGTCAGCCGTTCGTACTCGCTGATTGCCGAAACTCCGTCGCCGGCCTCGCCAATTACCTGTCCACCGAATGTTTCGACCATTCGGGCCAGGTTCTTGCGGGCGAACACGGAGTCATCCACGATCAGATAGCGCACCGGCTGTCCGTCCTCGCTCCGTCTTACGGGCGCAAACTTGTCCATGACACTCCTCCCTACTATCACTTAATCACGATCTACATACCTTCGACAGATAACTCTAGTTACTTCCGGTACTGCTTGCCCTCTTGACATCGGTGGTGTCCCCTCGGCCACGGTCGGGCGCGCATTGTGCCTGCAAAATGCTGGGCAGATCCTGGAGGTCCGCGATACGCATCGCGTAGCCGCGTTCGATGGCCGCCTTCGGCATGCCGAAAACCACGCATGTCTCCTGGCTCTGCGCCACGGTGAATCCCCCAGCCGCCCGGATCTCTCCCAGGCCGACTGCACCGTCTTCTCCCATGCCGGTCATCAATACCGCAGTGGCCTGCGGACCAAACTTCTCGGCTACGCTGTGGAACAGCACGTCCACCGAAGGACGGTGCCCGTTCACTGGAGCCTCGTCCGACAACACGGCTACGTTGCCCAGTGGCAATTTCTTCACTTTCATGTGCCGGTTCCCCGGACAAATGAGTGCTCGCCCGGCTACCAGCAAATCGCCGGATTGCGCTTCTTTCACCCGGATCGGGCAGCTGTCGTCCAGTCGCTTGGCAAACAGTTCCGTGAACCCGTCCGGCATATGCTGCACCACCAGGATGCTGCCCGAAAATTCCACCGGCAGCTGCGAAAACAGGTATTGCAAGGCGTTCGGACCGCCCGTTGAAACGCCGATGGCGATGATGCGCGTCGGTGCGACGGGTTGCAGCTTGCGTGGCTGCTCCCCGGGTGTATCCCGCGGCAGGAACTGCGTTTGCACCCCCGCGCTCTGCGCCGCGGCTTGGATCTTTTTGATCAGCTCTTCGGCAATTTCGGGCATGCGCGCGGAAACATCGTTCGGCTTGGCCACGAAATCGAACGCACCCAGCGCCAGCGCCTTGAGCGTGATCGACGCCCCACTTGTACTATGCGAGCTGACCACGATGACCGGCAGCCGCCAGCGTCGCATGATTTCTTTCAGAGTATCGATCCCGTTCAGTCCGGGCATTTCCAGGTCGAGCGTCACTACTTGCGGCGACAGTTCCTCGATTTTCTTCAGTCCAAAATGACCGTCCATCGCAGTACCTACAACCTCGATCGAGTTATCCCGTTCGAGGATATTGGGAATCAGCTTGCGCATCAGAGCCGAGTCATCCACCACCAGAACCCGCACCGGCTTTCTCATGTCTGGCCCCCTGCCGTGCCGCGTGCCCTCATCTCACCAGTCTGCATCCCGCCACCGCTCGTGGTCAGCAGACCCGCCATCCGCGTGCTGGCTGCATCCGCCCGCCCGCGCGTGAAGCGATCCATCAGGGCGATCATGTTCAGGATGAGAACCACCCTCCCATCGCCCAGAATCGAAGCCCCACTCACCAGGTCGGTGGTGATCGACTGATCATCGAGTGCTTTGATGACCAACTCTTCTTCGCCCTCCAGTTCGTCGACGATGACGCCGAACTTACGGTCCCCGCTATTGATCACCAGCACGAAGACCTTACGTCGCGCCGTTTCCGGCCCGCTCAGGGGCTTCGCGCCCAGGCGCAGCAACGGCAACACGTCGTTGCGCAGTTGCAGCACGTCGTAGTGCTCCACTTGATGGATATTTTCTTCAACCGTGCGCGCGATCTCCGCCACCGCGTTCAGCGGCAGGGCGTAGAGCCGCTGCTCCACGCGGAACAGCAACGCCCGGATAATGGCCAGCGTGAGCGGGAGCCGCAGACGGAAGGTTGTGCCCCGTCCCAGCACGGTTTCGATCTGCACCGTTCCCTTGAGGCGTCCCAGAACGCTTTGCACTACGTCCAATCCCACTCCGCGGCCCGAGAGTTCGGTGATCTCTTCCACAGTGGAGAATCCCGGCTGCAGGATCAGATCCAGAGTCTCCGTCTCGGTCAGGCGGGCAGCCTGCTCGGCTTTCAGCAATCCCTGGGACAGGGCGCGCTGCCGGACTTTCTCCGCATCAATGCCGGCCCCGTCGTCGGAGACCTCGATGACCACCTGGTTCCCCTGGTGATAAGCGCCAAGCCGCAATGTCCCCCGCGGCCGCTTGCCGGCGCGAACCCGCTCTTCGGCGCTCTCGATTCCGTGGCCGACGGCATTTCGCACCATGTGGGTCAGCGGCTCTGCGATTGCATCCAGAATACTTTTGTCGAGATCGGTTTGCCCACCTCTGACCATCAGCTCGACTTCTTTCCCGCACTGACGCCCGACATCACGCACAATGCGGGGGAACCGGCGGAACAGTTGATCGACCGGCACCATGCGAATCTTCATCACCGAGTGCTGCAGGTCATTCAAAACCCGCGTTTGGAACGCCATGGCATCGGAGAACTTTCCCCGCAAGACATCTTTCGGGAAACGTTGTCCAAATTCCATCAGCGTCTGCTGCAACATCGATTTAGCCAGGATCAGTTCACCGACCAGGTTGAGAACGCTGTCGATTCTTTCCGCATCCACGCGCAACACGTTGTCAGGGCCGCCCGGCACGGCGGGTGCCGCCGCCGGTTCCCCAGTCGCTGGCGCCTCGTTGGCAATGATGCTGGCCGCGGCATCGGCGGTCGCCGGCGACGCGATCTCGTCCTTGCCTTCAGAATCGGCGGCGGAAGCCCGCGGGAGCGGGCGCGACTGCGCTTTGAGGCGCAGCGGCGTGACCTCGACATTCAGTGCAATCGTTGGGATGGTGCACTTCGCCCGGATTTGCTCCACTGTTCTTTCCGACGCGAGAGCCGCTTCGACGCGGTTGATGGGTTCGACACCGCCTTCGGGCGGATAGAGAGCCAGCACCTCGCCCAGTCCTGTAAGCGCCAACTGGATCATCTGACGTGCGGCGATGGGCATGCCGCACTGCGGGTCCACCTGCACAACCACGCGATGAACGCGCTTGCCCTCCGCCATCGCGCGGGCGATCGCCAGTTGCTCGTATTCCGACCAGCGGCTAGTTTTGGCAGTGGCTTTCCTTGTCTTCTTCTTTGTTTTGACCGTGCCGCCCGGTGCCGGATGTGCCAGACGGGCAATGTCCGCGCGCAAAGGCTTGATGCTCGGAAGTTTCGTCCCCTTGCGATAGGCCTCCAGCAAGGCCGCAAACACGTCGGCTGCGCGCAACGCGATCTCGGGAACCGAAGCCGCGGCCGTGTTCTCCAGCGTCAGCACGTCCTCGAGCTCATGGGACAGTTCGCTGACCTCCCGGAAACCGCAGGCGGCCGCGTCCCCCTTCAGGGTGTGCACCGTCCGCCGCAGGCTGCGGGTGGCCTCCGCATCGCCGGGCGATTTCTCCAGTTGCATCGCTTGGTCGTTCAGCTTCTGGACGAGTTCCCCAGCGCTTTCAAAGAACAGCTGGCGGAGTTCTATCATCCGATCGTCGGGGGGAACAGTCACACTTTCACCTCGACTCGCTGGTATGCCGTGCCGCTGTTGTGATGCACCATCTGAAATTTTTCGGTCAGCCCCAGCAGGCTTTCGGCATGACCGACAAACAAGTATCCCCGGGGATTCAAGCAACGATAAAACTTCTCGACCAGCCGCTTCTGCTCGGCTTCGTCGAAATACATCATCACGTTGCGGCAGAAAATGATGTCGTTGCGCTGCGGCAGGTATTCGGTTTTCAGATTGTGGAAGTCGAAATGCACCTGTTCCTTGACGTTCTTCTTCACCGCGTAGCGATCGCCCACTTTGTCGAAGTAGCGCAAGCGGTAGCCATAGTCGACCCCGGACATCTGGTGCTCACTGTAGGAGCCATCCTGCGCCGCGCGCAGAACCGAATAGTTGATATCGCTGGCCAGGACCTCCACTCGCCAGGGCGCTGGCATCAGAGGCTTGGGAAGCAGCGATTCGAAGGGCGTAGGATTGCGCAAATAGTAGTACGACAGTGCATCGGCCACCAGCATCGCCAGGGTGTAGGGTTCCTGTCCCGTGGAACAACCCGCGCTCCAGATTCTCACGCTGTAGTCCCGGCGCTCCTGTTTGCGCCGCAGAATATCCTCGATCACGTTCCGCTGAAACAGCTCCAGCTGCGCCTTGTTCCGGAAGAAGCTGGTCTCATTGACGGTGAGGTTTTCCAGCAGGCGCGACAGCTCTTGTTTCCCCTGCTGGCTGATGAGCAGGCGATAGTAGCTGTAGAACGAATCCAAATGGCACTCCTTCAACCGGCGCTGCAAACGGTCCTGGAGGAAGGGCGTGCGCCGCTCGTCGAAGTGCATGCCGCACTCCTGATAGACCAGCGTCTGCAGAAGTTTCAATTCCGCGTCGGTGAGGACGGGTGTTTCGCTTGTGCTCATGTGGGCCCGGTTCTTTCTTGCTACTTACCGGCCGAGGCGCTCAGCGTCCCCGCCTTGCCACTAGCAGCCACAGCCGGTTTCTCCGTCGCCGGCTCATTTCCAACCTCGCGCGCCGCTAATACCTTGCCGATATCCAGCAGAATGATCAGCCGTCCTTTGTACTTTCCGAGGCCCGTCACACAGTCCAATCCGCCAGCCTGCATCATGGCGGGCGCGGCTTCGATGTCGCTTTCAGGAATCTTCAGGACCTCCGATGCCGAGTCCACAATCATGCCCGCGAGCCGGCCCCGGTGCTCCACAACCAGAATGCGGCTGCGCCGGTCGAGTCCGGCGGACGGCTTGCCGAAGCGCTTCCGCAGATCCACCACCGAGACAATCTTCCCGCGCAGGTTGATCACCCCTTCGAGATAATCGGGCGCGTCCGGCACCGCGGTGATCTCGGGCACGCGGACGATTTCATGCAGCGACGTGATGGGCACGCCGTAGGTCTCGTGGCCCACCCGGAAGCCCACAATGTGTTTTTCCCGGCTCATGATTGGAATACCCTCAACGCGATCCTGCCGTCGCGCCCCGGACTGCGTTCCCGCGCCCCGGCGTGCTGTCGTTCGTCCTATCGTTTGAACGATCGTTCGACCGCAGCGCAAAACGGTCCATCGAATCCAGCAGGCCCTGCGACATCTTTGACATTTGATCGGAGGAAGCTGCCAGTTCGGTCGAACCCGACGTGGACGACTGCACCAGTTCGCGCATGCGCTCCATGGCCTGCACCACCGCCTGCGCCCCGGAAGCCTGTTCTTCCACCGCCGAGTTGATCTCGTGCGTGATTTCGTTCAACCGCGTGGTGGCGCGCGCGATCTGCGACGAGCCATGCGACTGCTCGTTGGTGGCGGCGCCGATTTCCTGCGCGAACTTATATACCTCGGTCACCACGTTCGAAATTTTTCGCAGCGCGGCATTCAGTTCCTGTCCCAGATTCAGGCCTTCGTTCACGATGGTCGTGCTCTTCTCCATGTTTTCGACCGCTTTGCGCGCTTCCTTCTGGATGCTCCCGATCAGTTCGGAAATCTCCTTGGTGGACTGCGCGGATTTCTCGGCCAGCTTCCGAACCTCGTCCGCGACCACCGCGAACCCCAGCCCGTGCTCGCCCGCTCTTGCCGCTTCGATGGCCGCATTCAGCGCAAGCAGGTTGGTCTGCTCGGCCAGATCGTCGATCACTTCGACGATGTTGCCGATGTCGTCCGCCCGCGAGCCGAGCGAGTCGATGATCTCGCCCGAAGAGCGGATCGTCGTGTTGATCCGGGTCAAGCCGTCGGTCGCCTTTTCCATGGTACCGATGCCGCTGTGCACCTCTTCCCGCGAACGATTCGAGATATCGAGCAGAACCTTGGCCGTATCCGCGACCCGCTGGATCGAGGTCACCATCTGGTCGATGGAGGCCGAGGTTTCGCTGACGCTCGAGGCCTGCGTCTGCGTGCTCTTCACCATGTTCTGCACGTTCACGCTCATTTCGTGCATCGTGCTCGTCACTTCGTCAATGGCCGAAGAAGTCTGCAGGCTGTTCCTGGCCGACTCGTCGGAAGCGCTGGCCACCTGGGTGGAGGCGCTGGCCACCTGGGAGGCGGCGTCGCGTACGTTGCGCACCATCCCGCGCAGGCCCTCCACCATGCGCGTGAATGCGTTCGCCAGAGTGTCGTTCGCCGATCGGGGACGGACTTCGACCGACAGGTTGCCTCCGGCAATGGCTTCGGAAACCGCAGCCATTTCCTTCAGGTACTTCACCATGGAGTCGAAAGTCCTGGCCAGTTGCCCAATCTCATCCTTACCGTGAACATCAATGTTGTGCTCCAGATCCCCGGACTGGCCGATCTGCTCCGCCACGTGAATCAGCCGGTTCAGTGGTTCCGTGATCCCAGTGGCCGTCCGGTAGGCAATGATGATGCCAAGGACCAGAGCGACCAGAGTACTAAGCACCGCCATCAGAATCGTCCACGTTGCTGCCGACTCATCGGAGTGGCGCCGCTGGTCCAGCAGTTTGCGGTTCTCCCGGTCGACATCGTCCAGAACTTCGCTCGAACGCGAGACCCAGGAGTTTGGATCCTTTTGCAGATAGAAAATCTGCAGTTCGGCCACCGTTGCGTTACCGCTATCCACGGCCCGGCGCTTGTCCACGAGCGGGTTAGCGAACTCGTTGCTCCAGCCCTGCTCCAGCCCCTGCACTTTTTCCAGACTGCCTCGCTGCTGCGTGGAATTCGCGAGTTCCTGGGCGTGGCGCAGGGCGTCAGTCAACTGGTGTTCGCCGTCATTCATTTTCTCCACGTCCCGCGTGTCCCCGCTCAGCAAGTAGTTCTGCAGATGAAGCCGGTTCTGCATCATCTCGAAGCGGACCGTCGAGGTAACCTCGGTCATGTCGATCGAACGCTGCGCCGCCGCCTTGGTCTCATGCTCGCGTTGCACAGCGATCAGGTTTATAGCCAAAAGCACCAGAACGGTTGTCAGAATGACGCCGAAACTTAGGTACAGCTTTTTTCCAATATTCATACTCCAACCTTCCTCAACCAGCCCTTCGGACCCTGCGCCGTCCTCCTACTGGTTCGGGTCAAAATGGAATTCCACCATCCCCGTTGACTCTTGCGGACCTGCCTCGAAACGCCACCTTTTGAGCGCATCCACGGCGGCGGTCGCCAACACCGGGTGCCCGCCAACCACCTTTACGTTCTTGACCGACCCGTTGGTAGCGACTGTGATCTGGACCTTCACCACGCCGGTGATGTTCATGCGCTTGGCAAGTTCCGGATACACCGGCGCCACCTTAATTTTTGGTTTTCGATCGATTTCCTGTCCCCACGCCGGAGCGCAGCTCGCGGCCCATCCACCAATTAGCAGCAGACCCACCGCGAACGTCCGAGTCAGGCCTTGAAAAAACACGATTCCTCCCTTATCGCTTTGCATTGCCCCTATATTCCTGCACGGACCACATCAGCGGATATCAAAAGTTCCTTCTGTGCGTTACTTTAGTGATCGCGGCAAATCACTTTGCAAAGCTATGAAGAATCGATTCTTAGCTCCCCCTCTTTACGCACTGCGGTAATCCGGCACGAACCTCGGGTGCACCCAGGCATTGCCGACCTCCGATTGCAGAATGAGACACCTGTATCACTTTTGAGCCGGTTCACAAGTCGGCACCCACCACCTCCTATTCCCTTGACTCAATTTGAGAATCAAGCGTACGTTTATATGTAATTCAATTGTTTTCAACCGCTTAGCTAAGCGAATGGTGCGCACTGACAACCAATGCTGGAAATTCGGGGCCCGGGGACTCGTCTCAGTCTGAGGAGGCTTTTCAGAAGCTTCTCCTGGAGCTTTCCCGGGCCGCTTTTCAAAGCAGCGATCCCAGCCAGCTCATCCGGTCCTTCTGCGCCCTGACTCGCGCCTTCTTCCATGCCAGTGGCGCTTACTTTTGGAGTTACTCTGCCGACGGTGAACTTGTCGGAGCCCAAGCCGACGCCGACGGGGCCGAGTCCTTTCGTGGCATCCGCAGGCGCGCCGGTGACGCATCCATCGCTATGGATGCGGTTCAGAAGCGTCGCCCCTTTTTCGTCAATCACCTCGACGTGGCCCGTTATCCCTGGCTAGCCTCATGCCAAGCGCACGCCGCCATGGCCGCGCCGCTGCTAGTTTCAGGGGAAGTAGTCGGGGCCATCACATTCCTGAAGAGTGCGCCCGGTACCGGCTTTGCCGATGATGATGTAGCCAAAGTCACCATCTTGGCGGCCCAGCTCGGCACCGCACTCGAAGCCCTCCGTCTGAATCAGCTTTCCCGCGAAGAACGCCGCCGCGCCGGCATTCTGGTCGAAGTAGCCACCGCACTGCATGGCTTGCCCGACACGGCTGCCGTGATGGAGAGCATCGCCGACCGCCTTCGCGTGCTGCTTCATTCGCCCGCCGTGCTCGTCTTCGTCCAACAGGAGAAACTGTTCCTGTTGCAGGCGGCGTCCACCGAGAACCGCAGGCTCGCCCTCTCCATTCGTTCTCGTTTTGAGCAGAACAATCTACGCTCCTCGCTCGAGATCGCCACCCGTGCCGTCGTCGCCGGCGAACGCATCACGGTGAGCATCGACGGCGCCTCGCATTTCGGAGAAGATTCGCCGCCCGGCGTTCTCATCGCGGCGCCCTTTCGCACCTCGCGCTCGCATGGCGCGATTCTGGTCTACCCCCGTCTCGCCAACCCGTTCACCCAGGACGACAAGACCTTGGTTTCGGCCCTGGCCGGGTTTGGCGCGGTCGCGATCGCCAACGCGGAGTTGTATGGCATGGCGCGCGCCCAGGCCCACGAACTGCACGAAATCCTCGAGATTTCTTTCGAACTCGGTTCCGCCGGAAAACTCGACGAATTCATGCAGACCTCGGTGGTTCGTGCCGCCAGTTTCCTCGGCTTCGGGCGCTGCTTCATCGGGCTCCTCGAAGATGCCGCCTTCCGCATTCGATGGGGAGTGGAGAACGGCGTGGCCCGTCCCGTCGACATTCCGCTCCACGATGGCGTCGCTTCCCGCACCCTGCAGCAGAAAAATGTGTTCGTCACCGAAGACGCTTCCAAAACCCCGGGCGCGAATTTGGATTTCGTTGCCGCTTTCCATATCCGCCAACTCCTCGCTGTGCCCCTGCTCGGTTCGAACGGCGATGTACTCGGGATGTTCGGAGTGCTCGACCGCGTCGAGCCCGGGCCGATCAATGACGAAGACGTGCGCCGCGCACGCGCTCTGGCCGCGCAGGTGGCCATCGCTCTCGAACTTACCCGTAACCTGCACCAAGCCGAGGAGCACCGCCGCCGTGCCGAAGCCCTGGTCACCATCGCGCTCGAACTGAACACCGTCCTGCACCTGCCCGAGTTCATGCGCAACTTCGCTCTGCGGGCGGCCGGCCTGCTCGGAGGGCGCTCCGTTGCCCTCAGCCTTTTCCAGACATCGGAGCTGCCTACGGTCCTGTTTCGCGGCGCCGCCGAAGTGGACGATCAGCCGCTGCTCCGGCGCTTTAATCAAGCGCTCAGTGCGGTCCTGCCTAGGTACCCCACCGACGTTGCCTTCGCCCCCGCCGCCGATGTGCTGGGAACCACGCTCGCCTCGCAGTTGGAATGGACCGATTGCACGCTGGTCCGGCTGACTGGCGCGTCGGGGGAACTCGTCGGCGTTCTTTGTCTCGCCGATCGCGGCGCTCCGCCCGCCGTGGAAGATCGCCAGTTGCTGCGCGCCATCGCCGGCCATGCCAGTATCGCTATCGAGAATGCCTGCCTGTTCACTCGCATGCAGCAGGCCAACCGCCACTGGCTGGAAGTTTTCGACGCCATCAGCGACTTCATCGTCGTCCACGACGAGCAGCACAACATTCTCCGCGTCAATCGCTCCCTGGCCGATTTCGTCGGTATCGCCCCCGACCAGTTGATCGGCGTCAACATGCGGGCGCTCGA
>WNFD01007212.1_pt1 | contig 11044 bp, 8 predicted proteins | sample 5400491 | NCBI WGS metagenome assembly WNFD01 (sample SAMN13153343, study PRJNA577476) | soil metagenome | isolation source: 120 cm saprolite under Douglas fir tree site 2 hole 2 replicate 2 | place: USA:California | collected 2015-04-18 | reverse complement strand
TAAAGAGCCTTTTGACTTTCCATTGCGTGGCGAAGCTTGTCGTCAGCCTCCGCCATGGGGATGGTGCGAATCCAGGTCATATAAGAACTTACTTCCCTTTTCTGTTATTTGCCGTACAATCCTACCGGTCAGCTAACCTGCACGGGAAATCCCAATTGTGATAATGCCATATTCTAGTCCGGCAACTTGGGTGATTACTTCATTCGCGGGTTCCCTGACTGGAGGATTCGAGCAATGAGCATTATGGTTTGGCAAGTGATGCGCAAGCTGCCCAAACCTCTACTCCTCATCTTCTTGTTTTTCCTTCTGGCGGCAGTGGCGCGAGCCTAGTCGCATACCCTCAAATCTGCACGGGAATCGTTTTCGACCAGCGTTTCTGTGCTGGTTCGATGGTAACTCGTTCGTACACTCCCTCTTGGTAACCCTTAGTAACCATACGGTTTTGAGCAACGAGCTTTACAATAACCGTTGTCTGACGACTATCTTCGGGTGGCCTCTCGCGCTACGAAGAAGGTCAATCCCGTCCTTTGAGCCTTTCCGAAGGAAACGTTCCAGGGTGGGTGGAGAACCGGAGCCGGAGTCCGCACTCATATGGCGTTTGGTTTTGGTTTCAATAAGCAGAAAGTTCTCAGTGTTGCGGAGAAATTCGTCCAGCAAGGCAAACTGCCGAACGCCATCGCTGAGTACGAAAAGATCCTCAAAGCTGATCCCAAGGACCTCACCGTTTCGAACACCGTGGGCGACCTCTACGCTCGCTTGGGCGAGGTCGACAAGGCGATTAACTGTTTCAAAAGCGTTGGCGACGCCTACGCCACCCAGGGCTTCACTGTCAAAGCCATCGCCATGTACAAGAAGCTTACAAAGCTTAAGCCGGCACTGGACGGCGTGCTGCGGCTGGCTGAGCTTTACACCCAGCAAGGTCTGTTCAATGATGCGCGTGCTCAATATCTGCAAGTGGCCGAAGAATTCCTGCGCGCCGGCGAATTAGAACAGGCTGTCCGGATATTCCAGAAAACGCTGGAAATGGATCCCGAAAACACTGCCATGCGAATGAAGCTGGCAGAGGTTTATATCCGCTTGGGCAAGAAGACGGAAGCCTGGGAGATTTTCGCTTCCGCGGCTGAAAGTTTGCGTGCCCGCGGCTCGCTCGGTCCGGCCCAGGACATCCTGAAGCGGATGCTTACCCTCGACCCTGGCAATAGCAACGCCATGATGTTGCGCGGACGGATTGCATTCGAGTCCGGCGATGTTGCAGGAGCTATCAAAAATCTGGGGAAGGTTGCGGATCTGGATTCCAACCCCGAAGGCCTGCGCACATTGCTCCAGGCTTACCTGCAAAGCGGAGCCCTGGCGGAAGCAGGAACCCTGGCCGCTAAATTGGTCAAGGTCCATAACGACACGGCCGCAATGGTTGGATACGCCGACGCGCTGATGGCTGCAGGCCGCTTTGAAGACGCGCTTGAGATCTATCGGGAATATGCCGATCGCCTGCTGGCCGTGGATTCAGCGAAAGTTTTGGAGAGCTTGCACTCGATTATCGGGCATGTTCGCGAGAGCACATCCGCCCTTGAAGTCGTGCTCGAACTCTTTCAAAAAGCCGGAGAAAATACTCACGTCACTGAGGTTTATGAGTTGCTCGCGCATGCCTACGTGCAGGCAGGGGACCTCGAAAAAGCGCGTGACTACTACCTGAAACTCACGCAACTGGAACCGCAAAACCAGTTGCACGCGAACAACTACCAGCAGATTGCGGCGCGCGCTAGTGGTGCAGCACCCACCTCACGGCTCATTACTCCAGAGGAAGGCGCAGTTCTGGTAGATGAACTGGAGGCCACTGCTCCCTTCATCGACCAGCGCTATCCGGACGAGGTTGCCCTCGCCCTTCGTTCCGCTCTCACCGATGCCGAACTTTTTGTCTCTTACAACATGCCGGCGAAAGCCCTAGGCCCGTTGCTTTCCGCGCTGCCTAAGGCGCCCAGGGATCTACGTTTGAACCAGCGTCTCGCTGCGTTGCATACGCGGGCAAGCCGCTTCGCAGAAGCCGCGGTTTGCTGCCGTACCCTGGAAAGTATCTACCACGACGCCGGACACGTGGACGAAGCTACACGCTATGGAGAGTTGGCCGGTAAGTATGAAGAACGCGGCGCGATCGGGATCGCGGCACCAAAGGAGTCGGTACCCGAACCAATCTTGGTAGAAATGCATGTGGAGCAAGGGCAAGAAACTCCGGCTGCACCAGTCGTAGCAGCGCCTGTTCCTGCCCCTCCCGCTGCCACAGCGGCTGCAGCGGCGCCGGCAGCATCGGCGAAAGCTTCCGGTCTGTTCTGGCATGCTCCGGCAGCGCCGTCGAAAGAGCAATCCACGACTGAACCAGCTGAGTTCGAGGTACAGCCTGCTGAGGTCGCCGAAGCGGAAATTGATCTTTCCGAGGAATGGGAAGGTGGGCTTGCAGAAGATCCCGCCTCTACTCCCGAGCCTGTAGCAACTGTGGCTGCCGAAGCTGCTCCTGTCCCAGCGCAAGCGATTCCTGCTCAAGAGGACGAAACACGTGCACAAGAATCAGCGATTGAGACGGCTATTGAAGAGATTCGTTTCTACCTGGGGCATTCGATGCCCGAAGAAGCGCGCGAGGCGATGGTCAAGCTCAAGCAATTGAAGCCGGATCCCGCCACGCTGGCGACGGTACGCGCTGAAGTTGAAGCTGCCATCGTCAATGCGGCACTGGCTCAGGACGAGATATCGGTTGCAGAAGAAGCGGAAGTTGCGCCTGAGCCGCCGGCGCGAGTGGCTACGCCGGCTCGCGCCAAACCTGGCGCAATCAAGGGATTTTCTGACTTGAGGCCTGCGCACGAAACTTCCATTCCAAAACCACCCAAAGTTGCTCCGCCACCGGAGCCGGGGATTGTGGAGGACGCGGTTGAAGCAGTCGAAGCGGCCTCAGCTGGAATTCTGGGAGAGTTTGTATCCGAACTAGAAGAGTCGCTCGGAGATGAATTCCTGTCCGAAGCGCCAATACCCGCAGCCCAACCTGAACCGACACCCGCGCCGAAAGCGGTGGCAACTAATGTCGCCCCTCGAGTTGCGCCGCCGCAAAAACCGTCCTCTCCACCGGCGATGGCCGCAGCGGCATCCGCATCGGCCCTGGCATCTGAACCTCTAACCGCGTCTCCAGTTCTCTCCCAACAGACACCGACTCAGCCCTTGGTTCCGGGAGCGCCAAAAGCCGCTCCGAAATTCGACTTCGGTCCAGGAGTGGACCTGGCTGGCATGTTCGGCGAGTTGAAGCACGAACTCGAAGAAGATGTGGCTTCCGCCGACGAGGATCCGGAAACGCATTACAACCTTGGCGTTGCCTTCCGCGAAATGGGCTTGCTCGATGAAGCCATTGGTGAATTGCAGAAGGTCTGTCAATCGACCGAGCGTGGCCATCCTTTTCCGTTGATCATGCAGACCTACACTTGGCTGGCCCAGTGTTTCCTCGACAAAGGTGTACCCGAAGCAGCCATCCGTTGGTATGAGCGTGCGCTCAAGCTCTCCGACCTTGACCAGGACACCCGCATCGCACTGCACTACGAATTAGCCTCCGCTTACGAAACTGCGGCCGATAAACCCGCGGCGCTGAATCATTACATGGAGGTGTACGGCAGCAACATCGACTATCGCGACGTCTCTGAGCGCATTAAGGCCTTGAAGTCGTAAAATGCTGCAATGGGTTTTTATTCGACATCGGGAGTCTGCGGCGAAGATTTCGTTCCGCCGGCGCCGAGATGGAGCGGCGCGTGACCTCGAATCCCAATACACCCTTGCCTCCCAGTTCACTGCGAGCGAAGCTGCCCGCTTCGGACGCCGCCGGTTCCGTAACTGCGCTGGAACGCGAACCACCCGACGATGGGAAAGCTCGGACTGGTATTGAACTTTGGTTGCGCCGGCTTACCGTATTAACGTTTGTTTTTGTGTGTGCCAGCGTGGGAGTGTTCCTGGTCATCCTGCCATGGAGGCCAGAATGGACACATAACCACCTGCTGTTGTCCTATCCTGGACTCCGTCAATTCATCGCCAGTGGTTTTGTGCGGGGCGTGGTTAGCGGTTTGGGAATGCTCGATATCTGGATCGGCTTTTGGGAAGCAGTTCACTACCGCGAGGAAAAACGATCATTCCGCCTGGGTTAATTTAAATCGTTAGGGTAAATCGACAATCGGTCCTCTACATTTCATGGAAAGACCAAGCCATCATGGATGAAAGTAAACTCGCACCTGCGCCTCTGGCTTATCAAAACGAACCTTTTCTCAACAGCCCCGACGGGCGAATTCTTCGCATTCTTGCTGAATATAGTGAGCCGGTAGCCCGCTTTCGCCGGGAACAAATTCAGGACACAGTCGTGTTTTTCGGGTCGGCACGCTTTCAGAGCCGTTCCGAGGCACAGAAGGCTTTAGCTGATCTGAAGAGAAGCGGCTCTGTCGCCGATCCAGAGACCGTAAAGCGGGCCATGGCTACCGTGGAGACGTCGCGCTATTACGAAGATGCCCGCCGCATGGCGTACCTGCTGACCGAGTGGTCTAGCCAGATTCCAGCGAAGAGACACCGATTTGTTGTGACTACGGGCGGTGGGCCCGGGATCATGGAAGCAGCCAATCTGGGGGCGCAAGAGGCGGGAGGTAAGACGATTGGACTGAACATCCATTTGCCTTTTGAGCAGAATCCGAATTCTTACATCACGCCTTCGCTTAACTTCGAATTCCACTATTTTTTTATGCGTAAGTTCTGGTTTGCATATCTTGCTAAGGCGCTGGTGATTTTCCCCGGCGGCTTCGGCACTCTGGATGAGCTATTCGAGATTCTTACACTGGCGCAAACCGAAAAACTGGCCAAGAAGATTCTTGTCGTTATTTACGGGAAGGAATACTGGAATCGCTTGATCAACTTTCAGGCCATGGTCGACGCCGGCACGATTTCGCCGCAGGATATGGATCTTTTCAGGATCGTGGACTCTCCCGAAGAAGGATTCGAATATTTGCGAGACGGCCTCACCAAGTACCACCTCGGGTCACCGCAACCTAAGCGAGTCGGAGAAGTCGTCCCCGAAATTGCCAAGACGAATCCGTAGACCATTTCCTTGCTGCTCTGCTATATCACCGACCGTAGCCAGTTTTCGGGCGATGAGTCTGCCCGCCGCCGTCGTCTGCTAGAGAAAATCGCCGAAGCCGCCCGCTGCGGGGTGGATTTCATCCAACTTCGCGAGAAAGATCTGACGACCCGCGAACTGGAATTGCTTGCTTGCGAAGCAATCCGCGCTGTACGCGAAAATTCTCCATCGACCACCGGATTGCTCATTAACTCCAGAACCGATGTTGCCCTGGCGGTTGGAGCGGATGGCGTTCACCTGCGTTCGTACGATATTTCCCCTTCCGATGTGCGGAATATCTTCGGTCAGCATCCAAATCAACATGACTCAGGCGCGACAGACCGTTTCACCATCGGCGTCTCCTGTCACACTCTGCCCGAAGTCAGGCGGGCGGTCGATCATGCCGACTTCGTTGTCTACGGGCCAGTCTTCCAGAAGAAAACAGTTTCAGGAAGGCACGCCGTTGGCCTCGAAGGGTTGCATCAAGCCAGCCAGGAGAAAGTACCTGTGCTGGCGCTCGGCAACATTACGCTCGAAAATGCCAGCGCGTGTCTCCAAGCCGGAGCCGCCGGGATCGCCGGCATCCGTTTGTTCCAGGAAAACGAGGTTCGCGAGGTGGTGAACGCGTTGAGGTCGCTCCCACCGCTGAATGTGGTAGATTGAAAATCTGTAAGAGTCTTCGCCGTCCCCCACGAGCGCAGTCGTTTAGCCTCGAACGGCGATGATCCATTCAAGGGAACCATTCCGTGGAGCACTCGGGAGCATTTGTCCTGACAACGGATCACGAATAAGCGGAGCTACATTCAGGAGAGAAGGGTTTTGGCACTGCCGCAGGACGCTCTTTGGTATAAAGACGCGCTCATCTATCAGGTCCATGTCCGGACCTTTTATGACAGCACAGGCGATGGCGTCGGAGATTTCCGGGGCCTCGCCCAGAAGCTCGACTATCTGCAGGAGTTAGGCATCACTGCCATCTGGCTGATGCCGTTTTTCCCTTCTCCCCTGCGGGACGATGGATACGACATCGCCGACTACCGCTCCGTCCATCCCAGTTACGGCACTCTGGACGACGTCAAAGCATTTCTGGAAGCTGCCCACCAGCGCGGCATCCGGGTGATCATCGAAATGGTGTTGAACCACACCTCCGATCAGCATCCGTGGTTCCAGGAGTCTCGCAGTTCGCGCGTCAACCCGCGCCGTGACTGGTATGTGTGGAGCGACACAGATACGCGTTATCGCGGGGCACGCATCATTTTCGTAGACACCGAACTCTCCAACTGGGCGTGGGACCCGCTCTCGAAAGCCTATTACTGGCATCGCTTCTTCAGCCATCAGCCTGATCTCAATTACGACAACCCAGAAGTGCGGGAAGAAATGTGGAACGTAATGAAATTCTGGCTAGACATGGGTGTCGATGGCTTCCGGCTGGACGCGGTTCCCTACCTGGTCGAGCGTGAAGGTACGAACTGCGAGAACCTGCCCGAAACCCACGCCATTCTTAAAGATTTTCGCGCCAGGCTTGATAAAGAATTTCCCGGCAAGATGTTTCTGGCCGAGGCCAATCAGTGGCCGGCTGACCTCCGTCCGTATTTCGGTAGCGGCGATGAGTTTCACATGGCATTCCATTTCCCCCTCATGCCCCGGATGTTCATGGGCCTGAAGCTGGAAGACCGCAAGCCGATCACCGAGATTCTGCAGCAGACGCCCGCTATCCCGGACTCATGCCAGTGGTGCCTGTTCCTGCGCAATCACGACGAACTTACCCTCGAAATGGTGACCGACCTGGAACGCGACTACATGTATGACGAGTATGCGCGCGACAAGGGTATGCGCCTGAACCTAGGCATCCGCCGGCGCCTGGCTCCGCTTTTGGACAACGACCGCAGGCGCATTGAACTCATGACCGGCATGCTGATGTCGCTTCCGGGAACCCCGATCCTTTATTACGGCGATGAAATCGGCATGGGCGACAATATTTATCTTGGTGACCGTCATGGTGTGCGTACGCCGATGCAGTGGGATGGCGGCTGGAACGGCGGATTTTCCACGGCAGACCCGGAAAGTCTTTACTCGCCGCTCATGTTGAATCCCGTTTATGGATACCAGGCGGTGAATGTGCAGTCGCAAAAACGGTTCGAACATTCGCTTCTTTCCTGGACCAAGCACATCATAAAGATTCGCAAGTCAACTCCCGTATTCGGCAGAGGCACGATCGAGTTCCTGTATCCTGCGAATCACAGGGTCCTGGCGTACACACGACAACTGGGGAAGGACACGATTCTGGTGGTGAATAATTTGTCGAGCTCCGCCCAGGCGGTGGAACTTGATCTGCGCCGCCACAAGGGCAACATCCTGATTGAAATGTTTGGCAGGAATATTTTTCCCCGCATAGGTGACCTGCCGTATCTGCTAACCCTAGGCCCTTACCAGTTCTACTGGTTCCGCCTGCGAAAGATCTGAAAAATAATGGAGGATTGGTTTGGCCGAGGAAAGCATTCTCACGGATGATTTTCTTCGCGAGTTGATGAACGTCGGAGAAGTGGACCTCGTCATCGGAGTGCCCACTTACAACGACGCTAAGACTGTGGGACAAGTCGTGCAGGCCATTCGCGCCGGCCTGCTGAAATATTTTCCACGCCATCGCTCGGTGATCATCAATGCAGACGGAGGATCGAAGGATGGCACCCAGGATCTGGTGCGCGCCGCCTCCATCAGTGATCTCCAGCATGTGTCGAACGTGAGTGCGTTGCGCACCCTGCATTGCATCAGCACCCAGTATCCGGGAGGGCCTGCCAGCGGCACAGCCTTGCAGACCATTCTGGCAGCCGGCGAACTGCTACGTGCCAATGCTTCTGCGGTAGTTTCACCTGACGCCACCAGCATCGAACCGGAATGGATGGACCGCCTGCTGCAGCCAGTGGCGCGAGACAATGTTGATCTGGTCACACCGGTTTATGGCCGGCAAAAGTCGGAAGGTCTGCTGGTCCGCAGTCTGGTTTATCCCATGAGCCGCGCTCTTTACGCCAAGCGGGTGAGAGAACCCTATCCCACGGAATTTGCCTTTTCAGGCCGCCTCGGCAGCCACTTTCTGGCTAAGGACATCTGGTCACAGGAAGTCGGTCATATCGGTGCGGAAATTTACCTTGTTATTTCCGCGATTGCAGGGGGTTTCCGGCTGGCCCAGTCTTTTGTCGGAACCAAGTCGCGCGTGATGGACCACAGTTCGGGTGGCTTAGTGTTCGCCATGCGTCAAACCGTGGGCGTTCTTTTCTGGTCGCTCGAACAGTACTTTCCTCTGTGGAGCGCGCAAACGGAATCGCAGCCCATCCCAACCATTGGGGCTGAGCATGAAATAAGCCCGGAACCAGTTCCCATAATCCCGAAACGTCTGTACGAAATGTTCGTGCGCGGCGTTGCCGAAATCGAGCCTGTGCTGAAGTCGATTCTCTCCCCTCAGACTCTAGGCGAATTGCAACGGGCTGCGACTGTTCCAGAAGGAAATTTCCAATATTCGGACGAGCTGTGGGTCCGTACTGCATACGAATTCGCCGCTTCTTATCACAAAGCAGTAATCAGCCGCGACCACATCATTCAGGCCATGGCTCCGTTGTATCGCGGAAAAGCTTACGCGTTCCTGGAGCAGAACCGCGACGCAACTCCAGCCGAGATGGAAAACAACGTGGAAGCGCTTTGCCAGACATTCGAGCGATCGAAACCCTATCTGCTGGAACTCTGGAACGAAAAAAAGTGAGGTCAAAATGTCGCAATGGCAAAAATTCGTTACGCAACTGACTCAGGCCACACAGGAAATCGTCGCCAGCATTGCCCAATTCCTGCCGCGTCTGATGGTGATGCTGCTCATTGTGCTGGTGGGCTGGTTGATCGCCTATGTCCTAAGGTCGATTCTGCGCACTATCCTGCGACTGGCACGGTTTGACAAGCTGTCCGAACACGCCGGCGCTTCGCAGCTTCTTCGTAAGGCGGCGCTGCCCCCGTCCAGCGAACTGCTCAGCCGCTTTATTTTTTGGATAGCCTGGATCAGCTTCATCCTGATCGGCGCCAGCGTGCTCGGCATCGGCGGCCTGCAGCAGCACATCTCGCATTTTTTTGCATTCCTGCCCCGATTGTTCGCCGCGCTGTTCATATTTTTCTTTGGACTGCTGGCAGCGAGTTTCTTTTCACGCGCGGCATTGCTGGCAGCAGTGAACGCTGATCTGCCTTCCCCTCGCCTGGTTAGTTTCACAATCCGCACCATGATTATCGTCTTCGCGCTTTCCATGGGTTTTGAAGAACTCGGCCTCGGAGAACGTACCGTTCTGGTAGCGTTCACCCTGGTATTTGGAGCTCTCATGCTTGGTTTAGCGCTGGCATTCGGAATTGGCGGACAGGACCTGGCAAGACGATTTCTGGAAAGAAGATTCGTGCACGAGAGGAAAGAACCGAAAGAAGACGAACTATCGCCGCTCTGAGATTCTGACAGTTCGCGCCATCGAAATAAATGTCATCCTACGCCGCCCAACCGGCGAAGGATGACGATTTTAGCCTCGACGATCCAACCCTCAGCTCTTGATGGTGCTGGCCCCCGCATCCCAAGACACCGCGCTCTTTCGGAAATAGGATTCGTTTGCCATGTGGCAAGCCAGAGCAGCATTGTGTCCAAACACTGCGTCCTCCACTACCGGCTTGCGCGTACGCACTGCCTGGAAGAAGTTCCACAGATGCGGTTTCACGTCGTCCCAAGAGTTGCTTCGATAGGTAACTCCTTCGAAGGCCGGTTCCTTCCCCGGAACTGGATCGTGTTCCTGATGCCACTTCTTGAAATATTCTTCGCGCAAAGCCTTGGGAAAACTGAAAGCGTAATAGCTCGGCGACGTATCCACTCCAGCTTGCGGAATGTAGGTCAACGTGAACTCGGTCAGCTCCAGAATTCCTTTCGACCCCTGAAATCGATAAATCTCCGGAGTCTCCGTACCAAGATTGAGGCGCATGTACATCGGCACCTGGCCATACTCAAACAGGGAAGCGTGGACGTCCGGCATATTGCGGCCATCTTTCCAACGTAGAATTCCGCCCATGGCCATGGCCCGCTTCGGGGCCTCATTAATACCGAGAACGTACTGCATCCCACTGACCAGGTGAACCAAAAGATCGCCAGCGACGCCCGTGCCATATTCCTTCCAACAACGCCAGCGGGCAAAAATCTTCGGATCAAATGCCCGCTTCGGCACGGTCCCCTGCCAGGTATCCCAATCGAGAGTTTGCGGAGAAAGATCGGGCGGCGGCGGATATTCCCACGCCCCGGTGGGATCATTACGGCCCAGAGATCCCTCAACCAGCATCAGGTCACCTAGAACCCCTTTGTTAACCAGTTCTTTGGCTTTGGCGCAAATGACGGAACTCACGCGCTGTGAGCCGATCTGCACGATGCGTCCGGTTCGCTTTGCGGCCGCTACCATCTCCACACCCTCGGCCGCAGTATGGGACATGGGCTTCTCGCAATAGATGTCCTTGCCCGCGCTCACCGCATCCACGACGACTTGCTTATGCCAGTGGTCAGGAACCGCCGCCACGATGCAATCCATATTCTTATCCGCGAGCAACTCCTGGTAACGCCTGGTTGTCGGCAGGTCGGGGCGGACAATTTCTTTCGCCAGCGTATGCCGCCCATCGTACAGATCACATGCGGCCACGCATTCCACTCCCGGCAATTCAATGGCACTGGCGAGCAAACCCGAACCCTGCATGCCGATGCCGATGATTCCGAACCGTACGCGATCGCTCGGCGATGCTGGACCTTGAAAAGCCCAGGCCGGCTCAGGATCGAGCAAGATGGTTTTCGTGACCAAGGATGCGCCGGCTGCCCCGGCGCCTATAGCAAGAAATTCACGGCGGGAGAAACGGTTAGATTTCATCATGCCTCCA
>WNFD01020442.1_pt1 | contig 11048 bp, 12 predicted proteins | sample 5400491 | NCBI WGS metagenome assembly WNFD01 (sample SAMN13153343, study PRJNA577476) | soil metagenome | isolation source: 120 cm saprolite under Douglas fir tree site 2 hole 2 replicate 2 | place: USA:California | collected 2015-04-18 | reverse complement strand
CAAATGCGCCAGCGGCGAAAGCCTCCTTGCGGTCGGTTTCGTCGATCACGCCGATATATCCGCGTGGCAGATAGCCCAGCGTATCGACACGCGCCCTTGCCTTGGGAAAACGCGATTTCAGCGCTTTCTGGATCTCGATTCCGAGATCACCGCTCGTTAATTGCAGATTACCATGGGCGTCGCGCTCGACCGCCTCGCCCGCCAGCGCCTCGGCGAGAGGTCGGCCGGCTTCGTCCTGCACTCCCTCGGACATCGAGACGATGCAGCGGCCCAGGCGCGCATAAACGGCATCGACCTCGTCGAGGAACTGGACAACCGAGAACGGCCTTTCCGGCGTGTAGATCAGATTCGGAGCATCGTCGGGCGATTGCTGCCAGCCTGCGGCGGCGGCGGCGAGGAAGCCGGCATGGCGGCCCATGACGATGGCCACATAGATGCCGGGCATGGCGCGAAAATCGAGATCCATGCTGACAAGGGCATTGGCGACGAAGGCGGCGGCCGAGATAAAGCCGGGGACGTGATCGTTCTCCATCAGGTCGTTATCGATGGTCTTGGGGGCATGCACGAAATGGCAGGGGCCACTTGACTGTTGACGCAGCAGTTCGAGCGTTCCGGCGGTGTCATTGCCGCCAATATAGACGAAGGCACGGGCGTCGAGCCGGTCCAGAGCGGTGAGGATATCAGCGCATGCGCCAGAATCTGGTTTGTCGCGGGTCGAGCCGAGAGCCGAATTGGGCGTGTTGCCGAGGCGGCGGAGTTGGGCCTCGGGGATGGTGGTTAGGTCGACGACATTGCCCGCCGTGAGGCCTCGTACGCCATAGCGCGCGCCCAGGATGCGCAGGGAGGGATCGTGCCTGCGCGCGGCAAGGATGGCGCCGCACAGGGTCTGGTTGATCACGGCGGTGGGGCCGCCGCCCTGGGCGATGACGATCGATGGCATGGATCCTCCATGACGTATTTCTTGCTGTGCCGCCCGCAGACTATGAGAGACGATTGAAGCGAAGATTGGCCAATCCTGCAACGGGCTGTGTGGCCTGCGGCGAAAGGATCTTCCAGGCAGAGTGCAACGGCGTCGTCTTCATCATGAACGCTGCAAGCGTCGCCGAGGCGCACGAGATCCTGGAAGCGCTCTCCTTAATCTCGGTTCGGCTATCCAAGTTTCGATGGCATTCCGTGTCTGCTCGGTGATCCCGAACCGAACTGGTCGTCCCGTCTTTTTCTGCACTGCTGTCGCTCGATCGCGGACCCGTCCGCCGGAGCTGATATCGTCAAGGCGAGTTTCACGAGTTCATGTCTAAGGCATAGCGCCACAGGAAGCCGAGCGGATGGCGTGCCATCAACATTAATGATGTCGCCGAATGCAGTCGCGACACTGCGCGGGCCACCGCCGGATGCCCTGCGCGCACCGCGCCGTCGTGCGGGGTCGCCTCTTCCCGATCCCAATTGCGCCAGCAGGTCAGCGCCGCCTTGATGCGGCCGGACCGTCCTGCCTCCGCAGGTCTAGCCAGCAGCCGGTCGGCCTCGCTGAACGCATGTTCGGGAATGCGCGTGCGCGCGCATGTTCGGACCGGCGCGGTCGCCGGCCACAGCGCGCTGGCGGATTGCAACGCTCCGTCGGCCGAGCGTCGGCTGCGCGATACGACGATCTCCTCCGCTGGCTGTGTAACCAGCAGATCGAAACATCTTCGGTCGCGCTGCGTGATCGAGACAGGAATCAGCCGGCGGCGCGAAAGGACTTGATCGGGCAGGAGAGGGTCCTCGCTCTCGGATCGAGGCCAAGTCCTACCGGCAACGCCGAGAAGGCGCATCCAGCGGCGCGGCGCGGCAACCAAATGGGACGCAGGACACCAGACGACGCTGTTGGCTGGATGACGGTCATCCCGGACACGCAGGCTCTCGAGCGACATTGCGATTGCGGCCGGCGGCGCGTTTCGAAGGGCATCCTTCCACAGACCGAGGCTCGCGCCCCCGAGAAAGCTTTTGCCGGCCTGTTCCGCATTCGCAATTCCGGTAGCCAGCAATTCGAGCATCGGAATGAGCGTTCGTTCGGCGGCATCCGGGTCGGAGCGTCGGCCTCTCGCGGATTGCAGCGCCCGCCGCCATTGATCGACGGTGAATAGTCCTGCCTGCTGCGGAAGGCCGGCCGCCCAGTCGTCGGGCAGGGCGCCCATCGCGCTCGACGACGAATGCATCAGCAATCGCCTGACGCGTTCTTGGTTCACGCCGTTGCCGAGCACGTCGGCCAACGCCGCGCACGACTGCCCTTCCCATGAATTCAGAGCGGGAAGACCGTGGGAAAAATGTACTGGAATTCCGGCTTGTCTTGCCAGCGCCAGTATGTGTTCGTCCCAGGCCGGCGTGGCGGCCCCGGTGATCGCGATGTCGCCGGCGCTCGCGTCGCCGCGGCTGAGGAGCTCCCGCGTCCACCGCAGCGCTTCCACGACTTCGGCTCTGGGATCGGCGCACAATTCGCCGCGCATTGCCGTTGGTGCAGCCGGTTCGGCGAGGGACACCCGTCCCGGAAACCAGCCTCTGTCCAGTTCAACGGTGGCGGCCCAGGAAACCTCCAATTGCGCCGACAGGGCGGTCAGCAGCGGTCGCCACAACGGCTCGACGTCGACGAGCTTGTCCAATTCTACGCTGCCAAACAACTTCGGGGCGAAGCTAACGCGCTCCAGCGCCGCATCTCGCAATTGACGTGGCAGCATCGCCCCTTGGGGCAGAACCTCGCTCACCCTTTGCTGCAGCATCGCAAGATCGGATACGCGCGCTGACGTGGATGCGAGATTATCGAGATCCAGATCCGCGCTCCAAGCGCGATCCAGCGACTGCAGAGCGGCCCGGACCATTCCCGGGAGGTTCCTGACGGCGTCGAGCTGTGCAAATCCGCCGTCGCGGAGGGCGCGTGCGACGGCCATCGAGAGCGTCTCCCTGTCGGCCCGGTGGCGAAAGCCTCCGGCGAGACGCGACGCAAGCAGGGGTAAAGTCAGGACTTCCAATCCGACATCGTTCGCTCGGGCTGCCTGAAAGCGCCTCATGCCGAACGCCAGCGGACCATCCACCACGATAACGCGCCGTTTCATGAGCACCTCAATCAACGGCGCGGCGGATCGGTCGTCATTGACGATTGCTTGATATCGGTCGGTGTAGCCGCATAGCGCCGGCGAAACGTGCGATTGAAATAGGAAAGATCACCGAACCCCACGTCAAACGCCACTGAGCTGATGTTGCGATCGGCAAAGCGCGGGTCGCTCAGCGTGCGGTGTGCGCGCGAGAGGCGCTGGCCGAGCACGAACGACGAGAAGGTGAGGCCTTCGTTCTCGAAGAGCTTGTGAATGTAACGTGGTGTCACGCGGTGGCGTCTTGCGACGTCGGCGACGGACAGATCGCCGTGGCCGAGATTCGCGGTGATGTCGGCCATGATAGATCGCAGCCGTGCCGCGGCGATGCCGCGTCCCTCCGCAATCGCCCGGCCGTCGCGCGTGGCGCCGATGGTTGCGGCGATGAGATCGTGCATGTGGGTGACGGCGAGCCGTTGCAGCTCCGGAGTGGCGAACGGCAGAGCGTCGGCAATCGCGCGCGCATAGGTGACGAGCAGGATCAGCGCCTCCGAGCGCGGCGGAACGAGACGCAGCGGCGTGTCGTCGATCCGGCCAACCAGCGGTGCCACGGCCTCGCGCGGCACCCGGCAGCCGACGAAGCGCACCGGCGTCGGACGCGTGACGGTGAATCCGCTCTCGTCGCGCGTCGCAAAAAAGGCGTCCCCGTCCCGGAGCACCAGATCTCGGTCGCGCTGATGCGCTGTGCTGCACCCGCTGACATTGACGCCGAGCAGGAGATCGTCCTCGCCGTTGGCGACCGCCCTGCTAGGTCGTATGGCTTGGCGCAGTCCTGACAGCGTTCCGGACACCACCGCCAGACCAGGCAGCGTCCGTTTGGTCAGATCGACGTGGAGTGGATAGTCGGGCAGCGGATCGAGCGGCTCGATCGGTTCGAGCCTGGCGGACAGGATCGTGCGTTCATGAAGGTGGAGCTCGCGTACCGCCTGGGCGCGCCGTTCTTCCGGCATGCCCTCGGTCGAGAACCTCAAGGTGGCGCAGGTATCTAGCACCGGCATCATCGGCGATCCCTTCGCTTGGTGGGGAGCGCGGTCGGCGGCAAGCATTATCGCACGATTTCACTCTGGTCCCAATCACTGTTCCGCCCGATCCAAGACCGCAGTCCCGATCCGGCTAGGCTCCTTGAGCCGCGGCACACTGTCGATGCGGTACGCCGCGATTGGAGGGAGCCATGGCAAAGATCGAGACGATCCTGGTCGTCGGCGGGGGAGTAGCCGGCCTCACCACGGCCGCAGCTCTTCATTGGCACGGCTTCACGATGGAGCTCGTCGAGCGCCAGCAAAGTTGGCATTCTTTGGGAGCCGGGTTCCTGGTCCAAGCCAATGGGATGCGCATGCTGCTCTCGCTCGGTCTCGCGGCGGGCGTCGAGGATGCAGGCGCGGTTGTTCGCCGATGGCAATTTTGTGACGAGCAGGGGCAGGTGCTTTCGGAGACTGATCTCGAGGCGCTGTGGGGCGATGCAGGCCCCTGCGTCGGGATCGAACGGTCCAAGTTGCAACGCGCGCTGCTGCCGGGTGTGGGGCATCTACGCTGCCGACTCGGCACATCGGTCATATCCGTGGTGCAGGACCATCGTCGCGTCTCGGTCGGGTTCTCCGATGGCTCGACTGAAGACTATGATGTCGTGGTCGGCGCGGACGGAATTAGGTCGACAGTACGCGCCTTGACCTTGACCGCGGCTGCGCCGAACGACCTTGGTGCTATGAACTGGCGTAGCATTGCCCCGATCCGCCCGGCCGGCCTGACCGGGCTGCAGATGCACATGGGCGATGGTTGCATGTTCGGGCTTGTGCCTATGGGTGCCGGGAGCACCTACGGTTTCGCCTACGTCATCCTGCCGCGCTTCCACGATCCTTTGGAGGGACGCCTCGACCGGCTGCGCAACCGTTTTGCGACATTCGGGGGGCGCGTAAAGGAGTATCTGGCCTCGCTCGAGCGTGACGATCAGGTCATCTGCTCGGCCATGGAATGGATGGAGTTCGAAAAATGGCATACCGGTCGGGTAGTTCTGGTCGGGGATGCGGCGCACGCCAGCTCGCCGATGATGGGACAGGGCGGCTGCATGGCGATGGAAGATGCATGCGTGCTGGCCGAAGAATTGCGCGCAGCGGCAACCGTGGAGAGCGCACTCGCCAGCTACGTCAGTCGGCGTAAGGCCCGCGTCGAATGGGTCCAACACCAGAGCATGGCAGTAGGGGAAAGTCTCATTATTCCATCGGCAGTTCGCAATGCCATGTTACGCCAACGGGGCAACGAAGCGATGCACGCCCGCTTCGGCCCCCTGGTGTCGGCCCCTTAGTTCGGTACACGAAACAGCAGGCAGGCGGAACGGCGGCGACATGGACCCGCTTTCATCATCTGGTCGATACCGACGAAGCGCACGCTGGCAGATGCGGCAGGCAAAGCCGGCGATGCTGACGGAGGTCGACATCTGCTATAAGTTCGGCGGGCTTCCCGTGAGATGGAAGCGCTTCCTTCGGAACGTAGCCTGACGGGTGCCGCGACGGCTTACGCAGCGGACGAAAGGGGATCGCCCCGCCCGTGCCACACGATTCATTCCTGCCGCCGCAGGGCGGCTGGTTCCTGCGACAATTAAGCAGACGCAGCGGCGACGATGATGCGGCCATCCTTGTTGCATCGGTCACTTCAATTGCGGCAGACTCCCGGGATGGAAACGGCGAATCGCGGGGCAGTTCGTGGAATGATCAACCAAACCAAAACAACGGTGATTTTTGCCTGCCCGCAATGCAACCTGGCTCATGAGGTGACACAGACGCACTCTCGCACAAAGAAGGCGGGAGGATTCGATTGCGCCGACTGCAGCGCGGCGGTCCACTTCTGGTATGGCTGGTTTGATTGTTCCGACTGGAGGGCCGTGAACATGAATTCAATGACCTTCACGCACCCCAATGCCCTAGGGGACCCCAACCAGCCGCGCTGAAGCCAAGACAATTATCGGCTGCATTCCAACATGGCGCCGGCAACGTTGCTCCCCCGCACGTCGGGGAGCATACTCCGGAGATGAGCTGTGGGACTGCCTACGAAGCCACGCAGCAGCAACACCCGGATGACCATTCCGGCAGTTTCAAATGTCAGGACTGCCGGACCGAAGTCCACGCATGGTCCGGGGTCTTTAGTTTCTTTGACTGGAAGGCCTATGAGGCCGTCGGTCCAACCCCAGAATCGTGGCACAATCAAACGCCAGCGAAGATGAACCCCTGGGCAACCCGCGAGCGATAGGCTTCGCTCTTCGCCGAGGCGCGACAGCACCCGCTTGACTGTCACGGCGTGTCCTTACGCTGCACGCCTTCCTTGATGGCAAGCGCGCGACGAAAGTCGTCGGCAGCTGTGAAGAACGTCGCGAGAGGGTCTTTGCTGCAATAGTTCTCCAGCCACAAAAGAGTGGAATTCGGGTCCCAGTGCTCTCCCACGAGGCGATCGCGACCGGCTGCGACCCAGGCCAAGTACATTTGCTTTACCTGGGGGTCGCTCTTGACGAACGAACCGCAAGTATTGTTCCCGTACGCCAGGATCCGAACGCCACCAAAATCATCTGGATATGCCGGGCCCATCGCTCCAGCGATCAGAGCGGCGACAAGGAGCGCTCGGGCGTTGCCGAGTCTCAACATGGAAAAATAACTGAGCTCATGTCGAATTGTCTCAGGTTACCAGCGCCCTGTAAACGGACGCCCCGCCGATGCCCAGCGTCTTTGCGATAGAAGCTGGGCCGACGCCCTGCGCCTTGAGTGCACGCACCTGGGCCACGTCTACACTCGGTTTGCGACCCTTGTAGACGCCTTCAGCCTTTGCCTTGGCAATGCCCTCCAACTGACGTTCCTTGCGCAGGGCCGTCTCGAACTGCGCGAAGCAGCCCAGCAAGTTCACGGTAAGCTCGCCGTAGATGTCGCCGGTGTTGAACGGCTGCTCCGTGGCTTTCATGGTGGCGCTGATCCGGACGATGTCCTGTAGGTCGCCGATACTACGCGCCAATCGATCTAGCCTGCTGACCATGAGCACATCTCCGGGCCGAAGGAATTCCAGCACCGTCTGCAGCTCGGTGCGGCCGTCAGTGGTGGAGACAGCCGGCGTTGGGAACACGACCGCGTCGCTGCACTGGAGGGTAGAAGGCGCGGCCGCGCCCCAGGCCGAGCCCGCCGTCCGAAGCGAGCACGACCCAGAGTGGCAATTCGCGCGTGGCTCGTCGGTTCCGCGAGGCGCGATGACCGGCGGCGCGGCGTAGCGTCGAGGGGGCGACGGGCACGGGAATCGGCGATCTTTTAAACCGCGCATGGGTTTGTCTGTTGTCGCACCACGTTTTAATTTTGTTCCGAGTCGGGAACCGAACTGACAGAAAACGATTTCTGTGCTCGATAAATTGCTCAGGGTGGGGAGGCCGCACATGGCCGAGTATCGAGCATACATCCTTGACGAGGATGGCCATGTCAGCAGCGCAATCGAGTTTGTATGCGCCGACGATGAGGCCGCGAAAAAATACGCCAGGCAATTCGTCGATGGTCATGACGTAGAACTTTGGCAGCGCGACCGTCAGATCGCGACCTTTGACTGCGAGCCTGAGTGAGGCCGCCTCAGTTTTCCAAATTCAGTGAACGTTCGGCCGCTTTGTGAATCAATTTGCCCAACCCGGCAAAACCGTTCCCGTTTTGAGCAGGGGTGCTCCATATTGAACACACTCCGCCGAACGAATAGGCAACTACGCACTGGCCCGGTGGGTGACGCCGACGAAAAGGGTACACGTCGAATGTGGATCCTGGCGGCTGCCCGTCGGTCGACGGTGATCAAAAACCGCTGGCCCACCCGCGCCTGTTCCGGGCGGGGATTTTTGGTCAGATTTTTATTTCGGCGCGCCTGCGCGTACACACCCCCTCGGGGGTACACTGGGCCGCCGATTCGCCCCTGGGCCCTGAAAATGAATACGATCATAATCCTGCGTCGTCCTGAAAGACCCGCTGATCTGATCCGGCGGCCGATCCGCGACGGGTTGATCCCCGGCCTGGTGCTCACCCTCTTCTTGGTTCTGGTGCAATTCGAGGCGTCGAAGGAATGTCGTGGTGGCGCCTTTAGCGCTGGCTTTGGTGGTGGCGGCTTCGATGTGCACCGCTGCGATCTCGTCGTTAGAAGGATCGGCAGTGATCGCGGACTACGTATTCCGCTTCCGCAGCATTAGCGGTGGCTACGCCTCGCTTCAGTGGCTCTCGCGGACCCTATCGACGAGTCGGGGCCGTTTAGCGGAGTGCACCAATAGACTGCAGTTGACAGCTCTTATTCGGGAGAGCCCGCGCGTGGACGTGTCTCGGCCAAGCCGTTGCTCTTGCCGGCATTCCGCGGCGTGCGAGCGCACCGGGTTATCGAGCTCCCGGCGAAGCGCCCGCACCGGTGTGTCAGGTCGAGTCCCCATGGACGCCAGAATAGCCCAGTATGGTTGAAAGCAGGTAAATGGCGGAATTCTTGGGGTGCAGAATTCAAACCCTATCCTCAGTAAACACCCTCTCTCCCCCAGCCTCCCATCCCCCGGTATTGCCGAAGAAGGTGAACACCTTGCTCCAGCCATCCATTGCCTGCTCGGGCCGGTAGAGTGGCCGGTGCCAATAGAAGATGCCGTGGCCAGCACCATCGTAGCGGTAGAACTCGTGCATCTTGCCGTGCCTCTTGAGCTCGCCCTCGTGCTGGTTCACCTGTTCCGGGCTCGGCGCGCTGTCGTCGTTGCCGAATATGCCGAGCAGCGGGCAGCTGAGGTCCTTCGTCATTTCGACCGGCGCGACGGGCGTCTTGGCATTGAGCTCCTCCTTGCCCATCACCACGCGGCCGCCCCAGAGGTCGACGCATGCGTCGACGTCGTTCCTCTGGCAGGCATAGATGAAGGCGTGCCGACCACCAGAACAGGAGCCGAAAACGCCGACCTTGCCATTGTGATTGGACTGCGCGCGTACCCACTTCACTGCGGCCTCGGTGTCGCCGACCATCTGGGCGTCGGAAATGCCGCCGTCGGCGCGCACTTTGGCGGCGACGTCGTCTGGGTTGCCCTGGCCCGCACGCTCATAGAGGTTAGCGCAGATCGCGAGATAGCCGTGATGCGCGAACCGACGCGTCGTCTCAATGTAGAACTCGCTCCAGCCCGGGAGATGGTGGACAAGCACAACGCCCGGAAAGAGGCCTGGACCAGACGGCTTGGCCACATAAGCGGTAATCGGGGTTCCCTCGTCGCCGTTGATGGTCACGTTCTCGCAAGTCATGCCTCGGTAGATAACATCAGTCTTCCTCAATCGGCGTTGCATCCCAGCGCCGCACCGTCATCGATAAGCGGCGTCGCGCTCCCTTTGCTGCCGCGGTCGCAGCGCGGCTAGTATTCGACAATCGCGTACCGTGCGCAACAAGAGGCAGCCGAGCCGCTCAAATCGTCTGAAACGATCCAATGCCGCGCTTCGGATGCGGGGGCCCACGCGGAGATCCGACGGAGCACCTAGAGCTTCAGGAACGGTCAAAAGCACCGGACATCGACTGAGGCCAAGGCGACGTCGGCTTTGTGCCGATTTTGTTGAAAAAGTCCTTTTTGGCTGATGACTAAAAATTCTCAGGACCGCTCGTGCGTCTCATGCGCTGCGATGTGAGGGACCACTTCGATCAACGCAAAAGCGACTACCGATTGGTTCTGCAGAGCCTTGCAGCGGCTGAGATCACCAACATTCGACATTCGCGAGATTTTCGGAGCCCCGCGATTTTCGACTTTTTCAACAGTATCCGCCAACAGCGGACTCTTGCACCGCAGCAATCAGCACCCCATTCGATCACCTCCTCGGCGCACGCGAGCAGCGTTGCCGGCACTTCGAGGGGCCCAGCACCTACGCCGCATCGATCCGTCGGCGAGTTGAACCGCTGCGCCGGAGGTTGGCACAGCTCCGGGGGTTCGCTATCCTGCGCGGGGAGGAGACCCGTTGTTATGAGCTACGTGGAGCGCATCCTGCAGCCTGGTGAGCAAATCCGGAACATCTCGTCCATTCATTGGATCGTGTACTGGGCCGGCGTTGGGGTTGCGCTCCTGGCGGCGGTCGCTTACTGGCTCAGCGAAACGCGGCCCCTGACGAGATTCTGGCTATATACGGCTTGTGCGCTCGCGCTCGTTGCGGTCGCTCTCCTGGTCCAAGAATGGTTCAGATGGTGGATCACCGAGATCGCGGTCACCAACCGGCGCGTCATCTACAAGAAAGGTTTGATCTCGCGGCGGACCAACGAGATGAACATGGACAAGGTCGAGAGCGTGCAGGTCGATCAGTCGATCCTCGGGCGCATGCTCGACTACGGCACCGTGACCATCCTTGGGACCGGCGAAGGCTTCGAGACGCTACGGACGATCGCAGGCCCGATTGAGCTGCGAAACTCCATCACCGGCACCTGACTGGGCCGAATCGCAAGGGCATCGCGTTTTGGCATCGGAACTCGGACCGGCATCTCAGATTTGAGGAAGATCAACTCGGAATCCGGGCGATTGTGCGGTGGCTCGGTCTGGCCAATAATACCGAGTGCGTTCCATAGACGTTGATTGCCGAAAGCATGCGCGATCGCAATGGCAAGTGGCTAGTGATCGCCGACTAAGCCCCTGGTGCCCGCGTAAAGTGCTTTTTTTGCCCGGGTTACCTTACCCATAAAGTAAAGGGGCAGTTTTAATGTTCTTCCACGGAAACGAAGCGAGGTCTGCGGGCGTTTCCGTCTCGGGCTGGAGCAAAAAGAAGAAGCCCAAAGGAGGAGGAAGATATGAATGAGCTGAGAATGAAAAAGGCGCCAATGAGAAAAGCTCTCGTGGCAGCTGGCGCGGGTGCCGGCCTTCTGGCGTTCTCCACAGTGAGCGCCTCGGCTGCCATCGCATGCAGGGACGACGTTTGCTGGCGTGTCCACGAGCGCTATGTCTACCCGCCG
>WNFD01015749.1_pt1 | contig 11051 bp, 10 predicted proteins | sample 5400491 | NCBI WGS metagenome assembly WNFD01 (sample SAMN13153343, study PRJNA577476) | soil metagenome | isolation source: 120 cm saprolite under Douglas fir tree site 2 hole 2 replicate 2 | place: USA:California | collected 2015-04-18 | reverse complement strand
AGCGGTGCCGACAAACTCTGCCTGAGATTCTCGTATCATTCTGAGACCAGCTCAGAGCGGAGGTTCCACGGCCGATGTGAGGTCTTCGCTAACCCATTGAAAAATAAATCACTACGGTGCTAGACCTTCCGTTTCCGGCTTTGGCGCACCCCGTGCTTCTCTCCCTAAGTGTAACTAGAGACTCCCCATGCTTCTTAACCGGGAAGAGGGGAACCCGACCGCGTCGAGCTTGAAACGCGGCTTTCAAAAAACTGGGCGAGGGATCTCCGTTGGCGCAAGATGCTACAGCGACGGCACGCACGGCAAACTGCACTGTGGCCGGTCTAGCCCGGTTTTTCCCCGAAGCCACGCCGGTGCGGATCCCGGTTCAATTTGTCCGAACCGGGGTTGAGTCATCGAGCTCTCCCAGCAGCTTCGGCGAAAACACAGTTATTGAATTTGGCACCTCCCGCGAAGTTCTTTTCGCGTGCTCTATACCGCTGGAGTTCGCGGACATAGTGCGTCTGCGCAACTCCGATGGTTCATTGGACGCGGAGGCTTCTGTGGTCGCGGTGCAATATCACCCGGGGAAAACCATCGTGGCTGCCCGCTTTCTCCGGGAAGTTCCTAACTGGATCGTGAAACCATGACTCCTTCTTTGCCTCCGCAAGATCTACCGGCACAGTGGATCACAGCCCGCAAGCTTTATCCCATTTACGTCGAACTCGCGCGCGAGTTCGTCATTGACCTGCCGCCCTGCGCTGATTTCGAGTCAGGGGAGGAGCAGCCCGACCGTGAAGGCGTCGAGCGCGCCGTCGAGTGGCTGACCCAGATGGACAAGGCCATTCAGGTCTATCAATTACGCCAGTTCCTTCAAACCAGCGCACTGGTGGATCAGCAATGCATGCTCGCCTTGCTGCAGCATTTCCTTGCCCAGCCGGCCAAAGCTGATTCTGCCCGCGACAAGATCGACTTTTTGCTGGTGCAGTACTTCAGCCAGGTGGTGCCTTCGCGGCTGGACGACAATGATGTCGATGTCGCTTACGTTGCGCAGAGTCTCGAACCGGTCTTGGGTGCAGTCGAGCTGAAGGCGCCGGTTTGGTTGAATGCTCTTGAACGCTTGATCGATTCCGCGCGCCGCTGCCGCAGCCTTAACGAACTCTTGCATGGCGGTGTACTCGAGCAAGGACGCAAAGTTAAAACCCAAGCCGGCGATTTGTTCTTCCTGCCCATCGCGTTGGTCGCTTTCACCCGATTTGGTTACTTGATGCGGCGCGTCTTTTTTCGGCTGATGCATGATGACCTCAACGCCATTGTCGACGGCCTTAATCAACTGGAAGAGCAGGGCATTGCCATGCTCGATTGTCGGCGCGCCCAGTTCTCCGCGAAGGAACCGATTGTTCGATTGCGCATGATCTGCCAGTCATGGAAGGTAATGTTTCAAGCCGAGTATTCTTCAGGGCAGCCACTGCGCATGCTCGTCGATCTGCGCGCCTCTGTCGCTGACGCACTCGCCGGCAATGTGGCTGCCGAGTCCGGAGGCACAAGGCCAACGCCGGTTCTGCCGGCGAAGGCCGCAGCGGCTAGTGTGGGCGCCAGTTTCAATCGTACCGAATCGGCGCCGAAATCCAGGTCATTGGCGCAGCCCGCAGTTGCTTCCAGTCCGGCTGCACCCAAGATTGGGGCCAAGTCCGACGTTGACGATTCTCCCCCCCGGGAGTTTGAAGTTTCCGGAGCGCCCGAGTGGGATCAGGATTCCGGGTCACCTCCCGCCAAGCAAAAATAGGCATGACTGGAGCGAGGCTGACCAGTAGGGCTGTGCAGATTTCAAGGAGGGGAAGTTGCAAGTGGAGCATCCGACTGTACTGATTATTTCCGACGAAGTGGACTTTTCCCGCCGAGTGACGTCACGCTGGCAGATGGAGCGCAACGTGCCCACGTTCACGCTTCTGAGTGGAGATCTCTGGCCACGCTTCGCCGTCGATGCCTTCGACGTCGCCATTGTTGGCGCCTTGCGGCGCGAACTGCTCTCCGTAGTGCTGGAGCCGCTGCACTCCACGGCTCAGCCCTTTTTCTGCGTTTGCGACGATGCCGCCAACGCGCAACTGGTGCGCCAACGTTGGCCACGCGCCTCAATCCTTCGCCGCGACGAAAACTGGCTAGATGCTCTGGTTCTGGCAGCCAGCGAAGCCGTGCACCGCGCACAAGCCGAAACGCGAGCCCGAACCGCCGAACAATCCTGCGCTGAGCTGGAACGCCAGGCCATGCTGGGCCGCTTTATGCTCGATATGCGCCACAACGTCAACAACGCTCTCACTACCGTGCTGGGCAATTCTGATCTGCTGCTGCTGGAACCCGGCAGCCTCTCGGCTCCGGCACGCGCGCAGATTGATACGATTCGCAACATGGCGCTGCGCATTCATGAGGTCTTGCAGCGCTTTTCATCGCTCGAGAAAGAAATGCACATGGTCGCCCTACAGGCCGAAAGGGACTCGGGCAAGTCGCGGGTGGCTATGGCTGGCCGATGAAGCCAGCTATTAGAAACGGCAACAGAGAGATCACGAAACAGTTTTTTGGCTCGTGAGCTCGCGGAATTTGTTCAACGGCGGCGTAAGCTGCCGTTCAATCCTCCCCCAGTGATACCGATTCTAAAAGAAGAACTGCGTCCACTGCTCACAGCAGACGGCCATCTTTACTGCGGGGAAGTCTAATGCACAGGTTGATCGCGAGCAGCGCCATACTGGAACACGAACTCTCGGAATTTCGTTTGCTGGTCGAGCGCCAGGCGGGAATCGTTCTCGACTGTCCCAACAGCGCGCTGGCCACGCACCTCATGGAAGTTTTTGAGGCCCACCATCTGGACTCCGCGACGGCGCTGCTGGATCAGCTCCGCGCTTCCGACCAGGACTCCATTCTGCCGCAATTACTTGACGGCATGCTTAACACAAACACTGGTTTCTTCCGTCATCCCGGCGCCCTGGGTGCGCTGACGCGCCAAGTGCTGCCGCAACTTTACGCCCGTAAGGCCAGCGAGGGATCCAGCCCGCTCCGCATTTGGAGCGCAGGCTGCGCGACCGGCGAAGAGGCATATTCCATCGCGATGGCGGTTTCGGACGCCATCCCCAGCCTGGGGAATCCGACTTGTGGAAACAACGGCGCCGGGAATGGCAATGCCAGCAATGGAAGTGCTGGCGCGGGAAAAAGCCGCACCGGCCGAACGGGAGGCATCGCCGACACATCGCAAGGCTCATCGCAAAATTCAGGCCAGGGTTGGTCCGTCCACATTGTCGGCAGCGACTTACTTCCTTCCGCCGTCGAAGTCGCCGAGCGCGGTTTGTATCCGCAATCCGCTGTGGGTGGGTTGCCGCCGGCTGTGATCCGCACCTGCTTTTCGAAAGTTGGTTCTCTGCAAAGTTCGCAGAATGGATCCCAAACCGGATCTACATCAGCATCGCACCTATTGGTAAAGCCGCGCCTGCGCAGCTTGGTGACCTTCAATACTATGAATCTCGCCCGCCCCGGCTACATCGGCCGCTTCGACTGCATCTTCTGTATGGACGTGCTGCCGCACTTTTCCCGCGCCCAGCGCCTGGCGCTGCTCGAGCGCCTGCATCTCTACCTGGAGCCCGGCGGATATCTATTCCTTGGTCAAACTGAAAAGCTTACGGCCCCCAACCTGAACTTCCGTCCAGAAACGTTCGATGGCTATACCTTCCACCGCAAGCCGGTGGCAGCCAGCGCCGCCTACGGACGGTAAGCAACAGAACCAAGGGCTCGGGTGGAAGGCTTTTCCTGGCTCGATCGGCTCAGGCCGCGCTGCCGGTTTTTTCTCCATCATGAGCACATTGCGCGCAATGGCTCTGGACCTTGATCCGGTCGCGCCGCAAATGCTCAGCGAAAGCGTCCCATCGTGGCTTCAACAGCGAGAGTCCTGCTGCGGCTTCCTCTGCGCGGCGCACCAAGCGAGGGCGCAGCGTCACTTTATGAGCGCCTGGTGTCGTGTCGGAGAACACGTCTGAAATCCGCTCGGGAAAAAGTTCGCCCGCAGAAAATTCCAGATCGCCCGACCCTTCTCCGGCATCCGCGCGGCTATCGCTGACGTTTCCACTGGCACGCAGTTCTTCCGGGGCTGGCGTCACGATTCGGTCAGAACCCCGCCGGTGCATTACGGGATCCTCTTCCCAGAACTTCTTGAATTCGTCCAGATACTTCTTCCAGCTTTCCTTCGACTCGAGCGATCTGTTGTCGAAGTCCGGAAAGTCTTCACTTTTTTGCTTGTTGATGCCAATGGCGAAGCCGTCGCGGTGTTTGTTGTCGTCGAAGATGCGATTCCCAGGAAACAGGAACTTGTGACTCTGAGACCTGTCCCCGCCTGCTATCACGACGAAGCCGATCTCCATAGTTTCGTGATCGAAGATGACGTCCTCAATGTTGCCAATCTTTTCGTCCTCCGACCCATAAACATCCGCGCCACGTACGTCGGGAACGTCCGCGGTAAAACGATGATCGCCTAAACTCCCATAGTGAGCGGATGAAACTCCTCCAAAAAGCCAGAGTGAAGCGGCAGGCGCGCAAAGAGCAATTGGAAACCAGGGTTAGGTCTGGGTAGTTTTTGGAGGTATGTCGGTAGGGGAGTGGGTTTGCGATTTGATTGGCGGTCGGGTTTCACGCGAACAAAAACTCCTTCGTCCTCAACTCCTTGATCATATCCCTCAACTTGGCCGCCTTCTCAAACTCAAACCGCTTGGCCGCTTCACGCATGTCGCTCTCAAGCTTCACAATGTATTGATCCAGATCTTCCTGCGATTTGAATTCCGGGATGCCTTCAGCCTCGCCTGCGGTCAAGTCGGCGTAATCAGCGGCGACGATCCCAGCCAGGGTCATATCCAGCGGACGCACGATTGATTCCGGCGTAATCCCGTTCTCCTGGTTGTACGCGTTTTGAATCGCTCGCCGTCGCAGAGTCTCATCCATGGCGCGCTTCATCGAATCGGTCATGCGATCTGCGTACAGGATCGCGCGTCCGCGCAGATGCCTGGCACAGCGGCCTATTGTCTGAATCAGCGATCCCGATGACCGCAGGAACCCTTCTTTGTCGGCGTCGAGAATCGCCACCAGTGACACTTCCGGCAAATCCAATCCCTCGCGCAGCAGATTGATGCCAATCAATACGTCAAACTCGCCCTTGCGTAGATCGCGCAGAATCTTCACCCGCTCCAGCGTCTCGATCTCCGAATGCATGTAGCGGCACTTTACGCCGACCTCTGCGTAGTACTCGGCCAGATCCTCGGACATGCGCTTGGTCAGCGTGGTCACGAGCACGCGCTCGCCGCACTCAACGCGCGCGCGTATCTCGTGCAGCAGGTTATCAATTTGGCCCTTCACCGGACGCACCTCAACCTCGGGATCGATCAGTCCCGTCGGCCGGATAATCTGCTCGACCACCACGCCTGCCGATTTCGTCAGCTCATATGGCCCCGGCGTCGCCGAGACATAAACCAGTTGATTGGTGCGATGCTCCCACTCCTCGAACGTTAGCGGACGATTGTCCAGCGCTGATGGCATGCGAAAGCCGTACTCCACCAGCGTTTCCTTGCGCGAGCGGTCACCGGCATACATGCCGCGCAACTGTGGAATCGTCTGGTGCGATTCGTCAATGAACATCAGGAAGTCGCGCGGAAAATAATCCAGCAGTGTCGGCGGAGGCTCGCCCGGCAGCCGTCCCGTAAAGTGCCGCGAATAATTCTCAATGCCGTGGCAGTAGCCCATGGCGCGAATCATCTCCAGATCAAACATGGTTCGCTGGTGAATACGCTGCGCTTCCACCACCCGTCCCTGCTTTTCCAACTCCACTTCCCACCATGCCAGCTCTTTTTTGATCGAGTCCACCGCCGACGCGCGCGTCTCATCTTTCATCACGTAATGCGTCTTGGGATAAATCGGAAGCCGCACATACTTCTGCTTCACTGTCCCGAACAGCGGATCGATCTGCGTGAGTGAGGAAATCTCATCCCCCCAAAGCTCGATGCGGTAAGCCATGTCGTCATAGGTAGGGAAGACCTCAATCACGTCGCCGCGCACGCGAAACGTTCCACGCCGGAATTCCCCGTTCGTGCGCTCGTAAAGGATGTCGACCAGCTTGCGGGTGATGTCCTCGCGCTTAATCTTCTGGCCCTTTTCCAGAAACAGCATCATGCCGTAATAAGCTTCCGGAGATCCCAACCCATAGATGCAACTCACCGAGGCCACAATCAAAGCATCCCGCCGCTCAAATAACGATCGCGTAGCCGAGAGTCGCAGCTTGTCGAGTTCATCGTTGATGGTCGCTTCTTTTTCAATGTAGAGATCGGCGGCGGGAACGTAAGCCTCAGGCTGGTAGTAGTCGTAGTACGAAACGAAATATTCGACGGCATTGTGAGGAAAGAAATTCTTGAACTCGTGATAAAGCTGCGCCGCCAAAGTTTTGTTGTGAGCCATCACCAGTGCCGGACGGTTCACCGCCTCAATCACCTTGGCCATGGTGTAAGTCTTGCCCGAGCCGGTGACGCCCAACAGAACCTGGTGCGCCTCGCGGTCATACACCCCGCGCAGCAGCGCCTCAATCGCTCGTCCCTGGTCTCCCTGCGGCTTGTAATCAGAAACGAGTTTGAAGTCCATGGAAGAAGCTCTCCACTGTTAGCTCTTAGCCTTTAGCTTGAACCGAGCCCGCCAAATACCGCGGGCATCGGCAATGTCCACGTAGGGACAGCCGCCTCGGCTGTCAGTTCTATTCCCGTCAGTTCTATTCATAGTGCACTACAGAAAGTAACGTCAGCGAGCACGAATCTTTCTATTATAACGCTGGCCAGACACGCAGATTCATGCCGCGCCAGGAGCATTTCTGAGAGAAACGGCTGGCCTACTTCTCCTCCCGCACTTCCCCGACGCCCACCACCCTGGCGCCCGTCCGGAACTTCCTGTAATCTCGGTAGGTCTGCTCCGCTTCCTCGTTGTATCCCTTAAAGAGCGCAATCCGCGCATCCAGCTTGAAGTTCAAATGCTCCGGCAGCCAGACTTCATCGTTGACACGAATTTGTTCGTAGACTAGCCGGGTCCCTTTGTGGATGCGCGCCAGCACCCATCCGATTGAAGCCGTGTCCATAGCCTCGACATCCAGCTTGACCAGCTGCATGTCGCTTTTATCGATCCACATCCGTCCGTGAAATTTTGAAAGAAATCGCGCCGCCTTCCCATGCGGCTCGAATCCCGCACGCGGCTCGCCCGCAATCACCCAGGCGTCTCGCCCATTCAGCAATTCGCTTCCGAGCAGCCGAAAGTTGTAGGCTTCCGCCACAGCGCTGACGAACTCGCGGTTCTTTTCCCGCTGCTGCTCTTCCTCGGCCTGCCGCTTCGCGCGTTCTTCTTCCGATTCGTTTTTTCGCTTCTCGACTTCTCGTTGGATTCTTTCTTCTTCCTTGGCCGCATCTTTTTCCGAAAGCGGCTTATCATCTTTTTCAATGAGCCGCTCGAATTGCTCTCCGTAGATGGCCATGACTTCGTAAGTCCGCACTTCGGTGGACTTGAGCTGTCCCTTGCCGTCGAGCTTCTTCTGGACTTCGCGCTCGATGTAGGTGTAATCGCGTTGCTGCTTGTAGTTCGCCCGATAGTTCTCAGCCACAACCCGTGTCAGTGCCCGCATCTGCTCCTGAGAAAGAGCGCCATTCGCGTCGGGCGTAAGGTCTGGCAAAGGCCGTGCGGGCTCGCGGGTTTGCGACCCATCAGTTGCAGACGCGGGAGCCCTGGCAGCTTTATCCGCAGAGGCGGAGGTTGGGGATGCGGCCGAAGGAGCAGGCGCCTGATCCTGCTGGCCGAAAGCGGACATCGCGAGGAGAAGCAGAGAAAAAGTCAGACCACGACGGCACCCGCGCATATTCCATCATAACGCGCTCGATGACCGGAAAGTTCCCGCGGAATCTGCAGACCAGAATTGTACAATTTGATGATTTTCCCTTGACACCGTCAAACGATGGCCGTCCTAATCTTGCTTCAGGTTGCAGGCGAGAGAACGTGATTTCACACCTGTGCCGGACCGCCTTCCCCATTTCAACTATCAAGGAGATTCAACATGGCCCGCTTGCATAATCGCGCCTTTACGCTAATGGCCTGCCTCGTGCTGATGTTTGCTTCCGGCACGGCTCTGGCACAATACCAACTCACCAACCTGGTTTCGAATCAAGTGGGAGCGGCAAGACACACGGATCCGCTGCTGGTAAATGCCTGGGGTCTCGTCTATGGGCCAGGCGGACCATTCTGGATCAGCGACAACGGCTCCGGCTGGGCGACGCTATACGACGGCACCGGAGGCAAAGTGCCCTTCGAGGTGGAGATTCCTTCCGCGAACGGCTCGGGGACGGGCTCGCCCACTGGGATCGTCTACAACGGTTCGAATGACTTCCAGGTGCAGGGATGGGCGTCGATCTTCCTTTTTGCCACCCTGGACGGGACCATCAGCGGATGGGCGCCCCAGTCCGACCCCAACAACGCCATCATTGCGGCGACTACTCCTGGGGCGGTTTACACCGGCTTGGCCATCACCAGCAGGACCTCCGGGAATTTTCTTTTCGCGGCCGACAATGCGAACAACAAAGTTGACGTTTATGACGGCAACTTCAAACTGGTCAAGACGTTTACGGACAAGACGCTTCCGGCGGGGTTCGCTCCCTTCGGCATCCAGGACTTCGGAGGGTTGGTCTACGTTGCGTTCGCGGGTTCCTCCGGAGCGTCGGGGGGCTACATCGACATCTTCAGCGAAAATGGAACATTCTTGAAGCAGGTGGCACATGGCGCACCGCTGAACCAGCCCTGGGGCCTGGCCATCGCCCCCAGGAATTTTGGACCACTGAGCAACACGCTCCTGGTCTCTAACAATACCAACACCGGCACGATCAACGCCTTCAACAGCATAACCGGGCAGTTCGTGGGCACCATCAAGGACACCAACGGCAAAGCGATTCACATCGACCAGCTTTGGGGAATTGAGTTTGGTGGAGGAACGGCAAACAACGGCGCCACTAATGAGCTGTTCTTCACTGCCGGTCCCGCCAATAACTTGGCAGGAACATTCGGGGCTATCAGGTTCCAGTAGCAACTTTCGGAAGGTGATCCGCGGGACGATTCGCTTTTGCTGATCGTCCCGTGGAGAATTGCCATCTCTACGGCGGAGCTACCTTCTGGACTTAACCTCCCTCCCGCAACATTCTCCCTGGAACAAGCGCTCGTCCACGCGATGAAGCTTCTTCTCCATGGTCGGAGTCAGCAGCGGGTAGTGCTTGATGTCGAACAGGTGATACACGATGAACCACACCGGCTTGTCGGTCGTCATCCACTGCTGACGGTCGAAGCGCTTCAGATTCACCGGACCGGAAAAGCGCCGCAGCGTGCGCTCGCGCCGCAAGTTGCAGTAGATGTTGAAATAACTCAAGGCCAGTTCTCGCAGCGTTCGGTATACCGGCTCGCGATAGCGGCAACCGGTGAAATTCGATTTCGCGACCGCGCCCCAGCCGCCATCTCGCTTGTAAATGGCGATGACATGATCAGTGTCATTTTCGGCTTCGAAGTCAAGCAGCAGGGGAGGATATCCATTCGCGCGCAACGCGGCGGCGGCAAAGATCGCGCCTTCGAGGCAATGGGCCGTTTCCTCGCCAAGTACGCGCCGCGGCGACCATGCAGTATCCTCCAGGTGATAAGGGATAGCATCGAGAAACTTCTGAATGCCATGAGCGTCTTTCATGCTGCGTAACTTGCGCAACTCTTTCGCGGTAAAACCGGTGGTCAATGTGAAGCCATTCGAGTTCATGAGTCTGCTGCCTGAGTGTAACGTAGACGTTTTTAAGGTATCTCTGTAGACATCCTTTAGGCGAGCAAGGAGAGGATGATGACGTACTGCCGAACGTCGGACTTCTTCCGGGGTACCGATTTCGCGCTTTGCTTCAGCCCGTCAATTTCCCGTCTCGCCCGCCCTAAAGATCTCAGACAACTCCTCAGGCGTATCCACGACTATGTCAGGAACAGGCTCCTCGAGGGTATGCGGAGCGAACCCATAGGTCACGCCTACCGTCCACAACCCGGCATTGCGACCAGTACGGATATCGACGTGCGAATCGCCAATAATCGCGGTGTGCTCTGGCGCCACGCCGTGTTCTTCCAACAGTTTTCGCGCTCCCTCAGGATCAGGCTTCTTCGTGCCAAAGCTATTGCCGCCGTAAACCTGGGTGAAGAATGGATTCAGGCCTAACGCATCAACGATAGCCCGCGACGGATTCACGGGTTTATTGGTGAGCACCGCCATTTTGCGCGGCATGCCATTCGCCGATTGTCGAATCGAAGTCAGTGCATTCACCAGCCCGTCGTAAACGTGCGTGTAGTCCAACTTGTGCTCGCGGTAGTAGGCCAGAAAGAACTCTAATCCCTTGCGAACCAGCGCTTCGTCACTGGCTTCCGCCCCCAAGGCTCGCTGAATCAGAATGGGTGCACCATCGCCGACATAGCTGGCGATGACGTCCCCGGGCAACTCGGGCCGCTCAATATGGCGCAGCGCCGCGTTGACCGAATGGACGAGGTCGAGGCGCGAGTCAATCAGCGTGCCATCGAGATCGAAGATAACAAGTCTGATCGAGGGCGGATCGAATGGACGCCGGCGGTGAATCATCTGCTCTCAGGATAAACGATTGGCGGGAAGGGAAGCGGCGTCAAATGGCACTCAGCGCTCAGCACTCAGCAGTGAGTTTGGCGGGGCTGCGTGAAAGCGTCTACGGTCCAAAATCAGCACTTTACACTCGACATTATCCTATATTTCTAGTACTATCGAAGTATGGCAGTGATCCACGCCGCGGGCAAGAACAGCGAACCTATTGCCAAATACGCCGACATGTTCTCGGCCATGGGGACCGAGCCTCGTTTGCGCATCATGCAATTGTTACTCTCGGCGCATCCGGAAGGGCTGGTCGTCGGAGACATTCAGGGCGAGCTCGACATCCCGAATTCGACCCTGTCTCACCATTTGGAGAAGCTGAAGACCGAGGGCTTGGTGCAAA
>WNFD01014682.1_pt1 | contig 11051 bp, 10 predicted proteins | sample 5400491 | NCBI WGS metagenome assembly WNFD01 (sample SAMN13153343, study PRJNA577476) | soil metagenome | isolation source: 120 cm saprolite under Douglas fir tree site 2 hole 2 replicate 2 | place: USA:California | collected 2015-04-18 | reverse complement strand
TCCTCGGCCAGTACGACCCTCAGCTGCTCGGGGCGGAGCCGATCGGCGGTGAGGGGCTGTACCTCGTCGAGACGAACGTCGAGGAGTGGCAGCGGCGCGCCAACCTTCCCGACGAAGACCTGCGGCGATGGCTGATCCTGCATGAGATGACGCATGCGTGGCAGTTCGCCGCGCATCCGTGGCTCCGACCGTACATGGAGAGCTCGATGAAACGGCTGATCGACACCGTGACGAGCAAGGGCCCGGCGGTCACCCGCTTTGCCGCGTTTGCCGGCGTGCTGCCCGCGCAGTGGAGGGTCATGCGTCAGGTCCAGGGGACGATGTCGGTGGTCGAGGGCTACAGCAACCTCGTGATGAACAAGCTCGGGGCCAATCTGCTGCCTGGCTTCGGCCAGCTCGAGCAGGCCTACCGCGAGAGGAGCTCGGGCAAGTCCGCGCTGGAGGTCCTGATCTGGAAGCTCACCGGCCTCGACCTCAAGCTGCAGCAGTACCGCCGCGGCGAGGCATTCTGCCAGGCGATCTACGACCGCCACGGGCTGGCGCTGCTGAACCGGGTCTGGGACGGCCCGGACTCGATGCCGACGTTGAACGAGCTCGGCAACCCCGACGCGTGGTACCGAAGAACCACTGGCACGCGCCCGCCGGTCGCAAGGCGACGGGCTTAGTCTCTCAGCTCTTCCTGGGCCGTTTCCTCGCTGATCGGCATCACGGCCACGGGCAGGTCGCTGATGTCGAAGTAGCGAATGGGCTTGTTCAGGCGCTTGGCGATCCCGACCTGGACCTTGACGCCGAGGGACAGCCTGCCGAACACCCACACCTCGTCGCTGCGCGACAGGAGGTTGTTCATCGCCTCCCGCACGACGTCCTTGTCGACGGTGTGCATGAGGTAGTAGTCGAAAAGCATGAAGGGGCTGACGGGCACCATGCCCGAGTCGAGGACGAACTTCTGGATGTGCGCCCGCCAGTAGAAGCTTTTGTTCGACATCGCGACGTAGACCAGGCGCTTGGGATGGCGCAGCGTCTCTTCCGCCTGGTCGCGCGCGCTTGGCTTGGTCGTGGGCTGGAAGATGCGCTCGAGGATGTCCTCGGCCGCCTTGCCGGTAATCGCCATCTAACCCCTGATCCCGAAAAAAATTGAATTAAGCGGCGGTTATCGTATCAGTCGTGCCCGCGGGCTCCCTTTTCGACCTCTCAGGGCGCGTCGCGCTCGTCACCGGGGCTAGCCGAGGCATCGGAAGCGCGATCGCCGGCATCCTGGCCGAGCACGGCGCCCAGGTCGTCCTCAGCAGCCGCAAGCAGGCCGACCTCGATGCCGAGGCCGAGCGCATAAACGCGAAGTACCCGGAGAGGGCCACCCCGATCGCGGCCCACGCCGGGCGGCCGGAGGACCTCGAGAGCCTGGTCAAAGAGGTCATGGAGCGTTTCTCCAGGATCGACATCCTCGTCAACAACGCGGCCACCAACCCGTACTTCGGGCCCCTGATCGGGGCTGAGCTCGGCGCGTGGGACAAGACGTTCGAGGTCAACCTGCGGGGCGTCTTTCTACTCACGAAGCTCGTCTACGAGGCGTCGATGGAGGCCCATGGCGGCGCGATCGTCAACGTGGCGAGCATCGGCGGCCTGCGGCCCGGGGTCGGACTGGGAATCTACGACATCACGAAGGCCGGCCTGATCATGATGACGCGGCAGCTGGCTCGCGAGCTGGCGGGCAAAGTCCGTGTCAACGCCATCGCGCCGGGCGTGATCAAGACCCGATTCGCCGAGGGTCTGTGGAGCAACCCCGAGATCCTGGATCGCATCCTGGCCCAGAACCCGATGGGCCGGATCGGCGTGCCGGAGGAGGTGGCCCCGACAGTCCTGTTCCTGGTCTCGGACGCGGCTAGCTACGTGAACGGTGAGGTGCTTGTCGTCGATGGGGGCGGGGGCGGCGAGGTCTAGCCTCGGCTGATTCGTCGGGCAGCGCGCCATTCGTCTCGCCCTCCCCATTGGCCGACGCCGGCTGCCGGCTGTGGATGAAGTCCTCGAGCTCCTTCTCGTACTGGTAGGCGTGCCGGTCCGGCTCGTACCGCAGGACGCGGCGCTGCTGGACGAAGTCCTCGAAAGCGGCTCGGGTGTCGCGCTTGGCCCGGAAGCCAAGCTCGCGCGTGGCCTTGGCCGTCGACAGGCTCCGGCCCCAGCGGAGCAGGTCGAGCAGCTGCGGGGAAAGGAAAGCGACGCCCGACTGGCGGAACGCGAACGCGGTGAGACCGAGGCCCACCGGCGGAAGCAGCGGGGCGTGCAGCTTGCCCGCCGAGTCGAGCAGGCTCGACAGCGGCTCGACTCCCGGCGCCGCGATGTTGTACGCGCCGGCGCGCCCTCGCCTGGTCGCGAGCACCATCGCCTCGATGCAGTCGTCGACGTGGATCAGCTGGATCTCCGGGTCGTGGCCGATGACCGTCGGCACGACCTCGAGGTCGAGGTAGCGCGCCAGCGGCTGCGGCTCCTGCGGGTTGAGGCTGTTGCTGAAGCGCAGCGCGAGGATCGTGATGTTCGGGTTCCGGACCGCGAAGTCGCTCGCGTAGGACTCCACCTCGACGATGTCGCGCACGAACTGATGGCCCGAGTTGCTGTCCAGGCGGTGGTCTTCGCGCAGCCCCGCCGGCAGGTCCGACCGAGACCCGTACACGTGCCCGGACGACTTCAGGATGAAGCGACGCACCGGGCTGCCTTCTCCCGTGCACCCGGCGAGCAGGTTGAGGGTTCCGATCACGTTCATCTCGTGCGCCCGGGCCGGATCCATGTCGAACGAGTCGATCCGGGTCAGCGTGTGCACGACCGTGTCGATGCCGACCGCGCGCACGAGCTTGCCGATCAGCGAGTGGCGGATGTCGAGCTTCAGGTAGTCTGCCCGGCCGAGGTCGTAGCGGGGTTCGCGGATGTCGATGCCGATCACCTCGGCCACGTCCGGGTCTTCGACCAGGCGCTGCACGAGAAGCGCGCCCCACCAGCGCGCCACGCCGGTGACGAGGATCCGCCGCTTTCGCGCCATGAATCTCAGTGTATGGGCGGCTCAGCCCCTCCGTCGGCTGCGCCGACACCTCCCCATGAATGTGGAGGACATGCCCTAATAAGTTCGCTTGATGACGTCGCGCTCCATGCGCAGGACGGCCTGCGAGACAGCCCCCAGCAGCGGGCTCTTCGCTTGGCGGAGCGCGAACTCGAGCTGGCGCAGGAGCGAGTAGACCGCCTTCATGGCCTTGATCGCGTCGCCGATGTCTACGTTGGGCGGCAGCGGGATCCTGTCCAGGGGCTCGCCCGACGACCACCGATAAGCGAAGTCGATGTAGTCATGCGAGGGCGAGCGCAGGTTGGGCTCGTCGAGGTCGCGCTCCATGTCGGCAAAGCGGAAATAGAGCGAGCGGATGAGTCGCGCGGTCTGGGCGATGGCGGGCGTGGGGTAGCGGCGAGGAGAGCGTGCCTGGCGGTCGCCGCGTCGCTCGCGGTCCTCTGCGGCGAGCATCACCATCACCCCGCATAGCTCCTCCGCCGTGAGACCCTCGAACCAGCCGAGCCACACCGCCTCGGCGACCAGGATGGTGTTCTCGCCGTACACGCGGGCCGCGAACAGCCCCTTGTCCGTCGGCTTGTCCTTCTTGAGAAAGCCGGTCTCGTCGAGGATCTTGGCCAGGCGCCGCAGCTTGCGCGGGTACTCGTCCATCTGGCCGACCACCTCGCGCTTGCCCTTGTCGAGCTCCTGCTGGAGGGTGCGGATCTCGCTGTACTTCTGGAGCAGCTCGCCGAAGCGCGGCGACCGGACCACCTTCAGCTTGCGCTGCCGCTCGAGCAGCCCCTTGGCCTCGATCTCGAGCCGCTGCGCCAGGCGGCTGGTGTGGCTCATCGCCCGCGTGCGACCCCGCCGGCCGCTGCGCTGCGAGCCTGCCTCACGGCGCAAGCGCCTGAGCTCGATCCGGATCGACCTCCGGCGGTCCTCGATCCTGAAGTACTGCGCGACGTCCTCGATCGACACCTGCGGCTCGTCCCACATGCGCTTGATGTCGGCCAGGCGCTCGCGCACGTTGGTCAGCCGCTCATCGGTCTCGGTCGCGGCCAGGCGTTTCTGGAACTGGCCGAACGAGCGCTGCATCAGCGCCTCCGCTTCCTCGGGCGTGTAGACGCGAAGCAGGTTGAGGGCCATGTTGTAGCTCGGGAGGAACTTCGACTCGACGACCAGCGTCGGACCCATCGCGACCTCGTAGATCGTCCCGACAGCGACGTCGGACTCTTTGAGGATCGCGCCGTGTCCGATCACGTCGATGCCGCGCCGGCCCGCGCGGCCCATGAGCTGCGTGAGCTCGCCGGTGGTCAGCGTGGAGAAGTTGACGCCGTCGAACTTCGTGAACGACGAGACGACCACGCCGCGCGCCGGCATGTTGATTCCGAGCGACAGCGTCTCGGTCGCGAAGACCACCTTGATCAGGCCGCGCTGGAAGAGCTCTTCGACCATCTCCTTGTGATAGGGCAGGAGGCCGGCGTGGTGTTCGGCCATCCCGCGCCGCAGCAGGCGCGCGTCGACCATGCGGCGGAAGAGCGCCTCTTCGTCCTGGTCTTTCAAACTCTGCAGGCGTTCGGCCGCAACTTGGTCGATCGCCTCTTTCTCGGCCGCGGTCGTCAGGTCCAGCTCGTGGTAGGCGCACCGCTGCAGGGCCTCGCGGCAGCCGCGCCTGGAGAAGATGAAGTAGATCGCGGGCAGCATGTCGTTGCGGCGGAGCTCCTCGATCACGTGCAGCAGGTCGTTGGACGGCAGGCCTCGGTAGCCGCCCACCCGGTACGACGCCTCCTCGTCCTGCGCCGCCCTGCTCCACGTCCGCTGGTCGATGCCCCCGTCCTCTTTGAACAGCGGGGAGAGGTGGTTGTTGATCGCCAGCCACATCTTCAGCTCCACCGGGCGCTCCTCGTGGAACACGGTCTCCATGCCGCCCCGGTTCTCGGCCATCCAGTCGGCGATCTCCTGGTAGTTGCCGATCGTCGCCGACAGCCCGACGAGCTTGATCGTGGCCGGCGCCTGGATCACGATCTCCTCCCAGACGGAGCCGCGCGGGAAGTCGTCGATGTAGTGAACCTCGTCGAGCACCACGTAACGCACGAGGTCCAGCCGCTTCGGGTCCTCGTAGATGAGGTTGCGCAGGATCTCCGTCGTCATGACCACGACCGGCGCGTCGTCGTTGATCGTGTTCTCGCCGGTCACCAACCCCACGGTCGCTTCGCCGTAGGCGCGGACGAAGTCGTGGTACTTCTGGTTGCTCAGCGCCTTGAGCGGCGTCGTATAGAGGACCTTCGAGCCGTCCCTGAGGGCGCGGAAGATGGCGTACTCGGCGACGATCGTCTTGCCGCTCGAGGTCGGCGCGCTCACGAGCACGCCGCCGCGCCCGCGCTCCAGCTTGTCGATCGCCTCCCGCTGGAACGGGTCCAACCGGAAGGGCAGGCTGTCCTCGAACTCGTCGGTCAACGTCTCGACCGCGCTCACAGCTGCACGAGCTCAGTCGAGACGTCGGTGACCTGGGCTCCGTCGCTGTGGGCCTCGATATAGGAGAGCGCGGCTGCCAGCACGCGGTCGGCCTGCCGGCCGTCCCCGCTCACGGTGGCGACGACGAGCTCGGCCAGCTGCCAGCGGTCCAGCTCGCCCACCTCGGCGGCGGCCACCTTCAGCTCCTGGCGAAGTCGCTGCAGGAGGCCGCTCACGATCTGCCGTTTGGCCTTCAGCGAGCCCGATTCCGGAAGGTGAAGGACGACGCGCGCGACGCCTATCGCAACTTTGGAGGCCATTAGAGTTCTTTTTTGACCAATTGACACAACTCTTCATAATCATCGCGGGGAACCGAAGCCGGCCGCTGCAGGCCGCAAATAGGGGAGGACGAGCATGAGCCGAGACGAGGGCGCTGGTGAACCGGGTTTTGAGCAGTTCGAACGCTTCTTAGAGGAGTGGTCCCGCCGAGACTTTCTGAGGCGCATGGGCATGAGCGCCGCCTGGGTGGCTTTCAGCGCCGGCGCGCTGGAGCTCCTGGAGGCCTGCGGGGGCGGCGGAACGAACACGACGTCAGTCAACCCCGTCAAGGGAGGCAAGCTGATCGAGGGCACGATCAGCGACATCTCCACCTTCAACACGTTGAACTCGGGCGACGTCAACAGCACCCAGATGATCACCCTGACCCACGAGGGTCTGCTATCGCTCAGCGCCAAGGGTGACAACGTCCCGACGCTCGCCTCGGGGCTGCCGCAGATCTCGTCCGACTCGCTGACGTTCACCTTCAAGCTACGGTCCAACCTTCAGTGGTCGGACGGCCAGCCCTTAACGGCTGACGATGTGGCCTTCACCTACAACCTGATCTTTTCTCCCGACACCAAGGACTTCATCTCGCGCTACCGGGCCAACCTCGAGGGCTACGTCAAGAGCGTCACTGCAACCGACCCGAAAACCGTCGTTTTCCAGTTCAACAAGGTTCTGGCGAACTTCGTCGACACACACTGCCGTTATGGCATCCTGCCGAAGCACGTCCTCGGAGACGTTGCGCCGAAGGCACTGAACACGCACTCGTACTTCACAGGGCCGACGCTGGCCAGCGGGGTCTTCAAGTTCGTGAAGTGGGACAAGGGTCAGCAGGTGGTCCTGGCCCGGAACGACGGCTACTGGGCCGGCAAGTCTTACCTCGACCAATACATCTACAAAGTCGTGAGCGACGCCGTCGTGCTGGCGCAGCAGCTGAAGACCGGGGAGCTCGACGTTGGCAATCCCGATCCGAGCCAGTTCGACAACGTCAAGACCGCGAGCAACCTCACCACGCTCGCGTTTCCGCGGCCGTCCTGGGACTACTACCAGTTCCAGCTCGGGGCAGGCACCAAGGGCGGGACGCTCTTTGGGGACAAGAACGTCCGCAAGGCGCTGCACTCGGCTCTCGACCGTGTCGCGATCGCCAAGGCTGCGTATTTCGGGCAGGCAACCCCTGCCGACTCGGTCGAGCCGCCCACCACCTGGGCTTTCAACCCAAACGTCAGCCCGAAATATCCGTACGACAAGGCGAAAGCCGAGCAGTTGCTCGACGCAGCCGGATGGGCGAAAGGCTCCGACGGAGTACGGGCCAAGAACGGCGTCAAGATGTCGTTCGAGCTCAACACGAACTCAGGCAACAACGTGCGCCAGACGCTGATCCAGATCATGCAGCAGCAGTGGCATGACATCGGCGTCGAAGCCAGCCCACGTCCGATCGCCTTCCAGACCCTGGTGAATGCGATTCGCAACACGCACGCATTCGACCCGACGCGCTGAAGACGACGGACCGGAGCAAGCGAAAGCCGATCTACTCTCAGATCCAGGACATCCTCGCGGACGAGCTGCCGGCGGCGATCCTCACCGTCCCGAACTCGCTGTGGGGCATCAACAACCGCGTCAAGAACTTCAATGTCGGGCCGTACAACATCTACAACGCGCGGCCGTGGATGAAAGACACTTTCGTGACTGACGGCAAGTAGCTGAAAGACTCCGGTCGGGAGGAAATCTCCCGACCGGAGTCAAGTAAAAGAAAGAGATGCTGCTCAAGTACGTCGTGCGTCGTGTCCTCGCCACGATCCCTGTCGTGATCGGCGTGACGCTCATCACGTTCTCGCTCATGCACGCCACAGCCCAGAACTACATTCCGGGGGTTGACCTCAACCCGGCGCTCAAACCTGAAGACATCGAGGCGATCAAGCGGTATCTCGGCCTGGATAAGCCGTTGTACGTGCAGTACCTGACCTGGCTCTGGAGCATCGTACATGGCGACTTCGGGCGGTCGATGACCGACGGGAGCACCGTCACAAGCCACATCTTCGACCGGCTCCCCGCCACCCTGGAGCTGACGGTGACGGCCATCTTGCTCGGCATCGCGATCTCCATCCCGCTCGGCGTGACAGGGGCATTGCGGCGCGGCAGCAAGCTCGACCACTCCCTCACCGCTCTGTCCGTAGGCGGGTTTGCGGTGCCGGCGTTCTGGCTGGGCCTGGTCTTGATCCTGATCTTCTCTGTCCAGTTTCAGGCGTGGGGGTTGCCATTCTTGCCGTCCGGCGGCGTGACCACGCCGGGCACCCAGGGAGGCGATCTCCTCGATCGACTTGTTCATCTGATCATGCCGGCGACCGTCCTTGCATTCGTCTACATCTCGATCTGGTCGCGCTTTACGCGCTCGAGCATGCTCGAGGTGCTGGGGCAGGATTACGTCCGAACAGCACGAGCCAAAGGCATGACCGAGCGCCGCGTCGTGTACCTGCACGCGCTGCGCAACGCAGTGATCCCGCTTGTGACGCTCGTCGGTCTCGAGCTTCCGGCGCTCGTCAGTGGGGGTCTCGTGGTCGAGGTCGTGTTCAGCTGGCCCGGCATCGGCAAGCTCCTCTACGAACGGGCAATCCAGACGGACTACACGACCGTGCTCGGCATCACGACCTTTGCAGCGCTTCTGGTCATCTTCGGCAACCTGCTCGCCGACATCCTATATGCCCTGCTCGACCCGAGGATTCGCTACGCATGATCTCCCCACTGCCGATCGAGGTCGAGCGCCCTCAACCGGTCGCTGTCCCGGCCCGCGCCGCCCGGAGTTACTGGCAGGAAGCGTGGGGCCGCCTCCGCCAGAACACCATCGGGATGATCGCGGGCGGCGTGCTCGTCTTCTTCGTGCTGGTGGCGATCTTCGCTCCCCAGCTCGCGGCGCTGCTCACCCACCAGGACTACAGGACCATCGACCTGACCAACCCCTTCGCCGCGCCGCTGTCGCCCCGCCAGCCGTCGCGGTGTCGCTGTTCATCGGTGGAACAGTCGGCCTGGTGGCCGGTTTCTACGGCGGGCTCATCGACGGCCTGCTGATGCGGTTTGTGGACGTCGTCCTCGCGGTGCCGGCGATCTTCCTGTTCATCCTCATGGCCATCCTGTTCAAGCCCAACACCATCACGCTGGCCCTGATCATCGCGTCCGTCGGCTGGGGCAGCATCGCCAGGCTGGTGCGCGGCGAAGTGCTTTCGGTCCGCTCACGAGACTTCATGCTCGCCACTGCCGCGTTGGGCGCGAGAGACGTGCGGCTGATCTTCCGCCACCTGTTCCCCAACGTGTTGCACGTGATGATCGTGTTCGGCAGCCTGTACCTCGGGCAGGTCGTGCTGATCGAGGCCGCGCTCGACTTCCTCGGCCTCGGCATAACGCCTCCGACGCCCAGCTGGGGCAACATGCTGACCAATGCCGAGACGTTCTTCTTCCATTCCCGGTCGCTGGCGACGTTCCCAGGCATCACGATCTTCCTGACCGTGCTTGCGGCCAACCTTTTCGGCAACGCCGTGCGCGACGCGTTCGACCCGAGGCTGCGCTAGCGGGTGGCGGAGACCGTCCTGGAAGTCCATGACCTGACAACGCACTTCAGCACGCCGGAAGGCGTCGTCAAGGCCGTCGACGGGGTGAGCTTTGGCCTGGAAGCCGGCGAGACGCTGGGCATAGTCGGCGAGTCTGGGTCCGGCAAGTCGGTCACGGCGCTGAGCGTGATGCGTCTTGTGCCGCGGCCCGGCAAGATCGTCAAGGGCCAGGTCCGGCTGAAGAATCGCGAGCTGACCTCGCTCACCGAGGGCGAGATGGAAGAGATCCGCGGCGTCTCGATCGCGATGATCTTCCAGGACCCCATGACCTCGCTCAACCCGGTCTTTCGGGTGGGCTGGCAGGTGGCCGAGCCGCTGTTCGTGCACCAGAACAAGGATCGGCCGAGCGCCTTCGTCGAGGCGGAGAAGATGCTCGGCAAGGTGGGCATCCCGCACCCGAAGGAGCGCAGCCGCGATTTCCCGCACCAGTTTTCGGGCGGCATGCGGCAGCGGGCGATGATCGCGATGGGCCTGACAACGATGCCGTCGGTGCTGATTGCCGACGAACCGACCACCGCTCTCGACGTCACCATCCAGGCACAGATCCTCGACCTGCTGCGCAACGTCAACCGCGAGTTCGGGACGGCGACGATCCTCATCACGCACAACCTCGGCGTGGTCGCCGGCATGTGCAAGCGCGTCATCGTGATGTACGCGGGCAGGATCGTCGAGTCGGGTCCAACCGTCGACGTCTTCGCCCACCCCAGGCACCCATATACGTGGGCGCTGCTGAAGTCCATCCCGCGTCTCGACGCCGACGAGCGGCAGCCGCTGCGGCCGATCGAGGGGATCCCGCCCGACCTGATCGACCTGCCGAGCGGGTGCGCGTTCCACCCGCGGTGCGCCTTCAAGATCGAGCGCTGCAGGAAGGACACGCCCTCGCTCATACGGGTCGGCGACACGCAGATGGCCGCATGCTGGGTCACGCAGTCAGGGACCGAGCTGAAAGATGCTTGAGCTCTCCGCGGTGCGCAAGAAAGGGGGAGGTCCGGAGTGGACGCCGGACCAGCCGCTGGTCTCCCTGCGCGGCGTAAAGAAGTGGTTCCCGGTGACCTCGGGCATCGTGCAGCGGACGATCGCGCACGTCCACGCCGTCGACGGAGTCGACCTCGATGTCATGAAGGGCGAGACGGTCGGGCTCGTCGGCGAGTCCGGCTGCGGCAAGACAACGCTGGGGCGGACGATGATCCGGCTCCTCGATCCCACCGAGGGCACGATCACCTACAAAGGGCAGGACATCACACGCCTCCGGGGCGAGAAGCTGCGCCGCCTGCGCCGCGAGATGACGATCATCTTCCAGGACCCGTTCGCGTCGCTCGACCCGCGGCAGACCGTGGGCGACATCGTGGGCGAGCCGCTGGACATCCACCATCTCGCACGAGGCCGCGAGAGGGCAGACCGCGTCGCGGAGCTGCTGCGTATCGTCGGCCTCAACCCGCGTTTCGCCGACCGCTACCCGCACGAGTTCTCAGGCGGTCAGAGGCAGCGCATCGGCATCGCCCGCGCGCTCGCGGTCGATCCGAGCTTCATCGTTTGCGACGAGCCGGTCTCGGCGCTCGACGTGTCGATCCAGGCCCAGATCATCAACCTGCTGGAGAAGCTGCAGTCGCAGCTCGACCTGACGTACGTCTTCATCGCCCACGACCTTT
>WNFD01010476.1_pt1 | contig 11053 bp, 8 predicted proteins | sample 5400491 | NCBI WGS metagenome assembly WNFD01 (sample SAMN13153343, study PRJNA577476) | soil metagenome | isolation source: 120 cm saprolite under Douglas fir tree site 2 hole 2 replicate 2 | place: USA:California | collected 2015-04-18 | reverse complement strand
CTGTTGTACTGATCTCAATGACTTGTCTACCCAGCTTATTCGCGCCAGAGAACGTTTGCGACACAAACGAGACATCATTCGCAGTTGCTCACGACAATGTGGGTACTCGGTTTAGTTTCTTATCACGTGATCAGTAAGTGGACTGCACCCCTGTGACCGGGTGTTGCACAAAGTTGATGACGTTTGTTTGATTGATGGTTAAGAAGATGGGAAATTTGGAGACATCCGTTGCCATCTGGATCAAAAATTGTTATCCTTCCCCCATGCTTGAAGAGGAACCGATGGAAGGAGTCCATATCCGATGGCAAGCCCAACCCTGCTCCGGATCCAACCTGTTTGCAACTGAACATGTTCGAAGCTTCCGACACAGTGATCACTGCTATCGTGACAGCACTAATAGTCTGAGGAGTCCCGCGAGAGAAAGGATAACACAGTGGTGCAACAACGCTTTTCCAACAAAATTGTGCTGGTAACTGGTGCCGCTCATGGCATTGGCCGCGCTATCGCCCTTCGCTTTGGCAGCGAGGGCGCGCAGGTGATCGTCAATGATGTCAACGCCGCCGGAGCTGAAGCGACCGTCCAGCAGATTATCAGCAACGGGGGATCGGCTGTTCCTGGCGCTGCCGATGTGTCGAGCAAAGGGCAGGTCGACCGCTTATTCGATGACGTGCTCGAGCGCTTTGGAACGGTGGACGTGCTGGTCAATAACGCCGGTTTGATCAATGTCGAATGCCACTTCCTGGAGGCGGATGAAGCCTGGTGGGACCGAGTGCTGGCAGTCAACCTCAAGAGCGTCTTCCTCTGCTCGTTCCGCGCTGCTCAGGTAATGGCTCGCCGCCACCAGGGCGTCATCATCAATATGTCCAGCGGAGGAGCCTCGCATGCCCACCGGGGCATGGCGGCCTACGATGCGTCGAAGGGCGGCATTGAAGCCCTCACCAGAGCTATGGCGCTCGATCTTGCCCCATATGGTATTCGCGTGAACGCGCTCGTGCCCGGCGCGATTGATACGCAGGGGATGAGTTCTGAGGTGAAGCGAGAGCGGGGCGCGACCGTCCCGCTGGGACGCATGGGCGAAGCCGAGGAACTGGCCGGGCCAGCCGCTTTTCTCGCCTCGGACGATGCCAGTTATATCACGGGGCATATCATGCGGGTGGATGGTGGCTTGCTGTCCCAGCAGCGATCCCCTCAAGTCGATATTTTCCCACTGAGCCGTTTCCCCAGGCTGGAGGGTGAGTGATGGAAGATACCTCTGGGCATCTCAGGATTGGAGTGGATATCGGAGGCACGTTCACCGACCTCGTTGTGATCGACGATGCGATTGGCGGATTCGCAGTCGGGAAAACGCTCACCACGCCTCGCGACCCCTCTCAGGCCGTCGAAACGCTCGTGCTGGAGACGCTTGAGCATGAGCGCATTCCCGCGAACGGGGTGCAGCAACTTATTCACGGCACTACGCTGGTAACCAACGCCATCATCGAGCGCACCGGGTCGCGCACCGCCTTGTTCGCGACGGAAGGCTTCCGCGATGCGATTGAAATCAGGCGGGAGAACCGCTACGAACTCTATGACCTGATGCTGGAGATGCCGCAGCCACTGGTGCCGCGTTATCTGCGTTTCGGGATACCGCAGCGCACACTGGCCGATGGAACGACCCTGCGGGAACTGGACGCGGCTTTCGTCGAGCAAGTAACCCGCGAACTTGCCGCGAACGGGATCGAGGCTATTGCCATCGCCTTTCTGAACAGTTTCACCAACCCCTCTGCTGAACGGGAAGCACGCGCCATTGTCCAGCGCGTCGCACCAGACATGCGGGTCTCTCTCTCAGCGGAGGTGGTGCCCGAAATACGCGAGTTCGAACGCACCTCAACGACGATCACCAACGTGTATGTGCAGGACCGCGTCGAGAACTATCTTCGCGAGTTGCAGGCGCGCCTGGCCCACATCGGCTTCAAAGGCAGCCTTTTCCTGATTATCTCCAGCGGTGGTATTGTGACGGTCGATACAGCCATGCGCTTCCCGGTCCGCCTGCTCGAATCAGGCCCGGCGGGCGGGGCGCTGGCAGCGGCCAGCTACGGCGTGGCCTGCGGCTACGATGACCTGCTCTCCTTCGATATGGGCGGGACGACCGCCAAGTTCTGCATCATCGACCGGGGGCAACCACTGCTCGCTCACGAATTTGAGGTTGACCGGAGGTATCGCCTCAAAAAGGGATCGGGACTCCCCATAAAGCTGCCGGTGATCGAGATGATCGAGATTGGCGCGGGCGGCGGCTCGATAGCCCGCTTAGACCCGATGGGGCTCCTGAAAGTAGGGCCGGACTCAGCAGGCGCTGAGCCGGGTCCTGTCTGCTATGGCCTCGGAGGAAGCGAGCCGACGGTGACCGATGCCGACCTGGTGCTTGGCTACCTTGATCCCGACTACTTTCTTGGAGGCCAGCTCAGGATAGACCTCGCCGCCGCTCGCAGGGCCATCAAGGAACGTATTGGCGATCCGTTGGGCCTCTCGATTGAAGTAGCGGCATGGGGCATCCACCAGATTGTGAATGAAAGCATGGCCAATGCCGCTCGCATCCACACTCTTGAGCGCGGGAAGGACCCACACCGCTTCCCCGTTTTCGCATTCGGCGGCGCAGGACCGGTGCATGGTTTTCGCATCGCGAAGGCCCTGGGGTCATCGGCCATGATCGCACCCTTCGGAGCGGGCGTCATGAGCGCCGTTGGCTTTCTGACCGCTCCGCTCGCCTTCGACTTTGTGCGCTCCTGGCCCGGCCACATCGATCAACTGGACTGGCAGGAGGTTAACGCCCTGCTCAGCGAGATGGAAAAGGAGGGACAGGCGCTGCTTGAGCAATCCGGCGTGTCGCCCAAAAACATTCGCCACCGGCGTGTGGCGGATATCCGTTATGTCGGTCAGGGCCACGAGATCCAGGTGCCGCTGCCCGGCGGCCAGCTCGGTGGCGATAACGCGTCCACGATCATCAACTCGTTTGAAGAGGCCTATCGCCGTCTCTACGAGCGGCTCAGCCAGTCGGTGCCGGTTGAGATTATCAACTGGCGCATCACCTCATCCGGCCCCGCGCCTCAAGTGCGCCTGCAAGCAGGCAGGGATGAGCGGGCCATTGTGCAAACAGCCCGGAAGGGGAGCCGCCAGGCGTACTTCCCGGAGTTGGGTGGGTATCATGATACGCCTGTCTACAACCGTTATAGCCTGTTGCCCGGTTCAAGCTTCAGTGGACCGGCTATCGTTGAAGAGCGCGAGTCGACAGCGATTATCGGACCGGATTCTCGTTTCCACATCGACGAGCAGCGCAACTTGATTGTTGAACTCTAGCTTCCCCGGCGAGGAATCTTTTCGATGACAAATACAATAGACCCGATCGCCCTGGAAGTGCTCTGGAACCGCCTGCTCTCCGTGGTGAATGAGCAACAGGTCTCATTGATGCGCACCGCCTTTAGCACGGTCGTGCGGGAGTCGCAGGACCTGGCCTGTGGGGTCTTCGATACGCGCGGCTCCATGATTGCGCAGTCGCTCACCGGCACACCCGGCCACATCAACGCTATGGCGACGGGCGTGCGCCACTTCCTGAAGGCGTATCCAGCAGAGACGCTGCAACCGGGCGACGTGCTGATCACCAACGACCCCTGGCAGACCGCCGGCCAGATCAACGATATGACCATCCTGACCCCTGTCTTCAAAGACGCGCGCGTGGTCGGGTACTTCGCCAGCACCTGCCATGCCCCCGATATCGGCGGCCATATTTTCTCAGGCGAGGCGCGCGAGATCTACGAGGAAGGGCTGCGCATTCCAATTACGAAGCTGTTTATCCGTGATGAGCCCAATCACGAGCTTTTCAAGATCATCCGCGCGAACGTGCGCACTCCCAACGAAACGATTGGCGACCTGTACGCCCAGACTTCGTCAAACGCGGTTGGCGCGCGCGAGCTGCTTCATTTCATGGAGGAGTTCGGCCTGGACTCGATTGACCCGCTAGCCGACGAAATCATCTCGCGCTCGGAACGAGCCATGCGCGATGCGCTCCGCACACTGCCCAATGGGCGTTACGAGAACGAGAGCTGGAGTGACGGCTTCGACGAGCCGATCCGCATCAAAGTGGCCGTGACCATCGAGGACGAAGACCTGTTCATCGACTTTGCCGGCTCATCGCCTCAAAGTTCCAGGGGCATCAACGTTGTGCTGAACTACACCCACGCCTACGCCTCGTTCGCCATCAAGGCGGCGGTAAGCCCCGAGGTTCCCCATAACGAAGGGGCATTTCGCCCGGTACATGTGACCGCGCCTCCTGGTTGCATTTTGAACTGCGTAGAGCCTGCCGCAGTAGCCTCACGCCACCTGGTCGGGCATTTCCTGCCGGGGGTGATCTTCGGGGCGCTGGCTCCTGCCATGCCAGGCAGGCTCATCGCCTGCGGAGCTGACCCGATCTGGATCTCCGTCTGGCACGGGAAATGGCCCGCATCCCAGGAGACCTTTACCTTCAGCCTGTTCCAGTGCGGAGGCACCGGGGCGCGAGCGATCAAGGATGGTCTGAATACCACTGGTTTCCCCAGCGGAGTCGCCGGCGTGCCAGCTGAAGTCGTGGAGAGCTTAGCCCCGCTGATCCAGTACCGCCGGGAACTGCGCACCGATTCGGGTGGCCCTGGGATCTACCGTGGAGGGCTGGGGCAATGGACCGAGGTCGGCTACCGGGGCGACACTTCCTGGGGAGTTTCGGCGCTGGTTGACCGCACCCGCTTCCCCGCTACCGGGCTCGAGGGCGGCAAATCCGGCGCGCCCGGCGAATACCTCGTGAACAACACGGCCAGTCCTCAAGCCAAGGCGTTCACTCCCCTCGCGCCGGGTGACCGCGTCCAACTTAACCTTCCAGGCGGCGGCGGTTATGGGAATCCGTTCCAACGCCCGGTAGAGCTGGTACTGAACGATGTCGTCAACGGATATGTCTCGCTCGAGGCGGCTGAACGTGAATACGGCGTGATTGTGCGCTATCTCGGGAGCCAGAAGCAGTTTGTGCGGCTGCCCCATCTCTTTGTGATCGATGAAGCTGCAACGACAGCCCTTCGTTCTGGGAAAAAGGAAGTATGATGCCGCGCATGAATAATAGGATTTCTGAACGCATGAGAAAAGGCAGGCAGACATGCCATCGAGCGTGAAGGCCGACGTAGTGGTTATCGGAGCCGGCATTATGGGCGCATCCTGCGCCTTCCGCCTGAGCGAGCGGGGATTAAAAGTGGCGGTGTTGGAGGCGCAAGAGGCGCCGACGATGGGATCAACCGGTCGGAGCGCCGCCGGTGTACGTGTCCAATATACCGAAGAGGTCAACACACGCATCTCCTGGGAAAGCATCCAGGAGTACCAGCACTTTCAGGAGTTGTACGGCGAAGACGCGGGCTATCGCCCAATTGGCTATCTCTTCCTCGTGCCGCCAGAACGCTGGAACGAGCACCTGGAAAGCGTCAGAATGCAGGAACGCATAGGCGCTCCGGTGCGCGTTCTTTCCGTCGAGGACGCGCAGAGCCTCGTCTCCTTTGAAACTGATGGCATTGCCGGCGTGACCTACGGGCCAGCTGACGGTATTGTCGATCCGCATAGTGTGACCTTCACCTACTTGAGGCTGGCGAAGGAACGTGGAGCTTCCATCTTTCTCCAGACCCCTATGATGAGCGCTACGCGGACAGGAAACGCCTGGCGAGTGGAGACGCCTAGAGGCATCTTTGAGGCAGAGTACCTCATCAACGCAGCCGGATCCTGGGCTGGCGACGTTGCCAGACGAGCTGGGCTGGAGGCGGAGGTACCTGTCCAGCCGGTGAGGCGGTTGGTGTTTATGACGACTCCTACCCCCTGGCAGCATGTCTACCCCTTAACGATTGACCTTATGAGTGGTTTCTACCTGCGAAGCGAGGGCCAGCGCATTCTCTTTGGTCGTTCGAACCCCGATGAACCCCCTGGATTTACAGAAGGTATGGACTGGGACTGGTTTGAACCGACGATAAGCGTTGGGCTAGAGCGTTTTCCCTGGATGGAAGAGACGAGGCTGGATCACCAGGCTTGCTGGTGGGGTTTTTACGAAGTAACACCTGATCACAATCCGATTCTCGGCCGACTGCCAACCGTAGAAAATTGGATCAACGTTGCGGGCTTTTCAGGGCACGGAGTACAACAGGCGCCAGCTGTAGGACGCCTGATCGCCGAAGAAGTGGTACTGGGGAGGGCACAATCGATCAATATTGACCCGCTGCGGATAACGCGCTTTTCGACTGGCCAGCAAAGCCACGAGCGCAATATTATATAATAGACTGCTTATGATATCGTGTCGTTTACGAAAAACATGAGCAGGAGGGACAAGTATGGTTCAACCAAAGCTCAAATTCTGGGGCTGGGGGTATGAAGGAGATGTCCTCGCGCCCGACGATGTCAGGTGGTTGGAACGTATGTGGGCGAAACAGTTCCGTATCAGCCAGTTTGACCTTACACCTCCACCGACGGCTGAAGACATTCGCCTGCGTCCTTCCTGCCTCACCATTCCTGCTACTCTGCTTGGGATTTGTACCACTGAGCACTACGAACGTTTGTCGCATAGCTATGGCTCTTCCTTCCTCGACTCGGTACGCACATTCGCCCGCGATTTTTCCCATCCTCCAGATGTGATCGCGTATCCGCGTCACGCACAGGATGTCCTCGCGCTGCTCGACTGGTGTTATGATGTCGGTGCAGCCGTGATTCCCTTTGGGGGAGGTACCAGCGTGGTCGGCGGGGTTGAACCGCCGCGCGACTACCCGGCAGTTGTCACCATCGATATGAAGCTCATGAACCGGGTGTTGGAAATTGATCCGGTTTCCCAAACGGCCCTCATCCAGGCGGGCAGCCGCGGCCCTGAATTGGAGCGGCAACTGAAATCCGGTGGGCTTACCCTTCGCTTCTTTCCTCAATCGTTCGAATACTCCACGCTGGGTGGTTGGATTGCCACGCGCGCCGGTGGACATTTCGCCACCCTGTACACACATATCGATGATCTCGTGGAGAGCCTGCAAGCGGTGACTCCACGAGGAGTTATGGAGTCGCACCGTTTCCCCGCTTCAGGCGCCGGTCCAAGCCCGGAGCGTCTGTGGCTTGGTTCCGAGGGCATTTTGGGGATAGTGACCCAGGCCTGGGTACGTGTACGTCCTCAACCTGTCTTCCGCGCTGCCACGACGGTGCGATTTCAAGAATTCTTCAGAGCGGCTGAGGCGGTTCGTGTGATCTCACAGGCCGGTTTGTATCCAGCCAACTGCCGTTTACTCGATCCACTTGAAGCGCTTACCAATGCGTCGGGGGACGGGAAACACGCAGTGCTGATCCTGACGTTTGAGTCGGCTGATCACCCTGTGGACGAGTGGTTGAAGCGAGCGCTTGAGCTGTGTGCAGACTATGGCGGCGAATACAACATTGAACCTGCCAACCGGGATGGCGCTCACCGGAGCGGAGCTTCCGGGCAATGGCGCGAGCGCTTCATACGCATGCCCTGGTTCCGAGAAGAGTTGACCTCACGTGGCATCATCGCTGACACCTTCGAGACAGCTATCACCTGGGAGCACTTTCCTCATCTTTATACGTCGGTCAAAGAGGCGACCGAACGGGCAGTGCAAGAGGCGGCCGGACAACGGGGATGGGTCAGTTGTCGTTTGACCCACATCTATCCCGATGGGCCAGCAGTCTACTTCACCTTTAGTGGCCTGGGCAACAAGTCGGCGTTGATCGACCAATTCTGGACCATAAAAACAGCGGCTTCTGAAGCACTTATGAAAGCCGGGGGAACGGTGACGCATCATCATGCTATTGGGCGTGACCATCGCCGGTGGTATGACCGGGAACGTCCAGACCTGTTTGCCACAGCACTGAGATCTGTGAAAAGCGCTCTTGATCCCAAATGGCTGCTTAATCCGGGAGTGCTCATTGATCCTCAAAACGCACCTCCAAATCAGCGTTAGGAAGGCACAGAATGATGTAGCGCTTGCTCAGCTACATCCCCACCCTGGGCCGGTACTGCACTGCCTCCGCAATATGAGTGGCCAGAATCGTCTCACTGCCTGCCAGGTCTGCAATCGTCCGCGCCAACTTCAACACCCGATGAAACGCCCGCGCCGACAGGTGCAACTGCTGCATCGCCGCCTTCAACAGTTTCTCTGCTGAGGCGTCTGTCTGGCAACACTCACGCACCTCCGACGGTCCCATCTCCGCGTTGCATTTCAACTTCGTCCCGCTGAAGCGTTGGAGTTGTCGTTCACGTGCTGCCTGCACCCTACTACGTATGATTTCCGAGGTCTCCACGTTGCGTTTTTCCGCCAGCTTCTCATCATCGACGCGGGGCACCTCAACGTGAATGTCGATATGATCAAGCAGTAGGCCATTCATACGTTTCTGGTGGTGAGCAATGGCGGAGGCAGAACAGGTACACTCTTTGACAGGGTCCCCCCAGAATCCGCAAGGACACAGACTCATCGAAGCGATGAGCATACAATTGGCAGGATAGGTAATGGTTCCTTGCGCTCGCGAAATCGTTACCACTTTATCCTCCAATGGCTGTCGCAAAGATTCAAGCACATTCTGTTCAAATTCAGGTAATTCATCCAGGAAGAGTACGCCGCGATGGGCCAGACTGATCGAGTGATGGGGCGAACGGAAGGGACGTTGCAGGATCAGCGGTATATCTGAAGGAAGCATCCCGCTCACACTGTACATTTTGATGACTTCGAGGAATTCTTCAATGCCGATAGGTGGGAGAATGGAAGGTGTGGCACGAGCAAGCAGCGTCTTCCCTGACCCTGGTGGCCCACTCATCAAGGCACTGCCGCCATGTCGTGCTCATAGGAGGCGAAATTGGTCGTATCGAGCAATCTGGGATCGGGAATAGTGGGCTCGATCTGTCGCTCTCTCGTGAGATGGGCGATGAGCTGACCGAGTGTCTCGACGGGATAGACGACCACATCTCGTATAAGAGCTGCTTCCATCGCATCTGAGGCTGGTACAAAGACGGTTTTGACATGTTTCTCCGCTGCCAGAGCCACCATCGGCAAAATGCCATTGGTGTGCTGTACACTCCCGTCCAAAGATAGCTCGCCCAGAAAGATCGACTGCGCTATTTGCTCATCAACGTCAATTTGCTCCGATGCTACTAATATTCCAATGGCTATAGGAAGGTCATGGTCTGGTCCTTCTTCACATAAGTCAGCGGGGACCAGGTTCACGGTGATCTGCTTGAAGGGGAAAAGATACCCGCTGTTCTGGATGGCTGACCGGACTCGTTCCTTTGACTCATGGACTGTGGCATCGGGTAGTCCCACAATCGTGAAAGCCGCCAGGCTATTGGCCACATCCACTTCTACCTCGACGAGTGCTCCTTCTATCCCAAAAACCGCACAGCTTGGTATCTTTGCCAGCATATAAGACAGGCCTCCACCATATTTCCGCGCATTATGCATGAGTTGAAGCAAAAATGCAAGCTAAACAGGCCAATAGTGAATCAGGATCAGTGGAGAAGTGATCCCTTCGTCGACAATAACCAAATCGTAGGAATGGGCTACTGATTGGAACCAGTTCACCATCATGTTGTATGCATCCTCTATTTGCTCGATTTTCTCTAAAATTAGTAATTTCATCAACGGTAGTATCCCACAGGGATACAATGATTTGTACATTGGAGGAAACAACTGGTGAGATTGTTCTCATTTATTAGAACCAATGAGTTTAGAATCCTATGTCTATACGAAATACTTACCTTATCCGTAGACACCCTGCCTTCCAAGCAGGCTGTCGCGGGTTCGAGTCCCGTCTCCCGCTCTTACGTTTGAACCGTCGCTCTCGAAGTGCTTCACAGGCCGCTTGATAGGAAGCGAGCAGTGATGATCAAGCGAGACGGCGGTTTTTTTGTGGGCCGAAAGGTGTTCAACGGACACCTGCCTACATTTTCTGGCAACCACCTGCCTCGCTTTGCACTTGCCGACAAAAGTGTTCGCAAGCTTTGTGATACATGACCACCTGCCTTTCCCACGTTGCAACCACCTGCCTCGCGGCTTTTTTCTGACCGGAGGCGAGAGGCCGCCTGACGCGCTTCCTTTGCTATACCAGAGAAACCTTCACACGCAGAGGGACAGTGAGTACCTGGGAGAACTGGATCGCTGCTTCACTATGCTGATGTGTTGCACAGATGCATCTCCCAGACCCTACAGGGTTCACGATGATGCTGGTGAAAGGAGACGAGGAACCATGGTGTCCAAAGCGACGCACAACGGCTTCCCTGCTGCGAATACTGAGCAGTCAACAGGGGCAGGCAGGCGAACGAGTAAGTATGGATCGCGCGTCACCCAGGCACGAGCGCACGCCCAACGCGTCAAACGCGATGCCCTGGCGCAGACCCATCAACAACAACAAGAGCAAGAAGCAGCCGTGCATCAAACGCAGAACAGGAAAGCAGTCCGCCAGGAGACGCAGGCGAAACGGCGCGTCATCGAAACGCTGATTGAAGCCTACATCCAGGATCATATCGGCGGCAATTCGAGCGCGAAAACGCTGGAATGGCACCGGACAGCGTTAGGGTTGATGCATCTGTTCCTGAAAAAGGAGTTAGACATCACCCACATCGATGAGGTCGAGGCCGACGACATCAGCGCCTGGTTTGCGCACATGCGCAGCACTTCTGGAGCCAATGGGAAAGTGCGCAGCGATCGTACCATTCAGACCTACGCACGCTCGGCACGCGCCTTCTTTCATTGGCTTATCCGTCGTGGGACTCTTGAGTACAATCCCTTTGATCACGTGGTCTTTCCCAAAGTGGGCCGACCGCTCATCCAAACCATCACGCATGAAGAGTTTGAAAAGCTCTTGCTGGCATGTGCGCCACCCCATGAGACTGGTCCGTTTGCTGAACGGGCGGCGGTACGAAACCGAACCATTCTCTGGCTCTTGTATGATACCGGCATTCGCGTCTCTGAACTCATCAATTTACGCCTGCACGATCTGGATCGTAAGAAAGGGGTGGTGACGGTGATGGGGAAAGGAGCGA
>WNFD01007481.1_pt1 | contig 11055 bp, 12 predicted proteins | sample 5400491 | NCBI WGS metagenome assembly WNFD01 (sample SAMN13153343, study PRJNA577476) | soil metagenome | isolation source: 120 cm saprolite under Douglas fir tree site 2 hole 2 replicate 2 | place: USA:California | collected 2015-04-18 | reverse complement strand
TGCGGGTGTGAGGCACTGCAGCCCGCACGTTACCGCAATCCTGACAAATGCTGTCCCGAGCTTTACGCCCAAGCGCCTGGGTGCGAGCTAGTCCGTGTCTGGCGCCTACCTCGGTCGGTTGTTGAAGCCTGCCGCAACTCCTTGCGGAAGGCCCGGTAGGCTGCCTCGAGAACCCTCATCGAGATCGCCCTCCACGTTTGCGGGCAAGCGCCTCGCGTAAAAATAAAGAAGGTCGGGCGGCGGCGGTCATGTTCCAAGTCGTTGAGATAGGGAGGCATAACCGCGCGGCCGTCAGAGCGGCGAAGGCGCGCGGCGACCGCCTTTTGAGTCAGGCACGCATTTTTGCGTGCGGCTACAATCGCTTGTCCGAATGTCTTCATAACTATCCCTTCTCCTTCCTCCAAACTGAGTTGAGACGCGACAATTGGTCAAACATCTACGCAGATATCGGGAACGGAATCGCGAGACGAGTGGCCCGCGGATTGGCCATGGAGGCGGCAGTGTTCCGAGTACATCGCGCTCGCGATCCGGAAAACTATTGGAATGTTAGGGAGACTCTGTGGTTGCGGGGGAAGGATTTGAACCTTCGACCTCCGGGTTATGAGGCACGTCGGGCATACCTGCTGGGTCTGAATAACCCCGGAAAATCAATAAATTCGGGCTGCATACCGCCGCATCACACCGCACCAAAGTCGCCTGCGATTGGCCCAAAAATTGGCCCATGCGACATTTAACTACTTGCGCGCTCTTGATCCGATTGCGTCTCCCAAGGACTTTGGGCCTGGCGACCGGTTTGTGCTACCCGAAGACATGGATCGTCAGTCAGGTGCATTTCGACCGGCTGCAAATTGCCGATGAAGCCTTCTTCATCGGGTTTCCAGGCTTCGACGGACGGATGTGGTTCGAGGAAGCAGCCGTTTTGCCCATCGCGCGCACCGCGTCGCTGGCCTCGATCCCGAGCGTGCCTTTCACAAACACCCACATTCGAACCGCCGATGTCCTCATGGTGGCGGGTCTATCGTTTAGCGGGTCTAGCGGCAGTATCGTTATCAACCGCCGACAAGGAATTCCGCCCGGTGGTGACCGTTTATCCTCAGCACGTTCCTTCACTCGTCATCGGTGTGATGGTCACTTCAGCGAGCCGGCGCCTGAGCAACCGGCATCTCTTCGACATGGCGGTCTTTCATACCTCACCCGCTCGACCTCCTTGCATGAAGTCATTCAGAGCGCACGAAATTCGGGTTTTCGACGTTAAGTATGGATCGGTGCATAGGTTCGTCGACGCATTTTAGTTTCGCGCCCCTGTACGGTGAGAACATGTCATACCTGCTTAAGCTTCGCGGCAAAGTAATTGTGACCGGCGACACCGGAGCTCAAGAGGGCCTTGCCCAGTGCGTGGTCTGCTCGGAACAAGAGATTGAGGTCGAATTCGATTTTGAGGAAGGGCCGTGCCGTTGGGCTGGAAGGCTCAGCCGAGTCGGCGATTTCTTCTGCGCGGATGAGCTGCCGACTCTGACACCGGATACTGTGTCATCAATCCTGCTGAGAGCGCGTCTGTTCCGAAACGCATTTAACGAGCGCGAGTGGTTGCTTCACGGCCTCTGGCAGGAGGAGGGCTTGGAATACGTCTTTGATGCCGATTTCAAAGCAGAATAAAAGTGCGTCATGGGACGTGACCGGGTTTTTCCAGACGAAAGTCAAGGGAACCAAACTTCGGACCAAAAAGCTGATCTCAGACCAGGCTACTCTGCGTTCTGTAGCTCAGGAAAATAATTCAAGCAACCGTCGAAACCATCGCTGCGAAGCTTGAAAACACCCCTGATTGCTCCCCAACCTGGAGAATCGCGGCCGTCCGTCAGGATTTGTTTCTCGCCTAAAACGGTCCAGATCAGCGCGAGGCCTCGCTCTTCCAGCAATTTGCCAAGGGCATCAGGTCTGAACAACAATGCACTCGGCCCCTCTTCCCCAACGGAAGGATCAAACCAGACCAAATTACCGCTCCGGTCGAAGTAGCGACCTTCCACCCCCGACAGTTCAGATTCATTTCTCGCCACATCCATCTGGAAGGGAGAGCTATTCGGACCTCGTCAACCGACTTGTCGTAGCCTTTCTCCCCAAAGGTATCGCACTCGTGACCCGTACGGGGCAAGGTGTTCTGTCATTTGTCTCCCATCCCTCAGGGTCATAGTCCGCGCTGACGGACGGTGCCCAAAAGAACTCACCCCAAATACGCGTGATAGACCTCGCGTGATTCAGGCATCCAGCGGCGTACGAGATTCAGAATTTCTTCGCGAGATTGCGGATCGACACCTGCCGTTGGCTCGTCCAGCGAAATGACTTTCGGCCGATGCACCAGCGCGACTGCCAGGTTCAGGCGGCGCATCATACCGCCGGAGTACGTCGCGACGCGATCGTTGCCGCGGTCTTGCAACCCGACGAGATGAAGCAGTTGCTCGATGCGACTCTCGAGCTCCGCTCCCCGGACGTCATAGATGCGACCGAAGAAACGGAGATTCTCGGCCGCGGTCAACATTGGGTACAGTGCGATTTCCTGGGGCGCTACCCCTATCATCTGACGAACCGCTCGCCATTCGTCGCGGATACTATGGCCCAATACCAGTGCGTCGCCGGCCGACGGACACCGCTCGGTGGCAAGCATTGAAATCAATGTGGTCTTGCCCGCGCCGTTAAGCCCGAGCAGACCGAAGACCTCGCCGTGGCGCACGTCGAAGCTCACATTGCTCAGGGCCTCGATCGCGCCGTAACGCTTGCTGAGGTCCTCAACGCGCAATGCGACTCTTTCCCGGTCGCGTCTCGCTTCGACCAGGTCTAAGCCGTGGTCGTTGGCCGAATCGACCTCACGATTCCACCGCGGCGATAAGGACTATGCGTACATTCGTCTCTCCGTCGTCTAACGCGAGCCACGCTCAGCGCAAAGCAGGTCGTCGTTCAGTTGTTTGGCCTTGCATTCGCAGGTTCTTGATCGACATATGGAATGCGGCTCTGACCACTGGCTTCGTCCATTCCTTTCCTTCTCCGGTGCAACGCTCGCGTGACCTGCAAAGAACACGTTCCATGCCAAGCGGCCGGTTGCGTGAAAGCCTGTAAAGGACGAAGATCCTCGCCGACAATCAACAAAAGCCGGGCTAAGAGGGATCGTAAAATTGCGATTCGTCGTTGGCGCCCCGCCGCAAGAAGTCGTAGCCGGTTGGGCGTTGATGCGATGAAGGCTGCGCTCCATGAGCACGAGCTGGAGGAAGTCTCATCTCAGGATTCACAATGGAAGTTCCGGCTGAGACGAGCCATCGGGCCTCGATTGTCTTGCCCGATGACGCGGCACTGAGGGCCATTGCCGAGGACGTTGAAGCTGAGAACGGCGACCGCTTCTTTTCATCGATGGCGCGCAATCTCGCGCTAGCGCTGGGCGTTCAGTACGCCTTCGTGACCCGGGTTTCCGACGACGGTACGCACTTTAAGGCGCTGGCGTTGTGGGAGCGTGATCACCTCGGCGGAAATGTCGAACTCCCGCTGAGGGGGAGCGCCCTGCGAGAGTGTGCCACACGGGCAGATCGCCCACTATCCGGCGGATTTGTGCGCGCGTTTTCCCGACGGTCATTTGCTGGCCGAGTCGGGCGCGCAGAGTTATTGCGGCATGCCGGTGTTCGACGCGCAAGGCCGGGTTTTCGGTCATGTCGCGATTATCGACGACAAGCCGATGCCTGCCGGTGCGCGGTGTCGTGGTGATGCGGATCTTTGCCGCACGGGTGCGCGCGGAGATTGAACGGCTGCGTATCGAGGGCGCCCTCGGCCTGAGCGAGCAGCGGCTGGCGAGACAAATAGCGGACAGTGAGTAAGGAAACTTTGGGGGTAAGGTGGAATTATGGACGAACCTCTAAAAGCTCGTCGAGAAACCCAGCCCGCTGCCTCAACTGCCGAACCGAGCCGAACGCAGGCCGAGGCTATGGCGCCGCTGGAGTCCATCCTGCGCACGGGGCAGTTGCGTGAGCGTCCCCAGCGCTCTCCGGACTACGAGACCGAGAATCAGGCCTTGGCATCGCTCGTGCGGGCGCTGGCCGATTCGCCTCGCACAATTCTTCAGACCCTAGCCGACAAGGTTGTCGAAGTGCTGCGGGCAGGCTCCGCGGGTCTCAGCCTCCTCACCCAAGATGGCCAACGATTCTATTGGACTGCGATTGCTGGCCAGTGGTCACCGCATCTCGGCGGCGGTACGCCGCGGAACTTTGGTCCGTGCGGCGATGTCCTCGACCGCAATGTCCCACTCATGTTCACACATTGGGAACGTCGTTACCCCTATCTTGTCGCCGCGACACCGCTCGCCGAGGAGGGATTGCTCGTCCCATTCCACGTAGAAGGCAAGGCGGTCGGTACGATCTGGGCGATCTCTCACGATCCGCATCGCGAGTTCGACTCGGAGGATCTGCGGCTGCTCGAGAGTCTGGGGCGATTCGCGTCCGCGGCTTATCAGGCTGTTGAATCCTTGGGTGCGATCGATCGGGGTCGTATCGCCCTGGCGCGAGTAATCGCTTCGGCGATGGATGCGATTATCACCTTCGACTCGACGCGCCGCATCGAGCTGTTCAATGAAGCAGCCGAGAACATCTTTAGGTTGCCGGCGGGCAAGGCGATCGGAGGAAGCATCGATCAGATTCTAACCGACGGATTCCGCCGTGCACTGGAGGAATCGATGCGTGCGTTTGCAGGCGGTGGCACAGTGCGCCCGTACGTGTGGGCACCGGGCGGGCTTGCCGCCAAACGAGCGGACGGCACTGAGTTCCCAATTGAGGCCACCGTGTCTCATTTCGAGGTCGGCGATCGCAACCTGTTCACACTGATCCTGAGGGACGTTGATGAGCGGCGCAGCGCCGAAACCGAACTGCGCGAACTGGGCCTTCAGAACGAGTACCTCCAAGAGGAGATTAAGCAGGTCCACAATTTCGACGAGATAGTTGGACGCAGTGCCACGCTGAACTCTGTATTGGAGCAGGTCCAGTTGGTTGCGGCTACCAACTCCACGGTCTTAATCCTGGGCGAGACTGGAACCGGCAAGGAGCTGATTGCGCGTGCGATACATTTCGGCGGCGCGCGCCGTGAAAGACCCCTTATCAAGATCAACTGCGCCGCGCTCCCCGCCAGTCTTATCGAAAGCGAACTCTTCGGACACGAAAAAGGTGCTTTCACCGGGGCCACCGACAGGCGTGTCGGACGGTTTGAACTGGCCAACGGCGGCACCATCTTCCTCGACGAGATCGGCGACCTTCCGCCTGAAGTCCAGATCAAGTTGCTGCGCGTGCTCCAGGAGCGCGAGTTCGAGCGCATCGGTGGTACCGGCACCGTCAGGGTTGATATCCGCGTGATCGCCGCGACCAACCGCGATCTCAACCAGGCGGTGGCTGAAGGCAAGTTCCGTCGCGATCTGTTCTACCGGCTCAATGTTTTTCCAATCCTGATGCCGCCATTGCGTCAGCGTGTGGACGATATCGCGCTGCTCGTGCATTATTTTGTCCGGCGCTACACCGCTCGAATCGGACGCCGCATCGAGAGCATCCCGGCCGCCACGATGTCGCGGCTGGCGGCGTATTCTTGGCCAGGCAATATCAGAGAGTTGGAAAATGTGATCGAACGGGCGGTTATTCTCTCGAGCGGACCGGATTTGGACCTAGCCGCAGGGTTGATTCCCGCCATCGCCGTCGCGTCGCGAGGCGATGCTTTCGAGGCGCGTTCTCCTATAGGCACCAACGACGCCCCGACTTCAGGCGATCGTTCGCTCGCTGAGACCGAGAAGGAACACATCATTGAGGTTCTCAAGCAAACCAACTGGCGCATCGAGGGTCCCAACGCCGCCGCGGCAATTTTAAAGCTCAATCCCAGCACCCTGCGCAGTCGCATGAAGAAGCTCGGAGTCGAACGCAGCCGCGACGGCATTCCGTAGTTCTGCGATATATCGCGGAGGCGCGAGTCGCGGCTCGCGGATCAAAACCAAAAGCCCGCACTCACTCAACATTTTTCAGCCTGCACGTCGCGGCATGGCGGTTGCTCCACCAGCCCCCGATGATTCGCATCACTACCGATAGCAGCAACGGATTGCGGCTGGTCGTCGAGGGACATTTGAGCGGCCCAGCCGTGGATGAATTGCGCAAGAGCTGTGCTGGACGGCACGCCGGGACCGTCTTGGATCTCTCCGGGGTGGTCTTTGCCGACCGCTCTGCGGCACTACTTTTGAACGAACTGAGCGCGGCTGGTTTCGTGCTGGAAGGATGCTCGGGCTTTATAAAGCAATTGCTGCTCGAGAATCCCGGAGGGATAGTCAGATGAACAGCGAGACTCAGATTCTGTCGATGGCCGATGACTCGGCGGCGAGCCAGGGCGCGCGTACGATGAGCGAGCAATTCTGCCGGGCGAACGAGGAGTCGGCGCTAAGCGAGGAGCGCTTCCGCTTTCTGATTCGACATGACGCCTGCAAATCAAAGGGCAATCAGATGGAAACGCGGACTCAGCATCCTGAAGCTGTCGAGACCCCCGTGCCGATCCAGTTTCGAAAGACCTCCTCGCCCGAGCAGGCGATTTTCCGCAAAGAAGGCGAGTACTGGACCTTAGGCTACGGCGATAAATCCTTCCGTCTGAAGGACACCAAGGGACTCGGGTACCTCGCCCATCTGCTGCGTCATCCCGGGGTCGAATTCCACGTGCTCGACCTCGCGGGTGGAATTGCGCGCCAGCAGGAGAAGTACGAAGCCAGTTCGTGGACGCGCGGCTTACCTCGGGGAGCCGAGGATCTAGAAAAGGCCGGGATCCATATCGGGAGTCTGGGTGACGCGGGCGAGATGCTCGACGAGCAAGCCAAGGCCGCCTACAAGCGCAGGCTCTCCGAGTTGCGCGAAGAATTGGAAGAAGCCAAGGAAGTCGGAAACATCGAGCGCGCGGAGCAGGCGGAACGAGAGATCGATGCACTGACCAGAGAACTCTCCCGCGCTGTGGGACTCGGGGGACGCAGTCGCCGCGCGGCGTCGGCTTCGGAACGGGCCCGTCAGAGCATCACCAAGACGATCAAGTCGGTAGTGGAAAGGATCGGGCAGAGCGATGCCCGCATGGGAGATTTGTTCTCGCGCGGCGTCAAGACGGGCAACTTCTGCTCCTACCGGCCAGACCCCGATTTCCAGATTGCATGGGAATTCTCCGCGCCGACTATCGAGTCATCAGAGCGGCCAACCTCAAGGGGCGAGCCCGCTCCGGCGCATGCCGGTCGTCCGCAGGCCTCGGCGGTAATGCTGGATGTATCTCCGTTCCCGCTCGCGGAACGAACCGCTTTTGTGGGGCGTGAGTCGGAGGTTAGCGCGATTCGCGCGGTCATCGATCGCGCGTTGAGCGGGCACGGGTCGCTGGTGATGCTCGGGGGTGGACCCGGCGTGGGAAAAACCCGCCTCGCAATGGAGATGTCAGAGTACGCCTCGCGCGTGGGCTTCCGATGCGTGGTCGGGCACTGTTACGAAAGAGACGAACCCTTTCCCTATCTGCCTTGGGTCGAGCTCATCGAAGGACATCTCGCGCAGGCGGCAAGCCTGGAGGACCACCGTCGGCGGATAGGCGACAATGCCGCCGAACTGGCCCAGATCGCTCCAAGCCTCCGACGGGTTTTTCCGGATATTCGGCAACGCCGCTATCTTTTTCAGAGTATTTCCGAGGCGCTGGCGCGCGCGGCTCAAACACGTTCGTATTTGTACATACTGGATGACCTTCAGTGGGCTGACGAGTCCTCGCTGGCGCTTTTGATTCATCTAGCCAATCGCATCGCCCAACTCCCGGTCGTGATCATCGGGACCTATCGCGACGGATATTCGGATACCAATCCTGCGTTGGTCAGAACTCTCGAAGAACTGGTTCGGATGGGTGTCCGTCCGCAAAAGGTGGGTGGCCTCTCCACAGTCCCCGTCGCGCAGATGTTACGTGAGCTAAGCCAGCGCGAGGCGCCGGAAAGTCTTCTGAGTCTCATCTACGAGGAGAACCAGGGAAATCCTTACTTTGTCGAAGAGGTGTACCGGCACCTGGTCGAGGAGGGGAAAGTCTTCGATGCGGCCGGCCAGTTCCGCACGGACATCAAGATCGACGAATTTGACGTTCCGGAAAACGTGCGGTTGATCATCAACCGCCGCCTGGAGCGGTTCGACGAGAATCAGAAGCGGGTGCTGGCCGCAGCAGCGGTGATCGGGCGCAGTTTCAGCTTTCAGCTTCTGACCGCGATCAGCCAGATCGACGTTGATGAGCTCTTCACCGTCATAGAGAAGGCCAGCAGATAGGAATAATCATCCCCAGCTCAGAGGGCCCGGAGAGGCCGTTTACCTTCACCCATGAACTTGTGCGACAGACGCTGCTTGCCGGACCTGCAAAGTGTACCCGAGGAACTCGTCGGACTTTATCGATCCTGACCACTGTGTATCTTACAAGGAAACAAGTGTCATGACGACTAGTAATCGGCCTAGCACCGTTGGCATGCACCGTGATTCGGGATCTCTAGCCGGAATAATTCTTGCCGGTGGAAATGGGACCAGATTGTCTTCGCTCGCTCGAGCAATCACGGGTCACAACGTTCCGAAGCAGTTCTGTCCGTTGATCGGTGAAGAGACTCTCTTGGAACAGACGCGAAGACGAGTTGCCCTGCTTATTCCGTCTCACCAAATCATGACTGTGTTAATGCGCGAGCACGAGAGCTTCTACAAGCCTCTTCTAGATCTTTCCGAGCCGAACCTGGTCATTCAGCCGAACAATCGCGGCACGGCACCCGCGATCCTGTATTCGCTGTTGCGTCTCATCCGACTTGGTCATCACGGGTCGGTAGCTATTTTTCCTTCGGATCATTACATCAGCGACGATCAGCGATTTATGCTCCATGTTGAAGCCGCATGGAAGGCTACGCTGCTTAGTCCAGAACGAATCGTGCTCTTGGGAGTCCGCGCGGACCGACCAGAAAGCCAATACGGATGGATTGAGCCGGCGCATCCGATCGACTTCGATAAGGTTGAGCTTGCAATGGTCACGCTCGTGCGTCGCTTTTGGGAAAAGCCGCACCCGGATCTTGCGATGAAATTGTGGCAGCGCGGCTTCCTTTGGAACAGCTTCGTAGTCGTCGCCACGACCGCTGCATTACTCGACTTATTCGCACGAGTGTTACCAGATTTGTACATAGTCCTCGCCCCGTTACTTTCCGTGATCGCTACGTCCTGCGAGCGCGAAGCGATCAGCGATATCTACGGAAAAATCGCCGCGGATGACTTTTCAAATGCTATCCAGAGAGAGACGGGCGAACGTCTTTACGTACTTCCCATTAATGGCGTCGAATGGAACGACCTCGGCGAGCCAAGCCGGGTTCTGGTGACTCTCAATCAACTTGGTATTCACCCTAAATGGATGCCGACCGCAATCGGTGTTTAGTATTTCGCCGGTGAAGTGTCATGCCGGCAGTGATTGCTCACCTCACGGGCGGGGCGTTTTTTTGGTCGGCCTCGGGAAACATGAGAAGCCCTGAGTGTTAGCAGAGCCGTACAATCGCTGGCGCAAATGAAGCCTGCAGTCGAAACGCGACCGCGCGCCTGACAAGAGGAAGAGATGGCAACAATCGAGCAGACACTAAGTTAGGACTGACGTGGAGCGCACTGCATAACTAAGACGGACGTGAAGAACGAGAAGGAGGCGGTCGAGCTGGCGAATGACCTCCGTTTGGGCTTGGCCGATCGGTGATCACCAAGGACATCGAACGCGGCAAGCGCGTTGCGCGGCAAATCGAGACGGGCATGGTGTTTATCAATTGACCGACGTGGACCGCGCCTGGTCTGTCATTCGGCGGAGTGAAGAACTCCGGCTACGGCCGCGAACTCTCCGAGCTCGGGATTGGAGCGTTCGTGTACTCGACGCACGGGAGCGGGCCGCAGCCCTCTTCGATGAGGAAAACGCATCGGGTCGATGTTGACAACGACACACCGCTGCTCTGGGTCCAGCGCGAGAGTCGGGGTCTCTCGACCAATCCGTCACGTGTTCAGCAACGCAGAGAGCGATGGAGGTTGTCATGTCTAAGGGTGCACTGTATGGCGTGATCGGTCTCGCAGCGATTTCAACGATAGCTTATGCGGAGGACCTCTCTACTGCGAGGGCTCCTTTGCCACCGGGTACATTCACCACGTCGGCGCACTCTGATGAATGGAAAATTGAGAATGCTTTGAGCGCGGGACCCTCCAGCATCACCGACCACGCAGCCGTTGTCGATTGGCCGGCGAACTGGAAGGACGGGCTTGCCCACGGCAGAGTTCTTCGCGAGGGAAGCAATGGTTGGACCTGCATGCCCGACACCCCAGGGAGGCCTCAGCACGATCCCATGTGTGCAGACGAAACGATGATGAAGTGGTTGACGGCGGCGCTCGCCGGGGAAAAGCCGAACATCGATCGTGTTGGACTGGCCTACATGCTCATGGGGGAAGCAAGGCAGGGACAGAACGCAGCGCCCGCAAAAGATCCCAGTCAAGTCATAGAGTGGTTCTATATAGGTCCGCACATAATGGTCGTGCTGCCGGATTCCGCCACCGAAGCACTTCGCGGGATCAATCAAGACCTCTCCAATAACGAGCCGTATGTAACTCTCCTCAGCTCTACAGTCGGGTCGACGCCACTTTGGGTTATCCCTGTCGCCAACGGCGGGGAAAGGATCAAGGAGGAGAAGCCAAAAGTAGCGAACGCCACGCCTTAAGGCGAAAGTAGTTTTAGGAGGTCAAGACGATGATTGTAGAATTAGTACCCGCGGATGTGCATAACCAACGCACAATTAACCAGGGTCATCCGCCGAACTGGCAGAACCCGTCCGGCGGCGACTATGATCTCGTGGTCTTGGGCGGTGGTCCGGCCGGGCTGGTCGCCGCACAGGTAGCGGCATCGGGCGGGCACCGCGTCGCCATGACGGAGAGGCGCTTGACCGGCGGGACCTGCGTGAACTTCGGCTGCACGCCCAGCAAGGCGTTGATCCGCTGCGCCCGCGCCTCCCACGAGGCCAGACGG
>WNFD01007198.1_pt1 | contig 11055 bp, 8 predicted proteins | sample 5400491 | NCBI WGS metagenome assembly WNFD01 (sample SAMN13153343, study PRJNA577476) | soil metagenome | isolation source: 120 cm saprolite under Douglas fir tree site 2 hole 2 replicate 2 | place: USA:California | collected 2015-04-18 | reverse complement strand
CGCGGTTGTTGAACACCGCGCGAAGCTTGACGGTGCCGGTGGTCGTATCGATCTGGTTGTCAACGGTTTCCAGGGTGCCCGTGCCGAGCTCGGTGGTTCCAGTGCGGTCGAACGCGCTGACCGGCAAGCTCGCCCCGGCGCGCACCCGCTTCATCACCGCTGGCAAATTGTCCTCCGCCACGGTGAAAATTACCGATATCGGCTGCTGCTGGGTGACCACGACGATGCCGTTCGGGTCGCTGGTCTGCACGTAATTGCCCGCGTCGACCTGACGCAGCCCGACCCGGCCGGTCACCGGCGAAACGATGCGGCAATAGGCGAGGTTGAGCTTCTGCACATCGATCTGCGCCTGATCAGATTTGACCGTGGCCTGATCTTGGGCGACGAGAGACACCTGCGTGTCTCGGGTCTGCCTGGCGATCGAGTTTTGCGCCACCAGCGTGTTGTACCGTTCGAGGTCGAGCTGGGCATTCTTCAGCAGGGCCTGGTCCTTGGCGAGCTGCGCCTCGGCCTGCTCGAGCGCCACCTGATAGGGTCGCGGATCGATCTGGGCGAGGAAATCGCCCTTCTTGACCATCTGGCCCTCCTTGAAGGCGACCTCGGTCAGATAGCCGTTGATCTGGGTTTTGACCGTGACCGTCGCGAGCGGGGTGACCGTCCCGAGTTGGCTCAACGTGACAGGCATGTCGCCTTTTTGCACCGGAACCACCCCGACCGGCACCGGACCGCCGGAGCGCGCGCGGCCGGCTTCTTTCGGCTGTATGTCGGGGCGGGGAAGGTACCACACGGCTGCGGCAACGATCATCACGACCAACAATGGCCAGAGAAATCGCCGTAGCCGCCGCCCCCGGGTCGGCCGTGTCACCACCTCTTCCCGCGGAAAGACCGGTCCTTTGAATTCGGGACGGGTAACGTCGTCATCGACCGTCACCGGTCTTGTAGGAAGCGGAATTTCGCTGCGCTGATCGTCCATGTCGTTCGAGGCCTGCTGCCACCCAGAGCGCCGGAGCAATCCGCTCCCATCCGACGCAGGTTGCAAGCTTAGCAACAATTCGTGGGCGCGTCCCCCAACCCGACTTCAGGACTTGCGACACCGGTTCCTGGGTAGCCGATTATAGGCTGCGCCATCGCGAGATATCCCGGCTTCCAGGAACCCCCTTTCGTCCGCCCCCCGCATCGTCTCAAATACGTGTCTCGCAAAAGGTTCCGAGGCACGCGATGACGATGAACCAGCCTCTCCTCAGCGGCGGCCAGCTCGCCGTCGCCTCGCTGCGCGCCCATCAGGTCGATATGGCCTTCAGCGTCGCCGGCGAGAGCTATCTCGAAGTGCTTGATGCGCTGTTCGACGCGCCCGAGATCCGTCTCGTGACCTGCCGCCAAGAAGGTGGCGCCGCTTTCATGGCGGAGGCCTACGGCAAGCTGACCGGCAAGCCGGGGGTACTGCTCGTGACCCGCGGCCCGGGGGCTTGCAACGCCTCGATCGGCATCCACACCGCGTTCCAGGATTCGACGCCGATGGTCGTGCTGGTCGGCCAGGTCGCGCGCCATCAACTCGACCGCGAGGCCTTTCAGGAGGTCGATTTCCGTAAGATGTTCGGGCCGCTCGCCAAATGGGTGGCGCAGATCGACTTGGCCGAGCGCGTCCCAGAGCTGGTCAGCCAAGCCTTCCAAGTGGCGACCTCGGGCCGGGCCGGCCCGGTGGTCCTCGCGTTGCCGGAGGATATGCTGCGCGAACGCCGCGCGGCCCAGGTCGCCGGCCCGTACCGTCCCGTGCGCGCCCATCCCGGAGCGGGCGATCTCGCCGCGCTGCGCCGGCTGCTCGCAGCCGCCGAACGACCGATGATGCTGGTCGGAGGCAGCGGCTGGAGCGACGCGGCCTGCCGCGACATCACGAGCTTCGCCCGGGCGAACGGTCTCCCGGTCTGCTGCTCGTTCCGCCGCCAGGACATCATCGACAATCGCATGGCGTGCTTTGTTGGCGATCTTGGTACCGGGGCGAGCCCTTCCCTCGTGGCGCGAGTGAAGGAGGCCGACTTGCTGCTGGCGGTCGGTGCACGAATCGGCGAAATCACTTCGCAATCGTATTCGCTGCTCGGCATTCCGGATCCGGGCATGGTGCTGATCCACGTGCATGCTGCGGCCGAGGAGCTGGGACGGGTGTTCCGCCCGAGTCTGGCGATCCAGTCCGGCATGCCCGAATTCGCCGCCGCCGTTACGGCGCTGGCGCCTGTGGCGCCAGGGCGTTGGTCGCGCTGGCGCGAAGCCGTGCGCTCGGAATACGAGGCCGGGCTCGTTCCCTCACCGTGCCCCGGCCCGCTCGATCTCGGTGAAATCATGGGATGGCTGCGCGATCGACTCCCCGACGATGCGATCGTGACCAGCGACGCCGGCAATTTCAGCGGCTGGCCGAACCGCTTTCTGCAGTACCGCCGGCCGGGACGCCAGCTCGGGCCGACCAGCGGCGCCATGGGCTACGGCGTGCCCGCCGCGGTTGCCGCCAAGCTCGTCCACTCCGACCGTCTGGTTGTCGGCTTTTGCGGCGATGGCGGGTTCATGATGAGCGGGCAGGAGCTGGCAACCGCGATGCTCGAAGGGACGGGGCCGATCATTCTGGTGTTCAACAATGCGATGTACGGCACGATCCGCATGCACCAGGAGCGCCGCTTCCCCGGTCGGGTCGTCGGGACGGCTCTCAAGAACCCGGATTTTCTCGCTCTAGCGCGAGCCTATGGCGCCTTTGGCGCTTCCGTCACCAGGACTGAAGAGTTCGCGCCGGCCTTCGAGGCGGCGGCCGCCCATACCGGACCGGCGATTATCGAGCTCAAGATGGATCCGGAGACGATCACGACCCGCACGACGCTTTCCGAAATCCGCCGGCAAGCAGAGGCGCGCCGCGCCGAGGGGGTCGAGACATGAGCGCGCGAGGGGTCTCAGGGCAAGAGTGGTTGGCCCGGCGCTACGCCGAGACTGCGCACTTCGTACCGGCTCTCGGGGCCTCGGTGCTCGAGCTGCTCGCGCCGTCAGCCGGGGAGCGCATCCTCGATCTCGGCTGCGGCGATGGCGTCCTGACAGAAAAGATCAGCGCGGCGGGCGCCACGGTCGTTGCCGTCGACGCGGCGCCCAACATGGTTGCAGCGGCCCGGGCCCGCGGCATCGACGCGAGGGTGATGGGTGGGCAGGACCTCACTTTCGACCGCGAGTTCGATGCGGTCTTCTCGAACGCGGCGCTCCATTGGATGCGGCCCCCGGAAGCCGTCCTTGCCGGCGTCAACCGGGCGCTCAAGCCCGCGGGCCGCTTTGTTGGCGAGATGGGCGGCCACAACAACACGGCCGCGATCATCGTCGCGTTGAGCGCGGTTCTCGCACAGAGCGGGGTTGACGTACGCCGCTTCAACCCATGGTATTTTCCGTCTGCGGCAGCCTATCGCAGCAAGCTGGAGGCGGCCGGCTTCATAGTCGAGGATATCCGAATAGTCCCGCGGCCAACCGTGCTGCCGACGTCGATCGAGCCTTGGCTGGACGCCTTCGCCGGCGCTTTTTTCAGCGCGTTGCCGGAGCCCGACCGGGTCTCCGCGCGCACCGAGGTCGCCAACCTGCTGCGTCCGGTCTTGATGGACGAGACCGGAACCTGGATTGCCGATTATGTCCGGCTCCGCTTCCGCGCGAGGCTCCCGGAGTGAGTTACGGCCCGGCGTCATCGCGCGCGCGAGGCAAAAATCGATCAGGATCAAGCGATTGATATTCCTCGATTTCAGGTCTGGGAAACAGCAGGTGCTGCACGGCCAAGCTGCGGCAATCAAAAGGGTCACTGACAAGGTCACGCCGGGCGGGCGCCCCCCTAGGCATGCGCGGAAGCAGATTAGTTAAAACGTCCGCGCACCGTAGTATGTTGTTGCCATATTGTCAATACCGCGTCCCGAAATCATCCCGGTGCTGGACACGCAAGAAACAATTTCAATTCGTCTTGCGCGGACTTGATCCGCGTATCCACGTCTTTTGTTCCGAGCGCCCCCAAAGGCGTGGATGGCCGGGTCGAGCCGGTCGAGTCCGGCCAGGACGAAATCGGCATGCGGATTCCTCCACTTGCTCGCCGCCAGATTTTTTTCGGACAGCCCTGCGCTTTCGCGGGGACGACGAGCTCGCCTCTCCAGAATTTCCGGAGAATTTCCTGACAGCCTCCTGCGCGGGGGTGACATGATGTGGAGCGAAGCTTGCGATGAACATAAATGATTACAGGAGTGCTGGTCTGCTATGCCTCGGCTGTCAGACGACCGAGCAGACTGGCGGCGGCCCTCGACTCGGCGAGGCGCTTAGACGAGCCGGTGGCGGTGGCGCGATCGCCCCCCGCTACACTCGCCGCCACCGTGAAAGTGGGCGCATGGTCGGGTCCACTGGTTGCCACGAGTTCGTAGGCCGGGAGTATCAACCCGCGCGCCTGCGCCCATTCCTGAAGCGCAGTCTTGGGATCGCGCGGCGGCTCTTCCATCTCTTCGATCAACGGCTCCCAGAACCGCTGAACGAAGGCCGAGGCAGCTGCGAAGCCCCCATCGAGATAGATTGCCGCGATCAAGGCTTCGCAGGCATCGGCGAGAATTCCGGGATTGTCCGCGGCCCCGGCGGCGGCCTCGGCCTGCGACAGGACGAGATGCCGTCCCAGCCCGATCGCTTCGGCGACCCGCGCGAGCGCCTCGCGGCGCACGAGGTGGGTGTGCCTGCGGGTAAGATGGCCCTCGGGCTCAGCTTCGAACCGGCGCCACAGAAGATCGGCGATGACGAGACCGAGGACGCGGTCGCCTAGGAATTCCAGACGCTCGTAGCCGCGCAGGGCGGGTTTTCGGCGCCGGCCGCGGCGGCGCTCGGCGCCGAACGCGCTGGGATGAGTCAGGGCCTCTTGGAGCAGCTCACGCCGGGCGAACCCGTAGCCGATGGATTGCGGCAGATCCTCCGCAGGCACGTCAATTCACGCCATGCAGCAGCCGGCTGTAGCGAATTGCGAAAGGCCATTTCCACAACTCCCAGAAGCGCGCCGATCCATTGGTCGAAAAGAAGATGAACTCGGCCCGTCCGACCAGATTCTCGGCCGGGACGTAGCCGACGGCGGAAAGCACGCGGCTATCTTGCGAGTTGTCGCGATTATCGCCCATCATGAAGTATTCGTCAGGCGGTACCTCATAGACCTGAGTATTGTCCAGCGGCCCATTGTCTCCCATCTTGATGATAAGGTGCTGCCGCCCATTCGGCAAGGTTTCGATATATTGAGCGAGCGGAATAACGGCACCGTTGCCTTCGTGATAGAGGTAATCCTCGACGCGTTTGCGGGAGCATGGCTGGCCATTAATATTGAGGATACCGTTCTTCATCTGGATTTGGTCGCCGGGCAGCCCGATCACCCGCTTGATGTAGTCGGTAGAGTTGTCTGTCGGCAGTTTGAAGACCGCCACGTCGCCGCGCTCGGGGGAATGCGACAATATCCGCCCCGAGAACAGGGGCAAGCCGAGAGGCAACGAATAGCGACTGTACCCATAGGAGAACTTCGACACGAACAAGTAGTCGCCGATCAACAACGTCGGCACCATCGACCCGGATGGAATATTGAACGGCTCATAAGCGACCGTGCGTACGACCAGGGCTATCAAGACAGCATAGACGACGGTCTTGATAGTGTCGACGATGCCACCGGAAGATTTTCTCTTGGTGATGCCGGTACGCGCAGAATTGGCTTTCATGGACTGCCTTGAGGGGCTGGGTGACGCGGGATCAAGCCGATCGCAATGCCGCGAGTCAAGGGCGCGCCCGCCGAAAATTCGGAATTATGGAGCAAACGCACCTAGTCGCAACGAGCCCAGCGCGGTCCCGGCCACCTGAGTAACAAATTCAATTTTACCGTCCTGCATCAATCGTTTCAGCGCGAATACCACATCGTTCGCCGTCGAAGCGCCCAACTTTGATTGCGCGGGTCAGTTGCATCGGCAATCGCGCATTCCGCCATGTGCAGCGCATCTGCAGCAAAATTTCTCCTATGGGTTGCAGCAGCGGACGAGTTGCAAGCGTTGGTCGAAGTCGCTGGTCTCGATCGCCCAGACAAAGGTGTCGACACCGCCGCCATCGTCGCCGCCTCGCCTGCGGTGATCATGATGCCGGCAAGCGAGCGTGCGAGGAAATCGGCCGCGTAGCGCCCGCAACCGCTGCATCGGCTTCGGTGCGTGCTTCGAGACGCGCCCAAGAGCGCCCTCAGCATGAGGGACGTGGTCGATGGCATTGAGGAATTTCCTCACTCTGAGGAAGCCGCGCCGCGGCTGTCTCAAAGAACGCACAGCACTGATCCAGCCGGAGATCGCATAGTAGACCCCGATTTCTTCACAGGCTCGTGTGCGGAGGTGACCGCCTTCGTCGCGGCGGCGATGTCGGCGGCGCTCTCGATCGGAGGTTAAACGAACTTCGTCGTACGTTCGCGGCATAGCGGCAGAATCCGTTCTGGGCAGAGCTGCATGGCGGTAGGGTCGCCAACGAGTGCGAGCTCGACTGCCTTGCGGGTCAAGCCTTCGGACTCGCCTGCGAGCAGTGCCGCGGCGGCGAGCTTTCCTGTTGCGCGATCGGGGCGACCGGGGGGGGCCTGACCGGTCCTCGAACGCCGTCCGCGCACCCGCCCCGCTGGTTTTGGTGTGAGCTCCTCGGTCATCGGCATCTCCTCGTTCAACCGGGCCATTCCCGTACCCGCCTTAGGTCACGAGTATGGAATGCCAATTGGGCAATTCTTTGATCGTCGTCATCGTAACAAAACGATCACTCTTCGCCCATTCGGTTGCGCCCGGGGCTTCCTCCTCCGCCCCGGCAGGGTGGTTCGGGAACGGGCAAGACTCGTTTGCGAAGCTATGCGACTCGTGATCGAAGATTACTACAATATCCGTGCTCAGCGGCCAGCGCGCCCAAGGCCGCGTGCGCTAAATTCGGCCGGCAAGGTGTGGCTGTTACATAATTCTAGAAAATTTGTGCTCAGCCGGCCCGAGTAGGCACTGCGGAGATGATCACGACTGCCTGAGCGATGGGCGGCTCATCGGTCAGTGTGAGGTCGAGGCGGGCCGTCATCCCGGCCGGCGTGATCTTGCCGAGCTGGCGCAGCGCGCCACCGGTCAACCGCATCGTCGGCTGTCCCGACGGACGATTGACCACCCCCAGATCGCGCCAGAACACGCCGAGCCGGAAGCCGGTGCCGAGCGCCTTCGAGCAGGCCTCCTTTGCGGCGAAACGGCGGGCATAGCTCGCCGCCCGATCGGCGCGCCGCTCGCATTTACGGCGCTCTACATCGGTAAATATGCGGTCGAGAAAGCGGTCTCCGAAACGCTCGATGATCTGTTCGATACGGCGGATGTCTATCAGATCGCTGCCAATACCGAGAATCATCGCCGGAGTCCGCGGGCGCGAGATTGCTTCGTCTCGCTCGCAATGACCCCACTGGTTATTGCGAGAAGCGCAGCCACGAAGCAATCCTGTGGGGGAGAGGGAGACCCCGCGATCCCGGACATCACCCACGGGCTCTTTCGACCGAGTTGATCACCGGGGTCGCCCGCAATGCGGCGATGATTGTCGTCAACTGCTTCACGTCGCCGACCTCGATGTCGATCATGATCTCGAAGAAGTCCAGCGAACGATTGGTAATCTTCAAATTGCTGATATTGCCGCCTTGCTTGCCGATTACCGTGGTCAAGCTGCCGAGATTGCCGGGCTCGTTGGCGATCGTGACGTTGACCCGGCCGACGTGGACTGCGTCGGCATCGCTACCCCCCCAAGCGACGTCGAGCCAGCGCTCCGGCGTATCGGCGAAGCTTTCGAGCGTATCGCAGTCGATCGTGTGGATGGTGACGCCCTTGCCCGTGGTTACGATGCCGACGATGCGATCTCCCGGAAGCGGGTGACAGCAGCCGGCGAAGTGCAGCGCCATGCCGGGGATCAGGCCGCGGATCGGCACCGCCGCCTCGTTGCGCTTGACCCGACGGCGCGCCCGCGCCAGCGAGATTACCTTATTCTTGGACTCCGGGGGCTGCGGGAAGGCGGCGTTGGCGACCGCGCGGCCGGTCACTAGTCCCTGGCCGACCGCTACATAAAGATCCTCGACAGTCGCGCAGTTGAAGTTTTTGACCTGCGCCTCGAGCGGCCGCTCCGAAAACTCCTGGCCTTCCTGGCGGAACGCCTTCTGCACGATGGCCCGCCCGAGATCGAGATATTGCGCGCGCTGCTGGGTGCGGATGAACCGGCGGATCCGAGCGCGTGCCTTCCCGGTGACGACAAACCGCTCCCAGGTCGGCGACGGCGTTTGCACCCTCGAAGTGATGATCTCGACCTGGTCACCGTTGTGCAACTCGGAGCGCAGCGGGACCATCCGGCTGTTGATCTTTGCCCCGACGCAGCGGTCGCCGATCTCGGAATGTACCGCATAGGCGAAGTCCACCGGCGTGGCGCCGCGCGGGAGGGCGATAAGATCACCCTTCGGGGTGAAGGCGAACACCTGGTCCTGGAACATCTCGAGCTTGGTGTGCTCGAGGAACTCCTCCGGCCCGGAGGCATGATCGAGGATGTCTAAGAGCTCTCGCAGCCAACGATATTGCGGACCTTCGGTCTTGCCGGCGCCCTGCTTGTAGCTCCAGTGCGCGGCGACGCCGAGCTCGCTGATTTCATGCATCTCGCGGCTGCGGATCTGCACCTCGATGCGCTGCTGCTCGGGTCCGATGATCCCGGTGTGCAGAGAGCGGTAATTGTTCGGCTTAGGGGTCGAAATGTAATCTTTGAAACGGCCGGGAACCACGTGATAAGCCGAGTGGATGATGCCCAGCGCGTGATAACACTCGGCGATGTCGTCGACGAGGATGCGAAACGCCATCACATCCGAGAGCTGCTCAAAGGCGACGTTCTTGCGCTGCATCTTGCGCCAGATCGAGTACGGCGATTTTTCACGGCCCGAAGCGGCCGCGGTCGCGAGACCACCCTCCTTGAGCTTGTGATCAAGCTCGGCGAGGATACGGGGCACTACCGCCGCACCTTTGTCGCGCAGAAAATCGAGGCGGGCGCGAATGCTGGCGCGCGCATCGGCGTGGAGCTCGATGAACGCGAGGTCTTCAAGTTCGTCCTTCATCCGATGCATGCCGAGGCGCTCCGCCAGCGGCGCGTAGATGTCCATCGTTTCGCGGGCGATCCGCCGGCGCCGCTCGTCGCTCTTGATAAACCGCAGGGTCTGCATGTTGTGCAGACGATCGGCGAGCTTGACCAGCAGCACCCGAATGTCCTCGGACATGGCGAGAACGAGCTTGCGGAAATTCTCGGCCTGCTGGGTCTGGTCGGATTGCAGTTCGATGCGCGACAGCTTGGTCACGCCGTCAACGAGCCGCGCGGTCTCGGGACCGAAGACCCGCTCGATGTCGCCGAGGGTGGCGAGCGTATCCTCGACCGTGTCATGCAGCAGCCCGGTCACGATTGAGGCGGTGTCGAGTTTCATCTGGGCGAGGATGCCCGCGACTTCGACCGGGTGGGAAAAGTAGGGGTCGCCTGAATCGCGCAGCTGTGAGCCGTGGGCTTTCATCGAATAGACGTAGGCCCGATTGAGCGCGCCTTCATCCGCGTTCGGGTCGTAGGATTTGACGAGCTCAACCAGCTCGAATTGACGCATCATGGCGAGGACTCCCATCTCTCGCCTCGATGGCTGCCGCCGGGACAACGCAGAGGCGGCGTCTTCCGCGTCTGCGGCGCCGCCCCGCGGGTCAGTTGCAGCCCCCGGGGGTTAAAGCTCCTCGTCAAAATCGCCTGGTAGATCGCGCGTAGGAGCGTCGGCGAGATCCCCATCCTCCTCGGCCCCGAGGATATCTTCGGCCAGCTCCTCGTCGAGCGCTTCCTCCTCGATGACGCTTTCCTCCTCCCCGAGATCCTCCTCCCCGAGGTCTTCTGCGTCGGCAGCGGCCTCTTCCTCGAGCCCCGGGGAGCCGGCCGGCGCAATAACCCCGTACAACGCTCCATCCAGCTCGAGTTCATGGGTCTCCTCGGGCTCGTCGATCTCGACGTGCTTCTGCATGCCGCGCACCACCGAACCTCTTAGGTGTTCGAGGCCGACCGTATCCTCGGCGATCTCGCGCAGCGCCACCACCGGGTTCTTGTCGTCGTCGCGGTCGAGGGTCAGCGGGACGCCCGAGGTGATTTCGCGGGCACGTTGCGCCGCGAGCAGGACGAGTTCAAACCGGTTCGGGACCTTGAGAATACAATCTTCGACGGTAACGCGCGCCATATCGACACTCTTCACGGACAAGGAAGCCAATGAATATATGGGGTGAACCGGCCGGCGGCAACAGCGAGCCTAAACGGGCGGGAGGCCGTGCTTGACCCTCCTTGGGGCAGGCGCCTATATGACCCCTCGCCGGCCGGATGGCAGAGTGGTTATGCAGAGGACTGCAAATCCTCGTACAGCGGTTCGATTCCGCTTCCGGCCTCCAGCCCCCAACCGCTGAGATTCAACTCTCTTTTCGGCCGTTTGCGCGCCTCGCCGCGGACACTTCGTCGGAGCCCGTGTGTAATTCCTGTGTAATCGCGCGGCTCATTTCGTTCGCCGGAGGTTCGGGCCGCGTTCTACCTATGGCCTGGATCGCTTGGTCAATGTGCTGCCCGTGAACGTGGGTGTAGCGGAGCACCATCGCCGCTGCCTTATGACCGCTGATACGCTGGACCGTCGGGAGATCGATGCCGGCTTGAACAAGCTTTGTGATCGCGGTGTGCCGCATGACGTGCGGCGTCACCAGCGCGGGATCGAGCCCGGCGCGGATCACCGCGTCTCGAAACGGGCGATCCATGCGGGCGCGGTGGCCGGCGGCACTGTCTGAATGCGGAGAGGGGAAGATCCATGCCTCTCGGTCGGAGCGCATCTCCTGTTCTTTCTGCAGAATCTCGGCAAGCTCGGAGGTGATTGGCTGCTCGCGCTCTCCGGCCTTCGCATGCGGGATGAACAGCCGCCGGGTTGCAAGGTTGAGATGGTCCCAACGGGCGGACAGGATCTCGCCGTGCCGCATCGCGGTGTTGAGC
>WNFD01007957.1_pt1 | contig 11058 bp, 12 predicted proteins | sample 5400491 | NCBI WGS metagenome assembly WNFD01 (sample SAMN13153343, study PRJNA577476) | soil metagenome | isolation source: 120 cm saprolite under Douglas fir tree site 2 hole 2 replicate 2 | place: USA:California | collected 2015-04-18 | reverse complement strand
ATTCATCAACCCGCGCCATCTTCTCCCCTCAACTTCGTTACCAGTGCGCTCACGCCAAAAGTGGCAATGCGCGGAAACTGACTTCGGTTCCCGAGGCTGTGCGACGCAGAAGCGGATGGAACTTTGACTATTAAGGGGACGTTGGCGTCGAGAGAGTGGAGACGGCCATGGACAACCTGCGATGCAAAATCCCAAGGATTATCGGAGATATGCGGAAGAATGTGAGCGGATAGCCGTAGTGCATCGCCGGAGCACCGGGAGACCTTGCTAAAGATTGCGCGCGCGTGGCGCGAATGCGCAAAAGATCGCTCATCGGGGGCGAGTATCAGCCGATTCGCGGTCGCGGTCAGCCGTTTTGGGTTTGCGGTAGGGACAGGGGTCGGCGCTCGGCTCAATCCACGTCTGAGAGCCGCCCGCAACCAACCCCCCGGCGAGGCATTACCTTGGCGGGGGGTCTTTTTTAGCCGGCGCCGGTATGTCTAACGGCTACGGAACGTCGTCGCGGGCGCGCTTCGATGCGGTGCCTGCATCACTGTTCGAGGACGCCGCAGGCTGCCCGGTCTCTTTTCTGGCTGCTCTCTGCGGTGGATGGCATTTCAAGCTGCTTGACGAGTGCCGCCAGACGCGGAGGCACAGGTTCCGCAGTGGCATCGTAATCGGCCTTGAGATGTCGCCCGATTGCCAGCAGCCATGTCCGTCCGTAAGGCAAAACGCTCGCCTCCCGCTCGCGGATCATCACCAATGAATTGAAATGTGCGGAGGTTCCGTTTCAGCCATGGCGAGAACGCAATCGAGTATTGCACGCGGCCGGTTCCAGCGTCGGCCGACACAATGCTGAACGCTCGATCGGGTCGATCCGACGCGAGTGCACTGATCATTTGATTGTGTTCAACGCAGAGCACCTTCGACGAATTCTTGCGAAATATGCCGCCTATTATAATGACGTGCGAACTCACGTTTCGCTCGGGAAGGACGCGCCCTACACGCGCCAAATCGAGCGGTCCGGAGACATTGTTGCGCATCTGATCCTTGGCGGGTTGCACCATCGGTACGCTCGAATCTAGTATTCGGAAACGACAGGTAATGACCCCCCCTGGCGAAAATCGCCATTTTCGGCCACCCCCCTAAATTTTGCACCCCCTCATCACCTTTCAACAGCATCCTTGAGAGCGGGTCGTAAAGACCGTTCGCATAGCATCGCTATCTTCGCTTCTTTATTTCGCTATTTTTCTCGAATTTTTCTCGAGCCGACCAAACGAATTTTTCCAGATTTCAGGCGTACCTTATCACTGATTTCGACTGTTGGCTTTGCTGTTTTCAAATCTTGGCGAGCCCGCCAACGGGGGTCCAGCCAGATAAAAAGAAAATATCTGGCAGTTCATGCGGCAGAACTGGCTGTCGAACCGAATTTTCAAATCCTTCGACGACATCGTCGATCACTGCTGCTACGCCTGGAACACGCTCATCGATCAGCCGTGGAAAATCATGTCCATCGCGCGCCGCGATTGGGCAGCCGCAGGTCACCCAATCTTCGTGATGCCGGATGCCTTGCCGTTCCCGGAGCCCGTTCCATTGTGGGAACCGGAGACATATTCGGTGACCGCTTCGCGCAGCCAATCCATGTTCTGCGGCGTGGCGTCTGTTTGTCGAAACGGGATCGCGATGCCGGCTTCGTTGAAGGCATCGAGGATGGCGATCCGTAGATCCGTGCTCGTGCTACCACCCTTGTTGAGATCGTAAACGAACGCGTAGAGCTTGAAGTTGAGAGTGTCTGCGCCGAAATCAAAATCGACGGAAGGGGCAGGCGTCGTGATGACATCGGGATTGTCTTGCGCGACCTTGAGAAGAGTCGCCCTGACCTTACGTGGATCGCAGCCGTAGCCCACGCTAACCGGGATCACGATGCGGCGAATGTTGTCGCGAAGGGTCCAGTTCTTTACCTTTTCGGTGATGAAACAGGAATTTGGAATGAGAACGTGGGCTCGCTCGGAGGTCTCGATCTCGGTTGAACGAACGCTGATTTTGCACACATGGCCCTCCTCGCCGCCTACAACTACCAAATCACCAACCTTGATCGGTCGCTCCGCCAAGAGGATCAGACCGGACACGAAATTGTTGACCACGCTCTGCAGGCCGAAACCGATACCGACGGAGAACGCCCCAGCCAGGATGGCCAGATTGGAAAGATTGAAGCCTGCATAAGAAAACGCAGCAAGCGCCGCGATCACAATGCCGACGTAGCCCACGCCGATGCGGATCGAGTCTCGCACCCCGCCCGAAATGCCGGCGGGCTTCAGGACGCGCGTATCGAGCCAGCCCTGGAATAGCCGCGCGGCAGCATAAGCTAGTCCGAACACGATCAGTGAAGCGAGCAGGACGGCAAACGATACTTGCGTGTTTCCAATATGGAAGCCGAAGAATAGCTGACTGTACCAGTCGTAGATGTCGGGCCACCTATAACCCCACTGTAGCAAGATGAGAGGTACCGACAGCACTAGCACCGCAAACTTGAGGGACAGGCCGATGGGCAGCACGAGCCGCTCGCGCCGCCGCTGTTCTAGGCCAACCCTTTCTTTGAGCCACCGGCCCGTTGCGGCGCTGTCGTCGCCCAGGCCCTGCATGAAACCATCGACCCATAGCAGCAGCAGATACACAAACGCCAGGATGGAACCCGTGACGATCAGCTGCTGCGCCAGGAAGCGCGAGAGCGCAAGGTAACCCCCTAGCGCACACACAACGATCGCGGCGACTGTGATCCAAATGGGAATGCGCAGCGCGCTGAGCCATCGCAGCGATGGCATTTTGTCCCAATGCTGCCCGTCCAGCGGAGTAAGCAGGATGGCGACGACGATTCCGGCCAGGAGTAAACTTGACGGAAATGCGACCGCCACCGTCAGCGCGAATGGCGCCTGCACAAGACGGGTGACGACGTAGATCAAGGTGGTAACGCCATAAAAAATCGCAAGCGTCAGAACGAGGCCGCAAATGCGTGCAGCCGCACGATCGGAAGCGGGGATCAACCGCCACTGCGACAACCTCGGTGCGAACACCGTGGTGACGAGCGCATTAACCGCGAAAATGATGGTGATCGATTGCGCGGTTGAGTAAAAAATCCAATCAACGCGTTCGGGCAGTGCGTGCGCCTCGGCAATCATACCATAGAGGAACGTGATCGACGCCACGACCGGCAATATTCGGAGCAAAATAATGCCGGCCGCCGATGACGCCCGCCGCCAGAAGGGGGGCTCGCCCTCATGTCGCCAGCGGCGCAGTCGGTGCACGCCGTGCCACGCCGCAACTGTCAGCACGAGCCAGAGCAGGACAGCTTCAAATGCAATGAGCAAGACCTCATTCCGGTCGCGGATACTATCCCACCAATCGGCCACGAGGTCGCGAACGCGGCTCGTCGCCGAGGGCACGTAGTCCGGCAACTTCGCCCAAGTCTGGTACGAGTAGATGCCAGGGACGGGCTGGAACAGGTTGGTAGTAAAGTTCTTTCGGCGAATGTCCTGGATGGTATTGATCAGGTGGTCGATCCGCAGATTGGCGGAGTGGACCGCAGCTTGGCCTGCCGATAGCAGCCCGAAGTGGTAATTGAGTTCGGCCCGATTGAGGGCAGCTTGTTCTGGCTCTGGTGGTTGACCAGCGGCCGGCGCCGGCCCTAGCAGAGCCACCTGATCCTTTGCGGCCGCGAGCCGGGGCTCGAGACGTTTCCAGAAATCTTCGATCCCCGCGCGGACGCGCTGTAGCTCATCGCGAAGATCGTTTAGCTCCGAATAGCGCAGGCGTGGCTTTTGGAGAGCACTCTCCAGGCGGTCAAGTTCGTGCTGCCATCCGTTGATCGCCGTCTCAATGTTGACGCCCACGTCCCGGTTTGCGCGCGCGGTGATTTCAGCGATGTTGATCTGTGGACCGGCCGGACCTGCCGGCTGGGCAGGAGCTTGAGCAGTCGGAACAGAGCCCGCTTGCGACGCGGCACCCGGATTTGGCGATGTCGGCGACTGTGCGGTTTGGGCGGCAGCGCTGGCCATGCCCAGCAACAGAACGGCCACCAAAGCGCGCGCAATATCTTGAAATCGGTTGATCATCGGCTGCCCCCTGACGGGTAATTCCCCTAAGCCGTCGCTTAACGGTCGATGGCGTGGACAATAAGGCAAATGGGCGATTTTGCCGGCTGGCCGGTGCGAGGCATCAGCCCCAGTGGTATTCCTTGCTTCAATCCGCTCTTCACAAGGTTGGATGTTGGCATGGGGTATTCGGGGAGCATGTCAGATCATTTCCGAACATTTCTGGATTGACGGGGGCGACTGCGGGGGACCACCACCGGCCGTGCTCACGGGCGGTGCGTGCCGCGCTCGCGGTACAACCGATGTGCTATCTTGATGCTAAGGGACACGTGAGGAGCCGGCCGTCCGCGCCTCGATTCAGAACAATTATGGCGGGGTTCTTTTACTCCAGATTTTGCTTTCGAGAGCGGTCACATAAGCAATGCGAGCAGTGCAATCATACCCATTCCGATAACCAGCACTCCGAGTGCTACGGGATCGTAGTCCAGCCAATATAGCTTTTGCTGCATGATGATGCCTCCCTGTTCCCAACCCCTTGGTGAGCGAGAGGACCTCACAGAGACAATGCCTCCGGTCGCCTTGCGTTCCCTTGTCGATTCTGGAAGTCGGCAAGACGATCAGTTTGGTAGGATGGTGCGGACTACGGCGCGACGCCCGGCGCGTTGTGGCAAGCCTGACCCGTTTCGCGCCCAAGGAAAACCCCGCCACTGGGCGAGAGTTGTGGCGGGGGTTCCGGCCCCCGTGCCTTAGTTGGAGGGTGAACGGGGGCCGCCGAGGCAACGCTTCCGGCGGTCCCGTGTCCTAACCGAGCTTCTGCTTCCCCGGGACCGAAGACCGCGCCGCTTCTGAGGCGGCCCACTGTTGGGGCTGGCGAATGTCCTTCAATGCTTCTTCGCACAAAATATCGGGATTGCGTTCACCGGCTTTGACAAGCGCGATGAGCTTTTTGGCGATGGCTTGTTGGACGCCTTCGTCGCAGTCTCCAGTCCGCAGGGCAATGCAGACCATTTCGAGTGCAACGCGTAGAACGCGCCTGCTCTCTGGGTCGAACGGTTCGCCGTTAAGGAATGGGGTGATTGGCATGGGGCACTGCTCCCTGGTAACAGGCGGGAGCGCGACGGGTCTCTCAGTCACCGACGCCTGGGTCAGTAGCGCAGTCGATGATTTATTTAGCCTAGCACAATGGTCCGTAAAGTCTGCCGGGAAGCATACCGACTAGGCTCTTTTTTCTTCCATGTAGAACCCGTTGCAAGCTGGCGGGTTGTTGATGGAGGAGCGCAGCTTTGAGCCCTATCGCAAGGTCCAGCGTGACAGACGTTTCAAAGAGCCGCGGCTTTGCATGTCCGCGATGCAAAACCATAATGGACGAGGTGGTGAGAATTGAGCCGCTCGTAAGTGAGCCCGGATTGATCGGGTATGAGTGCCCAGCCTGCTCCTATGTGGCAAGCGTGGTTCTGCGGCCAAGGGGCGCCCCCCGTTAGTGGGCTTCTGCCACGACGATATTTGGAGTGTTGAATGAGGGTCGCCTAGCCCGGCACCCAAAGGAAAACCCCGCCACGGACGAGTAAGCCGTACAGAGGGCGCTAGGCCCGAGTGCCTCTGTCGCCCTAAGGCAGCCGTAATGCACTGTCAGACTCCGACCACGTGCCGGTTCCAGCCGAGGGGTAAACGGTGGCAACCGAAGCGCAGCTCGCCAAGCAGGCCAAGCTCCTCGTCGTCGAAGACGACGTGCTGATCCGCACGCTACTCGCGGACATGCTATGTGAGATCGGCTATACCGTCGCCGCCGAGGCTGCGAGCATCGACGAGGCGTTGGAAGCGACGCGGAAAACCGACTTCGATCTTGCGATCCTCGACGCCAATCTCGAGGGCCGGTCCGTCTCGCCGGTTGCCGATGCCCTCGTCGCCCGCGACATAGGGTTCGTCTTCGTCACGGGCTATGACGACCATGGGTTGTTCGCCTATCGCGACCGGCCGACCCTAAAGAAGCCATTCCAGATCGATGCGCTGAAGCGGTGCTGCAAGAGCGCCCTGAGTAGCCACTAGCGCCCTTCCGCGTGTGGGGACACCCCAGGAAGGGAAAGGGGCGCAGGAAGACCTCTGCGCCCCTTTTTTCCTAAGACTTTGCGCAAAAAGAATGCGCTCGGGCGCCTCAAGGAAGCGTTCGCGGAAAAAAGCTTGGACGGAAAACGCTTGCGCACCCTTCTGCACGGAGAGCTTTTCATATGCGACACCCTCGGCGGGCCGGATGACGCTGCGGTTTAACCGGTACGCCGATTGCAGGATGCGCTGTGCTTCCGTCCGGTCGAAACAATTAGTCATTTCGGCCGCACGAACTTTGAGCCATGCCTTGTATGGCTCATCCGAGGTAGCGTTGGCCGCCTCGGAGAGGGTGGCTGCAGCCTTCGTGTGCTCGTTATACCGCGCTTCATCGAACGCTTTTTTGAGTGCGACTTGGCCCGCGTCGATGTTCAGGTCTGGTTGCTTCGTCGCTTTGAGAAGTGCCTTTTTACTAGCGGCAACCCAACCCCGATCGCGATCGAGACATTTTTTCAGGACGGAAAATATGTCGTTGATCGAGGCGCCACCCATCTGCTTCGCGAGTTGCCCCACCAGTTGAACCTGAAGCGCAATGCCGACGTCAAAGCAACGGGGGCCAACCATAGAGGCTGTGCCATGCTGGCAGAAATCTTCATGATCCGGTTAGAGGCGGTCGCACGCGCGGCCAAAGAAGCGGCCAACAGCCCGCGGTTTGTCCCGGTCACGTTGCCGGCTGCAAAGGCGTCCTAACCCCCATCTTCCGCCGGACAGGTCTTCTCGATGATGCGCGCCGGTTCCCGCCGGCCAGGTGCTCGTAGAGGTTCGAGCCGGAAAGCGTCTGACTTCCGTGAAGAAGGTCTAGGTGGGCTAAGGTGCGTGGTGCTCGACCGCTAGTTCAGGCTGCGCCTGCGGATTAAAAGAGTCTGGCGAGGCGAGCGACTCGCAATCTGCGCGGGCTCGCCTCGCCATAGAGGTTCCGCGGGGGATGATCGGGGGGCGATGATCTACCCACGGCTGCCGAACACGTTCTGCTGTGCTCTGGCGCTTATGGGTCTCAACTATCGAGGTTTGGGTTCAAGTAGCTCGGATCACCAGCTCGTGTAGCGCCTGGACCCGCGGCCGATGGTCGGGCAGGGCGTCGAGGCGCGGATTCTGCCTGGCCGGCAGGGCAAGCGGTGATACGAAATCGTCGACGTCAAAATGACGCGAGCCCGTTCGAGAATCTCGCTGAATTTATTTTGGAGCAATTAGCGCGATTGCGGTCTGCAACGTGGTCGCCGGCGATGCCGTCTATAATGGCATTCATCCATTTCTCAACGAATCGAACAGTCAAACTCGGCTGCAATGGCTTGCCGCGCTCGACAAAATCGACATTCTGAAACCGTTAGCTGTTGTTGCAGGACATAAGATCCCCACCAACGATGACAGTCCGCGAAATGTGGAAGAAACGCGCCAGTACATCCGCAACTTCATTCGGTTGAATGACGCGACGAAAACCTCCCGCGAACTCTATGACCGCATGCTGGAGCTTTATCCTGATCGTGCCAATCCTGGTTCTCTGTGGAGTGCAGCCGCTGCTGCCAAAGCAGAATCATAACAAGGCCGCCGGTCGGTCCTCGGGGCTCCCTCAAACGCGCCTCGCGGCGCCTGCGGTCGGTATGCCGCATGTTCAGCCTGCCTCAGAGTCGAGGCTAGGTCCTTGGGGCAGACCTGAATTGTTCTGAATCGAGGCGTCCGCTAACAGCTCCGACCAGGGACCTTCCCATTGACACCAAGTTCCCGTTTTGTTCTCCTGGCGCAGTAGTGGGTGTGCAGACGTGAATGCGTCGGAACGTTCAAAAAATTCGAGGCCGAGACCGCACCCCTGCTTGGGGCGGAGGTCGACGAAGCCATTGCGACCTGCGGAGGCGACGTTCGATCTCGACAGGCGTCGCACGCGGGCGGATGCGCAACGCACGGTGACGAAGATTTAGAGGTCAACCTGGCCGGCATTGCCAGGAGGGGTGTGCTCAGTCCGAAATTTCGCAGGTGGACGGTCGGGATGGAGACAACAGCCACCATCCTCCACGCTGACCTCGATGCCTTCTATGCATCGGTCGAGCAGTTGCTCGACCCGTCCTTGCGCGGCAAGGCCATCGCCGTTGGCGGCGGGGTGGTGCTCGCGGCCTCTTATGAAGCCAAGTCATTTGGAGTCAGTAGCGGTATGTCGGGACGGCGGGCCCGTGAGCTGTGTCCACAACTGATCTTTGTTGGCGGGCATTTCCAGGATTACCAGCGGCTGGGCGATGCCGCCATCAATGTGCTCAATGATTTCACTCCTCTCGTCGAACGGATTTCCATTGACGAGGCCTTTGCTGACGTTGCGGGGTGCACCCACCTTTTCGGTTCGCCGCCTGAGATCGCAAGAGTAGTACGTCGTCGTGTGCGCGCAGAGCTTAGCCTTCCAATCTCGATCGGCGTGGCACGCACCAAGCACCTCGCGAAAATTGCCTCGCAAGTGGCCAAACCAGATGGGTTGGTTGTTGTCGATCCCGCGACCGAGCTTGATTTCCTTCACGACCTCCCTGTCGAGTTGATGTGGGGAGTGGGCCCGGTTACTCAGGCGCGGCTGGCCGAGATTGGCGTCCATACCATCGGGCAGCTAGCGAAGATGCCAGGCTACTCACTCGAGCGATTACTCGGCCGAGCGGCCGGAGAGAAGCTGACCGCGCTCGCGTGGAATCGTGATCCAAGGGAGATCAGGACGCATCATCGAGCACAGTCGGCCGGAGCCCAGTCAGCGCTCGGCAAGAAGCCTGCTGAAGAGCAAGTTTTCCGACCCACGCTGCGTCATCTTGCGGACAGGGTCGCTAGCAGGCTTCGTGCGAAATCCCGGCCCGGTCGGACTGTGACAGTTCGCGTTCGTTTCGCCGACCTGCACTCGGTCACACGCTCCGTAACCCTTGATGCGCCGATTTCAGCGACTGCGACCCTTGCCGAAATCGCCGAGGAGCTCGTTCGTACAGCGCTCGCCGATTACCCTAAGGAGAAGACCATATCGCTGCTGGCGATCTCCGTGTCGCACCTTGAGAAGCACTGGAAAGTGCAGCTGGAACTTCCGCTGGGGCTTGAAGATGAAAAACGCAGGCCCGGTACCAAGAGAGGGGTGGCGCGTTGGACGGCAGACCGCGCTGTTGACATGATCCGCGATCGTTTCGGATGGGATGCAGTCGGATACGGGTCAGTCGTGTTGGGCCCTTCGCGGTCCGTTCCCGATGAGTTTCGCGAACTCGCTGAAAAGGACTTGTAGACCACTACAGCCGGTAATCTCAACAATCGTCATGTTGAGAATTCTTTGCGCGGCGTCAGCGCACGTCAATGTCAGCGTGTTTTACCAACCGTTGACACCGCCAACCGGCCTTGGCCTACTAACGTCGCTCCGCGGCGGTGTTCCTGGTCGGGCAGCGCGTGGCTCGACCCCAGAAAGATAGCCTGCCGTCGCCGCGGGGGGAGACTTTTTCATACACGGTTCAAGGCCATCGACTCGCGCTAGAGGGGCAGCCTAGTCGCTGCCCCTTTCTAATCGGGAGCGGGAATGGACGCCGAGACGCGCGACCTTGCTTTGGTCGCCACCCTGTCGCTGTTCTGCGCAGGCTTCGCCTGGAGTTGGGGTTACGTTATTTTGGGTTCGGTCTTTTTTGCGCTCGGTGTAGTCGCCGCCCTCGGCATAGCCCAGAAGCACTGGCGCTGACATGGACCAACGTACCCTCCCGGCCGGGTTCATCGCGCCGTGCCTCCCGACCAAAACCGACAAACTGCCGTCCGGCAGGCGCGGCGCACTGTGCACCGACGCAATCTCATGTCGATCAGGTATCATTTTCGCAACACTCGTTTGCAAATCGTTGAGCGAACGTATCGTTGTAATCTTCACGTAAGTTAAGAGTGCTTTATCCTTTGAATGGCTCTCACCGTCCGCCCAACCGGCTTTGCCTCCCAGGTTGATAAAGGCCCGAAGGGATACGCCGTCTTCAGCGGCGAATGGGACGTTGGAAAGATCGTCTGCAAAAAAAAGCACCCGGAGGGCCGTGGCATTGGGTTCTACACGGCCTTCCCATGGCGCCGGACCGCATGAGCAAGGACGGCTACGCCCCAACACTTGAACAGGCACTATCGCAACTCACCGTAAACTGGTGGGTGTGGCTGACATGGGCGAAGCTGAAGGAAGTGAATGCGCCCAGTTTCCTGCGGCACAACACGCCCCAAACCTATTTCTGACCTCCCCCCACCGTTCCGGTCGCTCGCGCGACTGGCTCAAGATGAAGAATCCGGCTTGTGCTGCAGCGGAAATGACCCGTCGCAAGCGCGAGATCGTCGGCCTTACGAACGAACAGGACTTCCCGCATCTAGTCGAACTCGCAGTTTCGCCGGAAGGCTTTCGAGGTACCTTCCGAGAGTTTGATGCGTTCCACCAGGAACGACGCATCCCAGTTCGCCGCGGTCGGAGTCGATACAGGGCCGAACAATTCTATGTTCGATTCTGCTTCGCAGACACCGCCACCGCGGATGCATTCCGCCATCACTTCGGTGGCGAGTGCTTGACCTACGCACCGGATAAGCCCAAGCCGCGTACCTCGGCTACGTCGTCGGATGCACCGACCGTGAAGCGGGAAGCCGAGGAGGATTGGTCAAAGGAGCCCCGGAGATGAGCGTCGCTCCGCCGGGCGGCCAGGACCGCATCATGATCTACGGTCCGAAAAGCGACGGCACCTACATCATCGAGTTTCGCATGGCAGACGGCGAGTCGCTGGCGATCAGCGTGCCGGCTGGAGAGACCCGCGTACTCAAGCATTTCCAGGCGCGCATGCCTTACGGGCTGGTCATGCCGGACGTTCCGTGAGAAGAAGAACTCGAATGCGCCGGCCGTGAAGCGCGAAGCGGAGGAAGAATAGCACCAAACGAGACGGCGATAATG
>WNFD01023046.1_pt1 | contig 11059 bp, 8 predicted proteins | sample 5400491 | NCBI WGS metagenome assembly WNFD01 (sample SAMN13153343, study PRJNA577476) | soil metagenome | isolation source: 120 cm saprolite under Douglas fir tree site 2 hole 2 replicate 2 | place: USA:California | collected 2015-04-18 | reverse complement strand
TGGAGCGCGGCTTGGATTGCGGCCCCTGGACTTGATCAATGAGAGTCCTACTGAGCCTGCGCTGACAGAAGCAGCCGACGATGGGATTTCCCACATGGGCGAAAATTCAAAGGCCGCGGGCAAGAGTGCCCGCGCCACGTGTGCCTGTGTGCCATACGTTATGTGCGGCTCGCCAGCGCTATAGCTTTGCGCACGTGGCCGGCTGATTTCTTCAAGGCGGCGGCAGCTTGTGCGCGGGGGACATCGGCGGCCAGCATCACCAGGGCTACGGGGGTGCTATGGTGCGATGCTTCCAGGGCGCGACGGGCGGCCTCGTGGTCGACTCCAGTAGCGCGCTCCAGGATTCTAATAGCGCGCTGGGTAAGCTTCTCATTCTTGGTCCAGACGTTGACCATGAGGTTGCCGTAGACATAGCCGAGCCGGGTCATGGCGCCGGTCGAGATCATGTTCAGGACCATCTTGTGCGCGGTTCCGGCCTTCATTCGCGAGGAGCCGGCAAGCACTTCGGGACCGACTTCGGTAATGATGGCGAAATCGGCAGCACGCTCCAGCGGGGAGTTGCGGTTGCAGGTTAGCGCGATCGTTTTGGCGCGCCGCTGACGAGCGTACTCAATGGCCGCCACGGTGAAGGGCGTGCGTCCGCTGGAGGCGATGCCGAGGACCACATCATTCTTGCCCGGCTTCCTCTTCGCCATTTCCTCGCGCGCCAGTTTTGTGTCGTCCTCACTGGCCTCAGTGGGGGCGGCCAGAGCCTTTACGCCGCCGGCGATCACGAACTGCACTGTACGCGGATCTGTGTTGAATGTGGGCGGACACTCAGCGGCGTCGAGGGCGGCGATGCGTCCGCTGGTGCCGGCCCCGACGTAGATGAGGCGTCCGCCCTTCCGCAGCGCAGCGGCAACGAGGTCGATAGCGCGGGCGATTTGCGGTAGGGCGCGGCGAACAGCGGCGGCGACCGTCGCGTCTTCATCGTTGATGATGCGAGCGATCTCCAGTGCAGATTTGCGGTCGAGATCAGTAGCGGCGGGGTGTAACTGTTCAGTTGTCAGGCGGCGTAGGTCGGATTTGGATCTGCGTTTCGATTGCAAGTCTTTCTGCCTTTCGATTGATGGGATCAGACACGACCGAGCCTCACGCTGTTTTTATTCTAGCTTCTTTGTTGACTGCGGGTGCATTCCTCAAACCGATTTCTCCAAAGTTTCAATCACGCCGTCGTGAAACTTGGGCCGTACTGTTTTGATGGCTTGACTGGAGCAGTCGGGCCAGGTGCGGTTGGTCAGCAACGTCACCGAGAGCTGACGCTCGGGATCAACCCAGAGAGAAGTTCCCGTGTAGCCGAGGTGGCCGAAGGAACCGACGGAAAAATACTTTCCTGACTGCGAAGGATGTGAAGGCGTATCCCAGCCAAGCGCGCGAGATGTGCCTTGGGGCGCGCCTTCGCGGCGAGTGAAGAGAGAGACCGTTTCCCGACGCAGGATGGGATGTCCACCGTTGAGCATGGCGTGCGTGAATCTAGCGACGTCTTCCGCAGTCGAGAAGACTCCGGCATGACCAGCGACACCCCCCAGTACGGAAGCGTTTTCGTCGTGGACTTCCCCTTGGATGATCCGATGGCGGAAGGTGCGATCATTCACGGTGGGAGGAATGTGGGCGCGCATTTCGGGCGGAGGATTGAAGGCGGTGCTACTCATCCCCAGAGGGCCGAAGATTTCGCGCGGGCAGAAGCGGTCGAGGGATTCGCCGGATAAACGTTCGAGAGCGGCGCCGAGGACGATGAAGCCGATATCACTGTATTCGGCGCGGGAGCCAGGATCGGCGGTCAGTGGTGTGGTAAAGGCGGCGTGCAGAAGTTCGTCGCGGGTACGAGCTTTCAAGAACAGCTTCTCATACGCGGGTAGCCCCGAGGAATGCGCGAGCAGCATGTGCAGAGTGACGTCGCGCCGACGGGAATCCTGTTTTGTTTCCGGGGACGCGGCAATGAACTCAGGAACGATCGCAGCGATGGGTGCTTCGAGATCAAGCAGTCCGCGCTCGTAGAGGAGCATCTCCATGGCTGTGGTGGCGACAACTTTCGAGACGGAAGCCAGATCGAACACGGTGGCCGGACTTACGGGAGGCGACTCGGGTTCGTCGGTGAAGTGGCCGAAGGCTTTGAGGGCGACGAGTTGCCCGCGATGGGTGATGGCGACCGAGGCGCCGGGGAAGGCGTGCTGGGAAATCGCGTCCCCCAGGATAGAGAAAGCCAGAGAAAAGACATTGTCCTGGCGCGAGCAGGCGTTCAGGAGAGGCGATGGACCTACTGGTTCGCTACTGTTCAGAGCGGAGAAGCCTCGTACGAAAGAATTTCGCGACTGCCCGGTTTATAGCAGAGTTGCGGTGAGAGGGTAAAGGCGGACGCCGCAACAACGGTATGTGCGGGACGCCAAAGCCAACAAAGCGCACACACAAGGGAATGCATTCGGCAGCGGGACCGCTTTTCTCGGATATGCCATGTGCGGCACCCCTTACGGGCTGGTGTCTTAAATTCATCAACCACAGAGGACACGAAGTCACACAAAGGTCTGAATCCTCCGAGGATTTCCTTTGTGCCCCTTTGTGTCCTTCGTGGTTGATTAGGACACTACCCCTTACCAGAGTTCCTTGAGTCGTCCTGCCATGGTTGTGTAAAGTCAAGACATCCTTCTTCAGATTTCAAATTCGCGCGCCCGGAGGGGACTGCCCGTCCTCCTTGCAATACTGCTGCTCCTTTTCCCGAATGCTGCTTCTGCGGTAGTCGAAGCGAAGCATCCCAATGTCACGGTACGTCTTGTGCCGGTTGACGCCATCATTCAACAAGCTATCCATGATCACAATATCCCGGGGGCGGTTTTGGTCGTCGGCCACAATGGGAAGGTGATGTACCGCAAGGCCTATGGCAGCCGGGCGCTGGAGCCGCGGCGTGAGCCCATGACTTTGGACACGATCTTTGATATGGCATCGCTGACCAAAGTGATCGCCACCACGACCGCCGTCATGCAGTTGATGGAACAGGGCAAGGTGCGGCTCAACGATCCCGTGGCCAAGTACCTGCCGGAATTTGCGCAGAGCGGGAAAGAAGACATCACGCTGCGCCAGCTTCTGACCCATTACTCAGGGTTGGCGCCCGATCTCGATCTCAGGACGCCTTGGGAAGGGAAGGAGACTGCGTACCGTATGGCGTTTGCCGAGGCGCCGGAGCAGCCGCCAGGATCGGAATTTACTTACAGCGACATCAATTTCATCGTGCTGGGAGCGCTGGTCGAGCGAGTGTCGGGTGAGACGCCCGATCAGTATGCGATGCGGCATATTTTCACTCCGCTGAAGATGACGCACACGCGGTTTGTGCCTCCGGCCGCATGGAAGCCGAAGATTGCGCCAACGCAATATGACGAGAACGAACATATGCTGCGAGGGGTAGTGCACGATCCGACGGCGCGACGAATGGGCGGCGTGGCGGGGCACGCGGGACTGTTTTCGACAGGAGACGATCTGGCGAAGTTTGCGCAAGGGCTGCTGAAGGGCGGTGGCGGAATTCTTTCTCCGCTAACGGTCGAGAAGATGACGCGGCCGGAGCAGCCTCCGGCGGCGCCGGTGCTTCGCGGGTTCGGCTGGGATATCGACTCCCCATTTTCATCGAACCGCGGCGACCTGTTGCCGGTTGGATCGTTCGGGCACACCGGCTTCACCGGGACCTCAGTGTGGATCGATCCAACGACCGAGACTTACATCATTCTGCTGACGAATGCGGTGCATCCGCGGGGGAAAGGGAATGCGATTGCATTGCGCTCGAAGGTAGCGACGGCCGTGGCCGCAGCTTTACCCCTGACTGCAAACGAAAAAGAGGCACTGCGCTGGCAGAGCATCACCGGGTACAACGAGGCACAGAGTGCGACCAGACGCATGAGCGCCCGGAACGGCAACGTAACCAATGGAATCGACGTACTGGAAGCGCACAACTTCGACGTCCTGCAGGCGTCGAATGGAAAGAAACGCGTTGGCGTGGTGACGAACCAGACCGGCGTGGATGCGCAGGGGCGGCGGACCATCGATGTCCTGTCGCAGGCTCCGGGTGTTTCGCTGGATGCGATCTTCAGTCCCGAGCATGGAGTGACGGGCACGCTGGATACGACCGACGTCAACAATTCCAAGGATTCGGCCACGGGTATTCCAGTTTACAGCGTATACGGTGCGACTGACGCGGCGCGGCGGCCCCCACCCGATGTGATGAAGAATCTTGATGCCGTAGTGGTGGATATCCAGGATGCGGGGGCGCGATTTTATACCTACGAAACTACGTTGGGATATTTTCTCGAGGCTGCGGCGAAGGCTGGAGTTGAAGTCATCGTGCTGGACCGTCCTGATCCGATCACGGGGTCGTTTGTGCAAGGGCCGGTTTCGGATCCAGGGCGGGAGAACTTCACCAATTACGGGCAGGGGCCGATACGTCAGGGCATGACCATGGGCGAATTAGCCAAGATGTTTAACGCTGAGCACAACATCAACGCGAAGCTCACCGTGGTTCCGATGGAGGGATGGCAGCGCGGCGATTGGTTCGATGCGACAGGATTGACCTGGATAAGCCCGTCGCCGAATTTACGAACGATGACGGAGGCAGCGTTGTATACCGGCGTCGCGGTGGTTGAGGGAACGAATGTTTCAGTGGGGCGCGGGACGGACACGCCGTTTGAACTGCTGGGTGCCCCCTGGATCAAGAGCCGCGAACTGGCCGCTTATTTGAACGCGCGCGGGATCGCAGGCGTGCGGTTTGTGCCAGTGAGTTTTACGCCTTCGGCTAGCATCCATAGCGGACAGAAATGTGAAGGCGTGAACATCGTGCTCACCGACCGGGATGGGCTGGACGCGCCGGAACTCGGGATAGAACTAGCGTCCGCATTGTGGAAACTCTATCCGGCGGACTTCAAGCTCGATCGCATTATGACATTGCTGGCGAATCAAGCGGCATACGATGCGCTGGTCGCGGGGCAAGATCCGCGGCGGATTGCGCAGGATTGGCAGGAGGGGCTGGACAGGTTCCTGCAGGTGCGGAAAAAGTATTTGATCTATAAATGACGCTGACGCCCAGATAACTCTCGCCAAAAATGGCGCATCCCACCCTCCAGTTGCCATGGTATTCTCGGCCTGATCCCAATCGTTGAAGCGTCTGCTTCGCCTCAGGAGGTCTGCGATGCGCTGGGCATGGGTAATTTTGCTGATCCCGAGCGTGGGATATTGCCAGGAGTCGAATTCTGCGCCGAACGGTGCTCCTTCAGCGCAAGTGTCGAACGGCAACCAGCCGCCTGCCGAGCCTGCAAAGACAGACGCGCATACAGCTACGATTCCTGCCGGAACCAAGATTCCGCTGCTGCTCAAACAAGCTATCTCCACCAAGAATGCACGCGAAGGCGACGCGGTATATGCCGAGACGGCGTTTCCTTTCGTGCTCGACAACCGCGTGCTGGTGCCGGCGGGAACTTATATTCAAGGGAGGATCTCGCACGTGGAGCGCGGCGGCCGCCTGAAGGGGCGGGCGGAAATCCTGATGCATTTCACCTCGATGATTTATCCCAGCGGATACACGGTGATGTTGCCGGGCTCGGTGGAAAACATTCCGGGAGCCGAACATACGTCAATGAAAGATTCGGAAGGCACGATCAAGCAGGACAAGGACACGGGAAAAAAGATTGAAGAGGCCGCAAAGGGCGGTGTGTACGGCGGCTCTGGAGGCGCCTTGGCCGGGGGCCTCGCGGGCGGGCTCAATGGCGCTCGGGTCGGGGCCGGCGCCGGCGCCGCAGCAGGCATTGCGTGGGCGCAAGCCGGATCCAGATAGCGAGGGCCGCGCCCTAGGCCGGAGTTTTCAGCCACCCTTTCATCTACTTATCCGCCACTGAATCCGTGGCAACGTCACTTCAAATTGAACAACGCGTTTACGTGTGCGGTCACCGTCACGCTTTGCGGGGTGAATTCTTCCGTGGGCGGCGGAGCGGCGTTGGCCATTGCAGCCATCGGGCGGGCCATGCGCGGGCCGACGATGCGGGGATTCTCAAAGGTGTCTACCGAGGCGTAGGACAGGTCGCCTAGAGTCCGCCCGCTCGTGCGAGCAATGGTATCGGCAGAGGCTCTGGCATGCCGGTACGCGTCCTCGACGGCCTTGTTCTTAGCCTCGTCGATATTTTCGAGCGTGTAATTGAGTGATTGAGTCTCGCTCACATTGGCGTCGGCGAGTTGCTGAGTGATAGGGCCGATCTTCGAGAAGTCCTTGAGCTTCAAAGTGACATCGGTAGTCACACGGTAGCCTACAACTTTCTGCTTGGGGTTCCTATAGTCATACATAGGCTGCACGGAAAGAAACCCCAGGTTGGTTGCTTTGGGTTCGATGCCATTAGTGCGGAGGACCTGGCGCACCTGTTCGACCTCTTTCGAGGCGCGCTGATAGGCGGCTTGAGACGTGTCCTCCTGCACAGAGATATTGAACTGAATTACGGCAGTGTCGGGGGCGGCCTCGTATTTTCCGTCGGCACCAACGTAGACGGAGTTGGGTTGAGCGGTGATGGCCGGGTGATCCTGAGCGAAGGATGGAGCGATCGCGAGCTGCAACACGATTAGAAAAAAGAGCAAGGATTTCATCAACAGGTCCTCCACGGGGATTATCAGGTCCGGGCATGTTTTCCCCAAGCTGAATTTGCCGCAATGCACGGCCCGGTGGTTGATTTTTCCCTCTTTGAGAACGTTCTTGGAGGCGAGACTTGCGTGGTGCGTGGCTTCAAGAGCCATTAACCACGAAGAGCACCCAGGCACACGAAGGAGCGCATCATAAGCGAAAACCTTCGTGTAACTTCGTGCCCTTCGTGGTTTAAGAAGTTTCTATCGCAGCGGCATCTGTAAATTGCGGTCCAGCCGGATTTCCAGTGCTGTGCCTTTGTCGAGCACCAGGTCATGACCTGATTCGAAGGCGGAGTACGCCCCATTTGCCGCACCCGAGCCCGCTCCTGCGGCCGCGCCGTGTTGCGCCTTCGCTGGCTCCCACTACTACGGCCTCGGCGACCTGCTCTTTGGTCATGCCTTTACGGCCGATCTCGCCTTCCTCGCCTAATTCGCGCAGTCCGTGTTCGCCCGGAACTCCAGTGACGGTTGCGATGAGCGGAACCCATCCGTGCTGGGTTTCGATTTCGTCGAAACTGAGAAGGAGGCGAGTATGCAGTCCGGGTTCGACGGCACTCACGTGACCTTTGATCTTCCTGCCGGGGTCGAGCGTCGTGCCATTTGACGCGACGAGGGGTTCGGCCAGCCGTGCCCGAAAATGGTCCCCTGCCTTTACGGTATGGGTATCGAGACGGTCGGTTAGCTGAATCAGGAAAATTGTGCCCTGTGGCACCGCGTTGGGAGGAGCTTGAGGCGCAGCTTCCTGGTCTTGGGCGACCACAACGGTAGTCGCCAAGGCTGCGATGAAAACCGCCGCCAGCATGAACTGGATTGATTTCAATCGTGCAACAGCGCGAAGACTCTGGGCAAACATAGATACCCCCTGAACTGAAGTCGGCAGGTTATTGGATGGAATAGTTTGCGGAATCGCTGCCTGCGCAAATGGGATTTGTCCGGGCAGGGAACTCGGTTCCGCGGGCACATTTAGAGGTTGGCTTGGTTGAGACCTCAGCCGGCAAGCCTCGAGCGCTAACCTCTCGCGCCGGCGGAATAGGTGATGCGCGATATCTGACCGTCGATATCTTTGCGGAGATCATCCCAGATTTTCTCTGGCATTTCGAGAAAAACCCGGACGACTTCGGGATCGAACTGCCGGCCGGACCACTTCTCGATCTCGGCCTTTGCGGCGTGAAAGGGTTGCCGCGGACGATACGGACGATCGGACATGATGGCGTCGAGTGTGTCCGCTATCGAAAAGATGCGCGCTCCGAGCGGAATCTCCTTGCCTTTAAGACCCCGCGGATAGCCGCTGCCGTCGTAACGCTCCTGGTGGGAATAGATAATTTCGCAGGCCTCGGCCAGGAAAGGGATCTTCTTGACGATCTGATAGCCCTTATAGCAATGCTCCTGCATGGTAGTGATTTCTTCAGGCGTCAGTTTTCCCGGCTTCCGCAGGATGGCGTCAGGGATGGCCATCTTGCCGATATCGTGCAGGAACGCCCCGCGGGCGATGATAGGAATCTGTTCGTGAGGCAAACCCATGGCCTTGGCGATCGCGATGGTGAAGGCCGTGACTCGCCGGGAGTGGCCCTCGGTTTCAGCGTCCTTCAGATCAAGCGCATCCCCTAGGGCTTCGAGCGTGATGTCATAGGAGCGCTCCAGGCTGGACATTGCCGCCTGCAGTTGATCGGTGCGGGCTTCGACCAGCGATTCCAGATTGGACTGATAAGTGCGATTTTCCAGTTTGAGCCGGCGGTTCTCAAGAGCGCGGCTGACCGTCGCCAGAAGTTGATCGCGCTCGAACGGCTTCAGCAAGTAGTCGTAGGCGCCATTACGGATTGCCGCCAGGGCCACCGAGATATCGTGCACGGCGGTAACCATCACAACCGGCATGTCAGGATATTTTTCCTTGGTGCGCTCTAGCAGGCCGATTCCGTCTAGGTCGGCCATCATGAGATCGGAGAGCATCAGCTCAAATTCCTCGCCGGAGTTCAAAACCGCCAGCGCGTCCATCCCGGAAGCTGCTTGTGTGCAAACATATCCAGCGGAGGAAAGCATGGAGGCGACTATTTCGCGGATAGCCTCTTCATCATCTACTACCAGGATTCGGTCCGGCATTGAGTGCTCCCCAGAAGTCTATCGGCGATTGTAACGAAATCACGAGATACCGAAAGTAATCAGTCGGGTCCCGAAACTCCATCCAGAAAAGACCTGGCCGTGATATTCAGGAACAGGGCATCATTACGTTCTAATGCAATGAGTTCTACCCTCGGGTCCATCTGGAACACGGCGGCGCAGCTTGGTCTAGCCAAGCCGACAGCGTCAGAGTTCGCTCTGCTGATTCTCCTGGCAGCGTTTCTCCTCACCCTTCATACCTTTCGGGAAAGCTATCTCAAGATTTGGATTGTCGGGTGGATCGCTTTTGCGGGTTCGCGCCTGGCGGGGCACGTTTTCCTGGCGCAGATTCCACAGCGCTATGTTCCAGTGGTGGAGCAAGCGGCGTTCGTGCTCGCGGTTGGATTGCTGACTGCTGCCGTTTTTGCCTATACCCGCAGCCGGGACTTTTTACTCCCGCTGGCGTTAATCATACCCATTCTGATGGGATTCGCCGTCGCCCGCCTGCTGCTGTGGCCGGACTCGCTCCCGCTCCGCGTGGCACTGGAAGTCGGATACAGAATTATCCTGCTCAGCGCCTCGATCGCGCTGCTCCGTGCGCGCCGGGGACGGTGGGAACTTGGCGCATGGTTGCTGGCGCTGAGTCTGCCATTACTTCATTTGTCGTGGCCGCCCTTCACCGACGGCGTGCCGGGAACCGTTTTCGTATCCGCGGAGATCGTGCTTGGCCTGAGCATATTGCTGGTGGTGTTTGACGAATCGCGTGCGCGCAACCAGAGACTGGGTGTTATGCAGGCCGTGACTGCAGGCGTGGTGAGCGCGCAGCAGTACGGAAATATGGTTCAGACCGCCCTGCAGGAACTGCAGCGGCTGACCAGGACCAGGGCCGCATGGTTCCGGTTGCTCGAAGGCGGACACATGGTGGCGACTCACGCGGTGGGTGTTTCGCCGGACTTCCTGCGGGATGTGAGTTTCGTGGAAGTTACAGAAGACCTGACGAAAATGCTGGAGCTGGCGCGGCCGCGGGTGGCAAGGGCGGACTCCGCCGCTCCGGAGAGCCCTGAGCGCCTGAAGGTAGAGAAGGTTCGTCAGGTTGTGATGCTGCCAGTGGTGGGCAAGAAGTCGCCGGTTGGATTGCTGCTGCTGGGCAGTTCGAAAATCATTCAATGGACGCCGGAAGAGTTGGAGTTCCTGCAGAGCTGTGCGCGGCAGGTCGCGATCGCGGTTGAAAACTTCAGGCTGCTGGAGCAAGTACTGCGCTCGCAGCGCCAGTGGATGAACACCTTCGATTCCATCCACGACATCATCCTGGCGCACGACGCGAGCTACCACATCGTCAAGGCGAACCAGGTTCTGTTGGAGCATGTCGGCCAATCGGCTGCCGACGTGATAGGCAGCACCTGCGACTCGATTTTGCCCCACACCTTCGGGGAATGGACCGGCTGTCCCTACTGCTCAATGGGTGGAGACGAGGAGTTCATCGAAGGAGCGGATCCTTGCTTTGGTGGATTCTCCGTGGTTTCCACGTCGTCGTACTCGGAGCAGGGAAGCCAGCAAAATGGAATTATTCACGTTGTCCGTGACATCACCGACCGCCGCTCGGCGGAAGAGAAATACAGATTGCTGTTTGAGCAGGTGCAGGAGGGCGTGTACGTTGCCACTCCCAGCGGCCGTCTCCTCGACTGCAACGATGCGTTCGTCCACATGCTGGGGTATGGCCGGCGGGAAGAACTGCTGGTGCTGAATCTTGATGCTGATATCTGCGTAGATCCCAATCAGCGCGCGGCCTTCCGGAACGAAATCGGAGCCCACAACTACGTACGCAACTTCGAAGTGACGTTGCGGCGGAAGGATGGAAGTCTCCTGCTGGCGGCCGAGAGCAGCTTTGCCACGCGCGACGCGACCGGAAACATCGAGCGCTACCAGGGCTTCGTACTCGACATGACGGAGAAGCGCCGGGCCGAAGACGAAATGCGGCGGCGCAACCGCGAACTCAACGCGCTGAACGCGATGGCGGTGGTGGCGACGCAATCGTTTGACCTGGACGAAATTCTGAATCTAACGCTGCGGCAGGTCGTGTCGTTGTTCGGAGCGGAGAGCGGATCAGTTTATCTTTCCGATTCAGACGCTCCCACCTACCGGCGCCGGGCAGCGTGGGGACCGCGCAGCCGCGACAAGGCCCGCCCCGCAGAAATCTCGTTTCCCGAGGGCTTTGGCGATCTTGTAATGAAATCGCGCACCGAGGTCATCACCGGCGAGTATCTGCCGCACTTGCCTCCGCGGATTG
>WNFD01007880.1_pt1 | contig 11059 bp, 7 predicted proteins | sample 5400491 | NCBI WGS metagenome assembly WNFD01 (sample SAMN13153343, study PRJNA577476) | soil metagenome | isolation source: 120 cm saprolite under Douglas fir tree site 2 hole 2 replicate 2 | place: USA:California | collected 2015-04-18 | reverse complement strand
CTCGAGCTTGAGGCTACGGAAGATATTCTGCGCGAGGTGGTGGCACAACGAGTTGTGGGAACCATCGTTGTGGGATTTGCGGCGGAGACCGAAGATGCGCTGGCCAACGGACGCGCGAAGCTTGAAGGCAAGGGTGTCGATGCGGTTGTCGTGAACGATGTCTCGGTGGAGGGAGTGGGTTTCGATGCGGAGCAGAATGCGGGAAGCTTTTTGACGAGGGGCGGCGCGGTGGAGCTTCCGATGATGAGCAAGCCGACGATGGCAGATCGGATTCTGGATGAAGTGGCTAAGCTGCGAGGTTGACCCCTTCAACTTGCTCCAGGCTTACTTCTGAAGGTTTCGTCCTGCGTCGTATTGCTTCCGCGGTCCTGCTGTGCTTCGACATCGGCAAATTGTATGTCATTCTTTTTGGGCGCTTATCGGCCCACAATTCCCGGGCCTCTCGCTGCACTCCCGCCGTCCGAGCTAGTAAACTAAACCCACATGATTCTCCGCAAAGCAGTTCTCTTCGTTGCCGCCGTCGCCATAGTCACTGCTACCTCCGCTCACGCGCAATTCGGCGTATACGGTATGTTCACGGCAGACCGTCTCAGCAATATCGCATCGTCGCCTCTTCCCCTTCCCCCGAATTCGACTGGCTCGGCCTTTGCACGGGCCAATACGGTCGATCCGCTGGGCGGGACGGGCGGTGTGTACTACGACTTTATGAAGCTTGGGCCAGTCAGACTCGGAGCGGACCTGCGCGGCAGCATCCTGACGACCAAGCGTGGAGCTTACATTAATTTCAACGGCCCGGGCGCACGTATTTACTCTGTGCTGGGTGGTGTCCGCGGTGTCTTTCATACACCCGTCAATTCCCTGAAACCGTATCTCCAGATTTCGGCCGGCCTCGGTCGCAGCGACTACGGCCTATATGTGGGCCGCCCAGCCTCCAATCAACCTCTACCTAACGTCATCTACAACAACTTCCAGTACGAGGGGTTTGCCGGTCTCGATATCAAATTGCTCCCTATCGTGGACTGGCGGGTAGCCGAGTTCGGCTACGGCGGTCTGGATCCTTTCGGAACGTACAGCCACAACTACCCCATCAAACAAGTCAGCATGGGTTTCGTCTTCCACCTTCCGTAGCGTTGCAGGCGCAGTCCGCGAGAGAATTGCCATGCGCGTAGCCCTCTTCGGCGGCAGCTTCGATCCACCGCACCACGGCCATACTGCGATCGCCGCGGCTGCCGCGGATGTTTTCGACCTGGATCAGGTCCTCTTCGCCCCGGTAGGGCGGCAGCCTCTGAAACGCGAAGGGGTTCCGGCAAGTTTTGCCGACAGGCTCGCCATGGTGGAGCTTGCGTGCAGGGTGGATCCGCGCTTTGCGGTGTCGGACCTCGACGCGCCCAGGAGTGACGGCTCCCCGAATTACACCGTTCAGACACTGACTACGCTACATGAGGCAATGCCCGATGCGCGGCTTTTCAACCTCGTCGGCGCGGACAGCTTCCTCAATCTTCCGCGTTGGCACGAGCCGGAGCGGCTGCTTGAACTTGCGGAATGGATTGTGGTGAGCCGCCCAGGCTTTCCGCTGGCGGACCTCTCTGCGCTGGGCCTGACGCCACTTCAGCGAGGCCGGGTACATCTGCTGCAGACCGTCCATGAAGACGTCGCCGCCACTAATCTCCGCGAACGCCTTGAGGCCGGCGATCAATGCACGGACGTGCTCGACCCAGCGGTCTCGGCGTACATTCAGGCCCACCACCTCTACCGCTAGCTTGCATCGCGCCTCAGGACGATGGCGGCGTGCGATTTTTTTGTCTTTATCGCGAAACTTTTGAGGCCGTTACAGGTCTTTATAAGCTGACGGCATTTTTGGAACTACCTCCCTCTCGCTGAATCGACGATCCGGTGGCTGATCCGTCCAGCCTTGAGCGACATTGCAATTTCTATGGCAGAACTGTTGACATTTCCCGCGCTCCCCACCTTTCGCGACCCGGCGGGCAGCGTTGAGATTCGGCCGGATGGCGCGTATCGCAGCATTCGCGCTCCCTTCGACACTGAAATTCTTGCCTTCCTTGCGTTGCCTATTGCAACGGAGCTTGTCGAACAGGGACGGCTTGTCGCCAGCGAAGTGGTGTCTCGAACGAGTGCCGAGACACTGGTGCTGCGGCATCCCCGCGTCTCCTTCCAGTCTTTCCCGTGGGAGTGGGCGCCAGGGCTGTGGCTCGCGGCGGCGGAGCTTACGCTGAATCTTTGCAGCGACCTGGTGCAACAGGGTTGGCTGTTGAAGGACGCTACTCCGCTCAACGTGCTCTTTCAGGGTACTCAGCCCATCTTCGTGGATGTGCTCTCGATCGAGCGAATGGACCCACACCAGCCGATCTGGCTTGCGTACGGACAGTTCGTGCGGACGTTTTTGCTTCCGATGCTTGCTTACTCGCGGCTGGGGTGGCCGCTGCAGGCGTCGCTTACGCGGCGAGACGGCTACGAGCCCGAAGATATCTACGCCGCGTTTTCCTGGCCAGCGCGGTTGCGGCAGCCTGCGTTCTCGGCGGTTACGCTTCCGTCGCTGCTGGCAAACAACAAGAAGATGCAGGCTGGGAGTCTTGCATCGCGTTCCGTAAAGGATCCTGATCTCGCCAAGCAGATTCTGCTGAAGACGCTCAGGGGGTTGCTGTCGCAGATGCGTAAGGTTACTCCGGCCCACCATTCGTCTACGTGGTCGGACTACGCCGAGACTGCCACCCACTATAGCGACGAGGACCATGCGAGAAAGCGCAGCTTCGTCACCGACGCTCTGGCGGCCGCGCGACCAACGTGCGTCCTCGACGTGGGCTGCAATACCGGCGTGTACTCCAATCTTGCCGCCGACGCGGGCGCCGAGGTGGTTTCGATCGACACCGACCTGCAAGCCGTCGATCGCCTCTGCGCCAACCTGAAGGGCAGCGGCAAGAACATCCTCCCGCTGTGTGTCGATCTCGCACATCCGACGCCCGCTGCCGGATGGGAGAACCGCGAATACGCCTCCTTCCTCAGCCGTTGCACCGGCCACTTCGACACGGTGATGATGCTCGCAGTGCTGCACCACCTTCTGCTTCGGAACCAGATCCCGATGGATCGCATCGCAGCCCTCTGCAGCGGCCTGACGACACGACACCTGATCCTCGAATGGGTGCCACCAACAGATCCGAAGTTTCAGGAGCTGCTGCGCGGCCGCGGCGCCATATACACGCACATTACCGAGGCCGCATTCCGTGATGCATTCGGCGAGCACTTTGCGACTATCGACGAGCTCGCTCTGGTGAACGGCCGCACTATGCTCCATCTGCGAAAGAAGTAATCGCGAAGGCGCACACCGCACTCTCGCGGGCATGCCTGGAACTGAGACTACCTTTATCCCCATTCTTCCTCGCCCTCCGGGTACAAGCATTCCCTCCGCGGAGATACTGGCTTCCGACAGCACAACCCGCTACCATGAAACTTCAAGGAGTCTCATGGCATCGATTGAAAGCAACCATCTACTGCTCACCGCGGCTGCCGCGTGCGAGGACAAGAAAGCTGAAGATATCCGCATCCTCGCTCTCGACCCGGCCGAGAGCGGCCTCACCGACTACTTCCTCATCTGCAACGGCACCAATGAGCGGCAGAATGTCGCGATCACGGACGAGGTGGAGCTTCGCTTGAAGCGGGAGTTCGGCGTTTATCCCAACTCGGTCGAGGGCCGCCGACAGGGCGAATGGATTCTGATGGACTATGTAGACTTCATCGTCCACGTTTTTTCGGCAGAGAAACGCGCTTTTTATGGCCTGGAGCGGCTGCGTAAATCGGCTACGACTATCAATGTGGCTGAGCTGAACGCGGAGTTGAAGGCCCACATCTCCACGACTCGCGCAAAGACATCAAAGAAGGTTGCGACCTCTAAGCCAACAGCCAAGAAATCAACGATTGCCCGAAAGCCCTCAGTGGCTAGGAAATCTGTGTCTGCAAATACGGTCTCCAAAACAGTGAGATCCACAAAGAATCCTGGTGCAAAGAGCGCCGCCAAGAAGGCACCCGCAAAGGCACACCTGAAAAATCCAAAAAAGAAAAGGGTATCGACCAAATAGTCGATCCGCTAGAGCGGTTTACTCGCTTGCTCTTTCGTTCGGCCCAATAGGGAGATACGGAGAAAAGCGCTGAGGTTTCGCCTTTCTGCATCATCATCAACTGGATATTGCGCCGAAAATAGAGAGGGCCCTCCGCGATGGAGGGCCCTCTCTTGTTGTTAGGTCCGTTTAGAAGGTGATTCCACCCATGACCTGAACGATACGACCGGAGACACCAGCGCCCTGGAAGTTACCATAGGGGCTGCTGACCGGAGGAACGTCGGACTGAATCTTGCCGAAGGAACTGCTGGCCAGGTTGTTGGTTGGCGGCGCGAAGTTGGGGTGGTTGAGGATGTTGAAGAAGTTTGCACCAATTTTGAACTTTACGCTCTCGGTAATCGGGGTGGTCTTCGACAATTGCATGTCCGTGTCGAAGTAGTCCGGCCCGCGGAAGCTATTGCGGGCTAGATTACCAAACCCGTAGAGGTATTGCTGCGACGACGAAGCGAACTGTGAGGCCTTGAGACAGGTGTTGTTAGGATTCCCGCAGGCGGCACGACCTCCGCCGAGGTAACCACCCAGGAAGCTACCTGCGGTGGTGCTGTTCGTGACCGATGCAGCGAGACCGGTGCGAACCACCGAGTAGGGAACTCCCGACTTCGCATACAGGGTTCCGGAGATGGCCCAGCCCTCGAGGACGTTCTTTTCAATCATGCTGTGGAACTTATAGGGAAGCTGCCACACGTAGTTGGCACTCAAGTTGTGCTTGTTGTCGTAGTCCGCAGTGCCATAGTTGAGACGATCGACGCTGGTTGGGTCGATCTGGGTTAGAGGATAGGTTGCCTCAAAGCTGTAAGCCTCAACACCACCGTTGGAAGTGTTGTCCAGCGAGTGGCTGTAGGTGTAATTGATCGCCGCGGTGATACCATAGCCGCCCTGGTGACGAAGCGACGCAATGATGCCATTGTAGTTGGAGTGGCCGTTATTAGTCAGTGACGTCACAGCCCTAAATCGCGTGTCAGTCTGAGTCGCAGGAAGACCCCCGAATCCTCCGGGACAGGTTCCTTTTCCGAGACAGTAAGCATAGGCATTGGCGGTTGGGTTCAGGAAGAGAACATCCGTGCCGATGTTGCCTACGTAGTTGATATCGACAACGTCGTGTCTGGTCACCTGCTGCTGGATCTCCAGGTTGTACTCCGCGAACTTCGGATTGAGCAGTTTGTTCGTCGTCGATGCAGTGTAGTTGGGCGGGCTGAAACTGCTTCCTGTAGCAGCCACAGCAGCCTGAATCTGAGCCAGGGTCTGACCGTTGTGGAAGCCGTTCTGGAAGGCCGCGTTGGAGCTGCCCAGCGAGGCGTAGCTGCTTGTTGCAAGCGACGGCTGGGTCGTATAGGAGTTGCCGGCAGCCGGTGTCAATGTGAAAGTGGCCACGTTGGGTGCGTTGGTAACAAAGCGAGTGTAGACACTGATAACCGGGATGTCGGCAAAAAGTCCGGCGCCGCCACGGATAACCGTCTTGCCGCCCGACCCGAAGGGAGTGTAGGCGAATCCAACGCGGGGCTGGGTGGTGACCTTTTCAACATCGTTGATTGCGTTGCTGTTTCCCGTGAGGATGGACTGGTTGTAAGGGATCGCGGCACCGTGCGTGAGCGAGTCGAAGGGCGCCGCCAGACGGACGAAGCAGTTATTGCCGCAGGAGGGGTTGCCGCCGCGATCAAATCGCAGCGAAGCGGTAAGGTTGAAGTTGCGGGTCAGAGCAATCTGATCCTGAACGTAAACTCCGATGGTGTAGACCGCCTCATGCGCCTGGGCGATCGCCGGAAATGCCTGAGTCGTAGTGCTGGGGGCTGAGTTCGCTGCCGAAATGATGCCGTTGAAAAAGTCGGTATTGCTGTTGAAGGTGGTTGAGCCGGTTTTACCTGCTAACGGAGAGAAGTTGGTGACGTTGTAGCGGCGGAAGTTGAAGCCGGTCTTGATACTGTGTTTGCCGTGCGTGATGGAGAGGTCGTCCGTCACCTGGTACGTCGAGACGTTTCGACCGCTGGGGAATGTATTATCCGTGCCGCCAAGGTTTGCAAAGCCGTCGCCGTCGAGGAAGATGAAGGTGGACGGAAATGTGGCGGTCGCTTTAGCGAAGTCCGGGGGTCCGAAGACGGCGCTGTAGTACATCGAGGCAATGGTGGCAGTATTGACCACGTTGGACGAGAAGATGTGGGTCTCGTTGGCCTGGCCCTCATACTCGGGCTGAACGCTGTTCGCGCTGAAGGCGTTGTTGATGGGATCGGTGCTGGTCGCCTGGACGCCCCAGTCATGTTTGAAGCGGCCGTTGAGCTGGTCCTTCTTGGTAAGATTTGCGTCGATACGGAAGGAGTAGAGCTGTTCCGTGTTGATGTTGTTGTTGGAAGGAATGTAGGCGACTGAGCAGGGAGATCCAGTCTTTAAGACGTTACCTTTGGCGTCGGTGATGACACCGAACAGCTGGCCTCCGACCGTCGTTCCGCTAAAATCGCCGCAACCAAGGTCTGCGCTTGTGGACGGTTTCGCTCCGCTCGCGCCGTTTGCGCCGGCATATAGCGCATAGACGTTCTTGTAGAATGCCGCCTCGCTAGGTTGGTTCGTCGTGATGTTGGCAAGAGACGCAGCCGCAAACTGCGGAGAGGGCAGATAGGTCGTCGTGCCGCCGCTCGGGAGGACGTACCGCAGGCCTTCATCGTCGAAGAAGAAGAAGAGCTTGTCTTTCCATATCGGACCGCCGATACGGCCACCCCACTGGTTGGATACGGCGTGGGGGCGGGGGTCACCGAAGTGGTTGAAGAACCAGTCGTTCGCGTTGAGAGCCGAACCGTTCCAGTAATAGTTCGCGTTGCCATGGAAACGGTTGGTGCCGGCGATGGTGGTGAAGTTGACCTGCGCGCCCGAAAGGCGACCATACTGACCGGTGTACCCGTTGACGACGACCGCAGCCTCCTGGAGCTCGTTTGCACCGAGGACGTTGTTGCTGGCGCCGGAGTTGGGGAGGTTCAGGTAGGCGTCCATCAGGTCGCTACCGTTGGTGGTGAAGATGTTGGAGGTCGAAGGCAGACCGAAGACGCTGAAGTTTCCGTAGCCAGCACCGGTGCTGAGGTTCGCGCCGGGCGTGCTGAAGGGAAGGTTGCTGATGTCGCCGCCGGGGATCGGGAGGGACGTGAGCTGGTCCGTGCTGAAGGTGGTCGAGATGTTTGCGTCCTCCGACTGCAACAGGGGCTGATTGGTGTTGACTTCAACGACAACATTGTTGCCGGTCGCGCCAACTACGATCTCTACCGCGGTGGCCTGTCCAACGTTCACCGAGACGTTCGACACGTTGGCGCTCATCCCTGAGCCTTCTTCGTGGATGGAATAGGAACCGGGTCTCAGGAGCGGGAAGCGATAGTTGCCATTTGTGCCCGATTTGACAGTCTGCTTGCTTCCATCTGCATCACTCGTCAGCGTGAGGGTGGCCCCAGCAACCACGGCGCCCGATTTATCCACAACGCGCCCGGTGATGTCACCCGTAATAAGGGTCTGTGCATGCGCCGCGCTGATATTCAAAACCAGCAGAACTAAGGCCAAGCAACCTGCAAAAATAAACTTCTTCATCTTCGTGTTTCTCCTAAAATTTGGCTTCCGGCAACGAAACATACCTATATATTGAGGAACGTGTTGGGGAACGTGTTCCCTGGCCTTGCGCACATAAGTCTTTGGTGATTAGAGATGTGATCCTTGCGGCGAGCGCAATTACCACAAAGCGGTAGATAGCAATTGGCTGGCCATTCATCTAACATTGATGCTTCAGGACTTCTCTCGTGTCTTTCGTTATCAATTCTGTGTAAATCTGGCAGCTCAAGCGCGTGTGAATATGAAAAAATGGATAGGGCCTTTGTAATCAGGCTTCAAGACGATTGACCCAACCGCATCAGATTCGGGACTGTGAATTTTTCTGTGCTCCAGCACTTGGCAAGAATCCTCTGATCCGGGCCTCAAGACTATGCGGCCTTTCTTCGAATAATGAAGATCACTCTCGCCGTCATCGCTCCCCGACGTTCGCGTTCCAAAGCTGAGGCGACCGATCGATTGTTGGCCGACTATATACAGAGGGCCGCCCATTACGTTCCCTGCGACTCCCAACTTTTCGGGACCGAGACCGCCTTGCTCGATTGGCTGGATCGTCAGTCGGGTCGCACTCCGGCGTATGCCATTCTGCTGGATAGTCGCGGCCAGCAGTTCACCTCTGAGGAGTTCGCCACGCACCTCGGTCGCATTCGCGATGAGGGCGTCCAGCGCCTGGTGCTCGCCATCGGACCTGCGGATGGGTGGTCTCCGGCCACACGTCAACGTGCCAATCTGCTTTTTTCCCTAGGGCGGATGACCCTGCCGCATCAACTCGCCCGCGTGGTTCTGGCCGAGCAGGTATACCGGGCCCTGACCATTCTCGCCGGCCACCCCTACCACTCCGGCCACTAAATCCTCGTCCATCAGAGTCGGATCTTTACCGATCTCTATTTACCGTGGGAGCATTTATTTCGTAAGGCGAAAACGGCGGAGAGTGCGGCTGGAAATTACTTGCAGGCGTGGTCGTGACTCTATATTGTTTCATTCGTCACCGGAGAACGTTTACCCAATGCCACTGCCTGCGACCACACGACGCTACTTCCTGAAGGCCTCCACTCTTGCCGCCGCCTCCGCGGTTGCTCTCCGCGGCTCGAATCTTCTGGCTCAGTCCACCCAGGCTGACGCGCGCATCGACATCCTTCCCGCTGAGCCCATCGGCACGATTTCTCCGGAGATTTATAGCCACTTTATCGAACAGCTTGGCGGCGTTATCTACGACGGGGTCTGGGTCGGGGAAGGCTCAAGGATTCCTAACGTGAATGGCGTCCGCAAGGCCTTCATCGACACGATGCGGGCTGTCAAAGCTCCCGTCCTGCGCTGGCCTGGCGGATGCTTCGCCGACAGCTACGACTGGCGCGACGGCATCGGCCCCGCCGCCAAGCGTCCTGCCCGCACCGGTTTCTGGGACCAGCAGGATCCGAACACATATGGTCTTCACGAGTTCATGCACACCTGCCGCGCGATTGGGTGCAGGCCCTACCTCGCCGCCGATCTTCGATCGCTTCCAGCACGGGATTTCTATCAGGAGATCGAATACTGCAACGCTCCCGCCGGCGATGTCCCTTCGAACTCGGCCGCGAAGGCTCAGCCCAATGCTCTCGCCGCACAGCGCGCCGCTAACGGTGACGTCGCTCCCTTCAACGTCGATCTGTGGGGCGTGGGGAATGAGAGCTGGGGATGCGGCGGCAACCTGAACCCGGAGGAGTACGCCGCCGAGTTTCGGCGCTACACTGCATGGACCCCGAGCTACAGCAAGACTCCTCTCCGCTTCGTGGCTGTCGGCCCCAATGGCGACGATGTTGATTGGACCACGCGCCTCTTCAAGGCCCTCTATGCCAACCCTGAGCGCCGCCACCTTTGGGGACTTTCGGTCCACTACTACACGTCCGGGAGCCCAACTAAGTTCGCGGCTGGCGACGCTCTAAACTTCAACAGCGACGACTACTACGATTTGCTCACCCGCGGCAGCATCATGGAGCGCGTCGTTACCGACCACTGGCATGCCATGGGCACGACCGAAGGCCAACCAAAAGTGAAGCTCGTCGTCGACGAGTGGGGCGGATGGTACGGCAAGGGCACCGAACTCGCGCCCGAGTACAACCTCTCCCAGCAGTCCACCATGCGCGATGCCCTGCTGACCGGCATCACGCTGGACATCTTCCAGCGCCACGCTGACAAGGTGGCGGTCGCTGCTGTCGCGCAGTCCATCAACTGCATCCACTCGCTGATGCTCGCGCAGGGAGACAAGTTCACCGTCACCCCAACTTTCCACGTCTTCCAGATGTACCTGCCGCACAGTGGAGCGCAGGCAGTACGCGCCGAATTCACTGCACCGAGTATTAGCAATCCGCTCGCCAACGCGCCCATACCGGCGGGCGGGAACAGCTATCGCGGATCGCTCGATGCCAGCAAAACTCTAGCGGGCCTCAGCGGCTCCGCCTCCGTCGCCACCTCAGGCAGTGGTAAGCAGATCACCCTCACCGTGGTGAACCCGCACCTCGACCATTTCCGGCTGCAAGCGTCACTACCTTGAAAATCACCTTGGCCTGAAACGAGGTTATTCACAAAAAGCCGGCGTCGACTTGTTCACCGACGGTCATCGACGATCGAGGTTGAAATTTACCGTGACGGTTGTCGCTACTTCCACTGGCCGGCCGTGGAGGACGTAGGGCCTATACCGCCATTTGTAAACAGCCTCCTCTGCCGCACTACGAAGACGCGAATCGCCCTCCATCACATGCACGCGCTTTACCGTACCTTCCTTCGAGATGAGAGCCTGCATCACTACGTCCCCTTCGACCCCGCTTATCTTTGCGACCTCCGGATAGGCAGGAACCCGTGACACGATGAGATTCTGATCCATCACAGAGGGGTTCACCTTGATTGCCCCCGCAGCCTCGACGCTCGATATACCGTCTGCTATTGCCTGTTCGGTCTGTGCTACCGCGCGATCGGTCGTCGTCTTACGGTTGCTGTTTGATTCGGAGTCATTGCCAGCGGGCTGCGAGGCTGCGGAAGGAGTTGGCTGCTCCGGCGTATTTGCCGGCGGCGGAGTTGGCGGTGGAGTTAAAGCGCCCTCGAGCGCTGATTGCACCGCGGAAGGTTGGCTTTGTTGCGTCTCCACGGGCGCAGCTTCAGAGGACGTAGATCGTGTCGCGCTCCGATTCGAGGACGTCACCGGGACACTGGTGTGAAGCTGGCGGACTACCGCAGCAAACCCCTTCCGCAACAGAGTGGGGTCTCGATATATCGCGAAGGCTGCTCCAACCAACACCAGCACGAGCAGCAGGGGAGCTTTGCCAAATCTCGGTGGCGGAGAATAGTGCTCCAATGGAATGCGCATCGGAATATCATCGTCG
>WNFD01007663.1_pt1 | contig 11059 bp, 12 predicted proteins | sample 5400491 | NCBI WGS metagenome assembly WNFD01 (sample SAMN13153343, study PRJNA577476) | soil metagenome | isolation source: 120 cm saprolite under Douglas fir tree site 2 hole 2 replicate 2 | place: USA:California | collected 2015-04-18 | reverse complement strand
GGTCGTTGTAGTAGTTGCCGCCGCGAGTGCCGTTGCGCATGCCGTTGTAGTAGGCGCTGTCGTTGTTGTGGTGGTTCTGCGCGGTGGCGGGAAGGATGCTGGTCGCGACCAGGAGAGGAGTAATGAGAACCGCTTTTCTTAGCCTGCTCATTTGCGGTTAGATGCGGAGTTGTGGTGGTGAGAATTTTTTGGAGATCCCCACCGTGAGGTATCTTGCAGAGAAGTCTTTTATTTTGATGTGATTGCTTGACGGAGTTTTTTGTGGATGGGAATTTAGGGCTATGTGGAAGGCTCGGGGACGATTTTTGCGTCTTAGTACTATCTGTTTGTGGCAGGGAGGATGTGTGAGACGAATGGTATTTTCGTGGCGAGTTTGTGGTGTGTTGGTGGCTGGAGTGGTTATGTTCGGACAGATCGGGCTCGCGCAGCAGACGGCGACGCAGCAGACGGCACCGAAGCAGACGGCGCCGAAACCGAAGCCGAAGACCACGGTGAAGCCGGGGATGGCGGCGTGGTCGCCGGAGGTACAGAAGACGCTCGGGGTGACGGCGGAAAACTTCAATGCGGAGGGGCTGAACAAGCTGACCCCGGCGCAGTTGATTGCGCTCCTGGTTTCGGCGCGGCCCGATCCGAGGAAGGGGTTGCTGCTGTGTCCGGCGAGCGGGACGGCTCCGGCAGGAAGGGTCAAGGTGCTGGTAACGGTGGCGGGGGATGATCCGACGGGTGCGATTGCGGCGGCGATCCGTCAGTCGGTGGGGTCGCTGAGTGGGGTGGATGTGGTGGACAGCGCGGCGACTGCCGACCGGGCGCTGCATGTGGTGATCCTGGAGCAGACGGTCAACAAGCGGACGATCGGGTTCACGGCTTCCTATCTGACGGCGACTCCGTGCAGCGAGGAGATCGGGGGCAAGAAGACGGAGGTTGAGTTGAAGGGAACGCTGGGGACGTATTCGAATGCAAAGGGACCGGACCTCGCCAAGGATCTGGCGGGGATGCTGGATCAGGATCTGCAGCCGCTGCGGACTGGGGCGACGAAGTAAGTCAGCTCACGCCCTTTTTGGGGTCCCATGAGCCCTGAAGCTTGCGGATCATGATGATCTGGCCGGTGTGGTAGGCATTGTGGGTGCTGATGTGAGCGATCGTGGGGGCGATGGCTGCGAGTTTGGCGTCATCGGCTGATTCGACGAGTTGCTCTAATGCGGTGAGATTTTCGTCGAGTTTCTTGACGGTATCGGGCCAGCTTGTGGCGTCGAATTTATTGAAGGTTTCGGTATTGTCGGAGGTGGTTGCGGCCTTCTCCCCCTTTAGCTGGGCCAGTGCTGCGGTGTTCCAGTAGAGAAGATGGTAGGCGATCATGCCGACGGAATGATCTTCGGGAGCGGGGTTGTTGGGGCCCTCGGATTTGGGAATCCAGCGAGCCTGCTCGGGGGTGATGCCGGCGACTGCAGTGTTGATGGGGACGAACCACTCGGCCTTGTTGTGGGCGGAACGAAGCTGGGCGAGCAAGACGGATTTCAAGGTGGGGGGCGGCCCTGTGGGCTTGGGTGTCTGTGCGAGGACCAGAGGGGAAAGAAGAAGGGTGAGGAGGATGGGTTTGATAGGCATGGCGTGATCGCTCTCCGTAGGCTGGCGGTTATTGCGCGACTGGTTTATCGCGCAACTAAGGATACATACTAACGAGACTCTACAGAACGAAAGGAACGAGAGTCGTGGGGTCAGTTTGAAAATAGGATCTTGCTCACGACATGCGAATGCCCCATCGTTGATCCGCTCTTTATGGCGGCGATGGGGCATTCCGGTTTCAGGTTGAGCTACGAACGGCGGGAGAGCGATCTCCGAAGCAAGGGCAGCGCTGCGAGGCCGAGGCCGAAGAGCGAGAGGGTCGCGGGTTCGGGAACGGGGCCGGGGGTTACGCCGCCGGTGAGAGTTGCGTCGTAGCCGACGGTGAAGGCGTAGTAGTTCTCGAAGTTGGGCGTGGTGAAGGTGATGGAGTCGAAGGAACCGTTGAACTGGACGAGACCGTTGCCTTCGGAGCCGTGAACGACAGAGCCAGTGGAGGTGAGGGCGCTGCCGCCGAATTCTGCGGAGGGGCCGCCACCGAGGAGGTTGAAGGATTGACCACTCTTGGAGGAGAAGTCAAAGGAGGCAGGAGCTCCGACTTGACCGAGACTCCATATGGCGAAGATGGGATCAACGACGGTGGAAGAGAAGCTAATCGTTTCAGTGAGGGCCGATCCCCCCTCGATTTGAATGGTGGGGGTATGAGGCGGCGCGTTACCGACGACGCCGCCGGTGAAGGTAGCGGCGGGCGTCCAACTGGGAACGTTGGTGAGGCCGGTCGTCTGGCCGGAGTAGGTGACGTTGATGCTGCCGATGGTGCCGGTGGCGGAACCCGGGTTGCCGGAGGTGGCGGAGGACCAGCTGGTCCAGGCAATAGTGTCGGCATGTGCGAGGGCGGGTGCGGAGACCGCGCAGGCGGCAAGAAGAAGCGCGGACACTGGATTTACAAGCAAGCGTTTCAGCTGCATAGTCATTCTCCTTTTTATGTCCAAGAGGGCCCGGGAGGTCGTTTATAGGCTTAGGGATGCGACAAGTCAATTGAATTTTCGATGACTAAGTCCGGACAGGCGAAGAGTTACAAAGCTTATGCAGAGAGATGCACGCAACGTTTTGCGGGATGCCTTTGAGATGACAGTAAAGATTGAGGTTAGAGCAAGGGGTGTTGGCGGGTTTGCTATTGCCCACCTGGGAGATAGCAAAGTCCATTCATCTTGTAAGGATTGATGAATGGGCTTCTTTGCGGGTTCTACCCGCGGTTTTAAGAGAGAACGGCAGATTGATTGTGCGGCTAGTTGAGCAAATATTGAGCTAATTTATTGAACGGTGAGGTTGACGATTGTGGATTGGGTGATCGTGCCGGAGGCGGCTTTGATGGTAATTGCCGATGTCCCGGCCGGGGTGGATGGGACGAAGACATTGCTGTAACTGGAACAGCCTGCGAAGAAGCCGGAGGAGAGGAGGAGGGCGCCGAACAGACCGAGGAGACGGCGGTAGCGTTGCTGGCTGAGTGATCGGCGACGGGGGAAGAGGAGGAGGGCGCCGAAGGGGAGGAAGAGGGCGACGGTGATTTTGTCTATGGAGGTTCCGTGAATGGTGAAGGGCCGGACGCACCCCATTTTCTTTACGGTGGCGATGGTCAGAGTGGTGGTGGCGGGTGCGCCGGCGGTCACGGCCAACGACGTGGGAGAGAAAGTGCAAGTCGCGGCTTCGGGCAGACCGCCGCAGGCGAGGGCGACCGTGCCGCTGAAGTTGTTGGTGGGTGCAGCGCTGAGGACGAACGTGGCGGATGATCCGGCGGTGACGGTGGCGGCAGAGCTAGATGCACTGAAGCCGTAGGTCGCTGTACCAGTGGCGCTGGGGTTGGTGTTGATGGAGGCGAGGAGACCGTGTTTTTCTCCGGTGAGCCCGGCTGCGAAGTAGAGCGTGTTGAGGTTGCCGGTGGTGGTTGACGAGGGTGCGGTGAGGCCGAAGAAGAGCCCCCACAGGCTCGCGTAGACGAGGGTCTTGCCGGTGCCATCGGCTAACTGACCAAGGAAGGCGAAGGTTTTGGGATCGTAGACGTTGATGATACCGTCGCCGAAGTTGCCGACGAGCAGGTCTCCGCCGAAGATGCCGAAGGTTGTGGGAGCGATGGCAAGTCCCCAGGGCGCGTTGAGGTTGCCACCGGGTGTAATGGCGTGGGCGACGAAGTTGCCGTTGGTGTCGAAGACGTTGACCATGCCGTCGCCGGGAGCGATCGTCGGTCCGCCGGTGCTGGCGCGTAGGGCGTAGGTGACGAACACCTGGGTTCCGATGACATGGACGGAGTAGGGAACGTAGTTGGCGGGAAGGCTGGGATCGGTGAAGGAGCCGGCGAGTTTGGCGGGGGCGAAGGCGCTGTCGTAAACCTCGATCGTCGCGGCTTTGCCGAAGTTAGTGGCGAGGAGGTAGGTGCCGTTGGTGTTGGTCACGAGGGCAATGTCGGTGTAGACGGCGCCTGCTGCGCTGTTGTTGATGGCGACTTGCGCGACGGCTCCGGCGGTGCCGAGCTTGTTGTTCCAGCCGGTGATGATGCCGTCGAGCGAGGCAAAGAGGAAGGTCGCCTTGGTGCCGTTGGCGAGGACAAAGCCGGTGGCGGCGCCCGTGGAGGCTGCGCCGGTGGGTGAGCCAGTGGCGGTGGTGCCGCCGCTAGCCGCGGGGATGCTGATTTTAAATGCAATCGCGGGGGTGGCGGGCGGGGTGAACGGGGGAAAGTTGGTGGGCGAGATGACGTAGCTCAAGCCGGTCCCCTGGGTGCTGACCCAGAAGGTGCCGTTCGTGATGCCCCAGGGGTTGATGAAGTTGGAGTCGGTGATGGTGGCGGGAACGGAGCCGTCGGAGACGAGGTTGGTGACTGCGTAGGTGCCAGCGGTTTGCGCTGCTGCCGGTATGGCAATTGTTAGAAGAGACACTGCAAGGAGATTGCGGCGGCCGGATTTGCTCTGCGTCGGGCTCTTAGGGAAATTTGAAAACGTGGAATGACTTGATGCGTCTGGCATAGTTGTCTCACTCTTCTCTTTCTGCGAGTGTGCGCAGAAATTTGGCCTCAAATGGTTCTTGAGGGTGAAGAGTACCGAGTTCGCCTATTCAGTGTTGTCAGAAAATTGTCATGGCGGCGTCATTTAATCGCATCAGTTTTGTCTATCGCTGCGGGACATCATGGGAATGCCGTTGGGCGGACGATTCATGATTGGAATTTGCGGGTGACTGCGTCGCCATTTTTTTGCGGTCATGAAAAGGCCCATCTCAGCGACGTTCACCTGTCGCTAAGATGGGCAAGGCAGTCAGAGATCCGGGAGAACTCAAAAAGCAAGCAAGCGATCAAAGAACGAACGATACCGCCGCAGTGCCTGCCGCAAATCTTCAGTAGAGACGTTGTCTCCACGGTCCCACTGGTGTTTCAGCTCAGCACGCTCCGCGGCAAACTGCTCCGCAATGCGTTTCACGACTGTGGCAACCAGGCTATCTGCCTTCTCGACTGCGGCGCGCGGCTCGTCGACGAAGCCGATCTGTGCTTTGTCCCAGCGTGAGCGAAACTCGTTGAGTTCGTTGTCGGGGAAGAGTGGTCCGGGCCGCTCGTTCTGATTTTTTTGGTCTGGCACGATATCGCGAGGTCCTTCGATAGTGTGAATGGCGGCCACGTCACGAGTTGTTTCTCGATTCGCCTCGACATCGCGCGGCTCATCGATTACTTGCGTATCGGTATGGGAGTTCTTGTTTTGATACTGCGACCTGGGTGTTGCAGGGTTTGCGATCTCTGCGGTGGTCGGTTTTGGTTCGTCTCGAATTTCGCCGATCATGCTACCTCTTTATGGGCTACGTCTGGCTTGCCAAGTAATTCATCGAACAGGGAACGGAAATGCACCATCGCCTTGCGAAGATCCTCTGTGCTGGTTTGGCCTCTGCCATGGCGCAGAACGATGTTGTGAGCGGCTCGATAGTTGCCGACAGTATTCGGATAGTTGACCGAGATATCGTCGGCGCGTTGATTGAACTCGCTCATGGGATAGCCGCGCGCGTTCATGACATCGGTGACGAGTCTATCCGCTTCGTTCACTGCGCCTTTGGGATCGTCAACGAACTTCTTCTGAACGAATGCCCATTGCTCGGCATACCTTTCGCGCTCGGTCGGAGGCAGGGTGCGGAGCTCAAAATGGGAGACGCACTTCTCCCGTTGGGTAAGCACGGTTTCAGCGCGCTGCGGGTCTCCATGCTGATACACGACGCGATCGTATTCTGAACCGAACTTCTGTTTCAGATGTTCGGTTTTGCGGCGCCTGGTAACGAGAAGTACAGCAACGCCGACCAGAATTGCGCCAATGACAATGATTGCGGTCAGGATTTTTGGGTCCATAAGTTACCCCTCGTTGCCTAGATGCGGGAAGCCTCACGGACGTTGTGCTGACGATCAGAGGATCAGAGCGATGGGGTTGGAATCTTGGCTGCGGTGAAAAAGGCATTCCCTGGTGACGATGAAACTGTCGCACAGATGGAGCAACCCAGGCAGCGCTCTCGTTTATGCGCGCCATTCCTGCGTTTTATTCGTGCGCAGCGTTGTGCCGATTAGGGTTTGATGGGAATTTCAGTGTGCATCTGGACCAGCCATTTTCCGTCGCGCCGAACCCAGGTGGTGGTCGCGTTGTAGTTGCTTGCGATGTGGGACTGGCCGCAAGTGATCTCGCTGGAGCCGCTATAGGCGATGACGGCGGCGTCTGCTGAGAGCATTCGAGTCTGATGGTTGCGGAGCTTGAAGCTGACGACGGTGCACGTGTTGAGATTCGCCATGAGCTGATCGCGGGTCTGGATCGTTTTTTCCACCTCGATGTAGTCCGGCAGCAGTAGCGACTCGAACGCGCCGAGATCGTGGGACTGCAGAGTCTTCCACATCCCGATCTCCTGGATAAAGATGAAGTCCGGCTCCGAGTCGATGTCTTTGGCGGCCGTGATCTGTTGAGCGAGAACCGACGTAACGCTCGCCGCGAGCAGCGTAAGGATGAGGATTGGCTTCATGGGTGGGAGTTTAACCTGAGTGGGCTGAATTGCATCCTACATTTCTGGAGGTGGGACATGAGAGCTCTTCCGTGGATTATTGCCGGGATTGGAATCGGTATGGGGGTGACGATTCTGCTGTTCAACGAATCAGAACCGGACTATGCAACAGAGTACGACGGGGTAGAGACCGCGGCCCGCAAAACCTTTGGCTGGGGCACGAAGAAACGAGCCGAGGGGAAGGTGAGATCGTTCGCAGGCGCGATCAGGGAGGGTGCAGGAAGACTTACCGGCGACGAACAAATGGCCGATGAGGGTGCGGCGGATCGAGTGATAGGGAACGTGGAGGATGCAGCGGGACAGCTCGGGCACGCAGTAGGCGAGACGATTCACGATTTGAATCGGTAAGCAAAGAGAAGGGTCCGAGTCGGAAGTGCATCCTTTTTTGTGTGTGGTTTAGATCTGCGCCGCGCGACCAGGAGCACTCGGACTATCCGCGGCTCCGGATTTGAGCGCGTGAAGTTTATCCTCGCCCATCACCCGGCCGAGCTCCCTGAAGGCGAAGAGGGGAATGAAGGCGCAGAATATGACGATCGTCCGGCCGATCAGATCATCGAAATTGATATCATGCACGACAGTTCCAGCAGGCCGACCGTGAATGAGGCGCTTGACGAAACACCGAGCGCGATGCGTGATTTGAATCAGGAGGCGAGCCGCGGCTAAGTGATGGTGTAGAGAGGGGCGAACTCGGGAATCCCGGCGGTCCTTCCGGCGATCCAGCGCAGGACGTAGACTTCGGCCGGATCGGTAAGCGTGTGGGTCAGGCCGTTGGGGATGACCTCGAGGATGGTGTGAGCCGCAAGGTCGCGATAGTAGTCGATGTCCGGTTCGACCATGACGCAATCCACACCGTTGAGGTTGAGCTTATCGTTTTCGTGAAACGTGAGTTGCACATTGGCTTCACCGAACTGGATCTGCTTCCAGCTGGAGGTGGCTCCGGGATGAAAGATACCGGGAGCATTTTCGACCGCGAACTTCCCGGCTGCCGCCGAAGCCTTCACCTGATCGATGAGACCCGCGTCGCGCCACGCAAAGAAACGATCCTGCGCCGGAGCGTACGGCGCGTCCCAGCGAATCTGCTTGATGTAGTCGAGGGGCGTACCCTGAGGGAGCGCAATCTGCCTCATGGCCTCGCACAGGTTCAGAAGACACGCCAGAGGTTCTTCGGCTTCGAGCAGATTATCGTAGCGCTGCTCGCCCGTGGCGTTGTCGGCGCCGGCAGCCACGAACGGATAGTCCACCTTCGCCGTGTCCCATCGCGCGTTGACGAAGCTGAAGCCGGGGTCGTTGGGGATCAGCATGATGTCGAGCGTCGTCGTATAGGTATTCGACAGCTTCACCGGCTGGTATCCTGCCTGCTTGTAGCCGTCGGAGGAGACGACGACGGTGTAGTTGTCGAAGAGGTTGTTATAGAAGGGCAGGCCGTTGAAGGTAAGGTCGTTTTGAGTGTAGTCACGCCAGACCTGCTGGGTCTGGTTGCCATCGACGATCTTCACCAGGAAATCGGCGGGCTTGGAGAAGAGCTGGCGCGAGCCGTCGAAGATGCGGAGGCGCAGTGTGCTGGTATCGGCCATGCTTCACCTGAAATTGACCGAGACTACGATAGCATCCGCGCGAGCGATGGGCGGGGGCCCGCTCCTTCGCGAAGAAGTGGCGGGCCCCCGGCGAGTGTCAGGCCTGGACCTTCGACTCGGCTTTAGTTGCGCTCGATTGGGCCTGCGGAGCCGCAGCGATTCCCAGCTGCTCCATCATCGACATGAGATTCCAGCTCGCCCATTCTTCGACGATCTTTGAACCCTCGATGCGGAAGATGGAGGTGCCGGTGACGCTGGCTTTTTTGTTTGTCGGCGGCATGCCGAGGAACTCCCCCTTGTGCGTGCCAGTGCCTGTCCAGTGGATCACGACCTCGTTCCGTTCGGCGATGGTGTCGTCGATCGTGAACGTCAGGTCGGGGAAGCCGTTGCGGCAGGTCTGGATGTGGTTCTTGAGGTTCTCCGCTCCAGAGGTGAGAGAAGGGAACACGGGGTCGTGGTAGCGGCAATCGTTTGCGACGAGTTCCATGACAGTGTTGAGGTTTCCCTGGTTCCAACACTCGTCCATGAATCGCTGCACGATCTGCCTGTTGTCTGTGGGTTGCGTGTTTTGTGCGGACATGTTGAGTCCCCCTTTCTATGGCCGGGAATTATAGGCTGATTCGATGCTGTTTGCGGAGGAAGGGTCGCCCGTAGTGCGAATGCCCACCTTAGCCGTAAAAAAACGCGGGCGAGATGCGGCGCCCGAGGTTATGCTCTGAAGAGAGATGCGAGCTAACCGCAGAGGAGAGTGCGTTTTATGGCAACCGGCACACGCGAAGAGATAAGGATTGGGCAGTTGGCGATTCGCTTCCTGGTCGAGGGCAAGGACTCCGGAGGCTCCGTCGCCATCTTCGAGCTCGACGTCCCCGCCGGAGCGAAGGTGCCCATCGCCCACAGTCACGACGCCTACGAGGAGACCATCTACGGCATCGACGGCGTCCTCACCTTCACGCTCGAAGGCCGCAAAATCGAAGTCGGCCCCGGCGACGCGCTCTGCATCCCTCGCGGAGCGGTCCACCGCTTCGACAATCTTCACTCTGCCACTTCCAGAACGCTCGCCATCGTCAGTCCCGGCATCCTCGGCCCGGACTACTTCCGCGAAATCGCCGCCGTCGCCAAAGCCGCAGCCGCATCTGTGCCCCCAGCCCCACCCGACCCCGCAGCTCTCGCCGAAGTCATGCGGCGGCATGGTCTCACCCCGGCTCCGTAGCAGAGTGAATTTGGTGTCGGAGCCTTGCCCCCTCCCCTCGCCGAAATGTGTGCAAAGTCTTCATTCGAGTTGAGTTAGGGTTGGACTCCGGGTTTTGGGTCGTGGACAAAGTACTGATTTTGCGAGGCTTTAGTGTCGGCGATGGTTGTAAAGTCTTCATTTCAAATAAGTAAAGCCCCGGAGGGAAGGTTCCTCGGGGCTCTTAGTTCCGTTTTTCTCTACTCTTTTAAGTATAGGGGATTTGGGGTAACTTAAATGCCACGGCTAAGTGGTTTGGGTTGATGAAGTTGGGTGGTTTTGGGGCTTGACAAGCGATTTTGCCTTAGTTTTGAGGGTTCTTAGATGAAATTTATTTTCTGTTTGCTGAGATTCAGTGTTGTGAGATGTGGCTGGATGGCTCCTGTCTGACAACACCACCACGATCGGCGCCCATTCGATTACGTTTTACTTGAAAATAAGGTTACTTTAGAGTTTTTTAGTAATATAAATCGCATCCTGCGATTCGGATGAGATTCTATGACTCCTGTTGTTCTTGTCCCCGGAATGCTCTGCACGCCAGAGATCTTTGCGTCCCAGGTCACGGCTCTATGGCCCTATGGGTCCGTCACCGTCGCATCGACGCTGGAGGGTGAGACCATCGCCGAGATGGCCGCCGCCATTCTCGCCGCCGCGCCGCCACGCTTCGCCCTCGCCGGCATCTCGATGGGCGGCTATATCGAACTTGAGATCATGCGGCAGGCGCCCGAGCGTGTCATCAAGCTGGCGCTGCTCGACACCGAGGCGCGCCCCGACACGCCCGAGCAGACCGCACAGCGCCGGACCTTGCTCGCCCAGGTTGACACCGGCAACTTCGAGACGCTGCTGGCACTGGCTCTCCCCGCCATCGTGCATCCAGCGCTCCAAGACGATCCGGTCCTGCGCGAAGTCAATGTGCGCATGGGTCTGACGGTTGGCATCGAGAGATGGGCGCGGCAGGCCGAGGCGGTCATGGCACGGATCGACTATCGTCCCTGCCTTCCGGCCATATCGGTTCCCACGCTCGTGCTTGTCGGCGATAGCGATACGTTCACCCCGCCGAACCGGGCTGAAGAGATGGTGGCAGCCATTTCAGGCGCTCGGCTCGTGGTAGTGCCGGAATGCGGTCATGCGTCAACCATTGAACAGCCTGACGCCGTCAACCGCGCCCTGGTTGAGTGGATCACGCACTAGAGCCATTCTCATGCAGGTGTATTCGGGCCCTCGTTCCAAGACCGGTACACGCGTCACGAAGTGACCGCTTCCCGCGCAGGGAGCCCGTCCGGCAGGACAGTCTTTCGGTATACACACCCGTCCTGACGGGATGAGTGAGTTTAGAGTATTGGGATTTTCGCTGCCGCGAAAGTGACCCACCTTAGTGACAATAAAGCCGTCGCGAAGATGGGGCACCCGATTGTGGTGGTACGGTCAGATGTGGGCCACCCGCCCGACCGTTCGTTCGAACCCGCAAGAATTGGCGCTGGCGCTAGGGAGACAGTTAATTTCTAATTGAAGCGCAGCACAACTGTTCCGCGTGGCAACCGGATGGTGTCAAATGGCTGCCGTGAATTTGATTGGCTCCTACAACTACGCGCTCGTGGCGCTTTCGGTGTTGATCGCCATGTTTGCGTCG
>WNFD01016468.1_pt1 | contig 11065 bp, 10 predicted proteins | sample 5400491 | NCBI WGS metagenome assembly WNFD01 (sample SAMN13153343, study PRJNA577476) | soil metagenome | isolation source: 120 cm saprolite under Douglas fir tree site 2 hole 2 replicate 2 | place: USA:California | collected 2015-04-18 | reverse complement strand
CGGCCCTGTCCTTCCGGAGGAACGGGGCGCGCGAGTTGCACCTTGATGTAACTACCGGAGGGATCGGCAGCGGCCATCAGCGGGTCTTTGTGAGCCTCGGCGCCGCTGACGACTTCGAAGCGCAGGGGCTCTCCGGTCATGGAATCGTAAACCGCTTCGTCGCTCGCGGTGCTGCCTTTGCGGATGGGATTGAAGTACACCTTGGCGCCCGGAGTGGTGGCGGTTACTTCATAAAATATTTTGAAGCTCGCCGTCTCAGGCGCCAGCAATTCGTAGCGTGTGTACTCGTCAGTTTCCGTTTGCTGCGCGGCGGGAGGGGCTGGAATGGCAGCCGGCTGTTGCGCATGCAACGCTGCGCCGCTGAAAAGCAAAGTGAGAATGGCAACGGTAGCTGGCTTGGTCATCAAGTTCTCTCCACTCGTGGCAAGAAATCCGCATTCAGCCCCAGCATGATCTCCGATTCGAGAGGTGGAGTAAATGGACGGGATTCTGCAATGGGCCAAGCAGCAATCCCCGCATGACTCAGGACGCGGGGCCTCGTGTCCGATTCGCACGCAGCACGACTCGATTTTTCGCCTTCGTCCCTCCTGAGCTACACTTACCGTTCGCCATGCACGCGATCACCACGCTCGACAATCTCTGGATGGGCCGGCCGCGTTCCATCGCCGCGGGGCTCCTGGAATCGGACGGCCACCGCGCCATTGTCGATCCTGGTCCTGGCTCCACGCTTGAGACTTTGCGCCACGGGCTACAGGTCCATGGCCTCGGCCTGGGCGATCTCGACGCCATCCTTCTCACGCACATCCACCTGGACCACGCCGGCGCTACCGGCGCGCTGGTCCGCGAAAATCCTCGCCTGGCCGTGTATGTCCATAAGAATGGCGCGCCGCATGTGGTTGATCCGTCCAAACTTCTTGCCAGCGCCCAGCGCCTCTGGCCCAACGAACTGCAGCGCCTGTTCGGCGAAACTCTTCCCGTTCCGGGGGAGAATTTGCGCATCCTCGAGGGCGGTGAAACCCTCACGCTCGGCTCTCGGCGAGTCGAAGTCGTCTACACGCCGGGCCATGCCTCGCACCACGTCAGCTACTTCGATAAGACGGAAGACGTCGCCTTCGTTGGCGATACCACGGGAGTGCGCATCGAGGGGAATTCCTTTGTCATGCCCGCCACTCCACCGCCCGACATCGATCTCGGGATCTGGGATACTTCCTTCGCCGCAATCCTCGAGCGTAAACCCGCGCGGCTCTTTCTCACGCACTTCGGTTACTCCGATAATCCTTCCGAACACATTTTGCTGTTTCGCGAACGGCTGCATCGCTGGGCCGAGGTCACCGCAGAAATCCTACGCACCGCAACCAGCGATTCCGCGGCGATGGACGCCTTCATGTCCGCCACCCATGCCGAAATCTCACAGCATCTCCCCGCTGGCGAAGCCGACCACTACGCCTTCAGCGCGGGCCTGAATCTCTCATTTCTGGGCCTCGCGCGGTATCTGCGCAAGCGTGCCACTGCCGCTTCCTGAACCGCGCGGCAATTTTTTCGTGGTTAAAAACGAAATGCAGAAGATTTAGGCGGTCGTACCGGACGAGGACATTTCTTCGGGACCCGCCGCGGGCTCTGCCGCGGGTGCGGTAAGAGCTTCGAGGCGGGCGGAGAGCGCTTCGACCAGCAAATCGACGAGCTTCTTTGCGCCGGTGCCTTCAGGATCTTTGTCAGGATTGTACTGCGCCACATCGAGGCCCAGAAGATTCTTGTGTTTCACAAATTCCATGAAGGATGCGCGGACGTCATCGAAGCCCAATCCGCCGCTGCCGGGAACATTCACGGCGGGGAACTCTTCCTCCGTGATGACGTCGGTATCCAGATGGAGGACGAATTCGCGCGCGTCGGCATGCACCTGGGCCAGCGCTTCGTGCGCCGCCTTGCTGGCGCCTTTGGATTGAATGTCACCGGCGTGGATGTGCCGCATCGGCGATTTGCTGAGGAACTCCTGCTCTGGTGGGTCGAGCCGTTCCAGTCCGAAGAGGGTCACGTCCGGTTCGCGCACCAGCGGGGCTTCGCTCCAGAAGCGTACCAGCTCCGGTGCGCCCTTGCCGATGATGTGGGCCACAACCATTCCGTCAATGCGGCCGGAGGGAGTGCTGGCGGGAGTATTCAGATCGGCGTCGCGATCGAACCAGAGAAGATTTACATGCTTGTAGTAGCGCCGAGCGCCGGTTAGCAAGCCGATGACCTGGGCGCAGTCGCCGCCCAGGACCAGCACGAGCGCCCCGCTTTTTACTGCGAGCTCGGCGTGAGTCTTCAAATCGTTCAGGCCGGCAACAATTTCGGCTAGATTGCGGGCGCGGCGATGCTCGTCGTCGTCCGCGAAGAGGCGTGGAGCGCAATCGCCGAAATCCGCGACTTCATAGCCGGCGGCCAGCAACTTTTCGGAAAGCCCGGCCGCGCGCAGCGCCGCAGGAGCTTTCTCGCTGCCCGCGGAAAATGCCGCGGCGCTCGAGGGCGCGCCAATCAAGGCAATCTTCTTCGGCTGACGGACGATTTTGACCGCCAAGGTCTGGCTCCTTAGTCTGGTGTTTCTCGTCTACCGCGCTAGGTCTTTAGCGGCGCGGCGCCGGCGCGATAGTCGCTAGTTCCGGAGGCAGCGTGAAACGCACGTCCTCGCGAATCAAATCCAAATCGCGCTGATCCGTGAAACCGAATTCCGCCAGCCGTTCGCTTACCTGCTCCACGAGGACTTCCGGAGCGGACGCTCCAGCGGTCAAGCCGACGCGGGAAACGCCTTCGAGCCACTTCACATCGATGTCCTTCGCCGAATCAATCAGTTGAGCTTTGACGCCGCTGCGCTGGGCCACTTCCACGAGGCGGTTGGAATTCGAGCTGTTCGGGGAACCCACCACCAGGATCAAATCGACGTCCTTCGCGACTTGCTCGACCGCTTCCTGGCGGTTCTGCGTGGCATAACAAATGTCGTCGCTCGCTGGACCCTGGATGAATGGGAACTTCTGGCGCAGCCGCGCCACGATTTCCTGCGTATCGTAAAGGCTCAAGGTCGTTTGAGTGAGAAAGGAGAGCTTGTTAGGGGCGTCAACTTCGAGAGCATCCACGGCGGCGACAGAATCCACCACGATGGTGCGGTCCGGCGCTTCTCCCGATGTGCCGACAATCTCCTGATGGTCTCGGTGGCCAATCAGAATAATGGTGCGTTTTTCGCGGGCAAACTTCAGGGCCTCGAGGTGGACTTTAGTCACTAGCGGGCAGGTAGCGTCAATCACTTTCAGCGCACGCGACTTGGCTTCATCGCGGACCGTTGGTGGAACGCCGTGGGCGCTGAAAACCAGCACGGCGCCGTGCGGCACTTCCTCGATGGCTTCGACAAAAATCGCGCCGCGGCGGCGCAACTGCTCGACAACGTACGTGTTATGAACGATCTCGTGGTGCACATAGACGGGTGCGCCATAGGCTTCCAGCGCCAGCTCGACGATATCAACCGCGCGCACTACGCCCGCGCAGAATCCCCGCGGCCTTACCCTCAGCAATACCTTTCCATTCGTTGCAGTCAGCATTGTCATCCTGATGAGTCAATTTCAGTAGACTCTATCATACCTCACGGCGCGCCCCACCCGCATCCCGTTTCCTTGAGATTCCAATCCTTAAAGTTTTGAGTTGAGCATTTCACTGCATTTCAGGAGTGGAATGGAGCAAAGAGACCACAGCAGGCATCAATCAGTCCCTGTTTCTTGTAAATCTGCGGCAGGCTTCCATGTAAATGGCGAAGAGGGACCGAAAGTAGGTAGGGAGGACGCCCGGCATCGGGTAAACCTAGGAGAAAGCATGAAAATAATTCCTAGCAACCGGCGCACGGTTCTGACAATTGGACCGCAAAACCAGAATTTTGAGTCACTTAGTGGGTTTTGGTTTTGGCACTCCAAGAGCATACTGTACCTCTGCCAAGCCACCTTATCCCTTCTCGTCCCCAGGAGCGGAGGATAAAGTCCTCCGCACGCAGGGATTGGAGATCGCAAGCAAGTCCAATCCTTTAAGAACTTTCTATCACGCGCGAGGAGTGGTGTCTCTGACCCTCCCCAACGTGCCGAGGAATGACGAGGGACCGATGAACTCAGCCATCTTGCTTCTTGTGGACGCCGTTGCGGAAAGCCGCGATTCTTGGAAATCATTCCTACAGAATCAGAACTACGACGTATTTACGGCAGAAGATGGAGAGTCGGCTCTGCGGGAGTGTGTTCAGCTCCAGCCTGATCTGATCCTCCTGCATGACGGCCTGCCGGACGTCGGCTGCTTCGACCTCTGTCGCCGGATGAAGGGAAACCCGCTCAATCATCAGATCCCTCTCGTATTGATCAAGCCTTCGCTGGATCCAGAGGATGCCGTCCGCGGACGCGAAGCAGGTGCTGCAGACTTTTGGGGAACTTGCAACTCGCTCGGCGAAGCGCTCAGCCGCGTACAGTCGCTCCTGCGGCTAAAGAAGTACATCGATGAGCAGGCGAAGTCCGTAGTGCTTTCGCTGGCGCGCAGCATCGAAGCGAAAAGCCCGCTAATGAACGGGCATTCCGACCGGATCGTTGATTACGCAGGGCAACTCGGCAGGAGCCTGGATCTGCCGGAAGAAGATTTGCAGGATTTACGAATCGCGTGCTTGCTGCACGACGTCGGGAAGGTAGCGGTACCGGATGAGATTCTTCTAAAGCCCGGGCCGTTGACTGTGGAGGAAATGCAGGTCGTCAGGCAGCATCCTGCCGTTGGGGAGAGCATCTGCGCGCCGCTGAAGTCGCTGCGCCGCATCCTGCCGGCGATTCGGCATCACCATGAGCGAATGGACGGAAGTGGGTATCCAGATGGACTCAGCGGAGATCAGATCCCGCTGCTGGCGCGGATTCTCCAAATTGCGGACATCTATGATGCGCTCGTCACGGATCGCCCGTACCGGGACGCGCTTTCTTCAGAGGACGCCTTGGAAACTCTCCGCACAGAGGCGGGCTACGGCTGGCTCGACACTCCCTTGGTGTGGAAGTTTTCGCGGATTTGCCGAGAAGGCGAATACTTTCCAGTGAGGGGAAGGACGATGCTAGCCTCCTACTACGCGTAACGGCACATCGTTCGTGCATTTCTTCCGTTTTCAATCCATATCCAAATTGGCGCTCGCTGAGCCTGCGCGGTGAGCCGTAAAATACTCCCATCATGGCTACGGAGATGGCCGTCTCACCGGTTCTGCTGGAAGGCGCGCACGTGCGGCTGGAGCCGCTGGTGGTGAAGGAGCACCTCGCGGGGCTGGCCGCAGTTGGTTTGGACGAGGAATTGTGGCGCTGGATTCCCACACCCGTTCGAACGCAGGAGGAAATGGCTGCCTACATTGAGGCTGCGCTCAACGAGCAAGAGCGGGGCCTGGCCCTGCCGTTTGCGATCATCGAGAAAGCCACGGGTCGCGCCATCGGAAGCACGCGTTACGCAAATATCGACCGCATGCATCATCGCGTGGAGATTGGCTGGACATGGGTCGCTCGCGACTGGCAGCGCACGCCCATGAATACGGAGGCGAAGTACCTCTTGCTGAGGCACGCATTCGAAACCCTGGGCTGCATGCGCGTGGAGCTAAAAACGGATTCACTGAACGAACGCTCGCGCGCGGCGATCTTGCGCATTGGGGCGCGGGAAGAGGGTATCTTCCGGAACCACATGATTACGGCGAGCGGACGCGTCCGGCATACCGTTTATTTCAGCATTATCGATTCCGAGTGGCCGGCCGTGAAAGCTCGCCTCGAAGCAAAGCTGAGATCCTCCAAAAACTAGAGCCACCAGTGCCGTCGTGAGGCCCTACCTCTTGCGCAACGACCCCCGTTTAGGTAGCGTCCCGACACGTTCTACTAGGGTAAGATTCATCTGAGAATCCAGATGATTCCTTGGCTGGCTTCTCGATAGTCCCGCGAGTTCGCGGACTTAATCCTGGGAGATGAACTTGGCCAGTCAGTCCAATCCGACGAACCGCCGGCGAAGCGAACGCGTGATGCTCCAGATGAAAGTCACGGTGATCGCCGAAGACGTCCAGCACAAACCGCGCCAGGAAGAAGCGATGACGCTGGTGGTGAACGCCCACGGCGGCCTGCTGAAACTGAAATTGGACGTGCACGTCGGCCAGCCCATGCGTCTGGTGAACCCGAAGAACAAAGTGGAGCAAAACTGCCGGGTGATCCGCGTGGACGATACTTCGTCTGAATTTTTCTCAGTGGCCTTCGAGTTTGACGAACCGAACCCCAAGTTCTGGCCGGTAGTTTTTCCACCCTTGGATTGGGCCGCTCCCCCCGCGTGATACTCCGCCGGGCAAATTGATGCCACCCAGAATCGCTTTCTTCCTTGTTTTACCCGTTGTAATACGTCCCTCCAGCCGCAACTTTTCCAGACCCTCAGTGTTCTACAGAAATGGAAAGGTATTCGCTTTGGAGGACGCTCTGATGAAGCACCGGATTTACAGCGTTGGATGGTCGCCGCTACTGGCGGCTTCCGTTTTGATTTGCGGGCTGCTATTCGCCGGTTGCGACGACCGCATCACGGTGACTCGCGATCCGGACATCCCCATGGTGAAGGGGAGCACCTGGGCCTGGAAGCCCGTCGCGCCACCCAAAGACGCGGACCGTCGTCCGGTCGTCTCGCGAGACGTAATCGCACGAGGTGAAACCGTCGCGCGCGACCCCGGCGCCAACAACGAAATCGTTCGTCAGCGCATCCGCATCGCGATCGAGCAGACACTGTCGTCCAAAGGATTGCGCCAAGTCAGCGACCCGCAAGCCGCGGATTTCCTGGTGGATTATCACGTCGCCGTGCGGCGCCATGAAGTCACGGTGGGACGCGTCTACCCGGGCGGATACCCGGGCCTCGTTTGCGGCCCTTTTGGATGCTGGGAATCGTGGGGCTGGGGACCGGCGGGAGTCAGCTATGAAAATATTCGCTTCCGCGAAGGAACCGTGGTTTTCGACCTCGTGAAGCAATCGAACAACCGGCTGGCGTATCGCGCGGTCGGCCAGAAGCCCGTGCACCGCGATACGTTCAACCAGGGCGAAATAAACGAATTCGTGCATCACATGCTGGGGAAGTTGAAGACCAACGGGTAGCAGTCCGGCAATTTCAGTGGCGCGTCAGCGATCCGCCGGCATCGATGCTGATTGCGGGTAGTGGGTGAGTTTCTCAGCTAAAGCGCGCCAAAGCAATTCGGATCCCGCTATCTCCATCCGGGAAAGCGCGCTTCCGACTAAACACTAAGACTTATCGGGCACTACGAACTGCCAAGGATACCTTCGTTGGCGACGCGACATCAGAACACTCCAACCGAGACAGCCAAACCCGATTGCTAATATTCCTAAATAGAAGGGCAGACTGAAATCACTTATGCGCCGTCCGTCCCGCTCGTAATCCAAATGCCAGCGCTTCTTTTTCAGAGAAGTGCCTACGGGCATACTTCTCGGAAGTGAAGAATCTGTGGATCCCGCTGTGTAGAGGCTCTCTCGTGCGTCTGGCCCACGTAGAATGTATTCAGTCACGTATCTAGGACCACGAGTCGAGGGGATGTCCCGACTGGTGATAACGATGCCGTCGAGTTGTGCCCATAGCCGATTTCCAAGAGTGTAAAACCCAAATCCCCCAATCATCCAGATTGACCAGACCGCTAAGACTAGCGGTTTTATCGCCTCTTTGGGTTTCATTGGACCATTGTGCAGGATTGACAATCTTGGTGAACGCAAATTGCATCCAGAGGGTAACTCATAGTAAACGCCTTAACCGGAAGCTGGCCCGCGACGGAATTTTGGAGCCTATTTACGTCCCGGCGGTTCCTCTCTATCCTCTTACCCCGCGCCTAGTCAACAACGCAAACAGAAAATTAACATCCGGCGGCGCAAACAGAAATCAGCGCCAAGCTAAGGCAGCAAACCGAAGACGGCGACGCTAGTTGGCGTGCCCACGTAAACTTTCCCGTTGACGATCACGGGCGTGATGAACTTGTTGCCGCTGAAGTGGTCGCGGCTATTCGCGGCCTGATTGGAATCGTAGAGTTCCTTGGTGAGATCCGTGGCGTCGTAGGCAAAAAGGATGGCGCCGTTGTTTTCGATAGCCCAGACGATTCCGTTGGTTGTTCCGTTCGCGGAAACGCTCGGCGTCGTTCCCGGATAGCCGAAATTATGCGTGGTTTGTGATGCCGCCACAACGGCAAGTCTTGCGTTTGTGACCGGAAATGATTTCAGGGCATCGCCCACGGCGCCAAAGTAAACCGTGCCATTAAAATACGCGGGCATGGAAAAGACCTGTCCTCCGAGCTGGCCGGAAATTTCCTGATAAATCTGGTCCGTGTTCGCGTTGAACTTGCCCATGCTGTCGCGGTCCGCGACGTAAATGATGGCGTCCTTGCCGGCGCCGACGGAGAGGTGCTTCGTTACGCCGCCGGCGTCTTGAACGTCAGGCAGAAGAATCGCGCCGCCAGAGCCGAGGTCCAAATCAGCGCTCGATTCGGCGACGGTATTGTGGGGAGTGAAATAGTCCACCAGTTGGAGTCCTGCATTGGTGGAAATCTTCACAAAACAATTTCCGCAATCTGCGTTGGATGGGAACCCTTGAGCGTTCAGCGTCGTCTCAAATGTGCCGTTGCCCTCCAGGAAAAACATATTCCCCGCTGCATCGGCGGCGGGCGCGGTGCCTGCCATCCAGATACCGCCCTCGCTTCCGTTCGGCACGATATTCAGGACGCTCGTTTGCGCCAGCGTGTCTGCGCTGAAGGCCATCACCCACGAGGTGTAAGGACGAAAGTCGCAGTGCGAAGACCAAGTCGTATAAATCATTCCGCTAACCTGTAGAAGACCGGGTCTTTCTTTGTATTGCTTGGGATCGAAGACCACGCTGCCGCCGGAGCTGTTATCGCCCGTGCCGGGGTACGTGGCCGTGATGTTTTTGGGTCCGCCGAGGAGCTCACTGCCTGTCGTCAAATCCAGGGCATGCAAGCGCTGAAAATATGTGCCGGCAGAATTCTTCGACATGGCCACGACGTAAATGGCGTTGCGCGTGCGGTCGATAACCGGCGTAGCGGTAATGCCGATTTCCGGTGAGACTTGGCCACAGCCGCGGTTGTCGCTCGTGGTTTCACCGCTGCCGAGCGTAGTCGTCTTCCAGAGGAACGTGGAAGTGGTTCCGCTGATGGAGTCGGCGTCAAAAGCGTACACGGAGCCGTGCTCGGTCGCGACATAGAGTACATTCTTCTTTTGCCCGTTGATCGTGACCTGCGAAAGATACAGCGGCTGGGCATCAACCTTGCCATCGACGGTGAATTCGCCCTTCTTTCCAAAGCTCGTGGAGTTCACGTTCGCCGGCGTCAATGTCGTTTCATTCAGGTTCTGGCCGGAGCGGCTGTTGTCGTAGTGGTAGGTGATAACGTCCACGCTTGAGCTAGTAGTGCCGGGATTGACGGTGAGCGCTGCGGAATTGCTGGTCGCGCTGCCAGCAGAGTTACTCACCATGACGCGGAACATCTCGCCACTGTCGGAGGTGGTGGTGACGGGCGTCATATAACTCGATGACGTGGCGCCAGTGATGTCGGCGCCGTTTTTCTGCCACTGATAGTTGAGTGGTGCCGTACCCGAAGCAACGACGCTGAAGCTGGCGGTCTGCCCCGCGGTCACCGTTTGATTCGCAGGCTGTGTGGTGATGTAGGGGGCAGCAACGGGTCCGTTCCCGTTTACGGAACCAGTGCCGGAGTAGCCGCTACAGCCTGCGAAGGAGAACGAAAGTAGAATGACCACGATTGAACAGGAGAATGGGATTTGCCGCATCAGCATAAACCTCGACTTTAAATTCAGCAGCGGGGCTGAGCGGGTAACGAGACGCCGGGGCAGGTTTAACCAGTTTAGCGAATCCATAAAATGCGGCCCAGAAAAAAATTGAAATGCGACGCAAAAAAAACTGTTAAGGCCATATTAGATTCGCGCACGGAGAATTGCACCTGAACTGAGGTACAGTTCTTGGCCAGCGCGTTGGGGGCAGGCGTGGACCGCGAGGGATGGCCTGCTTGCCTCGGCGCTTCCTTCCCTCTATTCTCGTGGTCCTCATGCTGCTCAAAGATCAGGTTGCACTCGTCACTGGCTCTGGCCGTGGAATCGGCCGGGCTATTGCTCATCTTTTTGCGAAAGAAGGCGCCGCCGTGTTTCTTACGGCGCGCACGGAGAAGGAATTAGCGGCGACCGCGGCGGAAATTGAGAAGAGCGGGTGGCGCGCTAGCTACGCCACCGCGGATTTGTCACGCGAAGACGATTGCGCGCGCGTCGTTGCAACCGCGCGAGAAAAATTTAGTCGAATCGACATCCTCGTCAACAACGCGGGGCATTATGGCCCGGTGGTTCCGGTGGAAGATTACCTCCTGGCGGATTTCGACAAAGTGATTGCCGTCCATCTTCGTGCGGCGTTCCTGTTGTCCAAACTAGTGCTGCCGGAAATGTACGCGCGGAATTACGGCGTGATCCTAAACGTCTCCAGCCTCTCGGCGAAGGCAGCCTACGCGTGGGGCTCGGCCTATGCAGCCGCGAAGGCAGGAATGCTGGGGCTGACGCGCGTCACGGCCGCAGAGGGAGCGCGCAAAGGCGTCCGCGTGAATGCCATCTGCCCGGGCCCAGTGGCAGAGACACGGATGTCCAAGGAACTGGGTGCGGTGCTCGCGAAGAAAATGGGTGTGAACGAAGAGGAGCAACTAGCCGGCTTTCTGAATGGCTTGCTGCAAGGCCGCGCACAAACAGCAGAGGAAATCGCGCATGCCGCGCTGTTTCTGTGTTCGGGGCAATCCAGCGCGATGACCGGCCAGTCCATCAACGTCGACGGCGGCGTTGCGTTCTACTAAGAGAGCTTGGAACGTGCGGCATCGCCTGTCCGGCATCGCGATTTCGCTCTTGTGTGTCCGCTGGATTCGTTGACTTGCCTGGGTTGAGCACCTAGAATCAGCGCCAGTCCTTCCCAGCCGTATGGTCGGTCAAACCATCTCGCATTACAAGATCACCGACAAGCTAGGTGCCGGTGGCATGGG
>WNFD01007186.1_pt1 | contig 11065 bp, 10 predicted proteins | sample 5400491 | NCBI WGS metagenome assembly WNFD01 (sample SAMN13153343, study PRJNA577476) | soil metagenome | isolation source: 120 cm saprolite under Douglas fir tree site 2 hole 2 replicate 2 | place: USA:California | collected 2015-04-18 | reverse complement strand
ACCAACAGGACTCGTAGCACGCGCAGGGGCACGATCGATCGTGCCCCTACGTTTTTTTGCGGCGGCCGTAGCTCTGGCAGCGCCGCTCTTTCTCGCGGCGCAAGCAGTGCAAGGACAATCCAATTCAGAATCGGGCATCGTGCGGCATCACGCGGAACACTTGCGCCACGGAATAAATTTGAGCGAATGGTTTGCACAGGTGTACGACCAGAAGGGTTACACCAAAGAACATTTTGAAGCGTGGACGACGGCGCAGGACATCGCGCTAATCAAGGCGATGGGATTTGATCACGTGCGGTTGAGCGTGAATCCGCAGCCCATGTTCCGGCGCAAGCAGGCCGATCGCATCCCGGCGGATTATCTGGGATACCTGGATGCCGCGGTCAAGATGATTCTGGATCAGGGGCTGGCGGTGATCATTGATATTCATCCCGATTCCGACTTCAAGGAAAAACTTGTCGCGGACAATGAGTTCGTGGAACAGTTCGAAGATTATTGGCGGCAACTGGCGCGGCACTACTCCTCGACGAATCCCGAACTCGTTTCGTTCGAAATACTGAACGAGCCGGAATTTCACGACCGCTATCGCTGGCAAGGCGTACAGGCCAAACTGGCTGTGGCAATTCGCGAGGGGGCGCCACAGCACACGATCATTGTGGCGGGTGCGTATTGGTCATCGGAGAATGAACTGCTGTTCTTCGACCCGCTGCGCGATCCGAACATCATTTACAATTTTCATTTCTATGATCCGCACATCTTCACGCATCAGGGAGCGACTTGGAGCACGAACTACGTGCACTATTTGAAAGAGCTGCCGTATCCATCGACGCCGGAAAATGTGCAGCAGGCCGCCGCGCTGATTCCAGACGCAGTGAACCGCTTGCAGGCGATTCATTACGGGCTGGACCGGTGGAATGCGGCGCGCATTGACGGAGAGATTGGCCAGGTCGCGGCATGGGCGAGGCGATGGGCAGTGCTGGTGACCTGCAACGAGTTTGGCGTCTATCGCAAGGCGGCAAATCCGCAGGACCGCGCGGCGTGGATTTCCGACGTTCGAACGACGCTGGAGAAATATGGAATTGGATGGACGATGTGGGATTACAGTGGGGGCTTTGGCGTCGTGACGAAGCAAGAAGGCCATCCAGCCGTTCCCGATGCGGTGACTGTGAAGGCGCTGGGAATGAAAATGCCGCCGACCGCGCAGTGACTGGCCCGCGCTGTTCAGCAGGGAGCGTTCGGCCTACAATCGCGCCATGCCGGTCACGCTGCGCGCCCAGGAACCGCGGGACTTTGCTGCCCTGCTGCGGCTCGACCAGGCATGCTTTCCTCCTGGGATTGCGTATTCAAAAACCATGCTGCGGTATTTCCTGAAGTTGCCGTCCGCGGATGGAATGGTGGCGGAAGACGCCGGGAAGATCGTGGGATTTATTTTGACAGAGGAAAATCCGCCGCTGGCACACGTGATCACGCTGGACGTGGCGGAAACGCACCGGCGGCAGGGGGTGGGCTCGGCGCTGCTGGCGGAAAGCGAGAAGAACCTGGCGCTGCGCGGCGTGCGAACGATTTTGCTCGAAACAGCAACTGACAATGATGCGGGCGTTGCGTTCTGGCAGCGGCATGGCTATCGTATCGAAGCGACGCTGAAGCGATATTATTTGCGACGCATCGACGCGTACGAGATGCGGAAAATCCTGCCGGGCGCGGGAAAAACAGCAAGGCATACAGGAGAAAAAGTTTGAGCGACTACTTGTTGTCCGTGCTGTTGGGGATCGTGGAGGGATTAACGGAATTCTTGCCGGTGAGCTCCACGGCGCATTTGCGCATCAGCGAGGCGCTGTTTCACATCGACCTGGCCAATGGCTATTGGAAGATGTACACGATCGTGATTCAGCTGGGGGCGATTCTTTGCTTGCCGGTGTATTTTCGCGAGCGCATCGCGAAGTTTTTGTCCACGTTTCCGCAGGGCGAGCGCGGCGACCGGACAATTTTGACGCATCCGCTGGGGCTGGTGAGCGTGGCGTTTGTGGTGACGGCGCTGCCGGCGTTTTTGCTGACGAAAGTGATCGGGAAGCACCTCGAAAGCCTTTACATCATGGGGAGCTCGCTGCTGATTGGCGGGATCGTGATGTGGATTGTCGATGAGCTGAATGCAGGGTCGGAATCGGCGGGCCTGGGCGCCACTGGAACTCGCATTCACACGTGGCATATGGAGGACATGAGTTTGGGCCAGGCGATTTGGATCGGGGCTTGCCAAATTTTCTCGGCAGTATTCCCGGGCACGTCGAGATCCATGTCGACGATCGCGGCAGGGCAGATCGCGGAGATGTCGCGCGCGTCGGCACTGGAGTTTTCATTTTTCCTTTCGATCCCCACGATGGTGGCGGCGACCGGATACGACCTGCTGAAATCCCTGCGAGGCAAAGGCGAAAATGCGATTGGAATAACGCATATTGATGCGCACGGTTGGGTGGTGCTGGCGATCGGATTTGTGGTGTCGTTCATCGTGGCGTATGGAGCGGTGGCGTGGTTTTTGGCCTGGGTGAGGAAGCACGGGTTCGCGCCGTTTGCGGTGTACCGAATCATTGTGGGCGCGTTGGTATTGGCGTGGGCGACAGGAATTCTGCGTTGAGGATTTTGGAAACACGGGTGCAGAAAGTTTTTGGCGCCGGCGCGCAGAAGTTTGCTATATTCAGTGTGTTTGGAAGTTCCTCCAAGCGGGAGTGCGATAGCGCCAGCATCCCGCCACGACACTCAGCCTTCCCCACAATGCTGAGGAGACCTTCTTGCGCTTACTGACTCCGACTGGCAATAAACGGTTCAACGAGCTGATCGGGTTTTTGTGCATCACGCTGGCGGTGCTCATCGCGCTGGCTTTGCTTTCGTATTCTCCGAAGGATGCGGCGTTTGATGTGAGCGCTGCTGGGTCCGACGGCAATCCTGCGCGAAATTGGATCGGGCCGGCCGGCGCGTATGGCGCGGACCTCCTTTTCCAAACTTTTGGGTTTGCGGCGTTCCTGCTGCCGGCGGCGATTCTGGTGTTGGGCTGGCGCTGGTTCCGCAGCAGGGCGATTGATTCGCAAGTTGCCACGGTTGCCGGCTTTGGGTTGCTGCTGCTTTCGCTGCCGACGCTGCTCTCCCTGTGGCATGTCTGGGATGTGCGCGGCGCGGTCCCGCCCGGAGGATTGCTGGGTGAGCTCCTATCCGGCGGACTGCGCACCGGGTTCAACCTGTGGGGCGCGAATCTTGTGGCCGTGGCGCTGCTGGTGACGGCCCTGTTTATGACCACGCGGTTTTCTTTCTCCGGCGCGCATGCGTGGGCCAGCGGTCCGAATGGACCAATTGGAAAAGTGGAAAAGCTGGGAATTTTGCAGAAGGCTCAGGCGCGCTGGCACGCCTGGCGCGAACAGCGCGAGCAGCAGCGCCTGCGCCGCCGCGTGGAAGAATCCCGCTTATCGGGAAGGAGGTCCGTTCCACCGCAATTGTTTGGGAAGGCCGAACTCCTGAATGAGCCTCCCAAAACCATTCGCCTGGCCGACGAGAGCAATATTTTTAGAGGCAGGGCCGAAATCGAAGAGGAGGATGAGAAAGAGGTGAAGGACTCGTCCCAGAAGACGCCGATCTTCGTCCTCCATCGCGACACAGAGAAGGCCGCGGCCAAAAAAGCCGGCGAACCCAAAATTGCGAAGGGCAATCCGAATTACAAACTACCTTCTTCTTCTCTGCTCCGAGAGGGCGAACGCGGCCAGAAGCTTGATGAAGACGAGTTGAAACTGCGGGCGCGGGCGATTGAAGCAAAATGCCTTGAATTTGACGTGCAAGGTCGCGTGACGCAAATCAATCCTGGGCCGGTTGTTACGACATTCGAATTCAAACCGGATGCGGGCATCAAGTACAGCAGGATTATCGGGCTTACCGAAGACTTGTGCCTGGCGCTGCAGGCGGAATCGATCCTGATTGAGCGCATTCCCGGCAAATCAACCATTGGCATCGAGGTTCCGAACGACAAGCGACAGACGATTGCGTTGCGAGAGATTATCGAGGCGCCGGAGTTCGTTAATTCCCCGAGCAAGCTGACGCTGGCGATGGGACGCGATTTGCACGGCCGCACTCGCGTGACGGACCTCGCAGCCATGCCGCACTTGCTCATTGCCGGTTCCACCGGCACCGGAAAGAGCGTGTTCATCAACTCGCTGATGATGTCGATTCTCTACAAGGCAAGCCCCGACGAAGTAAAGTTGGTGCTGGTGGACCCGAAGCGGCTGGAACTAAACCTTTACGATAACATTCCCCATTTGATCGCGCCGGTGGTGACCGATCCGAAGATTGCGTCAAACGTGCTGCGAAATGCGACGCGCGAGATGGAGAACCGCTTAAAGCTGCTGGCGCAGCGCGGCGTTCGAAACATCGACCAGTACAACCGCACGTTCAAGAGAGAACACTCGCTCTCGCTGTTCGACAATCTTGAAGAGACCGAGCACAAGCCGCTTCCCTACTTGATTATCGTCATCGACGAGTTGGCCGATCTGATGATGGTGGACACCAACAACGTGGAAGAATCGATCACCAGGCTTGCGCAAATGGCGCGCGCGGTGGGAATCCACTTGATCCTCGCCACGCAGCGGCCCTCCGTGGACGTGATCACCGGCTTGATCAAAGCGAACTTCCCTGCCCGCATTTCGTTCCGCGTGGCCAGCAAAGTGGACTCGCGCACCATTCTCGATTCGAACGGCTCGGAGTCGCTGCTTGGAAGGGGCGACATGCTGTATCTGCCAGCGGGGTCGGCAAGGCTCCATCGCATTCACGGCCCCCTGGTGACGGAAGACGAGATCACCTCCGTGTGCGACTTCTGGCGTGAGCAGGCCCAGGCGAAATACCAGGAAGAGCTTCTCGCCGCGCCGAAGGATGACGACAGCAAGGCCGAAGGCGCGGCCGACGGTGATGCCGAAGGCGGTGAAGATGTTGACGATGATCTTTACCAGGACGCGATCCGCGTGGTCTGCGACGCCGGCCGCGCTTCCACTTCCACATTGCAGCGCCGCTTGCGAATTGGCTATGGCCGCGCCGCACGCTTGATTGACCTCATGGAAAAAGACGGCATCGTCGGTCCCCCCGATGGGACAAAGCCGCGCGAGGTGCTCAAGAACCGCAGCTGGATGAAGGAATTTGACGACTCCGCGCACTGATTTGCGGAATGTTTTTCACCGAATTGACACAACTCCGCATCACCCCCTACAATTTCTAAATCACCTGTGCCGGGGTAGCTCATTGGTAGAGCGCCGCCCTGAAAAGGCGGGCGTAGCCAGTTCGATTCTGGCCCCCGGCACCACCCGTTCGCGCCATCGCTTCGTCCCCGAAGAATCTACTTTGCCGTGAGCAAGATACGTGGCTTTGCCGTCTCGCCCGATACCCTCATTTCGGATGGTTCGGTCTTCGGGCATTCCACTTCGGAATACCTCCGCCCCGATTTCACCACTGGCGCACGCCAGATCCAAATGGGAATAAAGCCGAGCTTCTAGATTTTCCGGAACGCTTGGCGATAACGTTTCTTATCTTAGCTGCCGTCGCCGGTACCCCCCATCGCTCCCGGCTTTCCAACTGAATCTGTAGCAGCGATTCCCGTGATCAGGCGCGCGCCTCTGCTGAAGGTTAGGTATTCGAATCCCCACTGAATGAAAACGAGCACTCGGCTCTGAAACTCTACAATGTAAATCAAATGGATGAACAGCCACATCAGCCAGGCCAGCAGGCCGGAAACGTGGATGCCAAAAATATTGGCCACCGCGGCGGCGCGGCCGATTACGGCCATCTCGCCCTTATTGAAATAATGAAATGGCGGCGATTCTTTCTTCCCATCCAAACGCGCACGGATGACTTTTGCCGCGTACGCTCCGCCTTGCATCGCGACTTGCGCGACACCGGGCAGCGGTGTTCCCTTCTCATCGACGGCGTGAGCAAGATCGCCAAGGATGAAAATATCCGGAAAATTGGGGACGGTCAGATCGGGATGCACCTTAATTCGGCCGCTGCGATCCGATTCCGAATTCGTGCGCTCGGCAAGTTTCCTTCCGAACGCAGTGGCCGTAACGCCGCCGGCCCAGAGCACGGTCTTCGCTGCCAGCATCTCGCTGGAATCTCCGCGTTTGAAAGTAACGCCTTCCCCGTCGATGTTCGTCACCATCACGCCTTTGATCACTTCCACGCCGAGGCCGGCGACTAATTTCTCTGCTTTGGCCGATAGATTCTCGGGAAAGGGTCCCAGGACTCGGGATGCTCCCTCCATCAATATGATTCGCGCCTTCTGCGGGTCGATCCTTCGAAAATCGTGCCGCAGTGTCTCGCGAGCGATCTCCGCGAGCGCTCCCGAGAGTTCGAGACCCGTGGCGCCGGCTCCAACAATGATGAAGGTAAGCCACTGTTGCGCCTCTTCTTTTGTTGCGGCGCGCTCGGCGCGTTCGAATGCGTATAGAATTTTGTGACGGATGGCCGTGGCTTCTTCGACGGACTTCAGGCTTGGCGCCCACTCCCGCCAGGAGTCGTTGCCGTAGTAAGAGGTCTGCGTTCCCGTGGCCACGATCAGGGAGTCGTATTCGAAGGCAGCGCCGTCGCGCAAAATCACGCGCTTCGCAACGGGATCAACGTCCACTGCCTCACCCAGAAGAACCTGCGTATTTTTCTGCTTGCTCAGAACGCCGCGCAACGGAGCCGCGATTTCTCCGGGAGACAGCGAACCGGTAGCTACCTGGTACAGCAATGGCTGAAAGAGATGAAAATTTCGCCGGTCAATTAGTGTGACGTCCACCACCGCGCGCTTCAGTTTTTGTGCGGCAGCCAGTCCGCCAAATCCGCCGCCGAGAATAACGACCCGGTGTTTCTTGTCCATGCGCTCCGCTCCCCCAAACGCAACCTCACACAACCAAATATCATCTCATTTACTATGATTTTCTCACGGAGAGGGAGCCGGCGTGCATATTCATAATTCCAATGGCCGGCTTGCGTTGCAGAAAAACACTCTGCGCTTTCTGTGCTCGGTCCTGATCAAGAGCGGGACGCGGGCCGAAATTTGCAAACTGCTCGATCCGTCCATTTTTGAAGATCCGCTGCAACGCGTTCTCTTCGAGGAAATCCGCGAAATGGGTTCCATTGATTCCCGCCGCCTGCGGGCGCTCTTGCCCGCGCGCCTGACCAATCGCGGATTTCCGCACTTCGACCTGAACGACTTCCTCGCCCCGCACGAGGTCAGCGAGAAAGAGATCGATCAACTGTTTGAGAGCGTGCTGCAGCTTCTCGATCTTAGTCATCCGGACCAGGAACATCTCGTGGATTGACACGGCAATGACCGCCGCCGCGTTTCGTTCCTTGACTCTAATCGAGGTTCTCGCGTTCAGCGCTTTTGTCGCCTGGTACATTTGGCAGCTTCAAGCTTTCTACTGGAATTCCTGGATTGTTTTTCCTGTGTGGCTCGGTGCCAGTTTTATTTTCCACAGGGACACTCCGAAAACGATCGGCTGGCGCGCAGACAATCTGTGGCTCGCTACCAAGCGCTCGGCAATAGTCTTCCTGCCATGCATCGTCGCACTGTTTGTCGTGGGAATATTTCTCGGTGCTATGCATCGCTCTTACAGCCATCTCCTCGTCCCGAAGCATTTCCTCGGATACATGGCCTTTTGCCTGCTGCAACAGGTGGGGTTGAATTCCTACGTCACCAATCGTCTCTTCGACGCGACGGACAGTGCGGCGCGCGCGTCTCTGATCGCAGGTACGCTTTTCGCGGCGCTCCATTGGCCGAACCCCGTGCTCTTTCCGCTTACGTGGATCGGCGGAACCGCAATGGCCTGGCTTTTCGCGCGCGAACGCAACATTCTCCCCCTCACGCTCTTTCAAGGCATTCTGGGGACGTTAGTGTGGTGGACATTTCCGGTCGCCTGGCATCACGCCATGCGCGTTGGACCGGGGTTCTACCATTTTCATCCGCGGTGAGGGCTGGGACTTACAGGTTCAAATGCGTGTAGGCCTTCGCGGCCGTTGACACACCATGCTTTGGCCAGTGCTTCCCTTTTGCATCGTTCGCCCAAACGCCCGGAATCGTGGTTCCGCACTTCGCGCAAGCGCCATCCTTGACGCGGTTCTCCTGCACGTCATGCCAGGAACGGCGCACGAGTAGTTCCTCGCACTTTGGGCAATACGTGTTCGCGCCACCGCTGTAGATGTTTCCTTCATACACATAGCGCAGGCCCACGTCGAGCGCGATCTGCCGGGCATGATCAAGCGTCTTCGGTGGAGTGCGCGGCTTGTCCTGCAGCTTGAAGTCAGGATGAAACGCCGTGAAATGCAGCGGCACGTCCGGCCCAAGATGGGTCATAATCCACTCGGCAAGCTTCCGCGTTTCGGCGGGATCATCATTCAGCGTGGGAATCATCAGGTTGGTGATCTCGAACCACACATTCGTTTCCTTCTTCAACCACTCGAGCGTTTCAAGCACGGGCTGAAGATGCGTCAGCGTGATCTTCCCGTAGAAATTCTCTGTGAACGCCTTGAGGTCCACGTTGGCCGCGTCGATATGATCGTAGATGTCGTGGAAGGCGTCGTAGGTGATGTACCCGTTCGTGACCATCACCGTTTTCAGGCCATATTTCCTGGCCTCTTTGCAGATGTCGATGACGTATTCGCCCCAGATGGTCGGCTCATTGTAAGTAAACGCGATCGACTCGCAACCATATTTCAGAGCCAGCAGCGGCACGTCTTCCGGTGGAACATCCTGCGAGTGCACCTGATCCGACCGCGATTTCGAAATGTCCCAGTTTTGGCAGAAGAAGCAGCCCATGTTGCAGCCCGCCGTGCCCATACTGAAGACGCGGCTGCCTGGCAGAAAGTGATTCAGGGGCTTCTTCTCGATGGGATCAACCTGCAAGGCGGCCGGCGCGCCGTATCCCAGGCTATAGAGTTTTCCGTCCTGATTGATGCGGATGAAGCAGAACCCTGCTTGACCGGGCCCGATATGGCAATGCCGGGGGCAGAGGTAGCAGTGGACTTTCCCCGAAGGTTCTAGCTCCCACCAGCGGGCTTCGTGCAACTGTTCCGTCTTCTGGAGGATCTTCAGTTCATGCATGGACCCTCCTTCCGAACAAGATTATACCTCCGGACGGACGGTTCGGCGCGAGCCAACCAAATTTGTTGGGCAAATGTGTTCGAGATTCAGGCGTGGCGCCGGCGCTGGAAACGGTGTCTTTCTGCGGCCCAATCCACAAACCGTTCCATGTGGTCGCGGTACTTCCAGGCGAGATGAAAAAACTTAGTGGCCGTCAAATTGGCGGCTTCCTTCCCAAGGAACGTCTCAAAGCGCCAGCGGATGTAGGGACTCTTCCACGGTTTAAATCGATAGCCCCGAGCTGCATTCCAGTAGTACTGCAATGTCTTGAACATTTCTTGCGCCATGGGCGAATCGCCCAGCCCTCTTCGTCAAGACTCTAGCTTCCGGCCGCCGGAGTGGAAAGATGCTCGTGAACGAGCACCCAGCTCGCGCCACGCTTCTCCCAAATGCCGGTATACCGGAGTTCCATCTCAGTAGTCTTACCGTCCTTCGATTTTTCCATCAAATGCATTGGAACCGTCATCCACGCAATTGTCCCACGGCGGCTCACTTTCAGGTCCTTACCCGCAGTCAACTTGATTTCAGACGCGCCTTCCAAAAACTCCTTCTGCACGCCGTCGTGGTACTCCTTCCAGCTATGGTATGCAAACGGCGCAACGTCATAAAAAACGAGGCCGTCCTCCTTGGCGTAGAACCTGGCCGGAGCCTCCGCCGTTCCCGTGCTCCAAGCCGCGCAGTAGCTGTCTATGAGCTTCCGAAACGTGGCATCGTCTGTGGCTTTCTGCTGTGCCCGAGCGCCAACGAAGGTCAGCAATGCACCGACAATCGCTAGCGCTACATACAGCAGCCAGCGCCAGCCCGCGGCTGTACGCTGGACAGGCTCTTCCGTTGATGCAGTCATTCCGTAAATTCCGCGCAACTCGGGGACAGTTGCTCTTGGGGGGTGCCCCAACGCGTGCCGCATAAGCTAGTCCCATTGGGCCAATTTTGCAAGGGCTCTTATTTAGGGCTGGCATTCTCTCTTCGATCGCGTTCAGCCCGTTTGCTCTACCCGCACGCTCCAATCAGCACCGCTACATTGTGATGGTCATCCGGTTTAGGCGCTTTTAGCTCGCCATTCTCCTCCCTGTAACCGCTATTTAACCATCACCGGCCTCGAAGCCGGCCTCGACCCAAACTGCTTTGTGCGCATCCACCGCTCTTACATCGTGAATCTCGAGCGCGTTGTGCGCATCGAGCCTTACGGCAAGGACAGCCGCTTGGCCATCCTCACCGACGGTACGCGCTTGCCGGTCAGCCGCGCCGGCTACGCCCGCCTCAAAGCCCTCCTCGACGAGCGCCCTTTTCGATGAACCGAAGTAACCTCTTTCAGTAAGCAGGCTAACCGTCTTATATTGGTCCGTGAACCTACGTGGACAATCGGATGCCGTGATGAAGACCGAAGCGCAAAAGGTCGTGCAAGCAATGTCGCCGGCCCAGAAATTGCGGGCGGCCGAACGGCTGTATCATTCCGCCCGGCAACTAAAGGCGGCTGCCTTGCGCGCGGAACACCCGGATTGGACCGACGAAGCCATCCGTCAGGCCGTTCGCGCGATTTTCTTGTATGCCCGAAGCTAACCTCTTTCTGATGTTCACCCAGCGTCTGAACGCGCTGGGCGTAGCCTACATGGTCAGCGGAAGGTTACACGTCTGCCGCTCATGGATACACAATCTCGAAGAAACTATCCCAGGCGAGGTAAATTTCATCTATTGGAGCAATCTCCCCTGACCGTTTTTGTAGACCAACCCTCACATTTTCGCTGTCCGCAAAGAAATACTCCGAAACCATAACCAGCACGCGCTTTTCCCAATGCGCAAATTGGCTCAACCTGGGGACCTTCTCGCTGAGGATGCGCCCGAGAGCGTAGTCTATACTTCCCTGAATGTCGGCTAGCATAATATTGCCATCAGGAGTTCTGGCAGTTCCATCAACCATGA
>WNFD01023071.1_pt1 | contig 11069 bp, 15 predicted proteins | sample 5400491 | NCBI WGS metagenome assembly WNFD01 (sample SAMN13153343, study PRJNA577476) | soil metagenome | isolation source: 120 cm saprolite under Douglas fir tree site 2 hole 2 replicate 2 | place: USA:California | collected 2015-04-18 | reverse complement strand
GCGTCCGAACTCGGTGGGCTTGGCCAGCTTGCCCTTGCGGAGGATCTCGGTGTGCGGCTCGAACACACTCACGACCTTATGCGGGTAGTGCGTGTCGCCCCGGAGGACGCGGGCGCGTGTCTGGGCCAGGACCTGCCGGACCACCGCGAGGGTCGCCTGCAGCCGCGCGACGAGGGGCTGGACCCGCGGCCGCGGGCGCGCCGTGAGATGTCGGACCACGGTCTCAGCGTCGCGCACCACCCCGCGCGTGATCCGCAGGAGTCCCTGATAGAGGAACTTCATGCGCGCCCGGGTCCGCTCCCGCAGCGCCGGGCTCGTCCGGCCGCCGGTCGTGCGGCTGCGTTGCGCGATCTCGAAGACCCGGCGGGCGATGCTGCGGGCCCGCTCGCGGACCGGCGCCCCGAGCCGCCGCACGGTGCGCGTGAGCACCCGCACGCCATCGGCCAGCAGGGTGCTGTCCGTCGGATAGTGAATGTTGGTCTCGACGACGGTCGTGTCCACGCGCAGCCGCCGGCCCCGGATGAGCCCCTGCGTCCGCCCCAGCATCACCAGCCGGGTCAACACATCCTTGAGGACGGCCTCGTCGAGGAGCGGGGCCAGCCGGATCAGCGTCTTGGCGTCCGGCACGCGCTCCCCGTCGATCCGACAGAAGGCGCGGTAGACCAAGTGGCCCCTCACTTCGCGTTCACACTCGTCGAAGCTCCAGTCGTAGAGGTGCTTGAGGACCAGCAGCCGCAGCACAACGGCCGCCGGCGTCCCCAGCCGGCCGCGCCGGCGACTCTGCGGGTGGCGGCGCGCCAGGGCATCGGCGATGCGATCGACGAGCACCTCGTCATCGAGCAGCGCATCGATCCGGCGGAGCGTGGGGTCCCAGAGCTTGTCTGCATCGGGCAAGAGCACTTCGACCAGGCTGCGCTGCGTGTACGCCCGCCGCACCATGGCGCCTCCGGTGAGGCCGGCTGGCCTCAGAGTCCGCACCGCGTGAGCCGCGTCGCTGCGCGTGCTGCCAGGGCGCGCTGCTCTCCCACCTTCGCGTGGGGGCTCGGGCGCCGTCAAGCAAATTGCTCTGTTCGGACGAGTGCGGACATTCGCACCCCGCATGAACACTGGATCAATCCCCTGTGTTTCGCACCGGGAAGTAGCTAGCGATCGCCCTTGCGTCTCTTCCGGGCGTCGTCGCGGTGCTCAAGCCACACGATGAGCAGCCACAAAGCAATGACGACGCCTGCGAGGAGCAGAGACCAGAAGAGCGCGCCCATCGACGACCCATCCCCCGACCCTCACTCTACCCGATGGACTACGAGCCCGTAGCGGCTCGGCCGGTCGGGGTGATGCTCGTCGGGCCAGATCGGGAAGGGTCATTTCGTGTGCCGCTTCTTCGGCCGGCGATGGCGATGCCGGAAGGCTTGGGGCGTCATGCCGCGCCGGCGACGAAAGGCCTTGTCGAGGTGAGGCAGATCATAGAAGCCAACTTGCGCGGCGATCTCGGCGAGCGACATCGACGAACGGCGCATGAGACGCTGGGCCCGCTCGAGTTTGACCTCCTGGAGGTAGGATTTCAGCGTCATGCCAACCACCTCGTGGAAGACGTGCGAGAACTGGGAGGGGCCCAGAGAGGCCATGGCCGCAAGATCGGCACGCGGAAGGCTCTGCCCGACGTGCCGGTCGAGAAACGTGCAGATTCGCCGCATGGCGCCAGTGTGCCGGGCCATGGCGAGAGGATAGCGCAGGAAGGCAGGTCCCGCTCCCACGCTCGCTGATAGACTCGCGGGCGAGCGCTGGCGGGAGCCCACGACCAAATCCTCGCCCCTAGCGCCGCCACGCTGGTGTAAGGTCGACCCGCTGGCCGCCCCGCCCCGTCCCGTCCCTCCTAGACGATGCGGCCAGGTTGGGGGCACGTGATGGACCGACGGATGTTCCTCGGGGCCATGGCTGGCGGCCTTTTCGTCGCCCCGCTCGCCGCGGGGGCGCAGCCGGCGGGGAAGATCCCGCGGCTCTGCTTCCTTACGTTCGATCCCGGTACACCGCAGTCGAGCAGATTTGGCCCATTCTTCCAAGGTCTGCGCGACCTCGGCTATGTGGAAGGGCAGACCATCACCATCGACTACCTCTCCGCGGATGGCCAGGGCGAGCGGTTTCCCTCCCTCGCCGCCGACTGCCTGCGACTCAAGGCGGACATCATCGTCGTCACCACCACCCCGGCCGCTCAAGCCGCGAAGAACACAACTCGCATGATCCCGATCGTCCTGTATCCGCTCGGGGACCCGGTGGCGACCGGACTGGTCGCGAGCCTCGCCCGCCCTGGGGGAAATGTCACCGGGCTGACGTACATGGCTTCAGGGCTTGCTGCCAAGCGTCTCGCGCTGCTGAAGGAGGCTGTGCCCAAAATCTCGCGCGTGCTCGTGCTCTCGTATCTCGTAGACCCAATTGCGGCGCCTCAGGTAAAGGAACTGGAACGTGCGGCCCACTCGCTAGGCGTGAACCTGCTCGTCCGCGACATCCGGACCGCCGATGACCTTCCGGCTGCCTTCGACGCTGGAGCCAGGGAGCGCGCCGACGGAGTCCTGACGACGGCCGAGAGCCTATTCATTGTGCAGCGCCAACGAGTGGTCCAACTCGCGGCCCAACACCGAATGCCGGGGTTGTACCCTTTCCGGCTCATGGTCGATGCCGGTGGCCTGATGGCGTATGACTCCTTCACGTCGAATCTCCAAACGCGCACCGCCACCTACGTGGACAGGATCTTGAAGGGAGCCAAGCCGGCGGATCTTCCGGTCGAGCAGGCCACCAAGTTCGAGCTCGTCATCAATCTCACGACCGCCAAGACCCTCGGCCTGACGATCCCGCCCTCGCTGCTGCAGCGGGCGGATCAGGTGATTGAGTAGGCGATGTGCCTTCCCGACTCCGTGGACCCGAGGAGGCCCAACGGAAAGTGATGGCATAGCTCAAGGAGGAGGAACGACATGGCGGCAGTGCGCATCGTGGTCGACGCGATCGAGGCCGAGCAGAAAAACGGCGCGGTCGGGCGGACGATCACCGTCAGTGGGCGGACGTCCAGCAAGGACGTCGGGTACTGCGCGCTCACGTTCTCGACCGCGGCCGATCTGAAGAAGCTGAGGGACGCGATCGACGCCGCGTAGGCCCGACGCGGCAGGCCGAAGTAGACCCTTGCCCCAGGGGATAGCCATGCCTTCCTCTCAGCCTGGGTTGCCCTCGAGGCGTGGGTCGGGTACTTCGGGTACCGCGGGATCTTCTTCGCGCTCTTGCTCGGCAGTCTCGGTGTCCCAATCCCGGAGGAAATGCCGATCGTGCCGGCCGGCGCCCTGAGCGATGGGGGTCTGCTCAGATGGTGGCTCGCGCTTCCGGTCTGTATCGCAGGGGTGCTTTCAGGCGATCTGGTTCTGTACTGGACGGGCCGGCACTGGGGCGAGCGGGTGCTGAACTGGCGCGTGATCCGGTGGGTCCTCACGCCCCAGCGAGAGGCGTGGCTAAAAGACGCCTATTGACGGTCGTGACGGTGCGCCATGTCTTAGGCCTCCGCGCCGCAGCGTTTCTTCCCGTGGGTCCCGCGATATAACCAGGGACGGGTGCTTCGTCCAGGACCTGAATCAGCGGAGCGCCGCCTCGGTGATCTCCGTCACCACCGCGTCCGTCTCCGGCCGGCCGAGTCCACTAACGCATCCAGCTTGAGAGTCGCCAGTTGCCGCCTCGGCGAGGCGCTCGGACCGGCCCTCGCCGAACCGACACGCGAGAGAGATCGTCTGCCCTTCGCAGATCCGCTATCAGCCTCATCTTGCCGCATTGTTTAGGAGGGACGGGGCGGTCAGCGGGTCGAACTTTAACCGGTTGAGGCACTCCGGTGAAACTACGATTTGCCACCCGGCTCGCTCGCGGAGTTCGACAGCGTGATCGCGCTGGCGGCTCGTCGAGCCAGCCATGCGGTCACCTGCGCATATCCCCACGCAGTCCCCGCAATCCCCGCACCGGCGCCTACGAACAGCAGCGTCTCGCCCGTGTACGCGACGAACGCGAACAGGGCGCCGCCGACTACAACCAGGACGAGCCCATAGCAACTCAGGACGAGGCGTACCTTGGGACGCAGCGGGAGCAGAGCTGCGGCTACGATGACACCCCCGATCACAAGGAGGAGTTCGATCAGGACTTCCATCAGCATCGCAAAAGGAACGGAAGCATCGTGAGGCCTTTCGTGTTCATACCGGTCTTTGGTCTGGGCACCCAGACGTCCTCGTCCAGCATGGACCATGGTCGATTTTTCGAGCAAGGCGCCCCCTCGGGTTGGATTCAGCGCCTCGGCGTCGGGCAAGTTGATCCGCCGGCCGGCGGTGCTATCCTGAATCCCGGGTGGACGCTCACGCCACTCACCCCTCGTGGGACCGGGCCCAGCCAGTTCGGTCGGCGTGGTCACCGTCCACTCATCGTCCCGCGGCAGCGCTCGCGGGCTGGCGCCGGACGTGGGAGGCGAGCATGTGGGTCTCCTGGGTGGTGGCGCGCCGGTTGGTCGTTGGGCTTTTGCTGGCTGCGCTCGCGTTCGTCGGCCTGGAGGTCACGCTCTTCCTGCTGACCGCCCTATTCCTGGACTAGGCCAGCGGGATGGACGCCGGGGAGTAGCTGGTCGGGGCCCTGATACTGGCGTTGGCCCTCTTCGGGGCACTCGCGCCGCTCCCAGAGCATGCGCAGGCCCCTGAGCTTCAGATCGGGATTGACGAACTGCAGGCACCGCACGACCTCGCGCGTAGGTACGGAAGTCGCCCATCACGCCCACCGTACTATCCGGCCTTCCGAGGCCAGATACCCTCAGTCTTGATCGAGGGCGCGATGATCTACTTGGTGTAGACGGTGTCGCTGTCCATCTCCTGCCGCATGCGCTCGACCAGCCTATCCACGAGCCCGGCCGAGCCGTAGGTCTCCTGGGAGCGCGGGCGATTTCCTTGACATAATTGCTAGCGGCCTCCTACCTGTTTGTGCTAGCGTTGCCCTGCCTACTTCGGGCTCTCTGGCTGACGCACTCCTGGCGTCCTGGCTCGACGCATCTGGCTCGACCTTCTCTTGATCCGATGGCGCACGCACTCTACCCGTGTGCCTTGTCAGGGAATGGGCCAAATGCAAGAAGAAGCCGAGCGAGTAGCCGACCGTCTCTGGGGCGGGCCGGGTGTCGGTGAGCCTTGCGCCGTATGTGAACAACCCGTGGCCAAGGCCGAGATCGAGTTCGAGGTGCAGTTTGCGAAGGACGGCGGCGGACCGCTTGACGTGTTTCACGTCCACACGCGGTGCTACGCGCTGTGGGAGTTGGTCAGAACAGACGGGGCCGGGGCGGATGATGAGCGAAGTGAGTCTCCGCGATAGAGCCCGGCTGCATCTTCGTGATGGTTCGATCCCGAATGAAGTGCCGAGACGTGTGTACGGTGGACCTGGGGTCGGGGCACGCTGCCAGGTGTGCGCTCTGCCGATCCGTCAGGATCAGTCCGAACTGGAGCTTCAGTTCTTCCGCGATGCTGTCGAGAAGCCGCACCTAGACGTGTTCCATCTTCATACCCGATGTTTTGCCGCTTGGGAGTTGGAGCGAAGGCAGGGTTAGGCTCCCCGCTTGAAGCGCATATGGGGCGGCAGGCCGCCTACGTTGTGGTGCGTCTTGATGGTGGCCGACGGACCCTTGAACGACACCGATTCGATCACGTCGGGGTAGAGCGTGCCCTGAGCGAGCCAGGGGATGTGACCGAGCTTCCGGGCCTCATCCTCGAAGACCGCGATGAACGCCGCACCGTCTGTCTTCGGAGATGAACGGCACGAACGGGTGGACCTCGAGGTGATCTGCTACGTGGTCGAACACTTCACCGTGCCCACCACCTTGCCCACCGTGCCCTCATCTAGCCCCTTCAAACCCCATCTGAACCAAGATGGCACGAGCGGTGCTGCTGAAGCACAACGGCCTGAAGTCCCTGATGTTCGAGGACTCCAGGCCGCCTACCCCATCTGGTGAGCCAAGGATTGGAAGTCCTCTGCCCCTGAATTGCCTTCCTTTAAAACCGGCCGAGAATCACCCTTACGCTGGCACCCCCCAGGGCCGCAGCCGCGCCTCTCCGCCCGCTTGTTGACCACGAGCCCACGGCAGCGCCGTATGACTTGGGGTCAGCGGATTTCCAAGCGGCATGTCGGTGCGAAATCGAGAGGGCCGGACTGAGGAGAGTTTTATGCCTAGAGGTTATCTCCAAATCCCTGACTGGTTCTCGTTCGAAAATCAGGGCGGCAATATCGCGGCCGCTGATTTATCCGGCACCGGTAAGAACGATCTCATCGTCTTCATGATCGACAGCGCCGTCGGCCAGAATCGCGGCCTGTTCCGCATCGGCCGCAATCTTGATGCGATCGGACAGCCCATCGACGGATGGACGGCCTGGCTCGAAGTGCCCGATTGGTTTTCGTGGGAGAACCAAGGCGCCGGCATCGCGGCCGCGGATATCGATCACGATGGGAAGCAGGATCTCGTCGTCTTCATGATCGACAGCCCGCCTGGACAGAATGCCGGCTTCTACCGCGTGGGCAAAGCCCTTGATGTGAATGGCAACGTCGCGGGCGGCTGGGGTCCGTGGATTCCGATTCCCGATTGGGTTTCGTTCGAGAACCAACACGGCGCGATTGCGCTAGCAGATCTCGACGGCGATGGTCACCTGGAGCTGATTGTATTAATGGTCGATAACCCGCCGGAGAAAAACAGCGGGCGATACCGCATCGGAAGAAACCTCGATGCCAACGGCCACGTCACGGGCGCCTGGACGCCGTGGTTCGAAGTGCCCGATTGGTTTTCCTGGGAAAACCAAGGCGTAGGGATTGCTGTCGCTGACCTCGAGAATGCCGGCAGGAATGACCTGCTGGTGTTTCAAATTGACGGCGCCATCGATCAAAACCAAGCCTTCTACAAGATTGGAACCGCTCTCGACATCACTGGGAACGTCACGGGCGAATGGACGCTGTGGCACGGTGTTCCGTCGTGGTTCTCCTGGGACAATCAAGGCGGCGGAATCGCCTCCATCCGCCGCGACGGCAAGCTACAGATGGTCGTGATGATGGTGGACAATCCGCCGGAGCAAAACGCCGGCTACTATCGCATATTGCCGCTGGACAAAAACGCCGCACGCGACGGCCAATGGGAGCTCCTGCCTTTCCATTCGGGTGTGCTTGCGGTGCATGCAGCTTTACTACATACCGGCAAAGTCCTGGTCTTCGCCGGCTCCGGCAGCAGCGCGACGCGCTTCGGCTCGCCCGATTTCGGCGATATGGCGAAGGAGGTCTTCACCAGTGTTGTTTGGGACCCGCAAGTCGCGCCGCCGAACAATGTCTCGCATCCCCCGACGATATTCGCCGCGGATCACCGGCCATTCGATTTCTTTTGCGGCGGCGACACTGTGCTGCCGGATGGCCGTGTTTTATCCGCTGGCGGCACGCTCGGATACAACCCATTCCGAGGGCGGCCTGATGCGACGGTCTTCGATCCGACGGCGGAGAAATGGACGTTCGTCGCACGCATGACCCACGGCCGTTGGTACCCTTCGCTCATCACGCTCGGCGACGGGAGCGTACTCGCGGTGACGGGCCTCACGGAAGCGCCGACAAATCCTCACAACGAGACGTTAGAGATTTATTCCGCGGCAACGAATCAATGGAAGTTGCTCCACTTCACTCCCGGCTTCCCAGCGCTGCCGCTTTACGCGCATCTTTTCCTTTTGGCCGATGGTCGCGTCTTTTTCGACGGCGGCCATATGGATGACGTCTTGCTCCTCGAACCGTGCATCATCGATCTCACGCACAACCCGGTCCACACCACGGCGATCCTCGGCATCAACGCGCGCGACATGCGCAACCAATCGGCAAGCGTCATTGTGCCGCCGGCGCAAACTCAACGCGTGATGTTGATCGGCGGCGGTCCAGATGGCAAACCAAACAAAACTGACGCCATCGACAACGTCGACATTGTGGATTTCAACGCCCCGAATCCGCGCTTCGTACCTGCAGAGCCCTTGTGTTTACCGCGCCTGCATTTGAATGCCGTCATTCTCCCGGATCGCACGGTCTTCGTGACCGGCGGCTCACTCAAGCAGGAGGACGCGCCGCTCGCGAGGTTGCAGTCCGAAATTTACGATCCGATGAGAGATGAGTGGACCCTTACAGCTGCGTGCACGGTGCCGAGACTGTATCATTCCACGGCGCTGCTCTTGCCCGATGCGCGAGTGGTCACGATGGGCGGAAATCCGGAGGGAGGCACGCACGTGCCTTGGGACAAAGATCCCGACGAAGAGATGCGCATCGAAATCTTCAGCCCTCCTTACCTGTTCCGCGGCGCGCGCCCGACGATCGCGGCCGTACCCGTCGAGTGGAAATATGGCCAAACAGTGGAGATCACCTCACCCGACGCGGGAACGCTGCGTTTTGTGAGCCTGGTTAGAAACTGCGTTACGACTCACTCCTACGACAGCAATCAGCGCCTCGTAGATACCCCAATTACGTCGCAACAAAACAACGTGATAAGGGTGAACGTGCCAGGCAATCGGAACCTGGCGCCGCCCGGCTGGCACATGCTGTTCCTTGTCAACAACGCCGGCGTGCCGTCGATCGCACGTTGGATTCATCTAACGTAGCGCAGACTCCTGAGGCCTACCTGAAGACCAAGAAGGGGTGACGGGGGCGCGATGACGCTCAGGATGACCCTGCGCTGGTGGTGGGCGCGTCTGACCGGAACGACCATTGCACCTCCGCAGGCATTCAAGAAGAGCGCGCTCATCCTCGAAGCGGCGCACATCAACCGGCAGCTGCTCCGCCGCCTGGACGACCCGCCAGTTACCAGGGCCGAGCGGCGGTGGTGGCGAGAACACTTCGGCCCGCCGGATGGCTACCTCGATCAAGGGGCACCGCACCACATGCATACGAACCTGATCGACCGGCAATGGCGGGACCGCTGGGAGAGCCTGTCACCCGAGGCGCGGGCTGCGCGCTGGGCGGACTGGGAGCGTCGGGGGCTCGCAGCGAGAATGCCTTACGGTACGTACTGGGCAACGCGGAGCGGCGGGGTGACGGTGCTTCGGGAGATGTGGGAAGCGAAGTCGAAGTAGTCCCGCGATGATTGGCGGAAATGTATCACCCACCCGATCCAGCCCCGTCTACTCAGCTAGGCCGAGCCTTCCCCCGGCACGGTGCCGATGCCCTCGTCCCTCTATCCCTCTAGCCCTCGTCGATCCAGGTCACGGCCAACTGATACCCGTGCTCGTCTGACTGTTGTTCCGTGTCGAAAACCCAGTCGGGCGGCGTCACGAGCGTCCTAGTGACCTGATTTGACTTCCTATCGACCGACACGCCGACCGACGGGCGCCACGTGCCCTTATCGGTCTCGTAGCTGGAAACTTCGATGGTCCAACCCCTGTGGTCGCGCTCTATCAGTCTTCCCCTCCATTCTTCTTGTGCCGCTTCTGGGGGACATTGACTGATCACCCCCGTGCTTCTCAGTTTCCCAGGCAGGAATTCTTCGTACAAGGGGTTCGGCAGCAGTCAGTAAGGACAGCTAGTCACCTCTCCCGCACTTGCCGGCCCGACTCCGTGGCCCGGCGTGGGCCAAGAGACAAGGGAGGGACAATCGCCGCGACGCTCCGCCCGGAAGGGATGCACACACCTGAGAGGAGGTTCATCATGAAGGTCAGCGGACCGGGGCCGGCGAGGGAGTGAGGCGATGACGGTGCGCGAGCAAGAGACGTTGCTCCGGGCGCTCGATCTCTGGCGGAACACGGTGGCTCAGATGAATTGGGAGGATAGAGCCGAGGCAGCGCTGGCCTTACTCATCGTGAGGGATGACGAGATCGAGACGCTCCGGCGCCGCATCCAGCGGGGAGAGATCGGATGATGACTGACTGGGCGAGCCGAAGGGGAAGCGATCTGTGGCCGAGCTGACCGCTTGCCCGGAACGGTAGGACCGCTACTCCCGGTAGAACCCGCGCTCCTCCTTCCGGTAGTCCTTCACCTTGACCTTGAGCCATTTCAACGTGCGCCCCGGCACGTACCGGGACTCCGGGTCCTTCGCCACGACGCCCTCGTACCCGCGCGCCATTGCCTCCTGCCACGCCTTGAATCCGTCATTCGCCAGCCGCCGCGCCGGAAAGGTCAAGCTGTGATTCGACACGAGGCGCTCCAGCACGCGGCGGCGCTCTTTCAAGGGCCGGTCCCGGAGGTCACGCCCGGCCAGCTCAAGGATGTCAAAGGCGATGTAGACGGGCCGGGTGGCTGGCTCATCTTTGGGCTGACCGCGCAGCCACTCAACGCGCGAGATGAGGCCCTTATCAAAGACGGCCACCTCGCCGTCGAGCATGAAAGACTTGGGCTTGAGCCCGCCCAGGGCCTTGACCAGCTCGGGGAAGCGGCGGGTATGGTCGCGGCCATTACGGCTGACGAGTCGCACGCCCTCCTCGTCCTTATAAGCCACCATGCGGTAGCCATCGACCTTCTCCTCGTACACCCAGCCGTCGTGATGGAAGGGGCGATGGAGCAGCGTCGGATGCATCAACGCGGGTACTAGGAGCGGTTGGCGGCCCACACTTCTAATCTTACGGTAAGGGTCAATCGGGCGGGCGGACGCTGGCGTGGCTCAAGGTGAAGCAGCCGAAGTACCGCGAGGTGGAACGGGGCTTCTACAAACCGTAAGCTATCTACTACCGGGTACCTGCCGACACACCCGGCATTCGCCGAAGCGGATGAGCCGCCCTCTATACGCCTCCCTTCGGGGTTTCGCGACTACCGCCGCAGTCGCATCCTAAGCGCTAAACCGAACAAGGCGATCTGCACTGGCCCCCAAATCGCCTCGATGCCCCGCACCCAGTGGCTCCAAGGGCGCACGTGCTTGGGCAAGTCCGGTCGCTGTAAGGTCACGACATCAACGCTGTACTTCAAGGCCACGTTGGGGTTCCAGCTAAATGCCCAAGGATCTGAGAAGTAATATATGGCGGCTGAACCCAATACGATGCCCACCAGCCAACCGAGGGCTAGTTTCCACCGCGTCCCATATCCGCTCAAAT
>WNFD01008676.1_pt1 | contig 11070 bp, 10 predicted proteins | sample 5400491 | NCBI WGS metagenome assembly WNFD01 (sample SAMN13153343, study PRJNA577476) | soil metagenome | isolation source: 120 cm saprolite under Douglas fir tree site 2 hole 2 replicate 2 | place: USA:California | collected 2015-04-18 | reverse complement strand
AGATAGCCGTGGGCGGTGTGGATCTCTATCACGTCGAAGCCTGCTGCGACCGCCATGATGTGCGGGTGTCGCGAGAGACGTTGCGCGGCTGGATGCGGCGGGCCGGAATCTGGCTGCCCCGGGCGGAACGCAAACGCATCCAGCAGCCGCGCCATCGTCGTGAGCATGTCGGCGAGCTGATCCAGATCGACGGCTCGGACCATCGCTGGTTCGAAGATCGGGCGGCGCCCTGCACGCTTCTGGTGTTCATCGATGACGCCACCAGCCGATTGATGGAGCTTCGCTTTGTCCCATCTGAGAGTACGTTTGCCTATTTCGAGGCTCTGAAGGGTTATCTGCAGCGCCATGGCAGGCCGGTGGCATTCTATTCGGACAAGCATTCGATCTTTCGGGTATCGAGGAAGGATGCCGCCAGCGGTGACGGCATGACCCAGTTCGGGCGCGCCTTGTCGGAGCTCAACATCGAGATTCTGTGCGCCAATACCAGCCAGGCCAAGGGCCGCGTGGAACGGGCGCATCACACGCTGCAGGACCGGTTGGTGAAGGAGCTGCGGCTGGCAGGCATCAGCACCATTGAGGCTGCGAACGGATTTCTGCCGGCATTCGTGCAGACCTACAATGCCCGTTTTGCCAAGCCGCCGGCGAGCGAGCGGGACCTGCATCGGCCGATCGCGAGCACCAGCGATCTCGACGACATCCTGTGCTGGCGCGAGCAGCGTTCTGTCTCGCACTGGCCGGCAAGGTAGTCGACATCTATGACTTTCCCGATGGCCGGCTGGAGATCCGCTGGAAGGGACTGCCCTTGTCCTACTCCGTCTTCGACCATTTGCAGCGTGTCAGCCACGCGGCCATCATCGAGAACAAGCGCCTCGGCGAAGTGCTGGCCTGGATCAAGCAGCAGCAGGACAAGCACCCCCATTATCGCGGCAACCTAGCCGGTCCGAGGCGGTCAAACCAGAAAGCCGGCCTGATGAAGGACCGCGTTGATCGTCTCGCTCAGGGGAAAAAACCAGGCAGTCGGCCCGCCCGCCGGGGCCGTCGCCGCTCCGATAGCGATGTCTCCGCAGCGACGGCCCCGGCTACTTCAGAACAGGCAGTCGGCCCGCCCGCCGGGGCCGTCGCCGCTCCGATAGCGATGTCTCCGCAGCGACGGCCCCGGCTACTTCAGAAGCTGCCGAGTGACATTTTAACTTTGCAGAGCAACGGACATCTCAACTTGGTTGCAACATTGGGCCGTGGTAAGCTCACCACCCATCAAATAGATGAGCGGTCTCTTTGGACCAACTCGATAAGATCGAACTCCATGAGCTTTTACTCGTCCACAGGGAAGTTCGGATGAGGATGATCTCCTTTGGAATCATTCACTTGCTTTCGTCAGAAAAGTAAGGAGGCGATCATCAAGCGATGCGGCCATCGAATCGATTTCGGGACTGTTGAACTGGCCGAACATCGAAGTAGGCCTGTCATATTCCAAGGTAGTGCCTCCATGACCATTGGCATAAACAACGACGCGCAATGGTGCATATAGCCCTGCAGCAGGATTCACATTCGTCATCTCGGTCGCCGACAGGACGTTTCCAATGTAGTAGGCGATCAGTTCGCGTCGCTTGCCTTTGAGAGCCAGAAGGTCGCCGTGCAGTGCAATGTAATGGATGGCGAGTCCATCTACCCCGGCAATCTCCTCGAGCGCGGCGCGCAGCCCTTCTGTATCGTTGTTCTTGAGGAAAGCGCGAACTCGATCGTCAAGCCGGCCGAGCTTCTCGACATTTGCTTTGACCTCCGCATAAGGTTTTGAAGTGACGATTTTGATGTGTTCTACGGGGAGAGGCGTCGAGGAAACTTGAATATTTCCTGCCATGGCTACATCCATCGAGGTGGCGCTGGCGCCGATAACGGCGCCTAGTGCGAGTGCTAAGAATAACTTATTCACGCATTTCCTCCTGTAGGTTGGCATCGCACTTGGCTTAGCTCCCGAGGTGGAAACCGCCCCTGATTGGTTTCTATTGACGTCGCTCTTTCGCTTGCCGCAAGTTTCGCTAGGCATAGGACGGCATTCGACGGATTTCACCGTGTCGCGCACATCAATCCTTACAGCGACACTAAGGTTGCCAAGAGCCGAGCGACCACGACTAGCGACAAACCTGTCAGTAGTGTAAGCAATTGGCCGAATATGAAGTCGTCTCTATCGATGTCGGGCATCGATAGAAAGGCGTACGTTGTCAAAACACAACAATCCATGAACCCTCTAACTAGTTGCTTCAGGCCGCGCGTCGACCCGCGGGCTGCGTTTCATTTCGGGAGGCCCTTTGCACCGACAATCGCACCGACGCACGCTCCAAAGCCGATGGGTACAAAGCCGCCACGCTCGCATCGTCCGCGAAACGTCACTTCGTCGCCGTCCAGCAAAAAGCTGCGAGTCTCTCCGTTCGGAAGCGTAATCGGCCGAGAGCCAGCAAGGGTCAATTCCAGCATGCTGCTCAGCTCAGCGTCGCTCGGTCCTGAGATTGTTCCGGTTCCGATTAGATCGCCAGCCTGCAGGTTGCATCCGTTCACTGTGTGGTGCGCGACCATCTGTGCAGGTGTCCAATAGAGATGTCTCGCGTTCGAAGTCAGGATTTTGGTCGGGGGCTCGTTCTTCTCTCGCATCCGCTCTGTCAAAAAGAGAACCTGAAGATCGACGTCAAGTCCGCCACTGTCTTGGTCGCCTTGATCAAAGAGATAGTGCAATGGTCTCGGATCTCCTTCCGGCCGCGCCATCGCCGGCACCCGGAATGGAGCCAGTGCGTCCGCCGTTACCACCCACGGCGACACTGATGTTGCGAAGCTTTTGCTCAGGAATGGGCCGAGCGGATACATCTCCCAACGTTGCACGTCCCGAGCCGACCAGTCGTTGAGTAGCGAATACCCCACGATCTGCTCAGCTGCCTGCGAGACAGAGACCGGATTTCCGAGCTGATTGCCGCCGGTGAGATAGAAACCCATCTCCAGCTCGAAATCGAGTCGATCGCAGAGGCCAAAGCCGGGAGTACCTCCATCTACCGATGGGGATCGCTGCCCTGTGGGCCGCCGCACAGTGCCTCGGCCAACCTGCACGGACGACGCTCTGCCGTGATATGCTATTGGCACCCATTTGTAATTTGCGGGAAGCGGATTTTCCGGCGTGAGTAACGCGCCGGCAGCCCTGGCATGATGAATGCCGGCATAGAAATCGGAGTAATTCGGCACAGTAGTCGGACGGTGCATAACGCATTGTTCCATCGGAGCGAGGACATCCGAAACATGTTGGCGTGTATTTTCTCCCGTGACGGCGACATCGAGCGCATCGCCAATTTTCTTACGCAATTTCCTGAGGGGTTCGCGTCCCAGCGCGAATAGCGCGTTCAGGGAAGAAGCGGCGAAAACCTCCTCGGGGATGTCGACTGGTAATAGACCCAGCTTGTACGCGGCGTGGAGATCGAAGATTTGATCGCCGATCGCGACACCGGAGGATCGCTTGGTATCCATACCGCGGCTGAATATGCCAAACGGCAAATTCTGGATCGGAAAATCTCCGAGCGAGTCGTTAGCGGTCTTTACAAAGCTCCGCCGTACCGAATTTTGAGTTTCGTCGGTAAGCGTTCTCATGTGGCGGCTCCAGCCAATACCTCCAGACTCCTGATGCCGGTCTCAGATTGAACAAACTGCGCGTCAAACGCACATCTCTCAGCAGTCGCGCGGGCGGTCTTGTCACCTATCGATCCCAGCCATATGGCAAGGAAGGCAAGCGGCATTGAGAACAACGCGGGATTGTCGTATGGAAAAAGCGGTGCAGAAAAGTGAAACACGGCGACCCAAACCGTCTTGCTCAGCACCACGAGCAGTATCGAACTGATCAGGCCCATAAGCCCACCGACGACCGCTCCGCGGGTCGTGGTCCCGCGCCAGAAGATGGCCATCGCCAAGACCGGAAAGTTGCAGCTTGCCGCCACTGACAATGCGAGCCCGGCCATGAAGGCGACGTTCTGATTTTCGAACGCGTATGCCAGCCAAACCGCCACGATGCCGATTCCAATCGCGGCGAGCTTCGCGACGCGGACCTCGCGTCCTTCCGACGCCTTGCCGCGGGCAATCACTTGACCGTAAAGGTCGTGGCTGACCGCAGAAGCTCCTGCAAGCGTCAGGCCGGCGACTACCGCCAGGATGGTCGCGAATGCAACTGCCGAGATAAAGCCGAGCAAGATTGGGCCGCCGAGGGCACCCGCCAAATGGACGGCCGCCATGTTGGGGCCTCCAATGAGGTCCGTGATCTTGTTGAATTGTCCATTTGCACCCACGTTAAAAAAGCTTGCATCAGGCATCAGGATTACCACCGCGGCGAAGCCAAACAGCGGAATGAGCAGGCAGAAATAAGCCACGCAGGTAGTCGCGTAGAAAACGGACTTTCTGGCGCCGGCAGAATCCTTGACCGTAAAGAACCGCATGAGGATGTGCGGCAAGCCGGCAGTTCCGAATACGAGCGCGAGACCGAGTGAAATTGCGGAAACGGGTTCGGCGAAAAGGCCGCCCGGAGCCAGGATCGCCGCGCCCTTCGGGTGCACCTGGCTCGCCTCGAGGAAGATACGCCCAAGGCTGAAATCAAAGCGCCAAAGTATGACCAACGCCATTAGCGTACCGCCGCCGAGCAACAACAGCGCTTTAGTAATTTGTACCCACGTCGTCGCCTGCATGCCGCCGACAGCCACGTAAGTGATCATCAGCAGCCCCACGCCAGCAACTGCAAAGAAATAATTCACGCCAAACAAGAGTTGAATGACTTTGCCGGCACCAATCATCTGGGCGATCAGATAGAATAATACGACCACCAGGCTCCCCGTGGCAGCAACCAGCCTAACTGACGTCCGATCCAGTCTAAACGACGCGGCATCCGCAAAGGTATAGCTACCGAGATTACGCAAGCGCTCCGACATCAAGAAGAGAACGATAGGCCAGCCCGTGAGGAAGCCGATCGCGTATATGAGGCCATCGAAGCCTGTCGCATAGATGAGCGCCGAAATGCCCAAGAACGCTGCAGCTGAAAGGAAATCGCCAGCGATCGCGAGACCATTCTGCATCGGCGTGATTTCATGACCCGCTGTGTAGAAATCGGCCTTGGATTTTGTACGTCCCGACGATCGATAGGTGATGACAAGCGTGACGGCCACGATCAGCAGGAACATACCGATCGCGATCCAGTTCGGACCGTGTGCCGCCGCGATGCTCGCTTGCGCGTGCGCTGAGAACGGAAATGCGGTTGCGAGTGCCGCCAGCAGAATGCGCGTGTTCATTGACGGGCCTCCCGTTGCACGATGTGCATCAAGCCGTCGAAATAGGTGTTCGAACGCCGGACGTAGTAGCCGGTTAAAATGACAACAAGCGCGATCATTCCAAGGGCTGCCGCCATGCCGAGCGGAATGGTGCCGCCCGCCATGCTAGCGCCCAGCATGGCGGAGGCTCCGGAAATCAGGCCGATGAAGCCGAAGAACATCAGGAGGGTGACGATCGAAAGTCCCCAACGCAGCCTTGAGCGGGCGGCGGCGAGCTCGCGAAACGATGGACTGGCAAGTATTCTGTTGGTTTCTTCTGACGATAGCGGCGGCATGCTTTCCTCCTGCTGAATTCTCTTTTTTCGTCTACGAGCTTTCCTTCATCAATTCATATTGGTCCGGTGTGACCTGCTGCGGCCGAATGTCGTCTTCGGAGCACTGCATTCGAAACGACTCCAGCGTTTTTCCCTCAGTCAAACGAGCCGATCGGATTGCGGCGACTGAGCAAAACCTTTCGCTTCTGCATGTCTTTGATGCGGGCCGGCGATACGTTTTGCTCTGCAAGAATCTCCTCGTTGTGTTCACCCTGGAATGCAGGCACTCCGGCGGGTGGTAGAACTGACCGGCTGAAAATCCAGGGATTGCCGGGCATGCGGACCGTTCCGCCGGCCCTGTCATCGACATCGACCACCGCACCCCACTCCTTCACCCAATCGGATTCGGCGAATTCGCTGAGGGTGCGAACCGTGCCTACCGCAAGCCCGGCTTCGCTGACCTGCGCCTGCAGTTCCTCAAGGCTGGAAAACGTCGTCAGCCATGCCCTGACCTCGGCCAAGAGAGCCGGCAGATTCTGGCGCCGAAGATTAGCCGTTGCAAAGCGCGGGTCGCCCAACAGGTCGTTGCGCCGCATCATCGCGCAGTAGCGGGCGAAAATCGGTGAGTAGATTGGACTGGCCGCAATCGTCAGCCGGCGGCCGTCCGACATCTCAAAAATATGAGACTCGTTCGCCGAAAGCGCGATCGGCTCACCGTCAGTGTCGATCCCCGACAACATCGCGCCAGCCCGCTCGTTAATGGAAAGCATCGTTGCCGCCATCGCCACATCGACGTGCTGTCCCTCACCGGTGCGATGGCGGTCGTGAAGCGCGGCGAGAATGGCGATCACGCCCTGCAGGCCGGTATAGACGTCCGCATGACTGCAGGCGTCGTTGCGCGGCTCGGACAACGCGTCGCCAAAATGCGCTTCAACAAGCGCTGTAAAGCCGGTTTCGGCCTGCACCGTCGGCGCGAACGCCGGACGGTTTTTCCACGACGTCGACTGTCCGTATCCGCTCAGCGATACGTAGACGATCTTCGGATTGAAGGAGCGGACGTCTTCATAGGCCAATCCAAAGCGCTTCAATGTGCCAGGACGGAAATTCTCAACGATAACGTCGGCATCCCCACACATATCGGCGACAATCTCGCGCGCCTCCGCCCAGTTCAAATCTAGGCTGAGATTGCGCTTGCCGGCGTTTTGCTGAACATAATACAGGCCCATGTCGCCGACATGCGGCAAACCGATGCGACCTAGATCGCCAGACGGCGGTTCGATCTTCGTCACATCTGCACCCAAATCCCGCAGCGCTTTCGTGCAGTGAGGACCCGCGAGCACGCGGGTGAAGTCGATCACGCGCAATCCATCCAAGGGTCCCGGCATCGTCAATTCCCCTTGAACACGGCGGAAGCTGGTCCGGTGGCAAAGAAAGCGTCGAACCCACGCTGCCGGTCGGCGGCCTTCCAGATCATGTCGTTGATCTCGACCTGTCGCGCATCGGCGGCCTCAATACCGCCGCGCGCTGCGAGATTGGCCTGCATCTTGACGCCTTCGATCACGGCCGTCGGGCCTGCCGCCAATTGGCGCGCCCATGTCATCGATGCCGCAGTCAGGTCGGCTTCGGGCACCACAAGATTGATGATGCCCCATCGCTCGAAAGCCTCTGGAGTGTGCCTGCGTCCAAGCATGCAGATTTCTTTTGCGCGAGCAGACCCGGCACGTTGCGCAATGCGCTGCGTGCCACCTAATAGTGGTAACAATCCCACCGTGACCTCAACCTGTCCCAGGAAGGCCGTGTCGGCGGCGATAATCATGTCGCACGTCAGCGCAAGCTCGAGACCGCCACCCAGCACGCCTCCGTTCAGCGCCGCCACCGTCGGGACGGGCACATCTTCCAGTGCCTGGAGCATTCCGTTCAGGCGTGCTTGATCGGCGTGAATTAATGTCGTGGTACCGAACGACTTCAGTTCGGCGCCGGCACAAAAATGACGCATCGCACTGCGCAGCAAGATTGCGCGGCAACCTCCCTCTATCACCTGTGAATAAGCGGCCACGAGATCGTCGATCATCGTATCGTCGATCAGATTGTGCGGCGGCTTGGCGAGGGTCACGATGCCCACAGCTCCGTCGATTTCATGCGTCACTGTCGTCATGGAGGCTTTCTTTCTGTCAGGACTGAAACAGGCGGCCCGCAAGAAACGAGTCTGCTTGTGCAAATAGTCCCTCAGAGGAGCCATCCGGCAACGTCAAATCGTGCCATTATCCATGTTGGAAGCTGCCAAACCAATGCGAAATGGCCTCAAACGACGGTGACAAACCGGGTCGGAATGTGCCACTTTACATAAAAAGTAAACCGCCAGAGGGGAGGAAGCCGTGACGACGATAAAGATCGCTAATCCGCTGTCAGCCGATCTCGACGCGCCCACCCAGAGCTTGCTCGGATTGGGGGCGCTAGCTGCCGAGCTTGCGGCGCAAGGCGTTTCAGTGAGGGACTTGTTCGCCCGCACGGGAGTTCAGCCAAGCCATCTCGAAGACCCGCATGCGCGAATTTCACACCGGCAACGTCTTACAATCTACCGAAACGCACGAGCCCTGGCGAAACATTCCGACGTAGCTCTGCGCGCCGGCGCACGGCAGCGCATTAGCGATTACGGCATCTACGGCTATGCAATGGTGAGCAGTTCGACGTTTGGAGAAGCACTCAAATTCTCCGTCGAACACGTGGCAATGGCCGGCCCGGTCGTGATGCAGATCAGCCTGCGGGTTGAAGACAATACCGCGATCCTTCGGAGCCATGGTGTTCAGTCATTGGGAGATATTCTCCCCTTCACTGCTGAGTTTTGGCGTAGCTCGATGACGTCGCTATTCAGCCGCGTACTTGAGGCTCCGTTTCCCACGAAGCGCATGATTTTCCCGTTCGTTCCACCAGTGCATTGGCGCAACTATGTACGAATGTTCAATTGTCCAATTGATTTCAATGCCGATTCTATGGAGTGGCATTTCGATGCTGGGGTTCTCGAATTACCTTGCCCGAACGCGAATCCTATCACTGCTCAAGTGTGTCAACAGTTCTGCGATCTAGTTATGGCTGAGCGCCCTGGAGAGGCTGATCTTGTTCGAAAAATCCGCGCCGCCTGCTTGAATAGTCCCAAACGATTTCCGACGGCCGACGAAATAGCCAAACAACTTGGGCTATCGTTGCGTACTCTGCATCGCAGGTTAGCGAAAGACGGACTCTCTTATCAGGAAATTCTCGATAACATGCGTCGTTCGGTAGCGACTGAGTTTCTCGAAAACACTCATTTGTTGATCGATCAGGTGGCAGAGCGCGTTGGATTTTCTGACGCAACCAGTTTTCGTAAGGCGTTTAGAAAATGGACCGGCTCCTCACCCACTGACTATCGCCGCCAGGCTTCGGACCGCGTTTCGCTTTGATCAAACTTCGACCAACTTTCTAACAAGTGTCCAAACTCTTAACGCCTCATTCCAAATCCATCATTGTGAGATTCACTCACGAGCTTCCAGCCGGGGTTCTGTAAACCCGCTGACACATGTCCGCTTTGCGCCAACAGCAGTCATCCCGCAAGGTCGGTTTTGGCACGGCTGGGGCATGCCTTCCGGCTCGGAGAACGTCCGCTTATCGCTAAAGCGGAAAACATCTACTCGCGGTGAGTATTTCCGGTTTTGACCCAGGCTGTGTGAAAACACCATCAATGATATGATTCTCCTGCGATTTGGGCGGGAGGATTTGATGACGCGCTTTGTTGTTGGCGATGACCGCAGTCAGAGCACGTTGTTTCCCGAGCGGTTGGATGACTATTTGAGTGAGGACAATCCGGTTCGGGCGATCGATGTTTTTGTCGATGAGCTTGATCTGGGCAAGCTGGGCTTTGACGGCGTTGAGCCGGAATCTACAGGAAGGCCGGCCTATCATCCGGCGACGTTGTTGAAGATTTACGTCTACGGATACCTCAATCGGGTACAGTCGAGCCGGCGGCTGGAGCGGGAGTGCCAGCGCAACATCGAGTTGGTTTGGCTGACCGGCCGCCTGATGCCGGACTTCAAGACGATCGCCGATTTCCGCAAGGACAACGGCGAGGCCATCCGCCGGGTCTGCCGTGAGTTTGTGGTGCTGTGCCGGCGCCTTGAACTGTTCGGCGAGGCGAGCGTCGCGATCGACGGCAGTAAGTTCAAAGCCGTCAACGCGCGGGACCGGAACTTCACTCAGGCCAAGATGCAGCGGCGGCTGGCGCAGATTGACGAGAGTATAGCTCGCTACCTCTCGCAGCTTGATAGCGCCGATCGTCAGGGAGAAGCGGTACCGGAGGCCAAGATCACGCGGCTCAACGAGAAGATTGCGACGCTGCGCCAGGAGATACAGCGCCTCAATGCATTGAACACCCAGATGATGCAGACTGAAGACAAACAGATATCGCTGACCGATCCCGATTCGCGCTCGATGGCCACAAGCGGTCGAGGCAGCGGAATGGTCGGTTACAATGTGCAAAGTGCCGTGGATACGAAGCATCATCTCATTGTTGCTCATGAGGTGACCAACATTGGGTCTGACCGGAGCGAGCTATCTCGCATGTCCGAACGAGCGCGTGCAGCGATTGGTTCTGAGGCCATCGAGGCGGTTGCCGATCGCGGGTACTACAGCGGCGAGGAAATTCTGGCCTGCGAGCAAGCCGGCATCACGGTTTATCTGCCGAAGCCGATGACCTCGTGTGACGGTGGAGTCTTTTTACAAACTAAGCTCGACCATATGGTTTCCTTCGTCAGCTTAATATCGTGATGGAAATGTGGTTCAGTACACGCGGGCCGTCGGCTTGATATACTGAATGTCCTTGCTTAGGGTGTAGTTATGTACGGGCCGATAGTCCAAGCGGACGGCCCCATTTGGATCCACCCAGGCAAGCGTGTGTTTCATCCAATTTTGGTCATCGCGCTTTGGGAAATCCTCCCGTGCGTGAGCACCGCGGCTCTCGGTGCGGGCAATCGCGGAATCCACCAGCGCCGTCGCCTGAAGAAGCAGATTTTCAAACTCGAGGGTTTCGAGCAGATCGGAATTCCAAATCATCGATTGGTCCGACACGGCGATGTCGGACACGCCGTTCCAGACCTTGCGCAAGGCTTGCTTGCCTTCTTGCAGAATGCTTCCCGTCCGAAACACGGTCGCGTAGGTCTGCATCGCGCGCTGCATCTCAAGTCTAAGTACAGGTGTCGGCGTCCCGCCCTTGGCGTTACGCAGTCGGTCGAACCGGGCCAGCGTCGCGTCCCCGGCATCGCTTGGTAGCTCAGGCTGTGCCGCTTTCGCGGTCAACTTTTCGGCGCAGCGTAGCGCCGCGGCGCGACCGAATACCACGATATCCAGAAGCGAGTTGCACCCAAGCCGGTTCGCTCCATGAACGGAGACGCAGGCGGCCTCTCCTGCGGCCATTAGGCCGGGCACCGTCGCGTCAGGATTGCCGT
>WNFD01007177.1_pt2 | contig 11073 bp, 6 predicted proteins | sample 5400491 | NCBI WGS metagenome assembly WNFD01 (sample SAMN13153343, study PRJNA577476) | soil metagenome | isolation source: 120 cm saprolite under Douglas fir tree site 2 hole 2 replicate 2 | place: USA:California | collected 2015-04-18 | reverse complement strand
GCTCGCTTTCGCCGAACGGCCCGCCTTCCTGACGCGGTTGAGGTTGGCCTGAACCTTCTTCGTCGGGCGAACTCGCGATGTGCTCGTCGGGCGCCACGGGGTTTTCAGCGACGGCATCGTTCGTGAAAGCCTGCGCGCCCTCGCGCGGTTCGCCGCCACGGCCACGACCGCCGCGTCCGCGTCGCCGCCGCCGGCGGGGTCCGCCTTCGCGCTCGGCATTGCGGGGTGGCCGCTCTTCGGTCACTTCCGCAGGAGCGGCTTCGACGGCCTCGACGCCTTCTTCGGCCTCGATTGTTTCCGCTTCGTCCTCAACGATATCGTCGTCGTCCACAGTCGCGAGCGGTACCGGCTGCGAGGCAGCGAGGCTCTTCGCCGCTTCCACCGTGTGCACCTGCTCGCCGCGATCGACCACATAGGACTGCTGGCCGGTCACGCTCGCATCAGCCGACACTGTCAGGGTAACCCGGAAGCGTTCCTCCAGCATCCGCAAATGTGCCCGCTTGTGATTGAGCACATAGAGCGCCACCTCGGCGCGCGTGCGCACGATCAGATTGTGGGTCGCGCCCTTGTTCAGCATTTCCTCGATGGCGCGCAGGAGCTGCAGCGCGACCGATGATACGGAGCGCACATGGCCGGAGCCGCCGCAGATCGGGCACTTCTCGGTTGAACTTTCCAGCACCGACGTGCGGATGCGCTGGCGCGACATTTCCAGCAGGCCGAAATGAGAGATGCGGCCGACTTGAATTCTGGCGCGGTCGTGTTTGAGCGCTTCCTTCAGGCGCCGTTCCACGGTGCGGTTGTTGCGGCCTTCGTCCATGTCGATGAAGTCGATGACGATAAGGCCGGCGAGATCGCGTAAGCGTAGCTGCCTGGCGATTTCCTCAGCGGCCTCGCAATTGGTTTTGAGCGCGGTGTCCTCGATGTGATGCTCACGCGTCGCGCGTCCGGAGTTGACGTCGATGGCTACCAGCGCTTCGGCCTGATTGATGACGATGTAGCCGCCGGAGCGCAGCTGAACGACAGGCGAGAACATGGCGTCGAGTTGGCTTTCGATGCCGTAACGCGTGAACAGTGGCTGCGTGTCTTTGTATTGCTTCACATACTTGGCGTGGCTTGGCATCAGCATGCGCATGAAGTCGCGCGCTTCCTGATGGCCTTCCTCGCCGGAGACAACGATCTCTTCGATGTCCTTGCTATAGAGGTCACGGATTGAGCGTTTGGTGAGCGAGCCTTCTTCGTAGACCAGCTTGGGCGCGGTCGATTTCAGCGTGAGGTCGCGCACGGTTTCCCATAGGCGAAGCAAATATTCGAAATCCCGTTTAACCTCGATCTTTGTGCGACTTGCGCCTGCCGTACGCAAAATCACGCCCATGCCTTCCGGCACCTCAAGTTCTTGCGCAATTTCCTTAAGTCGCGTCCGGTCTTCGGACGAGGTGATCTTGCGCGAAATCCCGCCGCCGCGTGCGGTGTTCGGCATCAGCACGGAATAGCGGCCGGCGAGCGAGAGATACGTCGTGAGCGCTGCACCCTTGGTGCCGCGTTCTTCCTTCACGACCTGCACCAGCATCACCTGCCGGCGCTTGATCACCTCTTGAATCTTGTACTGGCGTCGGAAGCGGGGCATCCGCTCTTGCGCTTCTTCGAGCGCGTCGGCGCCACCGACAGATTCGACGCCCTCTTCCTCATGGTGCTCCTCATGGTTGCCGTTGCCGTTCTCGCCGCGCTCACCCGTTTCCGTCGAGGATGCAGCGTCGCCGGCATACGTAGGTTGTTCGCCATGTGCGGACTCGGATGTCAGCGCAGCCTCGGCAGCAGCGGAAGGCTGTTCGCCCTCAGCGGTTGTTTCGAGTGGGGCGTCTGACGGAACGGACTCATCGCCGGCCGGAAATTCGACCGTCTCGTGCGCCTCTTCATCGGCGGCGAACGCCGGCGAGTCATGTTCGTGCGTGGGCATGTCGCCCGCGATCCCGGCGGTATCTGCGGGCGACGGCTGACCCATGCCGGCTTCGGCCGCCGGCATCCCAGAGGCGTCGCTCGCGAGCTGCTCGGTCGAAAGCGGGTCGCTCTGCACAACATCGCGATCGCGGGGTCGTCCGGCATTGCGATGGCGGTGGCGACCGCGCCGTCCGGCGCGATTATCGGCTTCCGCGTCTGCGGCGCGCTGGTCGTGCTCCTCCTGCGCGATCAGAGCCTGCCGGTCAGCGACCGGGATTTGATAGTAGTCGGGATGGATTTCCGAGAACGCCAAAAAACCATGGCGATTGCCGCCGTAGTCGACGAACGCCGCCTGCAAGGACGGCTCAACACGTGTGACTTTGGCGAGGTAGATATTACCGCGGAGCTGTTTGCGGTTGGCGCTTTCGAAGTCGAACTCCTCGACGCGGTTGCCGCGTAGTACGACGACCCGGGTCTCCTCCGGGTGGGTCGCGTCGATCAACATTTTGTCGGCCATTTGAAAATCTCACTGGGCCAAGCGTCGCCACGTGCTCGCGCGATGAAGTCAGCGCAAGACGATAGGGCGATGAGCCAGCCTGATTGGTGTGGAAGGGGAGGGCCGCGTGGCCGAGGCTAACGCCTGCGCGCACCGTCATGGTGGCGGCGCGTGGGCGGTGGACCTCAAAATACCTTTGCTGCATCAGTGGCAGCATGAAACTTACGACCCGTAGCGCTGCGGTCGCGCCCCTGAGGCGCGAACCGAGGTTTCTAATCGCTTACGGTTAGGTCGCGAACGGCCCTTATGGCCGCGCGCTGATCCGGATGTCCTTCACAAGGGTTTCGGCTCGTTTCGCTTGGCCGTCCGCCGACCTCCTCGAGGGGGGCGGTACAGGACCTCAGCGGCCGGGGCCCGAACGCGGCACAACCGGAACTCTAACCGTCAGCACACCTTACATACGGCCCTGGATCATGGCTGGCAAGGGAAGCTTTGCAGTTCGGCCACACTGGCGTACGGAAATGGCATTCTTGCTCAAGTTCCGTTAACCGAAGCGGCTCTTAATGGGTTAAAAAGCGGCTCCAAAGGGTCCGGATTCGTGACAACCCGCGCGATAGCCATAGCCGGCACACTGGCCTGCGCGATGCTGTGCGACTCGGTCGCCATCGCCGCCGATGGCGGCGTGGCCGTGCACGCACCGCCTGTGCCGGCCGAGACCGCCGCGGTCGCGACCGATATACGCGTTGGCGGCGACGACAAACAGACCCGGGTCGTGGTCGACCTGAATCGCAAAATCGATCTTGCCGCCTTCACGCTCGCCGATCCGTATCGCGTGGTCGTTGACTTGCCGCAGGTCACATTCAAGGTGCCAGCCAAAACCGGTGAGCAATCGCGCGGCCTCGTGAAGGCGTTCCGTTACGGAGTCATCATGCAGGGCGGCTCGCGTATCGTGCTCGACACCAAGGGGCCCGTGCGCATCGACAAGGCTTTCGTGCTCGATGCAGCGGAAGGCCAGCCCGCGCGGATGGTGCTCGATCTTGTTGCGACCGATCGCGCCAGTTTCCTGCGCAACGTCGCGCTCGAAAATCATCCGGCGCATGCCGCGGCCATCAAGCCGAGCGATGTGCCGCCGAAAGCGGACGGGGATTCGCGTCCGTTGATCGTGCTCGACCCAGGCCACGGCGGCATCGACAACGGCACCAAAGGATCAGGCGGGGAATTGGAAAAGGATGTCGTCCTTGCATTCGCGCAAACGCTGCGCGAGAAGCTCGACGGCGGTGGAAAGTACCGCGTCGCGATGACGCGCTCCGATGACACGTTCATTCCACTTGCGGAGAGAGTCCGCTTTGCACGCGCGCATAGCGCCGCGCTGTTCATTTCGGTTCATGCCGATGCCCTGCCACGCAGTGAAGGCCAGGCCGAAGGGGCGACGGTCTATACGCTGTCGGAGAATGGTTCCGATGCGGAGGCAGCGCGGTTGGCCGAGACGGAAAACAAAGCCGACGTGATCGCCGGGGTGGACCTGACCACCGAGCCCAATGACGTCGCCAACATTCTCGTCGATCTTGCCCAGCGCGAGACCAAAACCTTTTCTGTGCAATTCGCGCATACGGTGGTTGGCGAGCTCAAGAATGCTGCACGAATGCACAAGCAGCCGCTCAAATCGGCAGGCTTCAAGGTCTTGTTGGCGCCCGACGTTCCATCGGTCTTGGTGGAGCTCGGCTACATGTCGACGAAAGACGACCTCAAGCAACTGACATCGACAGTCTGGCGTGCCCGCACCGCTCAGGCGCTGGTACAGGCGGTCGACAAGTTCTTTACGCCCCGGGTGGCCGGGGCTGGCGGAGGACACAACTGAGATGGACGACCGGCCTCAGTTTCAACATAAAACCGGGCAACCAAAGGGTTACACTGCGATCTTTGGCAATGGCGGAGGCCGCCCGGCGGTAGTAAAATGCCCGTCAGGTTTACGGCTTACGACCGTTGTAACGAACGCCTATAGCCGGGCCCAGGGCGGGACCATTTGGCCATGAAGTTCATATTGCGGTTCCTGGGCTTCCTGTTCGCGGCAGGCACCATCTTGTTTGTGGTGGGGGTGGCTGCGGCGGCCGGCATGCTCTGGCACTTCTCCAAGGACCTGCCGGATTATTCACAACTGCAGGATTACGAGCCGCCGGTGATGACGCGGGTGCACGCGGCCGACGGGTCGCTGGTCGCCGAATATGCGCGCGAACGTCGGCTGTACATCCCGATCCAAGCAGTGCCGAAATTGATCATCAATGCCTTCCTCGCGGCCGAGGATAAGAACTTCTACGAGCATGGCGGGCTTGATTTCGGGGGCATCGCCCGCGCCGGCGTCATTTATCTCCAGAACTACGGCTCAAGCCGGCGCCCCCAAGGCGCTTCAACCATTACACAACAAGTCGCCAAGAACTTCTTGCTGACAAACGAACTTTCGATGTCGCGCAAGGTCAAGGAGGCTCTGCTGGCGCTGAAGATCGAGCGCACTTACAGCAAGGACAAGATCCTCGAGCTTTACTTGAACGAAATCTACCTGGGCCTTGGCGCCTATGGCATCGCTGCGGCCTCGCTCGTCTATTTCGACAAAGCCGTCAATGAGCTCACCGTTCCCGAGGCCGCCTATCTCGCGTCATTGCCAAAGGCGCCGAACAACTATCATCCATTCCGCCAACGCGAGCGCGCGATCGAGCGTCGGAATTGGGTCATCGACCGCATGGCGGAGTCGGGCTTCGTCAAGACCGCCGACGCGGAGAAGGCCAAACGCTCGCCGCTTGCCGTTACAACGAAAGCCACAGGGGCACACATTTTCTCCGCTGAGTATTTCACCGAGGAAGTCCGGCGGGAGCTCTATGAGCGGTACGGCGAAAAGAAACTTTACGAAGGCGGCCTTTCGGTCCGCACGTCGCTCGACACCAAATATCAAGTGCTTGCTCGCAAGGTCTTCACTGAGGGTCTGGTGCGTTTCGATGAAGCACAAGGTTGGCGCGGGCCGGTGACCAAGATCGACATTGCCGGCGATTGGGGTGTGAAGCTGGCCGATGTCAAAGCCCTGGCCGACGTAGCACCATGGCGTTTGGCGGTCGTGCTGGAAGTAAGCGACCAGTCAGCCCGCATTGGCCTGCAGCCGGGACGTGAGCCGGGCGGCTTTGTCAGCAAGGAGCGCACGGTCGGGATTCTTCCGCTCGAAGGCGTGAAGTGGGCCAAAAGCGGCGGCAAGGCGATTGGCAAAGTCAGCCAAGTGGTCAATCCAGGCGACGTCGTTTATGTGGAGTCGGCCAAAACCGACGGGCAGTTCAGCCTACACCAGATCCCCGAAGTGTCCGGAGCCATGGTCGTTGAAGACCCTTGGACTGGGCGTGTCCTCGCCATGGTCGGTGGTTTTTCATACGACCAAAGCCAGTTCAATCGCGCTACTCAGGCGCTGCGTCAGCCCGGTTCGTCTTTCAAACCCTTCGTCTACGCGGCCGCGCTCGACAACGGCTACACGCCGTCGACCATTGTGCTCGATGCCCCGGTTGAGATCGACCAGGGGCCTGGCGTGGGCGTCTGGCGGCCTGAAAACTACGAAGGCAGTTTTGCCGGTCCTTCCACACTTCGTTACGGCATCGAGCACTCGCGCAATGTGATGACTGTTCGTCTGGCGCAAGACATCGGCATGCCGCTGATTGCCGAATACGCCAAGCGTTTCGGTGTCTATGACGACCTGCCGCCTTATCTTTCTTTTGCGCTCGGCGCGGGCGAAACCACGCTCCTGCGAATGACGACCGCTTACGCGATGTTCGACAATGGTGGCCGGAGGGTGAAGCCGACGCTCATTGATCGCATCCAAGACCGTTATGGCCATACCGTCTACAAGCACGATGAACGTGAATGCGTTGGTTGCGACGGCAAGAAGTGGGAGAACCAGGCGGAGCCCTCGCTGATCGACCGTCGTCAGCAGGTGCTCGATCCGATGACCGCCTATCAGATCACTTCAATGATGGAAGGCGTCGTCCTGCGGGGCACAGCGGCGGGGGCTGGCTTCCAAAAAGAAGTCGGCAAACCTGTAGCCGGGAAGACCGGTACGACAAACGACGAAAAAGACGCGTGGTTCATCGGCTTTACGCCCGATCTCGTTATTGGCGTCTATATGGGTTACGACAAGCCGCGCCATCTGGGCCGCGGAGCGACTGGAGGCCATCTGTCCGCGCCGATCGTGAAGGACTTCATGAAAGTCGCGCTCGCCGACAAGCCATCTGTGCCGTTCCGAGTGCCGCCGGGCATCAAGCTCATCCGTGTGGACTTGAAGACAGGGACGCGCGCTGGGCCGGGCACTGAACGGGCGATCCTCGAAGCGTTCAAGCCCGGCACCGCGCCGCCCGATGGCTACTCAGTCGTCGGCGATGGCGCTAGCGAGGGCGGACGGTCTTGGGGTGTTGGCGTGACCCCCGACGCCGATCGTGCCGTCCGCTCGGGCACAGGTGGATTGTACTGAGCGACAGTGGCTATATTGGAAAAAAGCCCCGCAGTTCGCGGGGCTTTTTGTTTTCGGCGACGTGCTACGCCGCTTTTACGTTGACGCTGCGTTCTGCGAGCGACGTCAATTTGGAATCGGCAGATTTTTCTTCCTCGAGATTCTGTTGCAACACGCTGGCACAATCCGGCCGGCCGAGTTGTTTCGCCCAAGCAATCAAGGTGCCGTAGCGCGTCATCTCGTAGTGCTCGACCGCTTGCGCCGCCGCGATCAGCGCAGCGTCAAGGACCGCTTTGTCTTCCACTTCGCCGGTGATCTCATCGGCTTCTTCAATGATGCCGTCAATCGCTGGACAGTCGACACCCTTGGCTTCGACGCCGTGCATCTTGAAAACCAGCTCGAGCCTTTTGACGTGGTTTTTGGTCTCGACAAGATGCGTTTCGAACCCCTGTTTGAGGCCGGCATCGGTGGCTTTCTTGATCATATCGGGCAGCACCTGCACGATCTGCCTTTCCGCGTAATAGATATCGCGCAGTTGGTGCACGAAAAGGTCATTGAGCGTTTTGATATCTTTACTAAAGAGGCCCATGGGTTTTCCTCATTGCGGCTGATGGTGAGGGAGGGAGTGGTGCGCTCCTGAAGCGTCAATGCATGCGCACGAGCATGGTTCCGGGAACGCGAACGGTTCGTTGGCCGCTGTTAAATGAGGGTTGCGGCACGAGTTCAAGAACGCTACATGCGGACCAATTCTGGTGAGGTACGAGTCGATGCGCGCGGAAACACAGAACCTGATCGAGGAAATCAAGCAGTCGGTGCGGCTGCTGAGGAGGCATCTTTGACGTCGATGCCGCGACCCGGCGTCTCGCCGAATTAAATAAAGAATCCGAAGATCCTAAACTCTGGAACGAGCAGGCGCGCGCGCAACGTGTCATGCGTGAACGGGATGCGCTTGACGACCAGCTCAGGGCCATTGGCCACATCGAGCAAGAGCTCGATGATCAGATCACCCTGATAGAGCTGGGTGAGGGTGAGAAGGACGACAAAACCGTCTCTGAGGCAGAAGCCGCGCTGAAAAGGCTTAAGGCTGAGGTGGCGAGGCGCGAGCTTGAGGCGCTCCTGTCTGGCGAAGCCGACGCCAACGACTGCTACCTTGAAGTTCACGCCGGTGCTGGTGGCACCGAAAGCCAGGATTGGGCCAGTATGCTCATGCGCATGTATGTGCGTTGGGCGGAAGCGCACGGTTACAAAGTCGACTGGATTGAAGAGAGTGAGGGCGAGGGTGCCGGGATCAAGTCGGCGACCGTCATGATCAAGGGCCATAACGCATATGGGTGGCTCAAGAGCGAAAACGGCGTGCATCGGTTGGTGCGCATTTCGCCATTCGATTCCAACGCGCGGCGTCACACTTCGTTTGCCAGCGTCGTCGTGTTTCCGGTGGTCGACGATCGCATCAAGATCGATATCAACGAAAATGACGTACGCACCGACGTGATGCGGTCCGGCGGTGCCGGCGGCCAGCACGTGAACAAAACAGAGTCGGCGGTCCGCCTCACTCACATTCCAACAAACATCGTTGTGAAGTGCCAGCAGGATCGCTCACAGCATCGCAACCGAGCGATGGCATGGGACATGCTGCGCGCCAAACTGTTCGAAATGGAGATGAAGAAACGCGAAGACAAAGCCGCCGCGGAGCAGGCCGCCAAGACCGATATCGGCTGGGGACACCAGATCCGCTCTTACGTGCTGCAACCGTATCAGATGGTGAAGGATCTGCGCACCGGTGTTTCAACGTCAAACACGGCCGGTGTCCTCGACGGCGATCTGGACGAATTCATGCAGGCGGCGCTGGCGCAAAAAGCTTTTGGGGGCGGACCAGAACAGGTTGAGGACGTGGAGTAGCGAGGGCGTCGTTTGTCGACCGCTGCCGATCCTCTTAAACGTCGCCAAGTCTTAATCCCGCGCGAAGAAACTTCTGCGGGTCGACCGCTTCGCCATTGATCCGGGTTTCATAATGAAGATGTGGACCGGTGGAGCGGCCAGTCGAACCAATTCTGCCGATGACTTCGCCAATGCGCACCACCTGGCCCATCTTCACGTCGATTTGGGATAAGTGGCCGTAGCGGGTGGCAAGACCGTTGCCGTGCGTAATTTCTACCATATTGCCGTAGCCGCCCTCTCGACCGGCAATGGACACACGGCCGGTAGCGGTTGCACGCGCAGGCTCGCCAAATTCGCCGCGCAGATCGATGCCGGTATGGATAGCCGGACGGCCTAAAAACGGATCCATGCGCATGCCGAAAGGCGAACTCATGTCGACTTCGCCGATCACGGGCTTGCGTACAGGAACTGCCACAAGAGTGTTGCTGTAGCGATTGATTTGCGCACGGGCGACATTGATCCGGTAGAGCTGACGTTCGAATGCGCTGGCACCCGATTGCGGCGGCCTGAGAGGAATAAACGGACCGCCGACAGCTGTGTCGTTGGGTGCACGGGCAGCATCGACTCCGAGGTCGGAGAGTACGCTCTGCATCCGTCGCGCTCGCGTGTCTATGCGCTCCTCCAGATCGGTAAGCGTTGCTGCCTGCCTTTGCTCGATTTTGTCGAGCGAGAGCGATACACGCGAGAGCATGCCGTTAAGGCCGCCGGCTTTGGTGCTCTCGGCAATGCGAGTGGTGGCTACCGGTAGTTCGCGCGATTGTAGCCGCGCCTCTCGATCCGGTGGCGCGACGAAAATCACGGTGTCATTGATTGGCGATGGCCGCAGCAGCTTTTCGGTTGACGCTGCGGTTGGCGGTGCGAGGCGTGCCGGTTTGACGGCGCCGGTCGTCGATAAGTCGCCGGTGAGCGTGGACGTGCGCTGTTCAAGCGTCGCTTGCCGTTGCAGCAGCGCGTTGAGCTTTTGCTCGAACTGTTCCTGGTCGAGCAACTGGCGGCTCATGATGCGATCAACCTGAGCGCGCAGTTCGGCGATACGGTCCTCGTAGGCGAATTGCATCTCGGCCTGACGGCCGATCAGCCGCGTGAGGACGTTGTCGCGAAATGTGAAGTAACTGCCGGTCGCAATTGACCACACAGCCATGATCACCAGCGTACCGACGACGATCCAGAACGCGACCGGTCCGATGCGGACCTGATGTCCGGCATGCGTCAGCGTGTAGCCGTCGTTGATTCGGTGCAAATGGCGGGATATTGCGCCGGCCGACTGCGCCCGCGGATTCGCCTGGCGACCTGCATGGTCGGCGGCCCGGTAATACGAAGGGGACGATTGCGGCATCGACACTCCGTGCCTGTTCGGCCGGGTGGGGGCCGCTGGCCAGCAGGGCCGATATCAATCCCATATGGTTAAAAAACCGGTAATCCAATTGCGTGGTTGCTGAGATTCCTCAGCAATTGCCGGGCATTACAGGCCACGGGCAGCCAAAAGCACCTCCTCGGCGTGACCTGGCACGCGCACCTTCGGCCAGATGCGGGCAATGCGGCCTGCCGTGTCGATCAGAAACGTCCGGCGGATGACGCCCATGTACGTGCGGCCGTACATCGATTTCTCACCCCAGGCCCCATAAGCTGCCAATACGTTTTTGGTCTCGTCGGACCCGAGCGCGATACCGAGCTTATGCTTGGATTTAAACTTGTCCTGGGCTGCCACCGGGTCAGCCGAAACCCCGAGAATCGCGGTATCTGCTTTGGCGAAATCTGCGCGGAGCCGCGAGAAGGCGACCGCCTCCCTGGTACAGCCGGGTGTATCGGCCTTCGGATAGAAATAGAGGACGAGATTGCGGCCCTTAAAGTCCTTCAGCGAGACCTTGCCGCCGCCATCCCGCGGAAGGGTGAAGGCCGGGGCTCTCGTGCCCTCAATGAGTTCGCGCATGTGCCTTCCTTTCGTCGTTTTCGAGCGGTCATGTCGCACATGCCATTTGCGCCGGAGGGGCGCAACGGGTTCCACAGATATGTGCCGCGGGCCGCGCCGGGTGTTCATCAGGCTGCCGGCTCGGCACGTATACGTATGTTGCGTCAGACGAGGGGCGCGACCTAGCGCATGACCGGTACTGAGCACGAGCACGGACACGGGCATCGGGCCCACGCTGTCGCAGTCGGTCATGCGACGCATCAAAAACGTATTGCGCGTCGTATCGGCCGCCGGCCCTGGAGCGGCTTGCAATACCAAACG
>WNFD01017216.1_pt1 | contig 11074 bp, 8 predicted proteins | sample 5400491 | NCBI WGS metagenome assembly WNFD01 (sample SAMN13153343, study PRJNA577476) | soil metagenome | isolation source: 120 cm saprolite under Douglas fir tree site 2 hole 2 replicate 2 | place: USA:California | collected 2015-04-18 | reverse complement strand
GATACTCAAGGCCATGATGAGCCCCAGGTCATTGGCATCTAACCTGGCGCCGGCATAGCGTTGATAGGCGGATTCCTGGTGAGAAAGAAACAGGTAGAGTGTGTCAATTCCCGAGACAAAGGTTCCAAGAACATAAGCTCGCATCAGCCGCATCTGCTCCGGCACCCCAGGGGCCAGCTCCCAGATGAGCCACACCATTGTGAAGAGCTGGACGTAGGAGAACACCTCGACTATGGTTCCCTCGGGATAAAGACTCCACAGGTAACTTAGAGCCGCCAGCACGACAAATAGTGCCAATATGACGTGGCCCGGTGCAGGACGTCTGACCTTCCCTCTTTCGATGATTGCCAGGACACCAAGGCCCACAGCGACCATCCCGATCAAACGCACGCTTGTACCAAAACCAGAAATTGTGATGGCGTCTTCCCATGGCATGGCGAAGACCAGCAGCCACAGGCACGCGAATGCAAATTTGCCAAGCGTAGAAAACTGCTCTGTTGCGGCAAGAGAGCGAGCGGCTGCGCCGGTATCGGATCGCACCAAAGTCCCGGGCTGACGCACACTCGGCCATGACACGCTCCGGTGTCCCAGCGTAAACCCCTGCATCTCACCATGAGCCATTGCGCTCGGCTGCCCAGGAAATGCGTTGAAGTGTCCCTGCTCAGTCACTGGGATGGTTCTCCGTTCCGGTGAAAGGGATAAGGAGCGAATGCATCATGCTGCTTCCAATTCTTGGGCGCGTGCGCAAGAGTTCGCACGCCCATGACTAGAATTATGGCGCTCGCCGCAAGCTGCACGATCGCGGCGATGAGCATCGCAATAATCACGCCCAAGAGGCCCTGCCGCCCAACCAGCCAGTAGCAGGCTGCAATAAGACTCAGGTTGGCTAGAATATTAAGAACGACCTGAGAATTGTAAAAATTGGCGGCGGTCATCCCGAATCCCAGGAACTGGGCCATATACACAACTCCTCCGGCCGCCATGATCCACGGAAGAAGATCCGCTCGCTCGGCGTATTCGGGCCGGAACAGGATGGTAAGGATCTCGCGTCCCGCCAATTTGGAAATAATCATTCCGCACACTCCCACCGCTGCCCCAAAGGCGAGGAGCTTGGCGAGGAGCGAGCCGAACTCTGCAAGATTGCCTGCGGCATACGACCTGGCCAGCCGGGTGAACGCTGACTGCCCAAGCGACACTACTGCCATGTTTCCTACCGATACCGCGAATCCGATGGCTGCGAATATCCCCAGGTCCCGTTCCCCGAGCGCGTGTTTGATGAAATAGCTAGGGACGCTCGAATTCAAAGCGACTAAGAGCACTACGATTCCAAGAGGGAAGCTGAGCCATAGCAATTTGAGCTGTACCTTCACATCGAGGCGCGGCGTCAGCGCCTCGTTTCGGGAGAACCGTTTGAATTGCCCGGCCAGACCATGGGTACGCTCACAAATGTCGTAGCCGAAGAGGACACCTGCCCTGGCCAGTACAATACCTACAATTCCCCACAGAAGACTCCTGCTGATATACGTTGCGATCGCCAGTGCAAGCACGGACAACACCGCCCTTGCAATCAATGACTTGGACATTTCAGCCATTCTGTCGTAAAGCTGCAGCCGCGCATAATACACATCGCTAATGGCTTCGATGGCGTACGCCACACCCACCATCAGAACCACGGCCGTCAATTCCCAGCGATACCTTAAGATTTGCGTAATGGCGAAGATAATCGCCAGCGCCAGCGACGTGGTCAGCAAACGCAGAGTCAGGTAGTGGCCGAAATGCGTGTGCTGGCGGGTGCCCGAAGTCATTACCGCCCGGAGCTGCAGGTTCGCCAGATTGATTACGGGATATACCATGGCGAGACCTAAAGCGTACTGCCCCACCAGCTCTGGCGGAAGCAGCTTGGCTAACAGCATCAGCGTCGCAAACTGGCCGCCCGCATAAACGGCATTCCCCACGAACATCCAACTGAAATCGGCGCGCAAGGAAGGACGTGCGCCTTGCTGTACCGCGAGCACGCTTGGAGCCTCAGTGCTCACGGCATTCACTCCTTGTGCATACTGTGATAGTCGCGGATTTTCGCATATCTCTAATGTCGTGCGGCCAGCGTGTCGTGAGTCACGACTCTCTCAGGAAGATCCTTTGCCAGCGCTGATGTGAAAAGCACAGCGCCGTCGGCATTGAGATGCATCCCGTCCCGCTGGTAAAACTTTGCGGAAAGCGCAGCTGGATCAATCGGCACCGAGATATCCACTCCAGCCGTGTGCGCAGCATAGGCCATTTGGCTGACCGCGCTCTCCGAAGATAGAGTCGGCGGGACCAGAAGAATCAGCTTGGCTCCATGCTTTTCACATAACGCACGCAGCCTTCGCAAACGAGGAATGGAAATTTGTTCAAACTCCCGACCCTCCGGAATGGCCGGCCTCGGATTCACAAGCAAGAAAAGATCTTCAAGATGGGGAATCAGGTGGCTGAGAATCTGCGTTCGAATGACACTGCGCGTATCCCAGAAGGTGCTGGAATGTGCGAGCAAGAGGTTGCTAGTTGCAGTGCGATCCAGACGTAAATCTGAGGCCACGGACAGGGTATCTCGGGCATCGAAGAACAGCATCGGAGCATAGTCCTGGCGTACACCGTTCTCGAGAAAGTAATTCACGCCCACACCGACCACGACCACCTGTGGTCTTGCTCCCTGACGGAACAGCCGCTGCAGCCCGTACAGCCAGTCATAGTAGCCGGTAGCTTCAAGGAAAATTGGATAGATACGCATACTGGCGGAAGTCAACGCCTGCAAGCGATTCATTTCGACTCCGTGCAGGAGTAAAGAATTGCCCACCATCAGCACACTTGGGAGCTCACCGGGTCCAGCGGGGCGCACTTTCACGGCTTCGTCATATTGCCGGGAAATCCGTACATAGGTGACCGAATGATGCTTGAGCAGATAACCGGATGAAACCTCAAGGGCAATGATCAGCAGCGCGCAGATCCCGGCCAAGGCCTTCGCGTATGTGACGGCTGTCGACTTAGAATCGGAAATAGACGAACGCATTGAGATTGTTTCCCGAAAGAAAGGCCAATGCAAAGAGAGCAACCGTGGCGAATCCGGTCCGAAGTGCGTAGGAAGCGTTCGCAAACGGGTATTCTTCGTTGCTGGCTTCCATCAGCAAGTCCACCACGAATAAGGGAACAGAGAAAAGGCACAGCATGAGGAATGCCGAGGCGTACTCGCTCCGCCAGGCAAAATTAGACAATCCAGCCAGAAACTGCACGGCAGAACTGAGTGACGTCGCTCGGAAGAAGGCTAAGCTCAAGCAAAAAATGTTAAAAGTTAAGATTCGTTGTGCCCAGAGAGAAAGAAGACCGGCAAATTGCGGGGACTGAGCTGCAACGCCGGGCTCCCTGGTTGCTGGGAAAAGGCGACGCTCAATAGCCAAAACAACGCCATGAATCGCGCCAAAGACCACAAATGTCCAGTTCGCGCCATGCCAAAGCCCTGCCAATATCATGGTCGTCAGTAGGTTCAACGAGGTTTTCCATTTCCCGCCCGAACTGCCACCCAAAGGGATGTACAAGTAATCGCGAAGCCAGGTGCTCAAACTGATGTGCCAGCGCCGCCAGAAATCCTGGAGTCGGTGCGCCAGGAACGGCTGCCGGAAATTGACCATGAAATGGAACCCCATCAATTGAGCGCTGCCTCGCGCGATATCGCTATAGCCGCTGAAATCTCCGTACACTTGCCACGCGAACGCATACGTCCCGATCAGCACAACCCACAGGTTTGGCTTTCCGAATTGGCCGCTAAAAGCTGCATTCGCCAACAGAGCGCAATTGTCCGCGACCACGCACTTGCGCAAGAGCCCGGAAAAAATCAGCATCAGACCGTCGAAGAACCGGTCCGCATCGAAGGTGCGGTCCCGCTGGACCTGAGGAAGCAGGTGCCCCGGTCTTTGAATCGGGCCTGCGATCAGATGCGGGAACAGGCTTACGAATAAGCCGTATTCAACAAACGATTTCGCGGGCTCGAGTCTCCCCTTGTAGACGTCCACGATGTACGCAACTTCCTGGAAGGTATAGAAGGAAATGCCCGGTGGAAGAATGATACGGATGAGTGGCAGCGGAATATCGTGGATGCCTATTGCACTTAGGGTGGCTGAAAAGGAGTCCGCGAAGAAATTGAAGTATTTGAATGTTCCAAGAATGGAAAAATTCAACACAAGTGAAAAGATAAACCACTTCTTGCGGTTTGCGTCTGAGAGACTAGGGGCGATTTTCTGCGCAATCAGAAAATCCACTGTTGTGCTGCCGATCATGAGCGCAAGGAAGCGCCAATCCCACCAGCCGTAAAAGAAATAGCTCGCCAGCAATAGAAAGATGTTCTGGTGGCGGCGATTCAAGCGCCAATAAGCCAGCACAACGGGGATCAGGAAAACAAAATACGCGGGCGAGTCAAAGAGCATGGTGATAAATTGGGTTTCCTACGTCCCTGACACGCCGCCGAGTATAGGCAAAAATTTTCCTTGGCGACCGACGGAGCCCAACGTTTCCGCAGGATGGTTAGGGTTGATCCAACCGGAGCTCTCGTTCAAGGATCTCCGCTTTCTTGGGTTGCTGGTTAAGCGAGCCGAGGAGCTCATTTTTTTTGACCTAATGTCCGGCATACGCACGATAATCGCGGTAACTTCCGTAGCCGTAACCGCGGGTCGTCCTTGGATCCCAGCTGTTTAGAACGGTGCCTAGCACGCGCGTACCGTCTTCGGCAAAACGCTGCCTGGCGAATAGCGCGCTTTCGGTCGTGGTTTGCCCGGCTCGGATCACCAATATGACGCCATCAGCGAGGCGGCCCAACACGCGGGCATCGGCGAGATGAATCATCGGCGGCGCGTCAATCATGATCATGTCAAATTCTGCTCGCAGCCGCTTCAAAAGCACCGACATTCGCGGAGAATAAAAGAGATTCGACGGGGTTACGCCGCAGCTGCCCCCAGGCAGTAGGCGAAGACCGGAGACTTCGGTCTCGCGGACCAAGTGTGCGATAGGAGCGGTTTCCAGCGAGGTCTCTGCCCACAGCACGTCACTTAGACCCCATTTGTTGCCCACGCCAAAAACCTTATGCAGTCTGGGGCGGCGCAGATCGCCGTCAATCAGGACCACCTTGCGACCGATCTCTGCCATCGCGATACTGAGATTACAAGCAACTGTTGTCTTGCCATCGCCGGCTGATGGACTTGTGAGCACAATGACCCGAGGACCCTCTCCATTCTGACTAGGCAAGAGAATAGAAGTCAGCGTAGTGCGGGTGCATTCAGCCAGCAAAGAAGGCTTGCGCTTCCACGTGGCTAGTTCAGGGCAATCGCCTAGTGACGACCTCAGAGTACTCTCGGGAGGAAGGGAGGAGGCAGGGCGGTGCTGGGGCAGGCGATTAGGGATTTGCCGGGAGATACTGGCCTCATCCAAAGGTATAACGCCTAGTTCCGGGAGATCCAAATAGACCTGTGCGTCGCCCGGAGCACTTATCCTGCGGTCAATACGCTCCCGGAGCAGCACGAAACCAAAACCCAGGAGCACTCCGCTGAACAGGCCAATCGCCGAGTTCATGGGAAGACTTGGGCGGTAGGGGAGCAGCGGCGGTCTGGCGCGGTCAACGACTAGTACATTGCTGTCGCGCATAGCGGAGGCCAAACTGGCTTCCTTAACCTTTTGGAGCATCGCTTCGTAGAGCCGGCGGTTCGAATCCACGTCACGCCTCAGCGTGTCGTAGTGGATCGCCTTCTCGGATTGGTCCGCCACCACCTTCTCCTGCTCGGCGTGAGCCCTGGACAGTAGTGTTTCACGCCGGAGCGCGGCAGCGTATTCGTTGCCGATACGGTGCAGTACGTTGCCACGTTCCTTCTGTATCTCGGACTTTAGTTCGTTGATCTGCGCTTGTACGCGCTGCACTTTGTAATGTTCCGGGGTCAGTGTTGCACTGAGTTCGGCATACTGCCGCTGCAATTCAGTCAGCTTCTGGCGGTAGTCGCGCATCGTCGGATCTTCCAAGATTTCTGGCAGCGAATCCGCCGGTTTGCTCTTCGCCGCCTCAAATTTCGCCTGGTTGGCAATGCGGTCGGCCTGGGCTTTGGATAACTCGTCTTGTAATTCTTTGAGCTTGTCCTCCGCTAAGTTTTCCTTCTCCGAAGCGAACGTCAGCCCGGAAGTGTGGGCGTAATCCTGGAGCTGCGCCTCTGACTGCTCCAGCTGGCCCTTCATTATGGCTAGGTGGTTCGTCAGCCATTCGGCAGTGCCCTGGGCGGACTTCCACCTCTCCTCTTGGCTTAGTTCGATAAACTCGCTGACGAGCGTATTTGCGAAGTCCGCCGCCAGTTTGGGATCCGGCGACTCATACAGCACCTCCAGCAAGCGCGAGTTACCGGACGTCCGCACAGTAAGATTGCGTTCGATCTGCCGGAGCAATTCCTCCCTTTCCGGGAGATGCCGAACGCGCGACGCGAAAGATCGCCAGCCGGTTGCGGGCCGCTCTTTGAGCTTAAGTTTCTCCATCACATGCTCGAGTAGAAATTCGCTCTGCAGAAGTTTGACCTGGGTCTCCACGTACGACTCTGGAGTGGTATAACCCCCAGTGGAGTCGGCGGAGCCCTTCATTTCCAGGAAGTTGGTACTCTGGATCTCGAGGGAAGTCCTCACACGGTAAATCGGTGTCATCACCAGGCTAATTGATATCGCTCCGAGCAGTCCCATCAAGGCGGAGCTTAACAATGTCTTTCTGTGACGGAACAGTATTTGCTCGAGAGGAAATTCGGAAGGTTTCATTCTGTGCCTCAGACAAGCCTTCAAGGCGTGCGCCAGATGGCCAAGCCGGTTCCTGTTTGAATGGCTGCTTCTAGGGCACGTAGGGCCGCTTTCTTGCCCGTGCTACCGGGAATGAACAAAATGTCGTCGCCCTGCAGTGCGACGTCTGGTTTCTTTCCAGTGAGCACGTCTTTAACGTTCACGGCTAGTTCTTCGCGCTGATCGGCATCACGCTTTAGCCGCAGGATCCTGGCATGCCGCGTGTCAGCAGCTCCATTGAGCCCCTCAGCAAGCGAAAGCGCCTGTAGCACGGAGAGGGACTGGTGCTCACCGAGAACGAATCCACCTGAGCGCTTTACCTCTCCGATCACATACACCATCTCGGCTTTCGGAACAGAGATGACGTCATGCGGAAAAATCTGAATGTTCTCCTCGGGGGTTTTCGCCTCCATGATTTTTTTCAAGTTGAGTTCGGCCACACTGAACCGACGCGAGGCATCGATCTCCGCTTTCGGTAGGGGGATGCAGCCCCACGCCACCTCCCGAGTGATACGGACGCTGTACCCTGCGTCTGGCCGTATCCCGCCGGCTAGCGCCAGCATTTCCAGCAACGTCTTGTGTCCCTGTACTTGGTGAACACCCGGTGCGTTTACCGCGCCTAGGACAGAGACTGGCTGACTGCGGACTTCCGCCACATTTACGATAACTTGTGGGTGACGAATGTAAGTGCTCAGGACTTTGTTGAGCTCTTGCTCGGTCTGCTGCACGGTCAGCCCGGCCACGTGAACCCGTCCCGCCAGCGGCACCTGTATGGCGCCGTCGTCATCAATGCGCATTGGCTTGTTAGCGAGATCAGTGAATTCAGGCCCAGAAATCTCCAATTGGTCATCAGGTCCCAGCAGGTAGGTGGAGCGAACCTGGCTGCCGCATTTCGCCTTCAGTTCATCCGGCTTCGGCGACGAAGAAACTTGCGCACCAGCACCTACAACCAGGAAGAAAACTCCCAGGCCGACAGGGATAACTCTGGAAATCTTCATCAAACCGGCAAGATAGTGTTTCGCTGCCCGTTCGACAATGTCCGCGCACAGTATTTGCATGTCTACGACGGCTGCCTCATTGGTCGTAACTGACATTGCTTTTGAGCTCTAGCCTGAACTGGGAACCGCTATGGACTCGCGTACCCTTGAAGCGATCACTGGACCGGCCGATTCGAAAGTAGGTAGCAGACTCCGTTCTTTTTGCGTCTTAATAAACCAGGAATCCTGCATTTTCTCCACACAGGCGGCAACCGCGCCGGAGAAACCAGTCGTCGTGAAGACTTCGAGATCCATCCAAAGAGGCGATTGCGTATTCTTTCGATACAGAGTGAAACCGCCCAGCTGCTTTCCATTGCGTTTTGTTAGGCTGAACGTCAAACTCCAATTTGTTTCTGATTCTGTTAGTGACCGGTCCCAGAAAAATTGAAGCTTGGGCCCGCTGACTTGGTTGAATTGGCCAGGCTCAACCGCGATTGGGAATCCGGATGATAAATACATCCCGAAACCATCGAATCCAACAGGTTCAAGACACTGCTGCAAAATCTGGCAGAATTGTGGGAGGCTAGTGCACGACGCCAGTGCGTCTGCGGCCCGGCGAACGCTTATTCCATTGGCGATCACATGACGCTGATTCAGTGTACGGTTGGCCACGCGGCCCAGTTCTAGGAATTCGTGATAGCGTAACTGCCGCACACCGATCAGGACGCCAAACCCCACCACCACGAGGACCGCTGCCAGTGCGGCACCTCCTGGATTGAGCAGAAGGAGACTGAACAGGCCAAAGCTGGCGCTTACGCCATAAAGCACCAAGACGGCTTGCCTATGGGAAATACCCCGCCCGAGCAACTTGTGGTGAATATGCTCGCGATCAGGGTCGAATAATCGTTTGCAGCTCAAGAACCGCCGCATCACGGCAACAGCAACGTCCAAAATCGGCAGCCCAAGGGAGACAATAGGGATCGAAACCGCTACCATAGTCGGAGATTTGTGCGATCCGGCGATGGCAATTGCACTGATTAGGAAACCGATCAGCAGACTGCCACAGTCGCCAAGGAAAATTGAGGCCGGATTGAAGTTGTACCTCAGAAATCCAGTGATTGCGCCCGCTAGGGCGAGCGTCAGAAAGAGAACTACTTCATTGTGGCCTAATAGTGCCGCAACACAAGTCACCAGGCATGAGAACAGCGCCGATCCTGCTGCCAGTCCATCAAGACCGTCGATCAAATTGAATGCGTTGGTAATCCACAATACCCAAAGAATTGTCAGTGGAAGCCCCACCAGCCATCCCAAATGAGGATGACCCGCAAGGATCGACAGCTGGGAGATTCCGAGACCATTACAAAACAAAAGCACGGCTGCTCCTGCCTGGACTGCAAACTTTATGGACGCCCTGAGCCCATAAAAATCGTCGATCAGACCTAGCATGAAAATGATGGTTGCCGGCCCCAATATTTTCAAGGTGAGATGCGGCAAAGGAAATTCCAGCTTGCCGAAATGCTCCGGCAGCCAATGTGCCAGGAGCGCCATGCACCAGAGTGTGAGGAAAATGGCAACTCCGCCCAGCCGCGGTATCGGACGAGTATGAACATGACGATCCGAACCCGGAGTGGACACCCATCCGTGAGCGATGGAATAATTTCGCACCAATCGCGTAAATGTTGCCGATGCTGCAAGCGCGACGACAAACACCAGAACGTGCATGACCTTCTCTTCACTCACTCAGGGGATAGTGGAATCCCGTTTGGGATCCCTGAGCCGGGCGAATCCCCCTTCTCGAAACGTTGCTTCCAGATGTAGATTTAAACCCTCGAAATAAAGAACGCGGCAGGGTCAATGGGGCGAGAAAATCGAACTCGACGCTGCCTGATTTGCACCTGATCTGACAGGATACGCTGCACCGATCCAGCTGCGATCTATTTCGACCGCAATCGAGCGTTGTAACAAATTAACGGACAGCACGAGCTTCAACCCCGACTTGATTTTGATTACGATGCCGCTAATGCCCCGCAGAGGTCCATCCTCGATCTGCACAACGTGTCCGACTTTCAGGTATGGCCAAGGCATCGTTGGAAGACAGCTCTTGCCTACGCGCTGGATAGCCGCGATCTCCTCTTCGTCTACGGGGACGGGTGTCTTGCCCACCCCAACGATCTGGATGACTCCCGGGGCCATCAGTACTGGTAAGCGATCATTAGGGTTCATCCGGCAAAATAGATAGCCAGAGAACAGTGGCACTTCAATCTCTTTCACACGGTCGGACCATTGGCGTGGAAATTTGATTACGGGCAAGTAGCACTCATAGCCTGCGTTCTCCAAGTGTAAGGTTGCAAGCTTTTCTCTGCCGGTCCTGGCCAGGATCGCGAACCACGGCCACTGTTGATTGCGGATACCCATACTGACTCCCCCAGAGAAGCTACCGCCGTTGGAGTCCCAGAATTTTCAGAACCCCGATTCGGCCAAAGCCTCGTTCCTCCTCCACCAGATCAGGCCGATCAGACCAGCTTCGCTGACCAGGAGAAACTTGGCATGTGGGCAACCATAGCTGGGCCCGTACTCCCTCACAATCCGGTCTTAACCTGAAATATCGCGACAACAATTCCTGAGAGAACGGGCGAATTGGTTTTTCGTTGGTTTTGTGAGGTGTTGCTCAAAAAGTATTGGTCGGCGAGTTTCTGTTCGGCCTAAACTCAGGTATTACCCCGACTCCAAGTCCGTGGTTCACCTGATGGAGCCATCTACATTCACCCTGAGTATTCCAGATTCGCATCCAGCTTAGTGCTGAAAATCCGAGAGCACTCATTTTGACTTGAGGCCAGGCTCTTTGGCTTCTCCGTTCATGGTTTTTATGGTGTTTCCGCAGGCTGTTTTCGTTCATGGCTGAACGCGTTGAGGAGAACGAAAACCTGACTAAAAAGCGCAACCCGTGCGCGTGGGCAACATCGCGGTGCCCCAATAAAGGAGAAGGAACAATGCAAAACGGTCCACTTTCGCGCTGGATTCAGCTAGTCAGCCGTGCAAGGCCAATTGAATCATCGTGAGTTGGAGCGGGCGATGGGAATCGAAATCATCGCCGACCGCTGCTAAGTTATTGAATCAACTGAGTGACCGGCTTCAGTGGAGTGAACCCTTGAAGTGGCACACAAAAATGGGGCACAGTTTCCGGGAAAGGAACCACAGTGAAGAGAAAGCGGTACTCCCGGAAATTTCAGCGAATGGCTGTTGCACGCATGGAGACTTGTGACGATGTCGGTGAG
>WNFD01013169.1_pt1 | contig 11075 bp, 12 predicted proteins | sample 5400491 | NCBI WGS metagenome assembly WNFD01 (sample SAMN13153343, study PRJNA577476) | soil metagenome | isolation source: 120 cm saprolite under Douglas fir tree site 2 hole 2 replicate 2 | place: USA:California | collected 2015-04-18 | reverse complement strand
CGGTCGCGCGGGTGAGCGTGTTCGTCGGATCGCCGCTGACCTTGACGAGCACGTTCCAGGTGCCGTGCATGGCGGAGGCGACGAGGGCGAGAACGATCGCGACGCTGATCAAAGCTTCACCTGATCGACGCGTGCGCGTGGCGCCGAGGCCGCGCAAGAAGACGGCCGAGCAGCCTGTAGACCTCGGGGTTGACCAGCAACCCGTTGTGGCTGCCCCAAACGGCGATCGAGGGGATGTCGGGGCGGATGCAGCTGCGGAAGTTCACGACGTCGTCTGAGCGGGTGTAGATGGAAGTCGTCGGCACCGCGGGCGGCAGCCGCAGGTCGTAAGCAAACCGTCCTTCGGCGCGCAACCTGAGACCGAAGCCGATCTCGTTCGCGGTGCGCACGACGCCGACCGCGGCCTGCGTGAGCGGAGTGATGTCGGACTGATCGGCCAGCGGCGAGCCGAGCGTGATCACCTGCTCGATGGCGTCCGGGCGGCGTTGGGCGAGGACCTTGCCGAGGAGACCGCCGCGGCTGTGGCCGATGATCGTGACACGCGAGGGATCGGTCGCCTGGATGTCGGAAACTCGGCGGCGCAGGCCGGCGATCATGTGCTCCGACGCGCGCACGTTGAAGTAGATCCCGGACATGTGCGCCGTGTACCCGATCCGCTGCAGCCAACCCTGCATCACGGTCAACGACCAATCGCCCGACAGAAAGCCCGGCACCAGCAGCACCGGCCGGCCGTCTCCGCGAGGCACGCCGCGGCCGCGGAAGACCGGATCTCTCAGCAGCGCAGTGAGCTCGCGCAGGGCCAGCGGATCCGGAAGCCTCATCGGCAGGGATGGTAGGTTGTCGGCGCAGTGGAGCGGACGGTCCTGACCACAGGAGCCGGCACGGGGATCGGGCTCGCGACGGTCATCGAGCTCTCGCGGCGCGGATTCGATTCCGTGGGCGCGGTTCGCTCCCAGGCGAAGGCTCGCGCGGTCTCACGTGCCGCGCACAAAGCCGGTGTGAAGGTGCGGACTGTAATGCTCGACGTCACGGACGCGCAGCAATGCGAGCAGGCGGTCGACGACCTCAAGCCGTACGGGCTCGTCAACAATGCAGGGGTCTCGGCAAGCGGCGCCATCGAGGATGTCCGGGATGAGGATGCCCGACTCGCGTTCGAGACGATGGTGCTCGGGCCGATGCGATTGGCGCGGCTCGCCGCCCCGCACATGCGCGCGCAGGGCGAGGGCCGCATCGTCAACATCTCGTCGATCTACGGCCTCATCACCACCCCGCTCACTGGTTGGTACCAGGCGAGCAAGCACGCCCTCGAGGCGCTTTCTGATGCCCTGCGCGTGGAGCTCGCCTCGGACGGAATCGCCGTTGTGCTGATCGAGCCCGGCGCCTTTCGCTCCAATATCTGGGAGAGCGCGAGCAACGACGTGCGGCGACCGGCCGACTCCGAATACTTCACCGCCTATCACCGTCTCGACGAGGGCATCAAGGCCAGCCAGCGCCTCATGGGCGACCCGATCGAGGTCGCGCGCCTGATCGCGAGCATGATGACCGCCAAGCGGCCGAAGGCGCGCTACCTGGTCGGCTACGACGCGCGGGCGATCGACATCTACTCCAAGGTGCTCCCCACGGAGGTCCGCGACCGCCTCGCCAGGCTCACGCTGGGGCTCTGAACCGAACCAACTCCCGGCCATTCCTGTTCGCTTGACATACTGTATGTTAATGGCGTCACATGAACGGCCGGCTCGATCTTGGCAAGCGTCAGGCGGGGGTCGACAGGACAAAGGCCGCGGTGCTGGCGGCCGCGCGCGAGCTGGTCGCCGCCGCCGGCGACTCCACCCTCAGCGTGGGCGCGGTGGCCCGCCGCGCGGGCGTCTCACGGCTGACCATCTACAACCGGTTCGGATCCCGGTCCGGCCTGCTCCGCGCGGTGGCCGGCGAGGCGCACCGGCGGGCCCTGCCGGCAACGGCAGCCGGCACCGGCGATGCTCGCGACGAGCTATGCGACCGGATCGCGACGGCCTGCTCGACCTGGTCCTCCGACCCCTCCCTCTTCCGCGCCCTGCCGGCCGTGACCTCGGCGGGCGACCCCGCCACGCTGAAGGACCGCGGCCTCGCCGAGAGGCTGGCCGCCGCCGATCAGCTCCGGCCCGGCTGCTCGTTGAAAGAGGCCGAGGACGTCATCGGGGCGCTCACCTCGTTCGGCGTATTCGATCGGCTCCATCAGGACGGCCGCCGCTCGCCGTCTGCGGTCGCCGAAATCCTGATGCGTCTGGCGGGCTCCATCTTGAATCCGTCAGCGTAGGATTGACGCATTGCGCCATAAGATCGCCGACCTGAACGGGCCGGTCCACTACATCGACTTCGGCGGCGACGGCAAGCCGATCCTGATGGTGCATGGACTCGGGGGCAATGCCCTGAACTGGATGGCCGTCGGCCCTGAGCTGGCGAAGCGATACCACGCCGTCGCGATCGACCTGGCGGGCTTCGGCCAAACCCCCCTGTTCAACCGTTCGGCCGCGGTCGGCGCCAACGCGGACCTGGTGCACGAGTTCATGGAAAAAGTCATCGGCGAGCCCGCGGTCCTGATGGGCAACTCGATGGGCGGCCATATCACGATCCTGGTGGCGGCCGATCACCCGACCGTCGTGACGGAATGCATCCTGGTCGACCCGGCCGTCCCGATTCCCCTCACCCAGGTGCGCAGGCCGAACCCCGCGTTGCTTGGTGTCGCGGCGGCCGCGTCGATCCCCGGCCTGGCCGAGGTCTTGTTCGAGCGCAGGCTGCGCGAGATGGGTGCGGAAAGGATCGTGTATGAGTCGCTGGCGCTCGTGTGCGCCGACCCGTCGCGGGTTCCGGCGAACGTCGTCGAAGCCCACGTGAGGCTCGCTCAGGAGCGGGGCCACCTCGGCCCGCAGAACAGCCGCGCGTTCCTGCAGGCATCGCGCTCGATCGCACTGCGGATGGCCGACCCGCGTTTCTGGGCGCGGGTCAAGCGCGTGACAGCGCCGACGCTTGTGGTCCACGGCTCGCTCGATCAGGTCGTCCCGGTAGCCGCCGCTCGGGAACTGGTCCGGCGCCGGCCCGACTGGAAGCTGGCGATCCTGGAGGGCGTCGGCCACGTGCCGATGATGGAGACCCCGGAGGAGTTTATGAACGTTGTCTCCGAGTGGCTTGCGGATAGAATCGCACCCGAGCCCGCTGCGGTTTCATAACGGAGACACACTCAGAACTTAACTTGGCCACGGTCTCACAACATGGCAGCAGGCGACGTGGACGTTGGGAGGAGGTCGCGGCCTCCGTCCTCCCCGACCTCCGTCACCTGGGCAGCTGGGACCCCATCCCCCCGATGTGGCTCGAAGGACGGATTTACCTCGAATACCTCCGCCTGATCCGCGATCCCGTGTTCCGTGGGGTCGAGGTCCCACCGGGCCTGGGGCGCCCTGTCCTCCTCATCCCGGGGTTCCTTGCCGGCGACTGGACGCTGCGCACGCCGTTTGGGTGGCTGCGGCGAATCGGTTATAGGCCGCGAATGGCCGGGGTCGCGTTCAACGTCATGTACTCGGAGGTCATGCTGCGCCCGCTGCTCGACGCTCTGCAGCAGCTGCAGCACCGAACCGGAGCGCGCGTTTCGCTCGTCGGCCACAGCCGGGGAGGCGTGCTGGCCAAAGTCCTGTCCCACCGCAAGCCCGAGCTCGTCGAGCAGGTGATCACGCTCGGCGCGCCGCTGAACGACCCGTTCGACGTCCATCCGCTCACGATGGCGGGCGTACGGGCCGCCCATCTCTACAACGTCTTTCGCTCTGGGCACGCCGCCTCGGTGGAGATGCGATTCCTGCGTGACCTGGCGGCGCCGCCCAGGGTGCCCACCACCTCGATCTACTCGCGTTCGGATGGTGTCGTGAACTGGAGAGCGTGCCTGCGACGCGACGTGAACGTGATCGAGGTCAGGGGCAGCCATGTCGGGTTGGCCTTGAACCCGGACGTTTACCGGATCCTCGCCCATCTCCTGCCCGCGCCCTGGCGCGACGCATAGCAGCGCCCCTTAAAGACCTGTTGCTGTATAAGCTGGAGGCCCAATGAGCAAGCGCAAGCGATCCACCTCGAAGGACACGCCCCCGGCCGAACCCGCTGAGACCCCGGAAAGCGACCCTACCGTCCACGTCACCTCCGACATGCTCGCGGGCAGCCCAGACATCTTCGCACCGGGCAAGGAAAGGCCAGTCGAGGGCGTCGAAGACACGCCGACGAGCTCTGGAGAAGCCTCCGAGGAGGAGATGGCCGCACCCGAACCGCCGGCCGGCGATACGCCGTCCGCATTCGAGGATGACACGCCGGCCGCGAGCGCCGAGGCGCCGCCGGCTCACGACGAGCCGGCCGCGATCGTCAGCGCTCCCCCGCCTCCCGCGTACCAGCCGCGGCCCCCGGCCGCCGGCATGCCGGCGCCCGGGCAGCGGCGCGCGGGATCGAGCGTAGCCCTGGGTGTGGTCCTCGTCGTGCTCGGCCTGTTCGCGCTGTTGGTCCAGTTCACAGGATTCGACCCTGGCGGCAGTTGGCCGTTGTTCGTGGTGATCCCGGGCGTGACCCTTCTCGTGGTCGGATTCATCAGCTTTGGCACCGGCGCTCTCATACCGGGCGCGATCCTGACCGTGATCGGCTTGATCCTCGCCTACATGAACGCGTCCCAGGACTGGCCCGCGTGGGCCTTCGCGTGGCCGCTGGTGGCGCCTGGGGGAGTCGGCCTCGGGATCTGGCTGCAAGGTCTGCGCCACAACGATGCGCACCTCCTCCGCCAGGGCCGCGTGCTCATGTTCGTCGCCCTGCTCATCTTCATGATCGGCTTCGTGATCTTCACGAACGTGTTCCATATCAGCGACCAGGACTACGGCTGGTTCGGCAAGGCCGCGCTGCCGGCGCTGCTGATCGCGGTTGGGATCGTTCTTCTGGCGCGGAGCATCCAGCGGGGCCGAACGACTTAGCCAGGCGTAGTTGGCGTTAGCTCGCGGAGTCGCGCCCCGAGGCGGTCGCGCGTGATCTGGTACTCGCTGCTGACCCTGTGCTGCTTGTAGCCCATCTTGCGGTTGATCGCCAGCATCGGAGCATTGGAGGTCGCATTGTCGGTGGAGGACCATGCGGCGGTCGGATAGAGCGCGCGCACGTGGACGGCCATGGCGGCCTTGAGCCACTTGCCGAGTCCCCGCCCGCGAGCGTCCGGCCGCACTCCGGTGAAGCCCTGGTAGACGATGGTTGGGCTGTCGGCGGCGTAGACCATCTCGGTGATACCGGAGATGACGCCGCCCGGCTCGCGGGTCAGCATCAAATGTGAGATTCGGCCCGACATGTCGTGGCGCTCGTACCGATCGGCGATCGTTGCGGGCGTAACCGCGATCTCGCCGTGGTCCAGGTCATCGAAGGGCATCGTGTTCAACAAGCTCGACAGCTGTGGGGCGTAGTCGTCCCACATCGATTCGGGGAGGCGGCCGTCGTAGACCTCGAGCGTAGTGTCGGGTGAACGCGTGGCGCCCGCGTCGATCCAGCGCTCGAGCATCGCCCAGTCGACGCCCGCGAGGCTGAGCCGGCTCTCCTGATTCGTCTGCTTGACCTCGGCCCCGAGCCATTTGAGAAACGCGTTACCCGATGCCTCCTCGGTCCCGACCTCGAGCGTCGTGTAGGAGTGGCGATCCATGATCTCCAGCACGAGTGGGACCCAGCTCCTGCCGATGCCCTGCCGCCGGTGATCGCGGCGCACAGACCAGTCAGCCCACAACAGGTGCTTGTTGGACTCGTAACCAGGTGACCCCGGGCTCGCCGCCCCGGCGCTGAACCAACTCAGCATGTGGCCGCTCGCCGCGACCTCGAAGCGGAAGTGGAGCTCGTAAGGATCCATGCGCTTCATCTCTTTCTCGAGGACGTCGTCGGGGATCATCGGATCGTCGGGCCGCGATTCCGCGTGCCGCAACCGGCGATATGCGTGGTAGCGCGCCCAGAAATCGGGGTCCGCGCCGGCGGCATCGACCTCGACGGGGGTCCAGCGATTCGCCACGGGAGGGAGAGGATAATCCCTCACCGATGTCCGAGACCAGGCGATTCAAGGTCGGCGTCACCATCCACCCGCAGCAGTGCACGATCGGACAGCTGCGCGACGCTTGGCGGCGCGCAGACGAGCTGGGCGTGGACAGCATCTGGTTCTGGGACCATTTCTTTCCACTCTACGGCGACCCCAACGGCAACCAGTTCGAGTGCTGGTCGCTGCTGGCTGCCGCGGCCATCGACACCAAGGTTCCGCAGCTGGGCCCCATGGTCACCGCGATCGGTTATCGCAACCCCGATCTGATCGCCTACCAGGCGGGCACGATCGACCAGCTCTCCGGTGGCCGCTTCGTGCTCGGCCTCGGTGCGGGATGGTTCGAGCGTGACTACGACGAGTACGGACTCGAGTTCGGCGAGGCGAGGGACCGGCTGCGAACGCTCAAGGCAGCGCTACCCCGTATCAAGGAGCGGATCAAGAAGCTGAAACCGGGTCCTGCCGGGCCGATGCCGATCCTGATCGGTGGAGGCGGCGAGAAGGTGACGCTGCGGTTGGTGGCCGAGCATGCACAGATGTGGAACGCGCTCGGCGACCCGGAATCGTACTCGCACAAGTCCAGGGTCCTCGACGAATGGTGCCATCGCATCGGGCGAGACCCGAAAGAGATCGAGCGCACCGCCAACGTGCACGTCAGCACGCCGCGAGAAATAAAGGAGTGGCTGGATGCGGGGCTGCAGCACTTCGTGCTGCGTCTATCCGTTCCCTTCGACACCAAGACGCTGGAGCGCGTCCTCAAGGAGTCCCGCTCGTAACGAGTGCGGTCTACCCCGCCCGCTCGCCCGGGCGCGGACGTCGAAATGGCGGCGACTCCGCATCGATGGCCACCCGCTGCCACTCCCGCATCGCCCGCAGCAGCTGCTCGGTGGGCACGCCAAACGCGTTGCGGATGGCGCCGTCGTAATACGAGAAGCCGCGCAGCCGCTGCAGCAGCGTCTTCGGCGAGTGCACCAGCGCGCGATTGAGCCTGAAGAAGATGACATTCGGCTTCAGCTTCGGATCCTGCCACTCGCCCGATTCCGACATCCTCGTTCCGCTGAACGCGCCGAGCCGGGCACCGACCAGGTCGGTGACGTGCACCCAGCGTACCGAACGCTCCCGACCGCGTACGCCCAGGCGAAATCCATCCTTCGTCAGCGTGAGCGGCTCGCCCATGCCCTGCATCGCCGTGAAGTAGAAAGCGTTGAGCCCGACCATCACGAGCACCGCCAGGGGCGCCATCCATGGAAAGCTCCGGTTGGCGAAGACAGCCAGCACGAGGGCGATGGGAAACACCACCCAGCCCACCAGCCGGAGCCGGCGCACGAGGGCTGGCAGGACCGGCGCCTCCAGCACCACTTCGCCTTCGCTCCGCGGGCCCAGGCTGGTCACCGGCGCCGGACGCCGGCGCCACGCCTCATTGATGCGGATGGCGGTCGCAGTGGCTCCGCCGATCCCGATCACATAGAGGATCAGGAGGACGACCGTGACCAGCAACACGATCTCCCTCACGTCCACCGGCCGATTGTATGTGGGTCGATGGACGAAATCCGTGCCTACGGCGTCGGTCGCGACACAATGAAATTGGCTTGAATTTGTAGATTGCCCACTACCCGATCCGGCTTCGCAGACCTAGGATTCGAGGCACCACACCCTCTTCGCGGCGCGAGCCTCCGGCCTTCAGCGGTCGGGGGCTCGTGTCATTTCACGGCGAAAGCTGCGCTTTCGCCGTGGGTTGGAGTAACACATTGCACGGAGGCGCTTATTAGGCGGCTTTGACCGCGGTGACAAGCTTCGTCAGCGAATCCTTGGCGTCTCCGAACAACATGATCGTCTTGGGGTCGTAGAGCAGGTCGTTGTCTATGCCCGCGAAGCCTGGACGCATCGAGCGCTTCATGAACACGATGTTCTTGGCCTGGTCGGCGTTGAGGATCGGCATGCCGTAAATCGGACTGCCGGGTGAGTTGCGTGCGGCCGGGTTGACGACGTCGTTCGCGCCCACGACGAGCACCACGTCGGCGTTCTTGAACTCGTCGTTGATCTCGTCCATCTCCTTCAGCTGCTCGTAGGGGACGTTCGCCTCGGCGAGGAGGACGTTCATGTGGCCGGGCATGCGTCCGGCGACAGGATGGATGGCGTAGCTCACGTCGACGCCCTTCTTCTCGAGGAGCTCGGCCAGCTCGCGGACCGCGTGCTGCGCCTGCGCGACCGCGAGACCGTATCCCGGAACGATGATCACCCGTCGCGAATAGGCCAGCAGCGTGGCGAGGTCGTCGATCGAGCCGGTCCGGACCGTGCGGCCCTCATTCCCTGCGACCGCGGCCGCGCCCGCCTGCACTTTGCCGAAAGCGCCGAACAGGACGTTGCCCAGGGATCGCCCCATGGCGTCGCTCATGAGCTTGGTCAGCAGGCTGCCCGAGGCGCCCACCAGCGTCCCCGCGACGATCAACGCGAAGTTGTTGAGTGTGAACCCGCTTGCAGCCACGGCGAGCCCGGTGGCCGCGTTCAGCAGCGAGATCACCACCGGCATGTCGGCTCCGCCGATGGGCAGGACGAAGGCGACGCCGAGGACGAGCGCCAGCACCATCAGGGAGACGAACGAGAAGGGGATCGAGGCGATCGCGAGGACCGCGATCACGAATCCGATGATGGCGGCGGCGATCAATCCGTTGACGAGCTGCTGGCCCGGATACGTGATCGGCGTGCCGGTCATCAGCTCCTGCAGCTTCGCGAAAGCGACCATGCTGCCCGCAAAAGAGACCGAGCCGATGACGATGCTGAACACGCTCGGCAGCGCCTCGGCGATCGGCGGGTGCGCACCGAACTTCAGGAGCTCTGCGACCGCCACCAGCGCGGCGGCGCCGCCACCGACGCCGTTGAAGAGCGCCACCATCTGCGGGATGGCGGTCATCTTCACCTGGCGCGCCCCGACGGTCCCGATCGCCGCGCCGATGACGACCCCGACCAGGATGATGATCGAGCCGGCCGCCGTGAAATGCAGCTGCGGTATGGTCGCGCCGAGCGCGATGACCATACCGGCGGCGGCGGTGAAGTTACCGTTGCGTGCTGTCTTCGGGGAGCTCAGCTGCTTGAGGCCGAGGATGAACAGGACGGCCGCCAGCAGGTAGGCGAGCGCGTATACCAGCGTCATTTCGGTTTCATGGCTTCCGGCGTCTTGGTCGTTTGCCGGCCCTTGAACATCTCGAGCATCCGGTCAGTGACGACGAAGCCGCCGACGACGTTCGTGGTGGCGAGGACCACGGCGACCAGGCCGAGGACGATGGTAACCGGCGAGTTGGCCCCCGCGGCGATCACCAGCGCGCCCACCAGGATGATGCCGTGGATGGCGTTGGTGCCTGACATCAACGGCGTGTGCAGGATCGTCGGGACCTTGGAGATGACCTCGATGCCAACGAAAACCGCCAGCACGAAGAAGGTGAACTCGTTCAGCAGCTCGCTGCTCACGAGTGTCCCGACCTCGAGGTCCGCCGCAAAATTCGCGGCATCGGCGGCCGGAGCCAAGGAGAGGGCGGCGACGCTAGGAGCGCATCGCTAGATGCGTGACGACGGGGCGCCGGGCCCCTCGACGCAGGCTTCAGCGCCTCTCTCGGGGCCCCCCCGGAATCGCCAGATTCCGTGGGGTGAGACGGCGCCCGGCCGACTAGGCCGCGAAGATGCAAGGAACTTCGGGGGCGGGACACTAGACCGCGGCTGAGAGCAGCTGCTTGGCGCGCTCGTTGACGATCTCGCCGCCGTGGGTCACGCAGCAGCCCTTCGTGATCTCGTCCTCGAAGTCGAGCACGATCGCCCCGTCCTTCACCAGGTGAAGGAGGAGGTTGGCGACATTGCGCGCGTACAGCTGGCTCGCATGGAGGGGCATGGTCGACGGCACGTTCCGCGTGCCGATGATGGTGACGCCCCCGACCTCGACGTCCTCGCCCGCTTTGGTCAGCTCGACGTTGCCGCCAGTGTCCGCGGCAAGGTCGACGATCACCGACCCGGGACGCATCCCCTTGACCATGTCGCCGGTGACGAGCAGCGGCGCGCGCCGGCCGGGCACAGCGGCGGTCGTGATCACGGCGTCAGATTTGGCGACGTGCTCACCGATGAGCTCTCGCTGCTTGCGGAGGAACTCCTCGGACTGTTCCTTGGCGTAGCCACCCTCCCCCTCTTGCGTCTCGAGGGCAAGTTCTATGAACGTCGCGCCAAGGGATTGCACCTCCTCCTTGACGGCTGGGCGCACGTCATAGGCGGAGACCACGGCTCCCAGGCGGCGCGCGGTCGCGATCGCCTGCAGTCCCGCCACGCCGGCGCCCATGACCAGCACGCGTGCCGGGGGAATCGTGCCGGCCGCGGTCATCATCATCGGGAAAAACTTGCCCAGCCGGCCGGCCGCCATCAACACCGCCTTGTAACCCGCGGCGGACGCCTGAGAGGAAAGCGCGTCCATCGACTGCGCGCGAGAGATGCGCGGCACCAGCTCCAGGCTGAACGCGGTCACCCCCCTCTTGGCGAGGGCCCGGATGATGTCGCCCTGCGTGGCCGGCTGCAGGAAGCTGATCAGGACCGCTCCCTTCTGGAGGAGCTCGACCTCGGCGGCCGAGGGCGCCTGCACCTTGAGGACTGCGTCCGCCTCCCCGAGCAGCGCCGAGACGCTCTTGACGATCCGCGCACCGGCCTTCTCGTAGGCGCCGTCCGGGATGTACGCCGCCGACCCGGCGCCTGACTCGACGCTGACCTCGAGGGCGGCGGCGGCAAGCCTGGTGGCGGTGTCCGGGACGAGAGCCACCCGCCGTTCGTCAGACGCGGTTTCCTTGGGGGTGGCGACCTTCACAAGTTGTGGACTCTACCCAATCGGCGTCCCGAACACCTGGTTCGGCGCGCACGTGCGCGTAAAATTCACAATCCGCTGCCAATGACCAAGTGACCAACCAGATCATCAACGACCTCACCATCCAGGCCGCCACCGTCAACGGCTCGGGGAGCCAAACGGCGAACCTGATCCTGACCCGGGCGATCT
>WNFD01011503.1_pt1 | contig 11075 bp, 6 predicted proteins | sample 5400491 | NCBI WGS metagenome assembly WNFD01 (sample SAMN13153343, study PRJNA577476) | soil metagenome | isolation source: 120 cm saprolite under Douglas fir tree site 2 hole 2 replicate 2 | place: USA:California | collected 2015-04-18 | reverse complement strand
GTATCACCAGCTCGGGCGGCGCCGGCATCGAGGGCGACAGCTATTACGGCGGCAGCCATATCGACCTCATCGGGAACGTCGTCCATGACATCGGCCCCACCAGTGGCGGCAACACCATCCAAGGCATCTACGAGAATGCCTCCGGCAACGTGACGAACAATCTCGAATACCGGGTCGCCGGGTGGGGCATTGCCCTGTGGCACGATGCCAACCACGTCAACATCGTCAACAACACGGTCCTCAACAATTCGAGCGGCGGCATCACGGTGGGTGGCGGCGACTTCATCCACACGAGCGGTCCGGACGACTATACCGTCGTCGCCAACAACATCGTCTACAACAACCGCATCGGCATCGACGAATATGGCGTGACCGGCACGCACAACGTCTATACCCACAACCTTGTGTCCCACAACGCCACCGCCTTTAGTCTCCAGCACGGGCTGACCGCTTCCAACACCATCACGGCCGATCCAAAACTCGTCACCGGCGTCGGCAACTACGATATCGCCTCCGGTTCACCGGCGATCGACGCCGGCACGGCAACCAACGCGCCAACGACCGACCTCGTAGGCCATGCCCGGCCACACGGGGCGGGGGTCGACATCGGGGCCTACGAGTACATGTCAACCGGATCCACCGGCACGACCGTGTTGGGCAGCACGAGCGGCTACAACAACCCGGCACTCTCGGATGCCGCCTGGCAAGCTTATTCGAAAGCCGAGATCACGACACAGAAGGTCATCAGCGGCGCCATCCTGAACGGCTACACGAGCTCCACGATCCTCCACGGCACCGATGGAACCGACCGCCTCATGGGCCACGGCGCGCCGACCGAGTTCGTCGGCGGCTATGGCCGCGATTCCCTGTGGGGCGGTACCGGCAAGAATACCTTCACCTATTTATCGGCTGCCGATTCGACGCTGCAACACGCGGACGGCGTCGGCAATTTCCACGATGCGCGGGATGTCATCGACTTGCATTTCCTCACTGCGGCCGACAACCCGGGCGCTGCCAACCACCATGCGCTGTCTTTCATCGGCAGCCATGCCTTCACCGGTGCCGGCGATCAGGTGCACGTGGTTCAGAACGTCGCCAAGAACCTGACCTATGTCGAAGCCGACCTCAGCGGACACGGCCAGCCCGATCTGCATATCGAGATCGGCGGCCTGCATCACCTCAGCGCGGGGAATTTCTGGCTGTAGATCTGGAGTTTCGGCCGTCGCGGCAAGCGATGGGCCAAGCCCGCAAGCGCGGCGGCGTCGGGCTTGCGGCTCAAGCGCGCGCGACGGGATAGGCATCCTCTCGCGCGCGCTTGCCCGTGGATAGGGACCACGGGATCGAGTCAGATCACGCCCCCGGGGTGACGAGGCGAGCGATTTGATACGCGGTTTTCGACCGCGCTAGCGCCAATGGTGGTGGTGGTGATGATTCCAACCGCCACCGAAGAAGAAGCCGCCATAGACCGGTGGCGCGTAATAGACGGGGGGACCGTAATAATAGGCGGGCGGCGGCGCGTAACCGTAATAGCCGGAGGCGGGCTCATAGACGGTGCAGCCGGCGAGGCCGAGCATCAGGGCGTGGGTCACGGCGCGCTTCAGCGTAGTAAACATGGCGATCTCTAACGAAAAACGCGCCGCCGATCGAACCTATTCCGTGAACCGTACGCGCCGGGGATGGCCGCGACTGGGCCCGGATCACGGCGGCGGCGGTGATGCCGGCGGCAAGCACTGGCGTGACGGCCGCCTGCCCCCGTCGCAGGCCCCCGTTGCGGCCCCGTCGCAGCGAGGACTACTCGGCGGCTTGCGCCACCGCCTCGATCCGCGCCGCGCAGTATTTGAACTCAGGGATCTTGCCGAAGGGATCGAGTTGCGGGTTGGTGAGGATGTTGGCGGCCGCTTCGGCGTAGCAGAAGGGGATGAAGATCATGCCGGGCGGCACCGCACCGTCCGCCCGCGCCTTGAGCTCGATCGCGCCACGCCGCGTCGCGACACGGAGCATGGCGCCCGGTACGATGCCGAGCTTGCGCAAATCGGCGGGGGCGAGCGAGGCGACCGCTTCGGGCTCGAGCTCATCGAGCACGCTGGCGCGTCGCGTCATCGCGCCGGTGTGCCAATGCTCGAGCTGACGGCCGGTGGTGAGCACCATCGGATAGGCGGCATCCGGCTCCTCGGCCGGATTGATGATCGCGGCCGGAACGAACTTCGCCCGCCCCGATTTGGTCGGGAAGCCTTCGCCGAAGACGATGTCGTTGCCGGGGACGTCCGGTCCATCGCAGGGATAGGTGACCGAGCTTTCGCGCACGAGCCTCTCCCAGGTGATGTTGGCCAGCGACGGCATGGCCTTTCCCATCTCGGCGAAGATCTCGCGCGGATGCGCGTAGCTCCAGTCGAGACCGAGACCGCGCGCGATGTCCTGGATGATCACCCAGTCCTCGCGCGCCTCGCCCGGCAGGGGCAGCGCCTTGCGTCCCAGCTGAACCTGGCGATTGGTGTTGCTGACGGTGCCGTCCTTCTCGGGCCAGGCCGAGGCGGGCAGGACGACATCGGCGTAGCGCGCCGTCTCGGTCAGGAAGATGTCCTGAACCACGAGGTGCTCGAGCTTGGCAAGCGCCTCGCGCGCGTGGTTGAGATCGGGATCGGACATCGCCGGGTTCTCGCCCATGATGTACATGCCCTTGATGACGTCGTCATGCACCGCGTCCATGATCTCGACGACGGTGAGGCCGCGCTTGGGAGCGAGCTTGGCGTTCCATAGCGCCTCGTAGCGGCCGCGGATCTCGGCATCCTCGACGCTCTGATAGTCGGGCAGGAACATCGGGATCAACCCGGCATCGGATGCGCCTTGGACGTTGTTCTGGCCGCGCAACGGATGCAGCCCCGTGCCCGGCCTGCCGACCTGACCGGCGACCAGCGACAAGGCGATCAGACAGCGCGCATTGTCCGTGCCGTGGATGTGCTGCGAAATTCCCATGCCCCAGAAGATGATCGCCGCTTCGGCGCGGGCATATTTGCGGGCGACGAGGCGGAGAGTCTCGGCGTCGATGCCGCAGATCGGCGCCATCGCCTCGGGCGCATAAGCCTTGACGTGTTCCTTCAGCTTTTCGAAATCGTCGGTATGCGCCTGGACATATTGCTTGTCGTGCAGCCCCTCTTCGATGATGACGTGGAGGAGCGCATTGAGCATGGCGACGTCGCGTCCGGGCTTGAATTGCAGCATGTGGCTAGCGTGTCGCTTCAGCGCCTGGCCGCGCGGGTCCATCACGATGAGCGCGGCACCGCGCTTTGCCGCGTTCTTGAAGAAGGTCGCGGCGACCGGATGGTTCTCGGTCGGGTTGGCACCGATGACGATGATGACGTCGGAATCCTCGGCCGCCATGAAGGGCGCCGTCACCGCACCAGAGCCGATGCCCTCGATCAGCGCCGCCACCGACGAGGCGTGGCAGAGCCGGGTGCAATGATCGACATTGTTGGTGGCGAAACCGGTGCGCACCAGTTTCTGGAAGAGATAGGCCTCCTCGTTCGAGCCCTTGGCCGAGCCGAAGCCGGCAAGCGCCTCGCCGCCGTCACGATCGCGGATGCGCTTGAGGCCACCGGCAGCGACGGACAACGCCTCCTCCCAGCTCGCCTTGCGGAAATGCGTGTAGGGATCATCGGGGTCGATCGCAACGTCGTGCTTGGCGACACCCTGCTTGCGGATGAGCGGCACCGTCAGACGGTGACGATGATCGACATAGTCGAAGCCGAAGCGACCCTTGACGCAGAGCCGATTCTGATTAGCCGGGCCGTCGCGACCATCGACCGAGACGATCTTGTCATCCTTGATCTTGTAGGTGATCTGGCAACCGACGCCGCAATAGGGGCAGACGCTGTCGACCTCGCGGTCTGGTGCGTTGGCGTAGCTGCCGTCAGCATCGATGTGGCTCGCCGGCATCAGCGCGCCGGTCGGGCAGGCCTGAACACATTCGCCGCAGGCAACGCAGGTGCTGTCGCCCATCGGATCGTCAAAATCGAAGACGATCTTCTCGTTGTGGCCGCGCGCAGCCATGCCGATGACGTCGTTGACCTGTACCTCGCGGCACGCGCGCACGCAGAGATTGCACTGGATGCAGGCGTCGAGATGGACGGCCATCGCCGGGTGCGAGCGATCGGGCGTCGGCCGGTTGTCGCGCGGGAAGCGGCTTTCGGCGACCGCCACCTTGTCGGCCCAGTTCCAGAACTTCGAAGCGGGGTCATGGGCAGTTTCGCGCGCCGGCTGGTCGGCCACTAGAAGCTCGAAGACGAGCTTGCGTGAGTCCTTGGCGCGCTCGCTGGCGCTCTTGACCTTCATGCCGCTCGTCGGCTTGCGGATGCAGGACGCGGCGAGGACGCGCTCGCCCTCGATCTCGACCATGCAGGCGCGACAGTTGCCGTCCGGCCGATAACCCGGCGCCGGGCTGTAGCAGAGATGCGGGATCTCGATACCGCGACGATTGGCGACCTGCCAAATCGTCTCGCCGGGCAGCGCCTCGACCTCGTCGCCATCGAGCAGGAACGTAATCGCGTCGGTCATTTCAGATCTCCGCGGAAATGCTTGAGGACCGATTTCACCGGGTTCATCGCCGCCTGGCCGAGACCGCAGATCGAGGCGTCGCTCATCACTTTGGTCAACTCGCCGAGCAGATTCTCGTTCCAGCTCGGCCGTTCCATGATCTTGACCGCCTTCTCGGTTCCAACGCGGCACGGCGTGCATTGACCGCAGCTCTCGTCCTCGAAGAAGCGCAGGAGGTTGAGCGCGACCTCCCGCATGCTGTCCTGGTCGGAGAGGACGACGACGGCATGCGAGCCGACGAAGCAGCCATGCGGCTCGAGCGTGCCGAAATCGAGCGGAATGTCGGCCATGCTGGCCGGCAGGATGCCGCCCGAGGCGCCGCCCGGCAGATAGCCCTTGAAGACGTGGCCAACAGCGATGCCGCCGCAGAACTCGTCGATCAGCTCGCGCGCCGTGATGCCGGCCGGCGCCAGCTTGACGCCGGGCGATCTTACTCGGCCGGAGACCGAGAAGCTGCGCACGCCCTTACGGTCGTGACGGCCCTGCGCGGTAATGAACGCGGGGCCCTTCTCGACGATGTCGCGCACCCAGAAGACGGTCTCGACGTTGTTGATCAGGGTCGGCCGGCCGAAGAGGCCGACCTGACTCGGAAAAGGCGGCTTGTGGCGCGGCAGACCGCGCTTGCCCTCGATGCTCTCGAGCATCGCCGATTCCTCGCCGCAGATATAGGCGCCGGCGCCGCGCCGGAGATGGATCTTGATGCGGGGCGCGATGCCGGAGCCCGCGAGCTTGGCGATCTCGGCGGCGAGGATCGCGCGGCATTGCGGGTATTCGTCGCGCAGATAGATGTAGATTTCCGGCGCCTCGACCGCCCAGGCGCCGATCAGCATACCCTCAAGGAAGCGATGCGGGTCGGTCTCGAGGTAATGGCGGTCCTTGAAGGTGCCGGGCTCGCCCTCATCGGCGTTGATCGCCATCAGGCGCGGGCCCTTCTCCTGGCGCACGAAGCGCCATTTGCGCCCGGTGGGAAAGCCGGCGCCGCCGAGCCCGCGCAGCTGCGAATCCTCGAGCGCCTTGAGAATGCTCTCGACATCCCGCTTGCCCGAGAGGCAGTCCTCGAGCAGACGGTAGCCGCCGCCGGCGCGATAGGCGGCGAAGCCGATATAGTCCGGCACATGCGGGTGGGTCGCGCCATTCGCCACCGCCTGGGCGATGCTGCTCAGCGTCGCCTGCTCGTGCAAGGCGTGGCCGATCGCTGTAACCGGCGCGTTGTGGCAACCGCCCATGCAGGGCGCACGGACAACCCGCACGCCAGGTCCCAGACGCTGCGGCAGCTCGGCGAGGAGGGTCTGCGCGCCGAAGAGCGCACAGGTCAGGCTGTCGCAGACGCGCACGGTGACGGGCGGCGGCGGCGCCTCCCCATCCATCACGATGTCAAAATGGGCGTAGAACGAGGCGACCTCGTAGACCTCGACGAGAGCCAGTTTCATCTCGTCAGCCAGCGCCGCCAGGTGGCGGGCATGCAGGCAGCCGTACCGGTCCTGAATGAGGTGCAGATGCTCAATCAGGAGATCGCGCTGACGCGAGCGGGCGCCGAGCAGCTCCGCCACCTCGGCGAGAGCGGTAGGATCGACCTGCCGCCCCTTCGGGAAATTCCGGCCCTTGCGCCGCCCGGCGCCGGGATGAATCGCCCGCTCTGGATCCGACACCGTTGCTGTCGCCATGGCTGTCATCATCTGCCCTTCATCGCGCGCAGCATGGTGCTGCCGAGCGCGGCCGGCGAATCCGCCACGGTGATCCCGGCGCGTTTCATCGCCGCGATCTTGTCGCCGGCAGTGCCCTTGCCGCCGGAGATGATCGCGCCGGCATGCCCCATGCGGCGCCCGGGCGGTGCGGTCATTCCGGCAATGAAGCCGACGACCGGCTTCTTGATCTTGTGGGTGCGCAGGAATTCCGCGGCATCCTCCTCGGCCGAGCCGCCGATCTCGCCGATCATGACGATGCCCTTGGTCTGCTCGTCGGCGAGATACATTTCCAGGCAGTCGATGAAATTGGTGCCGTTGACCGGGTCGCCGCCAATGCCGATGCAGGTCGACTGGCCGAGCCCTGCCGCCGTCGTTTGCGCCACCGCTTCATAGGTCAAGGTGCCCGAGCGCGAGACGATGCCGATCGAGCCCGGTGTATGGATGTGGCCCGGCATGATGCCGATCTTGCACTGGCCCGGGGTGATCACGCCGGGACAGTTGGGGCCGATGAGCCGGGTCTTCGAGCCCGCGAGGGCGCGCTTGACCGTCACCATGTCGAGCACCGGAATCCCCTCGGTGATGCAGACGACGAGCGGCAGCTCGGCGTCGAGCGCCTCGAGGATGGCATCGGCGGCAAATGGCGGCGGCACGTAGATCACCGACGCCGTGGCGCCGGTCTTGGCGACCGCCTCGGCAACGGTGTCGAATACCGGCAGGTCGAGATGCGTGGTGCCACCCTTTCCCGGCGTCACGCCGCCGACCATTTTGGTGCCGTAGGCCATCGCCTGCTCTGAATGGAAGGTGCCCTGCGCGCCGGTGAAGCCCTGACAGATCACCTTGGTTGCGGAATTGACGAGAACGGCCATCTATGCGGCCTCCTTCACGGCCTTGACGATCTTCTCCGCAGCGTCGGCGAGATTGTCGGCGGAGACGATGGCGAGGCCCGATTCGGCGAGGATCTTCTTGCCGAGATTGACGTTGGTGCCTTCCAGGCGAACGACCAGCGGCACGTGCAGGCTGACCTCGCGCGCCGCCGCGACGACGCCCTCGGCGATGACGTCGCAGCGCATGATGCCCCCGAAGATGTTGACCAGGATGCCCTCGACATTGGGATCGGAGAGGATGAGCTTGAAGGCGGTGGTCACGCGCTCCTTGGTGGCACCGCCGCCGACATCGAGGAAATTCGCGGGATCGCCGCCATAAAGCTTGATGATGTCCATCGTCGCCATGGCGAGGCCGGCGCCATTGACCATGCAGCCGATATTGCCGTCGAGCTTGACGTAGTTGAGCCCATGCTTGGCCGCTTCGGTCTCGCTCGGATCCTCCTCGGAGACGTCGCGCATCTCCTCGATTTCCTTGAGGCGGAAGAGCGCGTTGTCATCGAAATTCATTTTTGCGTCGAGCGCGATGACCTGACCGTCGCCGGTGACGACGAGCGGATTGATCTCGACGATTGAAGCGTCGAGCTGGGTGAAGACCTTGTACATCGCCAGCATGAACTTGACGGCGCTCGATACCTGTTTGCCGGCGAGGCCGAGGCCGAAGGCGAGCTTGCGGGCGTGAAAGCCCTGCATGCCGGTCGTCGGATCGATTGCAACCTTGAGGATCTTCTCGGGATGCGAGGCGGCAACCTCCTCGATTTCCATGCCGCCCTCGGTCGACGCGATCACGGTGACGCGCGAGCTCGTGCGGTCGATCAACATGCCGAGATAGAGCTCGCGCTTGATATCGCAGCCCTCCTCGACATAGACGCGCTTGACCTCGCGACCGGCGGGTCCGGTCTGCTTCGTCACCAGGACATGGCCGAGCATCTCGCCAGCGCTCCCCGCGACGTCGTCCAGCGACGTGACGACCCGTACGCCGCCCTTGCCGCCGGGATTGTCCTTGAAGCGTCCGGCGCCGCGGCCGCCGGCGTGGATCTGGGACTTGACCACCCAGACCGGTCCGCCCAATTCCTCCGCGACCTTCTTCGCTTCCTGCGGCGTGTAGGCGATGCCGCCGCGCGGCACGGCAACACCGAATTTCTTGAGCAGGCTCTTCGCCTGGTACTCATGGATGTTCATGGGCGGTCCTGGCCTAACGTTGCGCGTCCTGCAGGCCGGCCGCTGCGCGGCCTCCCCAGGATGCGGGTGAAATCCAATGCCATCACGAACCTACCCCATCTGAGGAATGCCGTTCGCGGCGTGGCGCGGTTCAAATCGCCTTTTCCGCCCGCATCGCGGCGATCTCCTTCATCGACAGGATCGGGCCGCACGGGATGTCGTACTCGTTCAGGATGTCCATCGCCTCGAACTTGCTCTTGGTCTTGGTCCACTCCTCGATCGTCCCGAAGATCGCCATCAGCCGCGGCAACCGCGCCTCGGGCGTCGCGTAATCGGGATGGGTAATCCAATCCTCCTTGCCGATCACCTTGCAGATCTTGTCCCATACCGGTGCCTGGGTGATGAAGTAGATATAGGCATTGTGATCGTTCTCCCAGCCCTTGGCGTGGCACCGCCTCGCCGAACTTGCCGTCGGGATATTGCGGAAATTCCTTGAGCGGGCCATGGGCCAAGCGCTGCTGGTCGCGCAATTTGACGCGGCAGAGGTTGAGCACGCCGTCCTGCATGGCCGCAAGCACCTTCTGGCCGCGCCCGGTGGCGTTGCGCTGGTAGAGCGCGGCGACGATGCCGAGGGCGAGATGGAGACCGGTGCCGGTATCGCCGATCTGCGCGCCGGTGACCAGCGGCGGACCATCGTCGAAGCCGGTGGTCGAGGCGGAACCACCGGCGCACTGGGCGACGTTCTCGTAGACCTTGCAATCCTCGTAGGGACCGGGACCGAAGCCCTTGACCGAAGCAACAATCATGCGCGGGTTCAATTCCTGGATGCGCTCCCAGGTGAAGCCCATGCGATCGAGCACGCCGGGGGCGAAATTCTCCACCAGCACGTCGCAATGCTTGACCAGCGCCTCGAGCACCTCTTTGCCCTTGGTGGCCTTGGCGTCGAGGGTGATCGAGCGCTTGTTGTGGTTGAGCATGGTGAAATAGAGGCTGTCGACATTGGGAATGTCGCGCAACTGGCCGCGCGTGATGTCGCCGATGCCGGGGCGCTCGACTTTGATCACGTCGGCGCCGAACCAGGCAAGAAGCTGGGTGCAGGTTGGCCCGGACTGCACATGGGTGAAGTCGAGGATGCGGACGCCATCAAGTGCCTTGCTCATTTTCCTCTCCGAAATCTATCTTCTCGTTTCCGGGCGGAACGGCACACCGCATCGTGCCGCGCCGCGCGCCAGACAAAGGTTTATTTCTTGCGAAGCACGCTTTGCGGATTGAGGTTGCCGATGCGGCCGCTCTCGCTGCCGGCAGCCGGGTCGATCACCGCGTTGATGAGGGTCGGCTTGCCCGAGTCCATGGCCGCGTCGACGGCCCGCTTCAGCCCGTCGGGTGTCGTCGCTTGGACGCCGACGCCGCCGAACGCCTCCATCATCTTGTCGTAGCGCGAGTCCTTGACGAAGACGGTCGTCGCCGGATCCGGGCCGCCAGCGGAATTGACGTCGGTTCCGCGATAGATGCCGTTGTTGTTGAAGACGACGATGCAGATCGGCAGGTTGTACCGGCAGATCGTCTCCACTTCCATGCCGGAGAAACCGAAGGCGCTGTCGCCTTCGACCGCGAGCACGCGCTTGCCGGTCTCTATGGCGGCCGCGATGGCGAAGCCCATGCCGATGCCCATGACACCCCAGGTGCCGACGTCCAAGCGCTTGCGCGGCTGATACATGTCGATGATGCCGCGCGCGAGATCGAGCGTGTTGGCCCCTTCGTTGACCAGGATGGCGTCCGGCCGTTCCTTGATGACGGTTCGCAGGGCGCCCAGCGCGCCGTGGAAGTCCATCGGCGCCGAATTCTTCATCAGCCTCGGCGCCATCTTGGCGATGTTCTCTTCCCGTTTCGCCTTGACGGCGCCCGTCCAGTCGGCCGGTGCGCCCGGCCACTTGCCGTCGATGCCCTCGAGAAGAGCCGATACGCAAGAGCCGATATCGCCCACCACGGGAGCGGCGATCTCGACGTTGCTGTCCATCTCCTTGGGCTCGATGTCGATCTGGATGAACTTCTTCGGGGCTTCACCCCAAGCCTTGCCCTTGCCGTGCGACAGAAGCCAGTTGAGCCGGGCGCCGATCAACATCACGACGTCGGAGTCCTTGAGCACCGTCGAGCGTGCCGCGCCCGCGCATTGCGGATGGGTGTCGGGCAGAAGGCCCTTGGCCATGCTCATCGGCAGGAAAGGAATGCCGCTCTTCTCGACCAGTGCGCGGATCGCGTCATCGGCCTGCGCGTAGGCCGCGCCTTTGCCGAGGATGATCAGCGGGCGCTTGGCACTCTTCAGGACATCGAGCGCGCGCTTGACCGCGTCGGGCGCAGGAATCTGGGCCGGCGCCGCGTCGATGACCTTGACGAGCGATTTCTTGCCTGCTTCCGCATTCATGATTTGCGAGAACAGTTTGGCCGGCAGGTCGAGATAAACGCCGCCCGGACGGCCGGACACGGCGGCCCGGATAGCGCGCGCCACGCCGATGCCGATGTCGGCGGCATGCAGCACACGGAAGGCCGCCTTGCAGAGGGGCTTGGCGATCGCCAGTTGGTCCATCTCTTCATAGTCGCCCTGCTGCAGGTCGACGATCTCGCGCTCGGACGAGCCGCTCATCAGGATCATCGGAAAGCAGTTGGTCGTGGCGTTGGCCAGCGCCGTCAGACCGTTGAGGAAGCCGGGAGCCGACACCGTGAGGCAGATGCCGGGCTTTTTCGTCAGGAAGCCGGCGAT
>WNFD01025498.1_pt1 | contig 11079 bp, 11 predicted proteins | sample 5400491 | NCBI WGS metagenome assembly WNFD01 (sample SAMN13153343, study PRJNA577476) | soil metagenome | isolation source: 120 cm saprolite under Douglas fir tree site 2 hole 2 replicate 2 | place: USA:California | collected 2015-04-18 | reverse complement strand
TGCCTGCACCATCGGGAGCAAATCCCGGTTATGTGCCTGGACTCTGCCTGTTCCGCCGAGGGGAACCCGCCTCCTCCTGAGACTACACACGTTTGGTGAGAGATAGAAAGGCGGCCTGGTGATTTATGACCAGGCCTCATCTACTGATCTCGGCAGAGGCAAGTAAAGTGTGTTAAGCTAGGAGGATGGGAGCACCAAAGAAAGCCGATTGGCGAGAAGAACGGCGCAAACGCGCCTGGCAACTGAAAGAGCAAGGCTGGCAACAAAAGAATATCGCGACGGCCTTGGGCGTGAGTGAAGGAGCCGTGAGTCAATGGCTCAAGCGAGGGCGAGAACAAGGAGTGGAGGCCCTGGATGCTCATCCGCCCACAGGAGTGACGCCGCGGTTAAGCGCGGAACAGAAAGCGCAGATCCCTGAGCTGTTAGCCAAAGGAGCCGAAGCCTATGGGTTTCGTGGGGATGTCTGGACAGCGAGTCGGGTGGCGGTGGTCATCGCACGGACCTTTGGCGTGCGCTATCACCGTGATCATGTCGGTCGACTGATGCGGAAGGCAGGCTGGAGTCGACAGAAGCCAGTCGAGCGGGCCAGCCAGCGCAATGAAGAGGCCATCAAGAAGTGGTCACAGGAGCGCTGGCCCCAAATTAAAAAAAAGCCGACCAGGAGAAAGCAACTATCGTCTGGGTAGACGAAGCGGGGTTCTATCTCTTGCCGATGGCCGTGCGCACCTGGTCACCGAGAGGGCAGACGCCAGTCCTGCGGGTCAAGTTGACGCGCGACCATCTCTCGGCGATCAGCGGGATCACTCTCGACGGGCGCTTGTTCATGCAGGTCCGCCGAGCTTCCTACGATGCGGTCGCCGTCGTGGCGTTTCTACGGGTGCTGTTGCGCAAGATCCGTGGGAACATCCTGCTGATCTGGGATGGCTCGCCGATCCATCGCGCACAAGAGATCAAGGACTTTCTCAAGCAAGGGGCCGCGAAACGGCTGCAATTAGAGCAATTACCGGGGTATGCACCCGATCTCAATCCAGATGAAGGTATCTGGAATTACCTCAAGCGCGTGGAGTTGGGCAATCTCTGTTGTAGAGATCTCGATGAGTTGTCTACCCAGCTCATTCGAGCCCGAGAACGGTTGCGACATAAACGAGAGATCATCAAAAGTTGCTCACGACAATGTGGCTACTCGCTTTAGTTTCTTCGCACGAGATCGGTAAAACGACAAGGCGATGGTCAAGTCCTGCCTGGTTTCTCCTCTTGTTCGGGCTTGCACAACCACAGAGAGACATGCGTGGGCTGCATCGTTTCCTGAACGATCGCTACGAGCTGTTCGCTCAACTGGTTCAAGTCCACTTCACTGCGCAGCGCGGCGCTAAAAACCGCCAGAGTACGTGCTGCATCATACTTGTGCCGGAAGAAGCGGCGATCAATCACTGCCTGGATGCGCTTGCGCAGGGGCTGGAAAAGGGCGGCTATGAAGAGAGTGGAGACGACGATAGCCACGTCAGAGTTCTGATTGAAAATTCCCCGAACGAGCGCTTGCAACCCGACAATGCAGCCAGCGTATACGGCTGCCAGGATACCCGTCAGCAAGCTATAGACCAGGGTCTTATTGATAATGACATCCACATCCCAGAGCCGGTAGCGCAGGAGGGCGATGGCAATTGAGAGCGGGATGAGCAGGAGGAGCAGGTAGATGCTCGTAACCAGGATGGTGGAGGGAAGTAGACCCACGTTCTGCAAAGGGGAGAGCAACTTCAGAAATTTCGAAAGAAGAACTCCCAGCAGTAGAAAACCCAGCAGCGCAACTGCGACACCGAAAACGATCCATTTGGTCTGCTGGCGCTCTATGGCCGTCGAGACATGCCGATAGCGGTAGACCTGCCCGTACACCAGCGAGCCAAAAACTACCAGTGATACCGGTAAAAAGAGCAGGCCAGGCCAGTTCGAGACGTTGAGGAGTGAGTTGGGGAAGAAAGCGCCGGGTAGAAACAAGGCGGCAAATCCGACGGCCATCCAGCGTGTCCAACGAGGGACAAAGCGGCCATTGGGGAAGAGAAAGAAGAACAAGACGAGTGACGGAAAGCCGAGCACATCTTCACTCACCAGAGTGACCGGTAAGTGCCAGGAAGGATGGACAGCCGCCAATGCAGGCGGGATATCTGTAAAGGAGCCACCCAAAGCCACAAGAAAGAAGGCAGCAAGCAAGGCCATCCAGTCATCGGACTTACGCCAGAAAATAAGAGCAGCTACCGCGAAGTAGGTCACGGCAAACAAAAGATTGATCGTTACCCAGTAGGCAGCATAGGCCGTGATTGGAATGCCCAGTGCGTGGAGCGACTGGAGACCGGCTGGTGTCAGGCAATCCTGAAAGCAATCATGGGTGGAGGGGTAGATCTGGGCAATGTAGACCGGTGTGCCGACGATGTAGATGATCAGATTCAAGGCACTGATAGCGAGCAACGCCACCCGCGCAACCAGGAGCCAGGGTCTGGGAATGCGCATGTTTCCTCTCCTGTGCAATTCGTGGCTCATCCAATCCTCCGATGCATGTCGTAGATCAACTTCTGACAGGGCAAAAAAAGCACTTTACCGCAGCGAAGAGCCAATTTCTCCTGGAGGATATAGTATCACAGGCTCGTTACGAGAACGTTACGAGAACTGTAGTATTACTTATCACACTTTATTTGCCTCTGCCGAAGTCAGTAGGATATCCGTTCTAAAACGGAGCAGTAAACAGCAACGTGAGCAACTCTATCGCCATTCTGCCCAAGGGAAAGATGGAGCGGGAAAGGATCTGATAGCGTCATCGGCGACGCATTTTTTCAAACGGATATCCTAAGTAGCCAGTACAGCTGGAGAACTAAGCTGATCTGCTTCGGAAGATGAATCGAGCGGTGGAAGCAGCAGCACTCGAAAGGCGTGCCAAAGTGGAGTGAGCCCTTCCTGTAAAATGATGTTCTGGGGATTGCTCTCTCGCCAACAATCCTCTCATAGGGCACATCATACACAGTCACCAGCAAGATGTTGTTTTCTGAAAAACGTTTCACTGCGCTAAGAGAGGTGCCCTTCTAAGGCTCGGATATATCTGTCTGCTGACCTCTGCACAGCGCTGTGGGCATCTTTTAAGATGAGACGGTCATCCCAGGACGAATACAGGCGTTCAAAATCATACGGCACGATGGTGTCAGCGATGCGACGCACTTGCGCTGCCGGAAGCGGGATCAGATTGGGATAACTCCACATAAAGCTCACCCACTCCCAATCGGGCACTACCATGATGGTATCTCCCGTGAGCAGAATCCCTTTGCCATCAGCCGCATGCGCCCAATGCAAGACGGTACTCCCAGGAAAATGCCCTCCGAGTCGCACGAGTGTGATGTCATCGCAGAGGGAATACGTCTCGCCAGACCAGAAGGTGATGCGCTCACTTTGTCTCATGACCCATGGGCGGTTCATTTCATGCACATAGATACGCACATCAAAGCGCTCAGCCCATGCAATCATCGAAGTATAGAAATGGGGATGAGAGAGCGCGATCGCCGCGATCCCACCCAGGTGTTGCACTGCGGCTACGGTGTCGTCATCCAACAGACTCACACAGTCCCAGAGCACATTGCCTTGTTCCGTCTGCACGAGCAGTGCGCGTTGTGCGATCGCAAAGGAAGGTTCAGTCCCAATGCCTGTGAGACCTGATTCGAGTGTGCGTAAAGTGTTGTGAAAGCCGTCCTGCTGCATGGCGGCCAAGGTGGTCCACGCCTGTCCTGCATGTCGAACATATTGCCGCTGGTCGAGGCAAATAGGACATCCCTGCGGAGGCGTTTGGCTAGCAGGGTACTGCGTCCCACACGTGAGACAGATCCAGTGCTCCATCTGTTCCTCCTACGCTAGCATTTCCTGCACAGCATTGTATCATGCGTATGAGAGCAGGACACTAAACGAAAGAACAGGATGGTGATCGCCTTGTCCATCGAGAAAAAGAAGGGTGATATGAGACTGCACCACGAAGAGAAAGGCAAGGTCACCATGAGCGGATATGCAAAGCAAAGCATCCAACTATCGCCACTCTCCCACCAGGAAGCGAGCGCGGGCGCTCCAGTGAGCGCTCAGCGGCACCCTTCTCCCTCAAGAACCGCTTTCAGGAACCGTCTCCACGTCCTGCTCTCCCGCGATCCGACGCTGACGAAGGGTTCCGTTCATAGAAGGTGAACGCCCAGAAGATCCACAGGCAACTGCACAATCCCAGACTCACATAGGGATTCCAGAACGCCAGCAGGGTCGCCAGCAGGTACACTGGGAACCCAAATAGAATGTTGCGCGTGTGCCTCTTCACCTGAATAGGTGTAACGCCTGTGTGCAGCAGGCGACGATGACGCGAGGCTGCCCACCAGAGCAGGTTGTAGGCCACGTTGATCACGACGAAGACACCGGCGTAGACGGCACAAGCCAGTGCCGCAGCAGGCGTGGTGAGGTACTGTGCCACCAGAGATGTGGGAAAGGGCACTACCGTCACTAACAACAGCAGCAAGCCATTGGCGAACAGAAATGGGGTGTCTGACTTGGACACCAGCTACCCACGAGATGCGCAACGAGGGTGAGTGATGAGTAAAACGGCCTGCAATGCCGATACGTTGGAGGGAAGACCTGTGATAACGGCAATGCATTCGACAGAAGGCAGCTTTCTCTCGCTTCGGCAGAAGTGAATACAAAAACAGTGTTCACTTGTTAACATAGAGAAAGCATAGAGAGAAAGGAAGCAGAAAAGTATGTCAGAGCTACCCGTTGCTCCCCCCCCACGCGCTCCTCGCCAGCCTCTGTGGCGATCTCCAGCTTACCGGCAACGTCTCACAGGATGTCCCAGCCTTCTTACACCACCATCATCATCCCGCCACTGCGCTCCACTGCCAACAAGTTGCGGCGGAGGCTCGCCGTGTCGCAGCATCTGCCAAGGTGAGCCTGGTACAGGCTGAAACGGCTGGTTGGCTCCACGATGTGAGCGCCATCTTTCCTGCCTTAGAACGAGCGCAGATCGCTCGCATCCTCGGCCTTGAGGTTCTTCCCGAAGAAGAACGCTGCCCCATGATCGTTCATCAGAAACTCTCTCGCCTGATGGCAAGGCAGATCTTTGGCGTCACCGATTCCCTGATTTTGAATGCCATCGGTTGCCACACCACACTCCGCGCTCAGTCCACCACTCTCGACAAAGTCCTCTTCGTTGCCGACACTGGCTTGGGACCAGCCTGCCACTCCTCCCTATGCTGAGGAGTTGCAAGCAGCGCTTTCGCATTCTCTGGACCACGCGACCATCTTTTTCGTCAACTACCTCTGGGAGCATCGCGACTCTCTCCAGGTGATTCACCCCTGGCTGCGGGCAGCCGTGCGCGAGATTTGCAGGGGAAACAAAGGGTAGACGCTCTCCGAAGCCGGGCTGCTCTTCGGTCAAGAACAACCTGCATCAGTTCCCATGCTCTCATAATACGAATCCGCGTACTGTGATAAAATAAAGGAGGTGATGACCGAAAACAGAAGAGGGAAGATATGGCAAGAGTTACGCGTGCAGCAGCCCATCTGACACTGGAAGAAGTGAAGATCCGAATGAGAACTGATCCGCGCGCCTTGTACCGGCAACGGTGGCTGATCATTTATAATGCGCTGGCCCAACCGCGGAAGGCGGAGGAGATCGCCCGGCACTGTGGGGTTTCCAAAGCGACGGTGCATCAGGTGATCTCCACGTACAATCGATTGGGAGTGGTGGCGGTGGAGACGGCAGGGAAGGGAGGTCGTCGGCATCAGTATCTGACACTGGAAGAAGAAGCGCAGTTCCTTGCCCCCTTCTTTGCCCGGGCTGAGGAAGGCCTGCTTACGACGACGGCAGAGATCTGGCGAGCCTTTGAAGCCGGAGTCGGACACCATGTGGATGACAGCACGATCTACCGCTTGCTCGACCGTCACGGCTGGCGTAAGCTCATGCCGCGTCCCCGGCATCCCAAGGCTGACCCGCACGTTCAGGAGCAGTTTAAAAAAACTTTGCAACGCAGGTTCAAGCGGCAGTCGCAACGCGGCCAGCCGAAGATGAGCGACCCGTTCTGATCATGGCCCAAGATGAAGGCTGCTTTGGCCGCATCAGCCGTCCCACACGGTGTTGGGCTCCGCCAGGCATCCGGCCACACATCCCCTGCCAGGTGGTGCGAGAGTACGTCTATGTCTACGCTGCTGTGGCTCCGGCTCTGGGAGAGATGACCTCGCTGATCTTACCTTCGGCCGAGACCGCCATGATGACTCTCTTCCTGGAGCATGTGAGCCAGACCTTCTCGAAGTACTTCATGGTCATGCAAGTCGATAGGGCAGGCTGGCATCACTCTGACGAGTTGGTGATCCCCTCCAATATTCGCTTGATCGAGCAACCTGCCTACAGTCCCGAAGTCAATCCCGTGGAACATGTCTGGGAGGACCTGCGGGAAAAACACTTTGGGAATCGGGCCTTCCCCTCCCTTGACACCTTGATTGAGGTGCTTTGCCAGGGACTCAACGAACTTGCTGATGATCCCGAGCGCCTGCGTTCCTTAACTGGCTTCTCGCACATTGTCAATGTCAACCTTTAGAATGCGGAGTGGTATCAGAGGCTCGGCAAGCCGAGGAAGGCAGCAAAGGCGTTTGGCAAACCAAACACCGTCACCTTGATAGAAGGTGCCGTACTGCTTCGTGCATTGCGAGCCAGCCGCTCTTTCCACGAGAGGCGATAGTGTGCCCGCTGTGCGCGAGAAAGGAGCGAAGGTCCGATGGGGGAAAGGGCTTGAGATGGGTGATGTAGCAGGAGATCGACCCGCTGACTACGCAACAGACCGATCCAATCACGGCGCGTCTGGCAGCGGCTCCAGTCACCCCACAAAATCGGGTGAGAAGCTAGAGGAAGCACAGGTGCAACGGCAGGTTCGGGAGGTGGCCCTTCCAGAGGCCACAGCACGGCACTCACGCGGCGCGGCTTCTTGGTCTCAGTTCCGTATCCCTGACACTGTTGCCGCAGGTGACACGCACGGCAATGGCCGATCCGAGCGGCATAGAGAACCCGCATGCTGCCATCACGTTCGGGCCGCCGTTCTTGCGCATAGAGGGGCCGCCCCGCTGGACAGCGCAGCGTGCCATCAGCCTGTGGGGTGAAAACATCTCCGGCAAACCCTCCCATTTGTGCTGGGCGCGCCCATTGCGGTGGGCCGTAGATCACCGGAGCAGGTTCATCGGACGGGAGAGGAGGAAGGGACGGCGTCTGGGCAGGAGCGAATTCCGTCATGCGCATGGGGGGTGGATGAAGGCGATGTCCCAGTTCCAGGCGCAGGTTCCACATCCACTGGCTGATGATGTTCCAGCATTCCTGTCCGCAGGGGGTGTGGGAACACCAGCGGTCGGGGTCCTGCTCTTTGTCCTCATCACAGAGCACGGTCTCGAAGGTGCCTCGGTGCAGGTAGAGGTCCACGACATCGGCAGAGGTAAACGCACCTTGCGGTAAGGGGGTGAAAAACAGTTCGTAGACCACACCGTCGCGCGTGACCCCAATCGGACAGGGAGTGGCCGTCACAGGATGGGTGGCGACGATCACCCTGCTGCGAGTCCCCGTTGCGGTGAGAGGGATATTGGGGCAATCGAAGAGCGTACGGCAGGTTCCCGTTTCCGGGTGCGTGGTCTGTTGGTCAGGTGGTAGGGCCAGGCGGGCTTGAATCTGGGGCAAATCGAGAAGATCGTAGTCTTTGCCTCGCATCACGTAGCTCAGTCCTAGCCCGTCCAGATCCTCCACAATGGTGCCATTGCCATATTGGCCGTCCAGGCGCACGATCCCTTGGGAAAATGGGATCTGCTGTGCGGTCAAATAGGCACAGATCGCCTCCCCTGCGCGGAGCAGATCACCCCGGTAATCGCCATTGCCCGCGCCGGAAAACGTGCTGAGCCATTGGTGCGTATGGGCCTGAAGGGCGGCTGTACGGGTACGGACCACCTCGCCACGCTTGCGCCCGAGATATCCTGGAGCGCAGACCTTGTCGAAGCGACGCTTCGCTTGAGGCCGGTCGGGAGTCTGTGGCACCGCTCGCTGTCGTGCCGCTTGCCGGGTCCCATCGACATCAAACACGAGCCAGTACGCACCTTGTCGATCCCACAGACCTCCCGGTTTCTCGCCAGTCTGTGGTCGTGCCAACAGATCCTGAAGGAAGAACTCCCGCAGTGCCTCGATAGTGGCCTGATCGATAGCCGCAAGAAAGCGACTGAGGGTTGAGCGATGAGGGAGCTGTTCGCGTCCGAACAGTGCCATGAACGCGGTGGCGAAGGGCTGCAAGCGCTCATAGAACGCTTCGAGGGTGTATTCGCCGCTGATCGCATAGCCGATCAACACGGCCACAAAGTCGATGAGATCATAGTGCCCGAAGCGGCGGCGGGCAAAGCGCACGTGCTCCTCTATCGCGGAAAGCACACCTTGGCGTTTCAAGAAGTGCGCAATGAGGGTCACTTCCTCGAATACGTCATAATGCCTCTCTCTTTGATCGTCTGGCGCGTCGAAGCCATTCGTGAAGCCGTCTTTCATCTTCCTCTGTCACATAGATCTTCCAGGGCATGCTTCTGGCCAGGTGCTCTCCTTTGAGCCTGCCCGTTTTCAGCCAGGTGAAAATCGTGCTCTGGTCCACGCCTAGCTTTGCTGCAGCCCCTTCCACCGAGTAAGAACCATCTTCCCATTGCGTAGGGTTGCGCTCGTTCCTGTTCAGTTTGACCGTCGGGATCTTCCACTGCTCACGCAAGTGACAGATGATCTTGCTCGTAATAGGGTGAACAAGCCCAGGTGTTTGATAGCCCTCGCGCTCCAGCGTTGCCGCAATCTGGGCATCCATCAGCCCCGCTGCGTTGAGCTCGCGCACGCGTTGCTCAAGCGCCTGCGCACCAGCAAACACGGCGTAGCTACTCACCCTGCGTTGGTAGCAGAACTGCTCCTGCGCCCCCGTTTGCCAGTTGATTTGTACCCAGACCTGGCCTTCAACCCGCTTGCTATCAACGATGACCTCTCGAATCACCAGGCGCAGCATCTGTTTGCGCTCCGTATTGGTCGTTGTAGACGCTTGCCAGAGTGCGGGTAAATCGCTGCCCAAAGCCACAATGGCCTCTCGGTCTGTCTGCGTGAGGATCCCAAAGCGACTGGACTTCCAGGCGTGGTACTCTTTCTCCGCAGTTTCCACTGCACGAAGCTGCTCTTCCCATTGTTTCTCCAGCGAACGGGCTACTAACCGATTTTCTGGTTCCACCGCCTGGTATTGCCGCTCTGCTCGCTTGGCCTGGTAGCGTGCGCGCTCCAGCTGGAGTTCCCACTGCTTGCTTTCAGCTTGCTCCTCCTGTTCCAATTGCGCCAGGGCGGCGAGCGCGAGCGTCAGTTGATCTGGCCGCAGCGCCTCCAGGAAGCGCTCTTCGACCTGCCTATCCAGAGCCAGCGCGCGCACGCGTTGGCAGTCTGTGCCTCCAAACTGGCTCTGATCGGCACTACACCGATACTCGGGCCATTCGCCCTGCCGACCAGAATAGTGCAGGTGGAATAAGGCTCCGCACCGCCCACAGCGTACGATCCCTGGAAGTCAACGCTTGCCCTTTGCGTGCCACTCCAGGCCGCTCCTCTCGATAGCGCAAACTATTTGTACGTAATTGAGCCTGAATCGCCACAAATTCTTCCCACGCAATATACGCTGGATATCTATTGTGTAAACAAATCTCCCACCTGTCAAGGGGTTGGAGAATCCGCCCTCCAGATGGGTGCGCTGGGGTGCGACGCGCAGGGTCAAGTTGCTTGCGCCCATAAACGTACGCTCCCGCGTAGGCTGGATTGTGGAGCATATCGAGGATGGCCGAGGTCCGTGCTGGTTGCCAGACCACCTCGTAGGGAGCAGGGCCGACTCTGGGGCAAGCTGGCAGAAGCAAATGCGCTGCCCGCAGGTACCGCATCACGCCGCCGGCCGAGCGGATTTCACGAAATTTCTCAAAGACCAGCCGGATGCGCGCCTGCACTTCTTCGTCAGGATTCAAGATGACTTCTCCGGCAGCCCCACGGGCAACCCCTGCCGCAGTTCTCCCCGCTCAGCTTTGTGCCGTGCGCCAGCTTGCATCCGCTGTTTGAGTTGGTGGAGCTCCGCCTCGCTCATCATTCCAGACATTATGTATCATCAAAAGTCAAGCCCCTTTGACCCTTTTGCAGACCTCAACTGTTGAAACACCAGCCTCCCGTGCGGGTTTACCAAGTCTACCATGCCAAGTCAAGGTCAAGGCGAGCGTGCCCCCACCTACCCACCACTCCACCTGCACGGCCTTGACTTGGCATGGTCTTGAGCGGGTAACCCGCATCGGGAGTCGGGAACGCGGTGCGGGCTGCGGCAGACGTTGGACAGGCACACCTGGGCCAGCCGCTCACGTTCGGCACAAAGGACGATTCGGGAACCGTTTGGGCGACTCCGTTGGGCAGGGTCCCCTTGGCCCCCAACCTGTTACGTGTCCTGGCTTTTCTTCCTGGTTCTTCGGACGGTCTGGAGCGGGATCACTTTCGTCTCATTTTGTCGGCTGGCCTCCAATTCTCGCGGAGTGGGGCCAGCAGGAGTTGGCACATCAGCGAGTTTTTCGATCAGCGCCTGATGCAATTCAATGCCTTCAGTTACCAGTAGCTTTTCATCCTCTGTGAGCGAGACGAATTCGAGCATGCGCACGAGACTCGCCCGGCCTTCCGCCAGTTGGTCCTTCAGGGAATCTTTGGGGCGGCAGTAGGGACAGCGCGCACAGGCCATCCGGTGGGGACACTCGGCCCAAAACGGATTAGTACACCACCCGTGCCCAAGATCGTAGTACTTCCAGCATTCGCCACGAGCTGCCGTGCCGCTCATCACCGCTTCCTGGTCCAGCAGCACCTCAATCGTTGCCAGATTCTGCTCCAGGTAGCCAGCCTTTGCCACCTGATTCGCCAGTTTGGTGGGATCGACTTTGAGGTAGCTTTGTGTGGAGGAGAGATGCTTGTGTCCCAGGTAATCTCTGAGTTGAAAAATATCGAGCGGTTCACGGGCGTTGTAGAGCATG
>WNFD01011061.1_pt1 | contig 11081 bp, 9 predicted proteins | sample 5400491 | NCBI WGS metagenome assembly WNFD01 (sample SAMN13153343, study PRJNA577476) | soil metagenome | isolation source: 120 cm saprolite under Douglas fir tree site 2 hole 2 replicate 2 | place: USA:California | collected 2015-04-18 | reverse complement strand
GTACCGCTTCGTGTCCTTCACTCCCGGCGTGGAGCTGGTGGTCGAGGCCTTCGACGGGTACTGGCGCAAGACGCCGAGCGGGAAGCGCCTGGTGTTCAAGTCCGTCCCGGACATCACCACGCGGCTGGCAATGCTCAAGCGCGGCGAGGCGGACATCGCATACGGGGTCAACGGCGAGATCGGCGAGGAGGTGCGTCGCACTCCGGGAGGCGGTGCTCAACGACCTGCAGGGGTACGGTCCGCGCGTCGCCGAGTCGGGGCTCGGGCTCATCGCCGACTATCCGTGGTCGGGCCCCGTACGAGGACCTGAAGCTCAAATGAGGCGGTCCGGAACCGGAAGACGAGACTCCTAAAGCAGTCGACGCGCGCCGATCCAGCGGCGCCGGAACCACTCCTCGTCGAGGCGCGAGACCATGACGACATTGCCGGGCTTCGTGGCGTGGACGAACCGCGTGTCGCCGATGTAGATCCCGCTGTGGCGAAGCCGATCGAAGAAGACGATGTCACCAGGCTCGAGCTCGTCGCGCGAGACCGCCGATCCCAGGCGGTACTGCTTCGCGACACCGTGCGGCAGCGCCACGCCGGCCTGGGCGTAGACGAACAGAACAAAGCCGGAGCAATCGAAGCCCGCGGGCGACGTGCCGCCCCGCTCGTAGGGCGCGCCGACGTACTTCAGCGACGTCGAGACCACGCGGTCCCGCGCGGCAGAGTACTCCGCTGCCGCGACGGCCGGTGAGCTCTTCGGCGGCGCAGAGGCGCACCCCGCCACTGTCAGGATGGCCGTGATCACGCCGATAATCCAGGATCCCGACGCAGTGCGCTGATCGCCAGGTTCCATCGCTGTACGGCTCGAAGAGCAAGAAGAGTGCCGCACCGGACCGCGCTCACTCCGGCGCGTCACTCCTCGAATTTGTGCGCTTGTGCCCCGAGGCGGCGAGCCGCGATGACCCCGTGGCACATTGCGCTCGCGGGCGGTGCCACAGCGACGTGCCGACCGCGCAGCCCCGGCGCGAGATTCTTCGTGTGTGTGTTCCTCGAGATGCGCACCCTCGGCGAAGTCGTCGCGGCGTCGGCCGCGAAGATTTTACATGGTCGGCGCTGCACAACTTACACGGCGTCGGCCCGCCGAACATCCACAGCCCACCGATCACGGAACGTCAACCGTCCGATTTCGCACGACCCTCCTGGATTCTCCTCAGCGTGGCACGAGCGTGGCACGGCGGCTGCTCTGAGGCGAGCGGCGTTGCGATGGGGCCCGTCGTTCTGACCCTCGGGCTGCGGGTGGCCGACTGAGCCGACGACGCTCAGCGGATGGCGTACGGTGCGGGCAGCGCGGCATCCGTCGGCAACACGGAACCCCTCGGCGGCGAGAGGAAGCTCGTGGCGGGCGCGTCACAGCGAAGCGGGGCTGCCCGCTGACGTCGGGCAAAGCGGAAGGCCCATGGGGGGACGTGTGATGGAAGCGGTAAGCGCAACACGCGAAGCGATCGGCTCACTCGATCCCAGCTGGGTCGCGGCCATCGGCGGCTGGCTCACCGGCCTGGCCGGCTGGAGCGCGGTCGCCATTCAACGGAGGAAGCTCGGGCGCCTTCGCACAGAAAACCGGACCAGCTGGCAACACGGCTTCGTCACCTACCACCGGGCCTACTTCTTGCCGTTCGCCGAGACGATCCGTGTCGCGTATCAACGCTTCATCGACGGACGACTAGGCGTTCCGCTCACGTGGGAGCAAGCGACACACCAGGCGCGATGGCCGCGCAACACCCCTCTCCCGCCCGGGGAGCCGCTACGTGAATGGCGATCCCGCCATGGGACCGCCCTGGACCGCGAAGACGAGTTTCTTCTACGCTTTTGTGAGGCGATTTACCCACCTGCCGAGGCCTGGAATCTCCAGTCACCTCGGGCGCGATCGATCATGACACCAGAGGAATTTGACGCCTTCCACAGGGCGCGCGCCGGGCTCGCCGACTATTTTCACCAGTGCGGGAGGCGGCGAGCCCGGTGGCCGGAGTTCGAGCAGTTTCTCGAGCACGAGGTCAGGGCAAATCACTACTATCGGGTCAAGATCGTCGCGTACCTCGAAATCGCCCTCGCGCGAGCGCGGGCAGCCGACTTCCCCGAGGCTAATCGAGAGCACGTGGGTCTCTTTCAGCTCGGCCGCAAATGGCGGGTGGACGACACGAGGGACGAGAAGCTTGCTCTGCCGTCGACCGACTTGCCGGAGAAACTTCACGTTCGGCGGCGGTCTGCGTGACCGTTCCACCCGCGCACGGTCAGGACCCCGGTTGCGACCGCGCTCGGCGAGGGCCGGCGCCCGCGGCGCGAGGCGGGTCAGCGCCGCGAGTGGCATCTCGTGCCCCAGCAGGCGCGCGAAGTTGCCTTCGACGGTCGGCTCGATCGGCCACTCGATCAGGTCCCGCGCGGCGCGCGCCGGCAGGCGCCCGACGAGCTCCGCCACGGAGTAGCGCGGGATCGGCCGATCGCTGGCGAGGTAGTGGACGCCGAGCACCTGTAGCGTCGGGCCGGGGTTCACGGAGGGAAACGCGCGGACGTGGGGGAACGAGGCTTCGAGCGCCCGGGTGACCGACGCCACCGTGCCGAGGTCCGTGGTCGGGATCCACTGCTGGAGGATCCCGCCCGGGCGCAGCCGCGTCCGCGCCAGCGTGTAGAACTCGCGCGAGTAGAGGAGGCTCGATCCCGCGGCCTCGGGCGGGTTCGGCGGGTCGATCGTGATCACGTCGAAGGTGTCGGGCGACCGCTCGAGGAACCGGCGGCCGTCGTCGATGACCACGCGCGCGTTCGGCAATCGCATCAGCTCCCGCGCGTCGGCGTGGAAGTACGGGAAGAATTCCGGCACGCTCGGCACGAGCTCCACCGCTGTGGCGCGGATGTCCCACGACAGCAGCGAGCGGAACGTGGTGCCCATCCCGAAGCAGATGACGAGCGCGTCGGCGGGCCGGCGCTCGAGGAACGCGAGCGGCACGTGCGCCATATACTTCGTGACCGGCGTCAGCACCGTCGTCGACGTGCCGTTGATGAGCAGGTCGCGCGACATCCCGGTCCCGGTCACGATCACCGTCGCCGTGTGATCGCGTCGGACCTGGCGCTCCGGGTAGCGCGTCTCGAAGCTCTGGGTGGAGAGGACGACGATCGCCGCGAGCCCGAGCGTGACCGGTACCCACGCCACCCGACCGAGCGACGGCGGTCCGTCCGCGCCGACCAGCGCCGGGCGGACGATACCAGCGGCGGCCGCGACGAAGAGCGGTAGCGCGAGCAGGACCAGCGCCGTGTGCTCGCCGACGGCGGGCAGCAGGACGAAGCCCGCGAGCAGCGGGCCGGCGATCGAGCCGAGCACGTTCACCGCGTAGGCGGCCCCTGCGCGATCGGGCCGTCCCGCCGACCACCGGTCGACCAGCATCGGCGTCAAGATCCCGACCGCCGCGCAGAACGGCGTCACGCCGAGCAGCAGCCTCACCGGCGGCGGCATCGCGAGGCGCGGGTCGGCCGCCACGAGCGGCAGCAGGCCCGCGACGCCCGCGACGAGCCAGGCGAGCCCGCCGGCGCGCGCGCAGGTCTCGGGCCCGATCCACGTCCGGTAGAGACGCGAGCCGAGGAACGTCGCGACGAGGTACATCGCGAGGATGCCCGCGAAGGCGTAGACGAGGTTGCCGAGATAGGGCGTCAGCTGGCGGATCCACACGACCTCCATCGCCATGCTGACGAGGCCAGTCACGAACAGGCCGGCGAGCACGCTCGGGCGCATCGCGGCCGTTTCCGGTGGCGCGGCCAGAGCCGCCGCCATCGCCGGCGCCCGCGCGAGCCGTCGGCTTCGCGCGAACGCCGCGGCGGCGACGAGGACGTTCACTGCGACCGCGATCGCCAGCGTCGCGCGGAACCCGAGCAACTCGACGAGGACGAACGCCGACGCGAGCGTGCCGCACGCCGCACCGAGCACGTTCGCCAGGTAGAGGAAGCTGAACGCGCGCGCGCCCGCGTCCGGATGCGCGGTGCGGATCGCCGCCATCGCGAGCGGGAACGTCGCGCCCATGGCCGTACAGCACGGCAGCAGCGTCAGCGCGACGAGAACACCGGAGACGAGGTGATAGGCGGCCGAGTCCCACGCGAGCGTCGTGCCCGACGCGGCGAAGAAGGCATGGCCCGTGCGGAGCCCGGACGGGACGGCGAGCGCGAGGACGCCGATCGCCGCTTCGGCGGCCGCGTAGCGTACGAGCCCGCGGCGGGCATCGACCCCGCGCGCGCTCAGGCGGCCGCCGAGCCAGCTGCCGAGCGCGAGCCCCGCCATGAACACCGACAGCACGATCGACACGAGCGGCGTCGTCACGCCGAAGGCGGCCATGGCGAGCCGGAGCCAGACGACCTCGTAGACGAGGCCCGCGAACCCTGAGCCGAGGAAGAAGAAGAACCACCACGTCAGGACGGACGACCGGTCGCGCCGGGTAATATCACGCAACGGCTATAGTACAATCCGCCCCGCGAACTTCCCGGAGGGAATCCGACGCATGCGCGCGCCCGCGAACGGCGCTTGCTTGTGACGTCACAGCATCTCAGTCAGGAAGTGGTTGTCGGCCGGCTGGTTCGAGTGGGTGCGTACAAGTTCCGCTTCGGACAGACGCTCCAGCGGGTTGCTGCTCATCGTCCGGTTCCCTTCGGCCCGCGCGGGTCCACGTTGCCGGGGAGGCAGGTCGTGGTGACGTCGGTTCGCAAGACCCCATCGCTGTAAGCCACCCGCTGCCGGGCCTCCTCGCATTGCGTCCGCGTATCCCATCCACCCATGGGAGTCCAGCCTGATTGAGTCCAGCCAGCGCTCGGCTGTGGGTAGGCCCACACAACCCACGCGCACTCGGCGTAGGCCGTCGCAGCCGAGGTGAGTAGATAGAACATGACGAGCAGCGGGGCTTTTCGTGCGAGTCGCATCATCGGTTGCCCTCCTCGGCGGTCGCTCGCTTCACGTTGACGCGCTTGAAGGCGTCCCAACTTCGCACCTCTGCGCTGGCGGTTTTGGTCGATCCTCTGGACACGCGCGCGGACGATCCTTCCGCCTCCGGCTTCTTCTCGGGTCGTGGCCTGGACTCTTCCGGACGCCTTCTGTCTTTATCGATGAGCTCGCGCCCTCCTCCAATCGCGGAACATCAGCGTTAGACCCGCAAACACAAATAGCGTCGCAATGACCAAGACGGGCGCTGCCTTCGTGACAGGTATCACCTCAATCATGCCAAAATACAACCGCCGCGGCATGGCAAATAGGAAGCCGACAGCCACGAGTAGCCGTCCGAGCCACGGAGAGCCGGGAAGCTTGTTACGCCTGCCTTGCCACGGCGTTCGCTCCCACCCGGTGCCCGTCGCGCTCGTGACCGAGTGCTCCATGCCGGTCGTGTAGAACGTCGCCCCTGCGTTCTTCACCCTTCGAGCAGGCGACAACAATCGGCTACTCCCCCAGCGTTGTGTTTGACCCCCACTCGCCATTGCCACACCCAGGCCCTTCCCATCGGCCATCTTCGGACCCAGGCCCTTAGCCCGCGAGGGACCGGACTTGTAGAGGACGGTAATCGAGCAGCTCGCCCCGGGCGTGGTCTGGATCTCCAGCGTTGCGTCATAGAGGGTGCGGCTGGCGACGAGAGTGAGACGACGGAGACGCGAAGATCGGCTGCCCAGATCGCACTGGCCGTGAGGGCAAGGAGCAGGGTGATAACGGTAACGTCTACCGACGTGACCCACCGCTCGAACACCACCCCGCACGGGCACGCCACGGTGGGCAGGTAGCCGTTCTAGGCGGGCTCCGATCCGTCGCTGGCTGACGTGCGGCGCCGTGCTGGTGCGCGTCGTGACCTTCAGCTAGACTCCCCGGCAGTTGTCCTCTAGCGAGGTGCTCATGCCGCTGACGGCCTTGCTCTCAGCTTCACGTCGTGCAATCCGCGGTCGGGGCGCACAGAGCTTAGGGCCGGGTCGCCGCCGCGCGCTTGGCCACATGCAGCGATGAAGGTTGATCGCCTCAGCCAGTACGCGAGAGTCTTGCTTCTTGGCAGCGGACCAGGTGATCGAGTAGCGCATAGGAATGAACGCCCTGAGAAAGAGAGGCCCCATGCACTTCATCTTGTTCATCCTGATCGGGCTGATCGCGGGTGCGTTGGCCGGCCGAGTGGTGAGCGGTCATGGGTATGGGATGCTCGGCGACCTGGTTGTGGGGGTCATCGGCGCGTTCCTGGGCGGCTGGCTCTTCGCCGTGGCCTTCGGGGTGGTCGGCGGAGGCTTCATAGTCAGCTTGCTCACCGCCTTCGTCGGGGCGGTCATTCTGCTCTGGGTAATTCGACTGGTTGCGCCGGGCCGCGTCTAGAATCCGGCCAAGAAGCTAGACGCCCACACACAGTCGTGACTGACCGCCTCGGCCGCCTGCTCCTCGTCACGCTGGGAAGCCCTCTTTGACTTCCAATCACTGGTGGCCGGGCTGCGTGCTCGACCAACGCGGCCAGCCTGAGAGCAAGCCCTCGGGCGTGACCAAGCTCAGATTCGTTTCTGCCCCAATGTTGAGGATCATCCGTGTACGTGTTGATCCTTCGGTCCTCAACGTCGGTTGGCTCGATACACGGCATTCCTTTCCTCGCGGGGAGTCATCTTCTCAATTCATCGATCGCCTGAGTACCTTTTTGCTCAACCGGTGAATCAAACGAGAGGCTTTCATCTTTGTTACGAGGACGTCAGCGGCGGCAACGCTACATGAGGCCGGACCATGCGCTTCGTTGTGCTCGACCCAGAGGCCAATTGCTGAGAGCCGCCTTCGGGGGTCCGGCATCGGGCGGGTGGCGGTCGGCATGGCGCACCAGGGCTACGATCTCCAACTCACGCGGTACGACGAGCGCGGCTGGCGGGCGACGTTCTACACAACCGGGATGGAGCACTCGCTCACGAGCGCGACGGCGTCATCGTGGGAGCCGACGCCGTGGCGAGCGGTCCAGCGGGCGGCCTGGGAGGCGATCGGAAATTTGAAGACGCTCGATCTTGAGGTTCTTAGACGAAGGACGGGGGAGAACGCGTGATGGACGAGGAACGACGATCGTGGCGACGAGGGCTCTGGCGGCTGGTCAAGGCGCTCGGTTGGCTGGTGGCGCTCATGCTGATCGTCCAGCAGGCATGGTGGGCGCCCTTCCGTGCCGAGGTGGCGCGGACCCGGGTGATCGACCGTTTCCAACAGGACCGAAAGTCACGAGTCATCGCGATGATCCACCGGCAGGACACGCAGAGCCTCTTCGGCGTGCCGGTCAGCCAGTCGATCACGATCGAGGACTCGGAGGCGATCCTCCGCGCGATCCGCCTGACCCCACCCGAGCAGCCCCTCGATCTCATCCTTCACACGCCGGGCGGGCTCGTGCTCGCCGCCGAGCAGATCGCCAAGGCGTTGGTGGAGCGCAAGGGCAAGGTGACGGTGTTCGTGCCGCATTACGCGATGAGTGGAGGCACGCTGATCGCGCTCACGGCCGACGAGGTCGTAATGGACCCCAACGCCGTGCTCGGGCCCGTCGACCCTCAGATCGGCGGGTTGCCCGCAGCCTCGATCCTGAAGGTCCTCGAACTCAAGAGGCCGGCGCAGATCAGCGACGAGATGCTGGTGCTCGCGGACATGGCCGCCAAAGCGCGGCTCCAGGTCGCGGCCTTCGTCGCCGAGATCCTCCTGAAGCACCACCCCAAGGACCGGGCCGCGGCGCTCGCGATCGTGCTCACCGAAGGGCGCTGGACCCACGACTTTCCGATCACGATTGAGGCCGCCCGCCAACTCGGCATTCCGGTGTCCGTGAATGTGCCGCCCATCATCTACGAGCTCATGGACCTCTACCCCCAGGGCAGCGCGGGCCGGCCATCGGTCCTCTACGTACCCACCCGCCGTGACCGAGGCTCCCCGCGTGAGTCGACCGGCTCGCCGCCGGCCCGTGCGCCGGAAGAGAAGTAGCGGCGGGCGCCACCGGCCACACGCCGCGTCCTGCCGATGGAGCTTCAAGTCGTGACCGCCTCGTCGACGAGACCGGGGAGTGGGAAGTCGTCAGCCAGCCCTACACCACAGCAGGCGGAAAGAACACCCGCGTTCGCGTCAAGAGGGTCAGCGAGCCCGGCGCTACCGCGCTAAGAACGTGGGGTGCACGAGCGCATCAACGTGAAACGCCGCCGCATGGCGCTTGACTCATCGATCCGCGAAATGCGCTAATCTCGCGTCGCATGAGGGCCGGCGAACGGCGCCGACCGTGTAGTCCATGGGGATGCTCGAATGCCTCGGAGAACCGACATGGGGAACGATAGCAGGGAGCGAAATCGACTGTGCGGCGGACTGCTCGGGTGCGGTGATGACGGCGGCCGCCAGTACATGGTGGAGCCCGACGCGGTGGAGGCGGCGCTTACAACTCGCACGGGTGACCGGCTCCAGCACATGGACGAATTGAACCAGGAGGCGCTGGAGCCTTATGTGGCCACGTATCGGGTGTCGCGCCGGCGGCTGGTCGGCGCCGGGGGCCTGCTCAGTCTGTTGGCCACGGTCGCGCCGACCAGTCTCCTGACCGCGTGTTCGGCACTCCGAGGCGGCATCGCCGCGTCTGGGGGACGGGTCCACACGGTGGAGTCCACGGCGGAAACGGTGCGTCTGGGCGCCTTCGACGCAACTCGACCCGACGTCGTACAGATCGACTCCGGCGACACCGTGGTATACCCCAACACCTGGACCCACTTCATGAACCGGTTCCAGCCCGGCGTCTCGATCCAGCAACTCGCCCAGTTTCGCCGTGACAACCCGGGTCGGGGCCCGCACTCGATCATCGGCCCGGTCGCCGTCAAGGGCGCCCAGCCGGGTGACATGCTGAGCATCCGGTTCCTCAAGCTCACGCCGCTCGACTGGGGCGCGAATCTCAATAACCCCGGAGACCTGAAGACCGGCGCGCTCCCCGACGAATTCCCCGAGGGCCAGATCAAATTCATCGACATCGACGTGCCGCGGAAGGTCGCCCGGTTCTCGCCGTCGATCACGCTGCCCATCGGGCCGTTCCAGGGCACGTTCGGCGTCGCGGCGCCCGAAGATCGCGAGATCGTCGGCCGAATCGGGCCCGGTATCGTGAGCTCCGTGCCCCCCGGGCCCCACGCCGGGAACATAGACCTGCGCGAGCTGCAGGAAGGAAGCATCCTGTACATCCCGGTCTGGCAACCCGGCGGCAAGATCTTTACGGGGGACTCCCACGCGCTTCAGGCGGACGGCGAGGTCAATCTCACCGCGCTCGAAACCGGCATGCGGGAGGTTCGAGTGCAGGTCCACCGCCATGAGCAGCCGGGCTGGGAGTGGCCGTTCGCGGAGAATGACAGCCACTGGATGGCGATGGGCATGCACCGCGACCTGAACGAGGCGTTCCGCATTGCCCTCCGCAACACGATCGCGTTCCTCAGCCGCCGCGCGCGCCTGACCCGTCACGACGCCTACGGCCTCGCGAGCATGGCCGTGAACTTCCGCATCACGCAGGTGGTAGACGTCAACCAGGGCGTCCACGCGATGATTCCCAAGGAAATCTTCGCGCGCGAACTGCGCGAGACGATGCGGGTAGCATAGAGCGCATCATGACGGCAGCATCCGAGTGGCCGCGGGAGGTCTATTAAGCTCGAACATCATCAAAAAAGGAAAGCATACGATGATGCGACTCGCTCGCTGGGCCTGCCTGGTCACCTTCCCGCGCTGTCTCCCCGACACCGACATTACATCGCGCACCGCTCTGGTCCTTGCTGCCGTGCTTCTCGCTGGCTGTGCCACGAAGAACACCCCGCAACAGGAGCGGACGTGGTCGGCCTATGAGGCCTGCAAGGCCGAGGGCCGTGTCACGCATGTCTATATCGACCGGGTTGAGCCGGATGGCCGAGCGCGGTGGGCCGCCACCAGTAGCCCATACGGGCTGCAGGAGCTAGAGGCGTGTATGCGAGAGCAGTTCGCGAAGACGCAACGGCCATGATGATCCTGAACGACGCTGACGCTCGTCTCTGGCATCCCTGGCTCCGCATCAACCGCGTCCTGCGCGCGACGCTGCACGAGCGCCGGAGCGCGGCGGCGTGGCCGCAGGTCAAGACCGAGTTCACGAAGGCGCTCGCGCTAGAGAGTCAGACCCGCCCCCGACTGTCAAAGAGCGACTTCATAGCGTGTCGATGCGTGGTGTGAATAACCATCGCTGTTCTTTTCTGCCTCTCGTAGCTGTGTCACCGCTTCTCGAATAGCTCTTCAACGGCCCCTCCACGACTGAGGATCTTGAAGTCTAGAATGCGGATCTCATAAGGACCCGCGCCGTGACGATTGACTGCCAGTGTCCCAACGCGAGTAGCCGTCAGCAAACGCCGATAAAGTCACCTGCTTGGCGAACTGCGGTGGGCAGCACCTCTTTGAGGTCAGTTTTGAGGTCAGTCCGCTGATAGTTCAGGATGTCGCCAAGATCATTCTTGATGACTACCAAAACCCGAACTTTGCAACCGTATGCTCATCTCTCCCCATCCCACCGACGCACAGCTAGGAGCGGCTCGTCACTCGTCAGAGCGCGCCGGAAAGGGCCCCGCTGGCTGGACCGGAGTAGCACCGTGAGCAGTACCGAGGGCGGCCACCAAATCGAACGCGTCTAGCAACTACTGGAGAAGATTGGCTCCCCGTAGTTCACACGTATCGAACTCTCTGCCTGGCCCCACCTCCAGAGATGCGAAGGCTTTTCGAGCAGTTAGAGAGCTTACTCAAGGCCGGCTAAGAGAGTAGGGCCGGCGCACCGCACCTCTCGGATCGCCAGTCCTGGCAGCCTGAGCGCGGTGGAATGCACGCAGCATCTTCTGAGGGAACGCCCTTTGTCGGGCATGGCCCAGAGACAGCGGGGCACGGCAGCGCCCGCTCGGCAAGCGAACTACCTCTCCCGTCGTCGTGAGTACATCGCTGCCAACTGACGGGCCGTATCAGCTATGCGCTCCCTCAATCCCGCTGGCTCCAACACCTCCCCCTCCGCGCCCAGCTTCATTAGCTCCCACGCGGCGCGCTCGATCGATTCGATGGGAATGGCTACTCGCACCCTCCCCTT
>WNFD01033386.1_pt1 | contig 11082 bp, 9 predicted proteins | sample 5400491 | NCBI WGS metagenome assembly WNFD01 (sample SAMN13153343, study PRJNA577476) | soil metagenome | isolation source: 120 cm saprolite under Douglas fir tree site 2 hole 2 replicate 2 | place: USA:California | collected 2015-04-18 | reverse complement strand
CGGGCAGGATGTTTTTGAATATGTGAGTCGGCTGCCAGTTGCGGATTCCCTGCTCGATCTCGGGCGTCAGGTCCAAGCCGCGTCCGAGCCAGCAGGCGACCGAGTCGTGCGAAAGCACGATCTGTTTCTCGAAACCGACGCCCAACAGCCCGATCAACGCGGCCAGCCGCAGGCGGTCGGGATGAAGAAAATTCAGCCCGAAGCGATCGAAGCCCAGGTAGCATCCGCGATCGAGCATGTCGGTGTGGTAGCGTAAATCCGACGCGCCGCAGCTATGGCCAACGATCACGTGCTTCAGGTCGACGCCTTCGGAGGCGAAGATTTCGAGCTGTTCGCGGCCCATCGTGCCGTCGTCGGTATGCGTGGTGATCGGCGCGCCGGTCTTGAGATGCGCGCGGGCGGCGGCGCGCAGGCACTTCTCTTCATACTCGGTGATCTTGTCCTTGGAGGTCGCGCACTTGATGACTCCGGCTTTCACGCCAGTGCGGGCGATCCCCTCGGTCAGCTCGGCCACGTAAACGTCGGCAATCTCGCCGAGCGGGCGCTGCTTGAAGTAGGCGGTGTTGCCGAGGTCTTCTTTGTAGAGGCCGGTCGCGCAGATTAGTTGAACGCCGGCGGAGCTCGCCGCCTCGGCCATGAAGTTCACGTCGCGTCCGATGTCCATCGGGCAGGGATCGAGGAAGGTGCCGAGACCGAGGTCGCGCAATTCCTTGAGCCGGTCGGTCGCAACCTTGAGCGCCTCCTTGCGCTCGAAGCGCGGCGCCGTGCAGTCCAGCTCCCATCCGCCCCATCCGACCATCAGATGCTCGTGCATCAGCGTGGTGCCGAGCTTGTCGGCGGTAGTTGTGCCGGTAACCGTGTTGATCGTCTTCATGGGTCGCACTCCCGCTCCGTACCGGCGCGAGGGGCCGGATGGAGCATCGCAGCTTCGGCGTCGTGCGTGAACAGCGAGTGGAGCAGGATGATTGCCACCCCGATCGTGATCGCGCCGTCGGCGATATTAAACACCGGGTAACTCCACGCGTAATAATGGACGTAGATGAAATCGACGACGCGGCCGCGCACCACGCGGTCGAATAGGTTGCCTGCCGCGCCCCCCATGATCAGCGCAAAGGCTGCCGACACTAGCGGCGGACGCGCGCCGCGCGCCAGCAGCACCCCGAGCACCACCACGGCAGCCGCGGCAAGCCCGTCGAGCATGATCTCGCGCACGGCCGGCGCGAGCGTCGCGAACAGGCTGAACGCGGCGCCGGAATTCAACGTGTAAGTAATCGAGAGCCAGTGCGGCACGAGGTCGATCTGCTCGAAGAGCTTCAGGTGCCTGATGATGTAGAGCTTGACGAGTTGGTCGAGGACGAAGACCGGCAGCGCGACGAAACCGAGCATCGTGCCGAACCGGCGCCAGTCGGTGGTCGTGCTCACAGCGCTCGCGTTTGATACCGGCGCTTGCGGCGCAGCCGGCGTCACGCGTTGAGCGCCTCTACTACCGCGCGGCATCGCGGATCCAGATCGGAGCCGGAATCGTCATCGAAGTACATCCAGCAGCGCTGGCACTTGCGCCCCGGCGCGCGCCGCCCCACCACGACCAGCGGCGGGTCGGTCGAAACGCGTCCGTAAGCCCCGTCGAAGCTGAACGCCTCGGCGCCATTGGCTTTGCGGCGCAGATCCTCGGCCTCGCGCGCCTTAAGTGGCGCGACTTCCGAAACGATGAACAGTTCCTTGAGTGCGTCGCGATGGCGTGCGAGCGTCTCGGCCAAGGCGCCGTCATCGGCGCCGACCGCTCCGATTTCCACCGCGGCTTCAAGCGGCGCGCCGATCGTCCCCGCCTGGCGCATCGTCTCGAGCAGCTTGAGCGCCTCGGCGCGCACCTTGAGCAGGCGCTCCCAATGCGCTTCCAGCTCCGCGTCGCGCCGCTCGGGGATGGGCGGAGCGAGCGTCAGCAGATGGACGCTCGCGGCGCGCTCGCCCGGCATGTGCGCGTAAATCTCGTCGGCAGTGAACGGAATCAGCGGGGCGAGCATCCGCACCAGCGCGTCGATCACATGGTAGAGCGCGGTCTGTACCGAGCGGCGCTCGGGCGAAGCGGCGGCCGCGCAATACAGCCGGTCGCGCGCGACGTCGATATAGAGCGAGCTCAGGTCGACGACGACAAAGTTGATGATCGCGTGGTAGGCGGCCTGGAAGTCGTACTCCGCGAAGGCGCGAAGCACGTCGGCCTTCAGGCGCTCCAGGCGGGCCAGGATGTAACGGTCGAACTCGGTCATCCGGCCGAGCGGCGCCGCGTCGCGCGCCGGATCGAAGTCGGCAAGGTTGCCGAGGATATAGCGGCAGGTGTTGCGAATCTTGCGGTAGGCCTCCGAGACCGCCGTGTAGACCGTGTCGCCGAGCGCGATTTCCGTGGTGTAGTCGAGCGAGGCATACACCAGGCGCAGCACGTCGGCGCCGATCCGGTTCACCGCATCGGCCGCGTCTTCGGAGTTGCCGAGCGACTTCGACATCTTGCGTCCCTGCTCGTCGACCGTGAGCCCGTGGCTAATCACGGTGCGAAACGGCGCATGGCCGCGCTCCGCTACCGCGCACGCGAGCGAGGAGCCGAACCATCCGCGCGCCTGCTCGACCGCTTCAAGGTAGGCGTCGGCCGGCCAGCGCAGCTCGGGCCGTTTGCCGAGCACCGCGGCCTGCGAGGAGCCCGAATCGAACCACACGTCGAGCACGTCCTCTTCCTTCTCGAACGACGCGGCCTGGCACTTCTCACATTTGAGATCGGGTGTGACGAAGTCACCGACCGGGCGATTGAACCACGCATCCGAGCCCTCGCTCTCGAAAATTCGCTCCGCCGCGCTCATCACTTCGTCGTACAAACCGACGTGGCCGCAGGCGCCGCACTTAAGCGCCGGAATCGGCACGCCCCACGCGCGCTGGCGCGAGAGACACCAGTCGGGCCGCGTCTCGGTCATGTTGCGGATACGGTCGCGCGACCACGGCGGGATCCATTGCACGGCGTCGATTTCTTCGATCACCCGCCGGCGCAGTCCGTCGTGATCGATACGCATGAACCATTGCTCGGCGGCGAGGAAAATCAGCGGATTCTTGCAGCGCCAGCAGTGCGGATAGCTGTGCGAGAACTTGTGCGAATGGAGCAGCGCGCCGTTCGCGCGCAATTTTTCGACGATCGAATCGTTGGCCTTGAAAACATTCTGCCCCGCCCTACTGCGAGCCGACCACGAAGTCTTCGTAGCCATGTCCCGGCGCGGTATGCACGAGGCCGGTCCCGGCATCGGCCGTGACATGATCGGCGTACATCAGCTTGACCTCGCGGGCGACGAACGGATGGCGGAAAATATCCTGCCCGTCGAGCGCCTTGAGCGCCTCGCGATTGAGCGCGATACTTTTTTCGACTGTGAGCGCGCATTCCTTCGCGACCGCCTCGGCCAACCGCGCGGCGACGACGTAGTAGCGATCGCCCGCCTTGAGCGCAACGTAATCGAAGGTCGGGTTGAGGCTGATTCCCAAGTTGGCGGGGAGCGTCCACGGCGTGGTGGTCGAACGCGACGTAAATCGAGGGCGAGACGTGCTCGCGATACTCGACCTCGGCCTCGGCCAGCGCCGTGCGATCGGCGAAGCACCAGTGCACCGGGCGCAGGCCGCGATAGACGTAGCCGCGCTCGACCAAGTTACGCAGCACGCCGATCTCCGCCGCGTCATACGAGGGATCCATCGTGATGTAGGGGTGAAACCAGTCGCCGATACATCCCAGGCGCATGAAATCCTTGCGCTGGAGGTCGATCCATTTCTCGGCTTCCGCACGGCACAGCCGCCGAAGCTCGAGCTTGGGCATCGCGCGCGCCTTCTCCCCGAGATCGCGCGAGACTTTGAACTCGATCGGCATCCCGTGGCAGTCCCATCCCGGCACGAACGGCGTGCGGAACCCCATCATCGCGCGCGAGCGCACGACGAAATCCTTCAGCACCTTGTTGAGCGCGGTGCCCATGTGCACGCGGCCGTTGGCGTAGGGCGGTCCGTCATGCAGGATCCATGCGGTCGCGTCCTTGCGCCCGGCAAGTAAGGTTTCGTAGAGCCGGATTTCCTCCCAGTGCTTGAGCATCTCGGGCTCCCGCTTGGGCAGATTCGCCTTCATCGGGAAGTCCGTCCGGGGAAGTTTCAGGGTCGTTTTGTAGTCAGTCGTTTTGTGCTCGGTCTCGGCCACAGGCCAAACGGCCGGCGTCCAAAGGATGCGCGCCGGCCCCTCCGCGTATCGTCATATCTTATATGGTTGCGCGCCGCGTCGAGGGCTGCGCACAGAGATTAACGTAACCGATGCACGCGTGCGAGTATGGGCCGCCGGGCCGCTCGCGGCCGCATCCGCGGGGCCGATCGCGCGCCTATTTGAAGATCTCGCGAAAAAAATCCTTCATCGCCTGCCACGAGCGATGGTCCGCCTCCTCGTTATAGGCGAGCGCGGCGACATGGTATTTGCCGGCGTCAGGATTGGTAAAACTGTGCTTGGCGCCGCCATAGACATTGAACTGCCAATCGGCGCGGGCCTTGCGCATCTCGTCCTCGAACGCCTGTATCTGCGATGGCGATGTAAATGGATCGTCCGCTCCGTGGCAGGCCAGGAGCCTGGCCTTCACCTGGCCCGGCTTCGCCGGATCGGCGGTGTCGTAGTGACCATGAAAGCTGACGACGCCATCGACCTCGGCGCCGCTGCGCGCGAGTTCCAGCACAGTCGAGCCGCCGAAGCAGTATCCGATCGCGGCGGTCTTGCTCGCGTCCACCCGCGGATCGCTTTTGAGCTTGGCGAGCGCGGCCGCGATACGAGTGCGAAGCTCCGCGCGGTCGCCCGCCTCCAGCGCGTCGGCCCACGCGCCCGCCTGCTTGGGATCGGCCGTGACCTTGCCGTCGCCGTAAATGTCGACCGCCATCGCGACGTATCCCAGTTGGGCCAGCATCTTCGCGCGCATCCGGGGATAGTCGTTGAGCCCCCACCATTCCGGAACCACCAGGACGCCGGGCCGCTTGCCGCTAACGGTGTCGTCATAAACGATGAAGCTATGCGCCTCGGCATGGCCTTCTTTGTAGGTAACTGCTTCGGTTTTGATCGCGGCCCGCGCTGCGCTTCCGATCGCGAGCAGAAGTGCAGCCGTCAATGCCGCGCTTAAGAACTTGATCCGTGCCATTCGCATGGTCGAGGCCCCTGCGACGGGATATTCAGCCGCATAGTTAGCGCCGGAGGACGCATGGAATCAAACAAAGCGAAGTGGGTGGATTGGAGATACCGGATTCGGTCAAATTGGTAAGGAGGAGAGCACGCGATGAGCAAACCGAGAAAGCTGGCGCCGATTCATCCCGGCGAAGTGCTTTACCAGGATTTCATGAAACCCACCGCCACCAGTATCAATCGGCTCGCGCTCAAGCTTCACGTGCCGGTCACGCGCGTGGCCGAGATCGTCAAGGGGCGAACGCTCGGTCACCGCGGACACTGCGCTGCGTCTGGCACGGCATCTGGGAACAACCGCGGCTTTCTGGATGAACCTGCAGGCGCGGTACGATCTGGACGTGGCGGAGGACCGCAAGCTCGCCCAAATCGAGCGCGAAGTACAACCGCGCGTAGCCGGCTGACGGCGGTACGCGGCCAGGTCACACCTAAGTCATGGCGATTTTGACCACGATCAGAATCCCGGCAAAGACCGCTCCCGGCAGTAGGAACGCGCCTAGCGCGCGCCACGCGGAAAAACGATGCACCGCGCCCACGCAGTGCAGCATCAGGATGAACGACCAGATCGAGATTATCGACTCGACGCCGCGCGTTAGCGTGAGCTGATTTGCCGCGGCTCCGGTAGCAGCATTGGGATCGGGCAGCGAAGGGATGACCGCCTGCCAAACCCCGATGCCCAGCAGGATTAGCAACATCGCGGCCGAGAAGCAGATCTGCGGCACCTGGGACCAGGCCACCGCCGCCCGCACCGTGACCGCATTGCCAACGCCGCCCAGCGCACGGCCGCTCCAGTCCATCAGGAACGCGCCGATATAAAGCCCCAAAAGCCCAAACGCCGCGCCCAGAAATGGACTCGCAAGGGTCAGAATCGGCAGATACGGAACCAGGCGCGCGGGCGGCGGAGTCGGAGTAAAGTTGAGCGCCGCGCCGAGAAAAAAATTGAGCATCGTCAGGCCGCCCGCGAGCGCGCCCAGCATGATCACCTGATGAGTCGGATCGCGATTGACGATTTTCATTATCGTCTCCCGCGGGCTCATCCATATCGCGACCCATGGGTAATCCAGGATCGTGAAAATGTGATCGGCCTTACCGCCGGTCCTGGCGTCGATGCTGCCAAGCCTGTCGACTCTGAAGCCCGAATTTTCGGCCATGACCCCCCACCTCGTCCGGCGACGTTGGCGCGGGCAGCCGTAATTTTGCTGATCCCCGCGACAACACATCTTATATGCCCTGAATGGCAGGATCGATACTAGGTGGCACCTATGCGCTTTTGAGGCATCTCGTCGCGCAGGTTTGGCGCAGGTTTGGATTGAAGCCGCGTTGGCAAGCTCATGTCAACGGACGCACTTTCAGGCAGGCTAAAGCGAATAACGCCCCGCGTTGCGGTTTGAAATCTTAATCCCCCTGCCTTATCATCCGTGCTCATTTCGAGCTTCCACTGCGCTACTTTTGAACTATGGCACCTGGAAAAGTCACCTTTTTCGACCGCCCCGGCCAGGCCACGGGCAAGGTGGTCAGATGAGCGAGGGCGGCGCGCTGGCCGGCCTGCGCGTTCTCGATCTTACCGACCTCAAAGGGCATCTGTGCGCCCGCCTGCTGGCCGACATGGGCGCCGACGTGATCAAAATCGAGCCGCCGGGCGGCGACTCAGCGCGGCGTATCGGGCCGTTCGTCGACGACCTGCCCCATCGCGACCGCAGCCTGTTCTTCTGGTTCTACAACCTCAACAAACGCTCCTTGACGCTCGACCTTGGCCATCCCGAGGGCGCGGCCGTCCTCTGCCGCCTCGCGGAGGGCGCCGACGTCGTAATCGAAAGCTTCAAGCCGGGCGAGATGGCGCGTATCGGCCTTGGATGGGACGTGTTGCACAGGCTCAATCCGGCGCTGGTCCTGTCCTCGATAGCGCCGTTCGGGCAGAGCGGGCCTTATAGCAGCTATGAGGCCGACGACAGCGTGCTGACGGCGCTCTCAGGGATGCTTTACGTCAACGGCTTTCCGGACGCCGCGCCGGTGCGCCCGCTCGGCCTGCAGGCGTATCATTCGGCGTCGTACTACGCCGCGATCGCCACGATGTGCGCGCTGTTAGCCCGCGATTCCTCGGGCGAAGGCCAATATATAGACCTGAGCATGCAGGAGGCGACGGCGTCCGCGGTCGAGCACGCCGCGGCCACCTTCTTCGGCACGGGCGAGATCGAGCGGCGGCGCGGCTCCCTGCACTGGAGCCGCTTCTTTCGTATCGGCCGATGCCGCGACGGGCACGTGATGCATTGCACGCTGGGCGATTGGACCTCGCTGCTCGAATGGGTCAACGGCGACGGCAAAGCGCAGGACCTGACCGCTCCCGAGTGGGAGGATGTGGCCAAGCGGCGTAAGGACGCCGAGCATCTGTTCGACGTCCTCGACGAATGGGTCAAGGACTACTCGCGCGACGAGTTGCTGGAGCACGCGCAGCTCCTCCGCCTGCCCTATGCCTCGGTGCGCAATCCCGAAGATCTGTTCGACGACGAGCAACTGCTCACGCGTGGCTATTTCCGCGAGGTCGAGCATCCTGAACTCGGCCGCACGTTCCGCTATCCCGGCGCGCCCTACCTCTTCACCGGTTCGCCGTGGCAAGTGACGCGGCGGCCGCCGCTCGTCGGCGAGCATACCGGCGAAATCCTTAACGGCGAGCTCGGGATGAGCGCGGAGGAACTCGCCGCGCTGGCCGCCGAGGGAGTGATTTGATGATGGCGCGGATGGCACTCGAGGGGGTGCGGATCCTCGACTTCACCTGGGTCGTCGCCGGACCTGTGGCGACGCGCATCCTCGCCGACCAGGGCGCCGAGGTCATCAAGATCGAGCGCGGCGACGAAAACGCGATGAGCGTGCTCGGTCCGCGGCGGATCGGATTGCAGGGCGAGCATCATCAGCATTAGTATGTCGGGCCTGGGGCATACCGGGCCTCGATGCAACTACGTCAGTTACGGGCCGACGCTGCAGGCGCTCGCAGGATTCACGCGCATGATGGCCGATTCGCGCGGCGAGCCCGCCGGCTACGGCTATTCCTACGCCGACATGGCGGGCGGCTACAGCGGCGCGCTGGCGGCGCTGATCGCGCTGTGGCATCGCAAACGCACCGGGCGCGGCCAGTTCGTCGATCTCTCGCAATTCGAGGCGCTGGCAAGCCTGGCCGGGCCGGCGCTGCTCGACATCGCGGTCAACGGCCGCACGCAGGAACCTCCCGGATGGCGCTCGCAAGAAGCGCCCGCCGCGCCCCATGGCGTGTACCGATGCCGTCCGCGCGGCGGCGACGACGACCGCTGGATCGTGATCGCGGTGCGCACGCAGGCCGAATGGGAACGCTTCGCGCGCGCGCTCGGCAATCCGGAATGGACCGTGGATTCGAAATTCCGTACGCTCTATCTCCGGATGCGCAACCGTGAGGAACTGGACGCGCATGTCGCGCGATGGGCCGCGACGCAAGACGCCGAGGCCGCGATGGCGCTGCTGCAAGGCGCGGGAATCGCCGCCGGCGTCGCGCTCAACGGCGCCGATCTCGCCATCGATCCGCAGCTCGCCGCGCGCGGCTTCTTCGCGCCGGTCAAACTCCCCGATAACAGTTCCACCCGCATTACGGGTGTGCCGATGCGCCTCTCGGCGACGCCCGGATCGATTCGCACGGTGGCGCCCGAAGTCGGCGAGGACAACGACTACATCCTGGGCGAGTTGCTGGGGCTCGGACGCGCCGAGCGCGCGGAACTCATCGCCGAGGGCGTGGTCTGGGGCTGACTCCCCGGGCTGGCCTTGAGCGGCCGCGCGCTGAGGATGCGGCGACGAATCAGCTAATCGGTGGATTAGTGCAAATTCACCAACCCACTCGCGCAGTTGCCAAAAACGCTATTGCGCCCGCGCCGCTATCGGAATGTACTTAGGCATCGTCGTGACCGCTGTGGAAAAACAGTGGAGCATGGAGAGTGCAGTAACGGGTGTCAGCCAGCGTTCTCTCAAGTGCGCTTGCCGGGGTGGATGCCTTCCCGGTCGAAGTCGAGGTTGACATCTCGGGCGGAGTGCCGAAGCTCACGACTGTCGGCCTCGCCGAGGGCGCCGTGCGCGAGGCGCAGGAGCGGGTTAAGGCGGCGATCAAAAATTCCGGCTACGAGTTTCCCAATCGCAAGATAACGATCAACCTTGCGCCGGCCGACACCCGCAAGGAAGGCTCGTCGTTCGACCTGCCGATCGCGCTCGCGATCCTGGCCGCCAGCACCGTTTCGCTCAGCGCCGAGCGGATGCACAATTACCTGATCCAAGGCGAGCTTGCGCTCGATGGCCGGATCAAGGGAATCCGCGGCGCGCTGCCGAGCGCTCTGCTCGCGCGCTCGAAACATTACGCCGGCATCATCCTGCCGCGCGAAAATGCCGCCGAGGCCTCGGTGGCGAGCAACGGCACGGCAGTGTTGGGCGTCGAAACGCTGCGCGACACGGTCGATTTTCTCGAGGGCCTGCGCGAGATCGAGCCGTACGCCTCCAACGTCGGCGAGTTGTTCACCGCCGCCAGCCAGTACGACGTCGACTTCAGCGAAGTGCGCGGCCAGGAACAGGCCAAGCGCGCGCTCGAGGTCGCCGCCGCGGGCGGCCACAACGTCCTGATGGTCGGGCCGCCGGGTTCGGGCAAGACGATGCTGGCCAAGCGGCTGCCGACTATCCTGCCGGCGATGACCTTCGAGGAGGCAATCGAAACCTCCAAGGTGCATAGCGTGGCGGGCCTGATGGACGGGCGGGCGCTGATCGCGACGCGGCCCTTCCGCGCGCCGCATCACACTATCTCCGACGCGGGTTTGATCGGCGGCGGCACGGTGCCGCGCCCCGGCGAGGTCAGCCTCGCACACAATGGCGTGCTGTTCCTCGACGAGCTGCCCGAGTTCCGCAAGAACGTAATCGAGGTCCTGCGCCAGCCGCTGGAGGACAACCGCATCACGATCGCGCGCGTGATGGGCACGATGACCTTTCCGGCCAGCGTGATGCTGGTGGCGGCGATGAATCCGTGCCCGTGCGGCTTCTACACCGACACCCAGCACGAATGCACCTGCGTGCCGCTGATGATTCAGCGCTACCGCTCGCGCATCTCAGGGCCGTTGCTCGACCGCATCGACATCCACGTCGAGGTTCCGGCGGTCAAGTACCGCGAGCTGACCGCGCGCACGCCGGGCGAGAGCTCGGCGGCGATTCGCGAGCGGGTCAACCGCGCGCGCGGGGTCCAGCTCGAGCGTTTCGCCGGCACGCGGGTCTTCTGCAATGCACAGATGGGCGCGCGCGAGTTGCACGGTCACTGCCAGGTCGAGGCCGCGGGCGAGCGGCTGCTCGAACTCGCGATCAACCGGCTGGGGCTGAGCGCGCGCGCCTACACGCGCATCCTGAAGGTCGCGCGGACCTCCGCCGACCTCGACGGCGGCGGCCCGATCGAGGCGCGCCACGTGAGCGAGGCGATCCAGTACCGCTCGCTCGACCGCCCCGCCCCGTAGGCGCGCGCCCACCCCGCAGTCTGTAGCAAACGCTTCTCGTTCGACTGCAACGGTGGTACAAGGAAATTCGTACGGGCGTTCCGTTAGTTTGTGTGATCTCCGAAGGTCTTGCTTGGGGAGTGACTGCCCCTGTGAAGACGAAGAGAAACAAGAACACGATCCCTTCTTTCGAGTCCAGCTAGAGCCTCACCATAACCCTGTGTGTTTGCGAGTTGAGTTGGCCTTCTGGCGCTCAACGAAGCGGATTTTCATGAGGAGACGAAAAATGGAAACCGTAAAACTCTCACGAGGCGACCGGACTTATAAACGCAAAGCATTGATGGTGGCTGTCGTCGCAGCCTGTCTGTGGGGCGCAGCCGCATCTCT
>WNFD01009938.1_pt1 | contig 11083 bp, 9 predicted proteins | sample 5400491 | NCBI WGS metagenome assembly WNFD01 (sample SAMN13153343, study PRJNA577476) | soil metagenome | isolation source: 120 cm saprolite under Douglas fir tree site 2 hole 2 replicate 2 | place: USA:California | collected 2015-04-18 | reverse complement strand
GCGGCGTCGGCATCGGCTTCTTCATCTGGGACGCGTGGAACAGCTCGCGCATCAGCGACATCATCGTGGCCCTGGTCTACATCGGCATCGTCGGCTTCCTGCTCGACAAGCTGATCGCCACGGTCGGGCACTTCGTCTCTCACGGCGTTTCGGCGCAATAGGAGGCGGGCCATGGATCACAGCTATCTCAAGTTCGAGCAGATCGGCATGCGCTTCCGTCGCGGCAAGATGGAGACGGAAGTGCTGCGCGACATCGATCTCAGCATCGCGCAAGGCGAGTTCGTGTCGATGATCGGCCATTCCGGCTGCGGCAAGTCCACTCTCCTCAACATCCTGGGTGGCCTGCTGAAGTCGACGACCGGCGAAGTGTTCCTCGAGGGCAAGGTGGTGGACGAGCCGGGTCCCGACCGCGCCATCGTCTTCCAGAACCATTCGCTGCTGCCCTGGCTCACCGTCTACGGCAACGTGGCGATCGCTGTCGACAAGGTGTTCGGCGGGAAGAAGTCGAAGGCCGAGCGCCATGACTGGGTCATGCACAATCTCGAGCTGGTGCAGATGGCGCAGGCCAAGGACAAGCGCCCGCACGAGGTCTCCGGCGGCATGAAGCAGCGGGTCGGCATCGCCCGCGCGCTCGCCATGCAGCCCAAGGTGCTGCTGATGGACGAACCGTTCGGCGCGCTCGATGCGCTGACCCGCGCCCATTTGCAGGACAGCGTGATGGAGATCCATGCGCGGCTCGGCAACACCGTGCTGATGATCACCCACGACGTCGACGAGGCGGTGCTGCTGTCGGACCGCGTGGTGATGATGACCAACGGGCCGGCCGCCACCATCGGCGAGGTCTTGAAGATCGACCTGCCGCGACCGCGGCGCCGGCTCGAACTCGCCACCGACATCGAATATGCCCGCTGCCGCGCCGCGGTGCTGGAGTTCCTTTACGCGCGCCACCGGGTTCCGGCGCGCGTGGCTGCCTGAACAGTGACATGAGCGAATTCGACGACCAGCAGAAGCAGTGGCTGCAAGGCTTCGTCAGCGGAATCGAGGCCCGCAAGGCCGCGGACAAGCTCACCGGCCGTGCTGCCGCCGCGCCGGTCGCCCAGCCGATCGGCCCCGACGCGCTGCAATACGCTGCCCAGGACCGCGCGGTGGCGGCGGGCGGCAAGCTGGTCGCCGAGGAAACCGCCAAGCGCGCCCGCCATCCGCTGGATCGCTGGGACGAGGTGGTAGGCCGCGCCGAGGCCAGGCAGTTCCCCAAGGGCATTGATGTCTTCCTGACCAAGTATCAGGGCCTGTTCTACGTCGCCCCGGCGCAGGACTCCTTCATGTGCCGCCTCCGCATCCCCAACGGCATTTTAAGCGCTTGGCAGATGCGCGACCTGGCTGATGCAGCGGATTCCTTCGGCGGCGGCTATGCCGATGTGACGACGCGCGCCAACCTGCAGGTCCGCGAGATCGGCGCGGCGCACGCCGTCGATATGCTGCTGGCGGTGCAGGCGCTGGGGCTCACCTCGCGCGGTTCGGGCGCCGACAATATCCGCAACATCACCGGCAGCCCGACCGCCGGCATCGACCCGCAGGAAATCTACGACACGCGGCCGCTCTGCAGTGCCATGCACCACTACATCCTCAATCACCGCGAGATGTACGGCCTGCCGCGCAAATTCAACATCGCCTTCGACGGCGGCGGGCGCGTGCCGGTGCTCGAGGACACCAACGATATCGGCTTCGTGGCCTGCCAGGTTCGCGGCGGAGAAGGCTTCGAACCCGGAGTCTATTTCCGCCTGCAGCTGTCGCCTTCGAGACCGGAATCCTGCTGAAGCCCGAGGAATGCGTAAAAGTGGCGGGCGCCGTGGTGCGCGCCTTCATCACCCACGGCGATCGCACCAACCGGCTGAAGGCGCGCCTGAAGTACGTGCTCGACCGAATGGGTCGTGAGGCCTTCATCGCGGAAGTCGAGAAGGAATATGGAGCTCCCCTGCGCCGCGCGGCCGGCGCCGAGGTGGCGCCGCGGCCGCTGGCCGACAAGCACGGCCATATCGGCGTGTATGACCAGAAGCAGGCAGGCCTCAATTATCTCGGCTTGGTGCTGCCGGTCGGTCGATTGACCTCGGAACAGATGCGCGGCCTCGCCGAAATCTCCGAACGCTTCGGCAGCGGCACGCTGCGATTCACGGTGTGGCAGAACCTGCTGATCTCCGATGTCGCCGACCGCGACGTCGGAATCTGCATTGCCGCGATCAACGCCCTGGGATTGGGCGTCGAGGCGAGCGCCATCCGCCGCGGCCTGGTGGCCTGCACCGGCAACGCCGGCTGCAAGTTCTCGGCCTCCAACACCAAGGGCCACGCGTTACGGCTCGCCGACTATCTCGAGGCGCGGGTGGCGGTCGACCTGCCCATCAACATCCATCTTACCGGCTGCCACCACTCCTGCGCCCAGCACTATGTCGGCGATATCGGCCTGCTCGCTTGCAAGGTTGAGCAGGGCGAGGAGAGCGTGGAGGGCTATCACGTCTATATCGGCGGCGGGGCGGCCTCTACGGCCGAGCAGGCGATGGCGCGCGAATATGCCCAGTCGGTGGCATTCGACGATCTGCCGCCGCTGCTCGAGCGCCTGCTCGCGGCCTGGCTTGCTCATCGCCTCACGAGCGAATCGTTCTTCGAGTTCTGCCGCCGCCACGAGATCGCCCAACTGCGCGATCTCGCTGACCGCGCGCCGATACGGGTACTCGCAGCATGAACGCCATGACCCCCGTCCCGTCGCTGATCCCGGAGAACGCACCGTTCTCGAGCGAGCAGCGCGCCTGGCTGAACGGCTTCTTCGCCGCCTATCTCGGGGTCAACGGCGAGTCTGCCGCCGATGCGCCCCCAGATGCCGACGAACCCGACGAGGACCAGCCCTGGCACGATCCGTCGCTCGCCATGGCCGAGCGCTTGGCGCTCGCCAAGGACCGCAAGCCGCCCCGACAATTGATGGCCGCGACGGCCCAGCTCGATTGCGGTCAGTGCGGCTATCTCTGCCAGACCTACGCCGAGGCGGTGTGGACTGGGGCGGAGCCGGACATGGGCCGTTGCGTGCCGGGCGGCAAGGAGACCCAGCGCAAGCTGAAGGAACTGATGGCGGCGCTCGAATCGCAGCGCGGCGAGACGATCGCGGCGCCGGCGGTGATGCCGGCGGGCCAGCTCGGCTCGCGCGACCGGCCGGCGCTCGCCACCCTGGTCGACGCCTATCCGCTGAACCGCGCCGGCTCCGAGAAGGACGTGCGCCATGTCGTGTTCGACCTGTCGACGACCGACCTCACCTACGAGGCGGGCGACAGTCTCGGTGTCTTCGCGCGCAAGAATCCGCAGCTCGTGCAGGCTGTCCTCGATCGGCTGGGCGCCAGCGGCGAGGAAATGGTGGGCTTCAACGGCGACGCGCTGCCGTTGCGTCAGGTCCTTTTGAGCAAGGTCGACATCGCCCGGCCGAGCGACGATTGCCTTCTGTTCCTGGCGACGCGCGCCTTCGACGGCGAGGAAGCACTGAAACTGCAGGCGCTGGCCCAGGGCGAGGGGCCACCAGAGCTTGCCCAGGCCGATCTGCTCGACCTGCTGATGGCCTTCCCTTCAGTGTCGCCGTCGCTGCCGGGCCTGCTGAAGTCGCTCGATCGCCTGCAGCCCCGGCTCTATTCGATCGCCTCGTCGCCCAAGGCGCATCCGCGCGAGGTTCATCTCACCGTGTCGGCGGTGCGCTGGGACAGCAACGACCGGCAGCGCACCGGCATCGGCTCCTGCTATCTCGCCGATTTCGCCAAGCCTGGCGACGTCGTGCCGGTCTTCGTGCAGAAGAGCCACGGCTTTGCGCCACCCGTCGACGACACTCTGCCCGCCATCATGGTCGGACCCGGCACCGGCGTCGCGCCGTTCCGCGCCTTCCTCGAGGAGCGCGAGGCGCGCGGCGCCAAGGGGCCGAACTGGCTGTTCTTCGGTGAGCAGAAACGCGCCACCGACTTTCTCTACGAGGATCAGATCGTCGATTGGCAGCGCCGCGGCGTGCTCCATCGCCTGGACCTCGCTTTCTCGCGCGACCAGGCCGAGAAGGTCTATGTCCAGCAGCGCATGCGCGAGAACGCCGCCGAGCTCTGGGCGTGGCTCGACAGGGGCGCGCATTTCTACGTCTGCGGCGATGCTCTGCGCATGGCCAAGGATGTCGAGGACACGCTGCTGCAGATCGCGGCCGAGCAGGGCGGCAAGGGTTCTGGCGCCAAGGCCTGGCTCGACGGACTCGCCAAGGCCGGCCGCTACCAGCGCGATGTATACTGATCGTCTCCCAGCAATGATCCGCACCACCTGTCCCTATTGCGGCGTCGGTTGCGGCATCGTCGCCACGCCTGACGGGCGGGGCGGCGCCGAGATCGCGGGCGATCCGGAACATCCGGCCAGTCGCGGCCGGCTCTGCTCCAAGGGCGCGGCGCTGGGCGAGACGCTGTCGCTCGAAGACCGTCTGCTCCATCCCGAGATCGACGGGCGTCGCGTGTCGTGGGACCGGGCGCTCGACGCGGTGGCCCAGGGAATCGGGCAAGTCATCGCCCAACACGGACCGGAGGCCGTCGCCTTCTACGTCTCCGGCCAGTTGCTGACCGAGGACTATTACGCCGCCAACAAGCTCAGCAAAGGCTTTTTGGGCACGGCCAACATCGACACCAACTCGCGGCTCTGCATGGCCTCGTCGGTCGCCGGCCACAAGCGCGCCTTCGGCAGCGACACCGTGCCGGGCCTCTACGAGGACTTCGAGCTGGCCGACCTCGTCGTGCTGGCCGGCAGCAATCTCGCCTGGTGCCATCCGGTGCTGTTCCAGCGCCTCGAGGCTGCCAAACGCGAACGGCCGCACATGAAGATCGTGGTGATCGATCCACGACGTACCGAAACCTGCGATATCGCCGATCTGCACCTGGCGCTGAAGCCGGGCAGCGACGTCGCCCTGTTCAACGGTCTGCTGGTCGAACTGGACCGTCGCGGTGCACGGGCCAAACGCTTCGTCGAGCAGCACACGATCGGTCTCGACGATGCGCTGATCGCGGCGCGCGCCAGTGATCTTGGCGACTGCGATCTGCCGGCGGGCGACATGGCGACCTTCTTCGACTGGTTCGCCAAGGCCGAGAAGAGCGTCACGCTCTATTCGCAGGGCGTCAACCAGTCGAGCGCCGGCGTCGACAAGGTGAACGCCCTGATCAATTGTCATCTTTTGACGGGCCGGATCGGCCGGCCGGGCATGGGGCCGTTCTCCATCACAGGACAGCCCAACGCCATGGGCGGACGCGAAGTGGGCGCGCTTTCCAACACGCTCGCCGCGCACATGGAGTTCGCGCCGGCCGACATCGATCGCGTCGGCCGTTTCTGGCGGGCCTCGCGCATGGCCAAGCGCCCCGGCCTGAAGGCGGTCGACCTGTTCGACGCGGTCGCGCGCGGCGAGATCAAGGCGGTGTGGATCATGGCGACCAACCCGGTCGCCAGCCTGCCCAACGCCGATGCGGTGCGCGAGGCGTTGAAGGGGTGCGAGCTCTCGATCGTCTCCGAGGCGGTGCGCGCCAGCGACACCGTCGACGCCTGCCGCATCCGGCTGCCCGCGCTCGCCTGGGCGGAGAAGGACGGCACGGTCACCAATTCCGAACGCGGCATCTCGCGACAGCGGCCATTCCTGCCGCCGCCCGGCGAGGCGCGGCAGGATTGGTGGATCATCGCCGAGGTTGCCCGGCGCTTGGGTTTTGGCGAGGCCTTCGCCTGGCAGAGCGCCGCCGACATCTTCCGCGAGCATGCAGCACTTTCGGCCTTCGAGAATAACGCCACGCGCGATTTCGACATCGGTGCCTATGCCGATCTCGACGATCGCGGCTACGAGACCCTGGCGCCGTTCGTTTGGCCCGCGCCGGCCGATGGCAAGACGAGTGGCGGACGCTTCTTCGCCGAGGGCGGCTTCTTTCATCCGGACCGGCGCGGACGCTTCATCGTGGTCGCGCCGCGCGCGCCCGTGCATGCCCCAACGGTCGAACAGCCGCTGCGATTGAACACGGGGCGAGTGCGCGACCAGTGGCACACCATGACCCGCACCGGGAAATCGGCACGCTTGGCCGGTCATCGTCCCGAGCCGACGATAGAACTGCATCAAATAGATGCAACCGCGCGTCATTTGATGGACGGCGACATCGCCGAAGTGACCAGCGCCTGGGGCCGTGCTTCCTTGCGTGTGCATGTGACGGATGCATTACGCCCCGGCGACGCCTTCGCACCGATGCATTGGACGGCCCAGGGCTCGCGCGCCGGCCGGATCAACGCCGTGGTCAATCCCGCGGTCGATCCGATCTCCGGCCAGCCCGAATTCAAGCACACGCCGGTCGAGATTCGCCGCCTGCCGATCCTCTGGCATGGCACGATTCTCGCTCGGAGACCGGTCATGCTGCCTGAAGTCTCGTATTGGGCGCGGATCAAGGGCGCCGGCTATCACGCCTGGTTGCTTGCGGGCGAGCAGCCGCTCGCAACAGCGCGCCGGGCGCTGTCGGCGGCCGTACGCGCCACCAATCCCGGCCCCTGGCTCGAAGGCCATGACGGTATCGGTGCGGTGATCAGCGACGGCCGGCTCGAGGCCGTGCTGGCGCTCGGCGAGACGCGCAACGAAGCGGCGCGCGATCGCCTGGCGCCGTTCATGGCCATTGGCCGTCTCGGCGTCGAACAAAGAAACCTGCTGCTGCATGGCGGCGATGCTGACGCCAATGGAGGATGGCGCGGCGGCGAGATCTGCGCCTGCTTCGGCGTGTCGTGCGCTGCGGTGGAGATGGCCATCGCCGACGGCGCCGCGAGTCTCGATGCAGTCGGTGCTGTCACCCGCGCCGGCACCAACTGCGGCTCCTGCCGTCCCGAAATCCGCGCGCTTGTGCGCGCCGCACGGCCCAGGAAAGCGGCAAGCAAAGCGGCAAGGAAGGCGGCGTGATGCAAAGCTTCCCGCTCTTTCTCACCTTGCAGGAACGCCACGTGCTGGTGGTCGGCGGAACCGAATCGGCTGCGCGCAAGGCCGAGCTGCTGCTGTCGGCCGGCGCGCGCGTGACCCTGATCGCCGATACTGTCGTCGGCGAGATCGCTCAAATGATCGCCGACGGACTCATTTCCTGGGCAGGTCGTGCCTTCGACGAGGGCGATCTCGCCGGCATGTCGCTGGTGATCGCAGCCACCGCCGACGAGGCTCTGCAGGCGCGCGTGTCGCATGCCGCCCAGCAACGCTCCGTCCCGGTGAATGTCGTCGACCGGCCGAAGCTCTCGAGCTTCATCATGCCCGCGATCGTCGATCGCGCGCCCATCACCATCGCCATCTCGACCGGCGGCGCGGCGCCTGCGCTGGCGCGTCGGCTGCGGGCCGAGATCGAACGCGCCCTGCCGGCGGCGATCGGCCGGGTGGCGCGCTTCGCCGAGATCTTCCGCGAGCAGGTCCGCCGCACCCTCGATCAGCCGCGCGCGCGGCGTCGCTTCTGGGATCGCGTCTTCGCCGGCCGCATCGGCGAGATGGCATTGGCCGGCGACGAGATCGGCGCGCGGCGCGAGCTGATCCGGCTGCTCGACAGCGCCCGCCACGAGATCGCCCCCGCGGTCGGCATGGTGCATCTGGTGGGCGCCGGTCCCGGCGATCCCGATCTTTTGACCATGAAGGCCCACCGCCTGCTGCAACGCGCCGATGTCGTGGTCTACGACCGGTTGGTCTCGCCCGATGTTTTGGCCATGGCGCGGCGCGATGCCGAGCGAATCTACGTCGGCAAGCGAAGCGCGCACCACTGCATGTCTCAAACAGAGATCAACGACTGCCTGGTGAGCCTGGCGCGCGCCGGCAAGAGCGTGGTGCGGCTGAAGGGCGGCGATCCCTTCGTGTTCGGCCGCGGCGGCGAGGAAGTCGAGGCGCTGATGCAGGCCGGCATCGCCGTCGAAGTCGTGCCCGGCGTGACGGCGGCCCTGGGCTGCGCCGCCAGCGCCGGCATCCCGCTCACCCATCGCGACCACGCCCAGGCCTGCGTCTTCGTCACCGGTCATCTCAAGGACGGCGAGGTGGCACTCGATTGGCCGATGCTGGCGCGGCCGCGCCAGACCGTCGTCATCTATATGGGCGCCGGCACCTTGCCGCTGATCGCCAGCCAGTTGATCGCGCATGGCCTGCCGGCCGCGACTCCCATCGCCCTGATCGAGAACGGCACGACGAGCCGCGAGCGACGGGTCGTCGGCACCTTGGCCTCCATCGAACGCCAGGCTCTGCGCGCTCGATTGCAGGGACCGACGCTCTGTATGGTGGGTGAAGTCGTGGGCCTCGCTTGGGCCCGGGACCCCGAATTTCGCTTTGAGTCACGAATCGGTCTCTGATAGAAAGGTCTGTGACATAAATACAACAACCAGGGGTGGGGATGCGCAGCTTCGTGTTGAGCTTGGCAGCCACACTGGCTTTTGCCGGTGGGGCCTTCGCCCAGACCACTTCCGCAAGATCGAACCTACCTGAGGTTCTGCGCGGCACGAGTAACAATCCGAGCGCCGAACCGTCGACAAAGACAACCGCCAAGCCAACGGCCCAGAAGGCATCCGTTGCCCACTCGGTGGCACGGCCGCCTGCGAAACGGACCACGCCTCAGACCCTGCGGGCTTCCCGCTATGGCGGCTTTGCGCCAGCGCCGGCGCTGCCACCGCCGCAGCTCGATACGACCAGCCCGCGCAGCCTCAACCTGGTGAACGTCAATTCCGGCGAAGTGCTGGCGGTGACCTATTGGTCTGACGGCACCTATCGCCGCGACGCGCTCGACAAGCTGAACTACTTCCTGCGCGACACGCGGGACAATGCCCAGACGGAGATGGATCCGCTGCTGTTCGACGTGCTGTGGCACACGACGATGATCGTGGGCTATGGCGGCACCATCGAAGTGCTGTCGGCCTATCGCTCGCCCTCGAGCAACGCCTGGCTGGCCAGCGTCAGCCGCGGCGTGGCCAACGACAGCCAGCACATCAACGGCAACGCCATGGATATCCGCTTCCCCGGCGTGCCGGTGTTCCGGATCCGGCAGGCCGCCCAGGCGCTCAACATGGGCGGCGTCGGCTTCTATCCGCGCTCGGGCTTCGTCCACCTCGACACCGGGCCGGTCCGCTACTGGTAGCAGGCGATGGCGCGCCTCGACGTCGTCGAAGGTGACATCACGCGCCTCGACGTCGATGCGATCGTGAACGCGGCCAACGAAAGCCTTTTGGGCGGCGGCGGCGTCGACGGCGCGATCCATCGTGCGGCGGGGCCGGAGTTATTGGCCGAATGCCGCTCCTTGCATGGCTGCCCGACCGGCGAAGCCAAAATCACCAAGGGTTTTAGGCTGAAAGCGCGCCACGTCATCCATACGGTCGGCCCGGTCTGGCACGGCGGCCAGTCCGGCGAACCCGAGCTGCTGGCGCGCTGCTACCGCAACAGCCTGGCGCTGGCCGACAAGCATGGCCTTTTAAGCATCGCCTTCCCGGCGATCTCGACCGGCGTCTACGGCTACCCCAAGGAAGCTGCGACGGAAATCGCCGTGCACGAGGTCAAGGCGCACGAAGGCGGCCTCGAGCGAGTCCTCTTCTGCTGCTTCGACGCCGCCACGGCGACTCTCTACCGCGAGATCATTGCCCGAAGCGGTTTCCAGTCTTGAGATAGTCGAGTTCTTCTTCCGTGCAGACCCGGCCCAGCACGTCGTTGCGATGAGGGAACCGCCCGAAGCGGACGATGACGTCGCGATGCTCGACGGCGTGCTTCATCGTCTCCTGGTCCTCGAACGCGGCGAACAGGGTGCAGCCCAGGTCCTGGTCGGCCAAGGCTTCGCTGTGCTGGAACGGCAGGTAGAAGAAGAGCCGCATCGTGAGGTTGAACGCCGCCGGATAGGACCGCGCCAGCGCCAGCCGCGCCGTCTCCAGGCCCTTGGCATCGCCTTCGAAGGCGCGCGCCGTCCGCCGGTACATGTTGCGCGGAAACTGGTCGCACAAAATGATATGGGCCAGCGCGCCGTCCGGCGACTGCCGCCACGAATCGAAGGCGCCCTCGACCGCCCGGTCGAAGGCCGCTCCAAAGCGGGCGCGGATCTCGGCGTCGAATTCCGCCGGACCCTTCCACCAGATCTCGCGCGGCCTGCCGTGGCCGGGATCGTCAAGCGGCAGGAACCAGAAATCGAGGACATCGCGGATGGACGGGCGATCGGTCATCCGGCTTAGATAGGACAACGGCTGCGAGGTCGTCGAGGGAGGAAAAAGGCTTGGGGAAGGTCAGGAACGTCCTGTTCATCATGTGCGATCAACTGCGCGCCGATCACCTGTCGTGCGCCGGCCATCCGCACCTCAAAACACCGGCCATCGACGGCCTGGCCCACCGCGGCGTGCTGTTCCCGCGCGCCTATGTGCAGTCCGGCGTCTGCGGCCCTTCGCGCATGTCCTATTACACCGGCCGCTACATGTTCAGTCACGGCGCCACCTGGAACCGCGTGCCGCTCAGCCTGCGCGAGCGGACCATCGGCGACTACCTGCTTCCCGCCGGCATGCGCGTGGCGCTGGCCGGCAAGACCCACGTGCTGCCCGACACCGACGGGCTGGAGCGCTACGGCATCGAAGGCGGCTCGGCGCTGGCGGCCCTGATGCGGGCCGGTCGCTTCGAGGAGCTCGATCGCTATGACGGCCACTCAGCCCCCGGCAACGAGAGTGGCTATGCCGCCTATCTCCGCTCGCACGGCTACAATTCCGACGATCCGTGGAGCGACTACGTGATCGCGGCGAACGGTCCCGATGGCGAAAAACTCTCGGGCTGGCACATGCGCAACGTGCATCTGCCGGCGCGGGTGGCCGAGGAGCATTCCGAGACCGCCTATATGACGCGCGAGGCCATGCGCTTCGTCGAGGACATGGGCGAGAGGCCGTGGTTCCTGCATCTCAGCTACGTCAAGCCGCACTGGCCCTACATGGCGCCCGCGCCCTACCACGCGATGTACGGCGCCAAGGATTGCCTGCCACTCAATCGTGACGAATCGGAACTTCTGGACCAGCACCCCGTGCTGGCCGCCTATCGCCAACACGAGGAGTC
>WNFD01007169.1_pt1 | contig 11083 bp, 11 predicted proteins | sample 5400491 | NCBI WGS metagenome assembly WNFD01 (sample SAMN13153343, study PRJNA577476) | soil metagenome | isolation source: 120 cm saprolite under Douglas fir tree site 2 hole 2 replicate 2 | place: USA:California | collected 2015-04-18 | reverse complement strand
TCCTACCTAGTCTGTTGTTCCACCAGACCCGACGGTAGCCCTAAACGGGTGCTGTACGAGTTGCTCGAATTCGAGTTTTATCTCATCAAAGCTGACTGTCATTCTGATCCGTTCACTCACGATGGGGAGGACCAGCGTCTATCAGGGGCATGGTTGGTCTCCCTTCTTTGCTTGCATATCGGACCGAGTAAACGTCCAGACTTTCTAGGTACTTTCATCGCGTTCCGCGGTTCAAGAGCTCGGCCACCTCGGGTGCCCCCGCTTACCGCAGTGGCTCTCGGAAAGGACTCGACCTGACCATCGGGACTCTCAACTCCCCGGATTCTTCGACCCCCCAGTCCGTGCCGGTCCGAGGTGGCATACTCCTGCGAACTCTCCGGAGGGTGACCGATTCGACCGTCATATCGGGTCCTTCCCTGCTCGTCGATGAATTGTTGCGAACAAGTAGGGCCTCCGACATCCCCGAACTCGTCAACGACAAGTGGCTGGGCAATATATCCGCATTCCGAGCGCCCTCGCCCTCGGACCCCGATTCGAATCCGGTGACTCTCTTCATCGGCGTCAAACAAGTGACGCCCTCACCGCCCCAGATATACAAGTCTCCGCGCATCGGCCTCGATCTTTCTCATCCATCCACGCGTCTCGACCCGTCGGATCGGCGCGTGCGATATGTCTCAAAGCCATACCGCTACTTTGTCCTTCCACACTTGCTCACGGCGAACGGTCGTGGTCAGACGTTTCTCGGGGTCCACAACCACTGCGTAAACGTGCTTCAGATTTCCAAAAGGTCGTCGCTTGCGGGAAAAATAGCCAGTCTGACGGGCCTGAAACCGCAAACCGTCGACAAATATCTGAACACGTATCAAGAGGCGCTCGCGTCCGGAGAATTGGAACGCTTCATTGGTTCCCGTGGCAAGGGCGCGTCTTCCTCGCCTGGGACCTTCTTGCAGCTTATGGGCGCCTTGCGGAGCCGCGAGCTCATAGAATAGGTCGTTTACTGCTCGGCCTCATTCACCATCATACGGAGAACGGCTGGGATCGGAGAGTCCGGTATCAGGACTACGATCGGTGATCAAGTCCGTCCAGTAAACGTCGTACAAAGAGGAATGTCAGGAACGGTTCCGCGGTCTGTCGTGCTGCGATTTTCCCCTTTCATTTCCCCAAGATACTACATATTCATCTTGTTCTTATTTTTTTTTTGGCACATACCGCAGATTCATTACTACATTGTAAAATACAACTATGCCCACTTTCTACAAGCAACTACGTTACGCTTTCAAAGGCAGTATGCTATACCATGACTACGGCAGACCGAATCGGACACCGGTTTTCTACTACTTGTGCACAGGTAGCGAACGGAGGCTGACTCGACGTAGGCCTCGGGATCCCAAAATTATCCAGAAGACGACTTTAGGATTCGTTGGCCCGAATATGCACGATACAGTTCATGTTGCGGAATAGCGAGTAAGTCTGACGTGAGTTGGTTTATCGAGCCCGAGTACTTTGGATATTCGGTTGAATACTTGAAGCCTTGGGGACCCAAGCATGAGTCTTCTCTTGGCAGGCTTACCACGAATAGGAACAATTCCTGGATTCGATAGACACGTTAGACAGAGGCATTCCATGGGTTTTACAATACCAACAGTTCCTAGATTGAATAAGTAGATAAAAGTGTTCTGGTCTATCATAGGTTGAATCAGATTTCAGGGGATAGCTAAGGGAAAGCCGGGGGGAGTCGCATCGCATGAACGGTAGTGAGACACAAGTAATAAGCATACACGAGAAGTAGCACCAAAGCTGAACAAATACAACAAAATCGTGGTGTAAACCAACAGGTTCAAGGTTTTCGGATGCCCTAGTTATCGAGGCACAAATCAGGAGTAACGTGGGGTCGGTGGAGGGTCTGCGGTTGAACCGAATTTTTTGGAAATAAGATAGCTGAGCATATGCGGGGGTGTGTCGCGTCATTACAACCTTCACGAACAAAGTTCAGATAGTTGGTGTACGTTCCAATAGGGCCAAGTGTGATAAATTACCTGACAGGTTGTTATTCGGTGAACATCTTTCTAGATGTTGACACGTACGAGTCATGAGGGTTTCCAGAAATTGGCAGGAGCACACGTTACAACGACGTTGAACCAAAGAAGCTTGCGAATGCGGAGACGATAGTCTCGGGATGGCTGACAGTTAGGTCATGCGCCCCTCCTTGAACGGTAATGAGTTCTGATTGTGGGAGAAGTTGTTGTATGCGTCCTGCATATTTGTAGGGTACCGTGTTGTCTGCGGTACCCTGATAGGAATGTCAGATGTATGCCAACTAGGACAATCGAGGTAGCTCACCCAGATAAGTAAGATTTTACGATTTGACGCACCCAATTTCTCAAACGACTCGTGTAGGCCACGAATGGGACCATCTCTCAGGGAAGAGGCGATGGCTGCATTGTAGCCTGGAAGATACGCGGATTGTATTCGCACGATCTATACAGAACAAATGATCAGACCAATTGAGAATGTAAAGGAAGAGAAGGGTAAACCTCAGACACAGGGTCGCTTGACGAGGAGTTCGCCAGCCGTTGGAGGTAGAACTGGTTGACAATTGAAAGGGTGAGAGAGGTTGGGACACGTTATACCGGCTCCTACGTACGCGGAAAGGAGCGCTCGACGTCACGAATTGAGTGACAGGGGACGATATGAATTTGGCTGTTTTTGACAGATCTTTAGACTGGGTGCGAGATTAATGGCGAGGGAGATAACGAGATAACACGCTGTGCGCATGAAAGACGATGATACCTCAACTAGGCCAGTCGGAGCGACGAACGCTACTTTGCTATCAACCAAGTCTGGGAAGAACGACGTGAACGCCGCAAGAATGCCGCCACCCTGCACGAGACGGCACGAGTTAGTCAACGACTGTGACGACAGTACGGAAAAGGTAGGAACCATCGAGACCCCAGCAACATAAGCCTTGGGCCATTTGACATGCTGCATGAGAAGCGCAAGCTGAGTCGCGTATAGAGAAGTGTCGTAGGTGATCTGAGGAGCGTCTGAGTAGCCACGGCCGTAAAGATCTGCAGATGTTTAAGGGTTGGGGAACTAAAACGAACACGCGTGCACGCGTACCGTACAAAAGGACACGATAACCACGCGATGCGAGAGCGGGAGCCACGTCCTTCCAAATTAATGAAGGTATGGATAAGCCGTGAATGAGGATGATCTGATCGTGGCGGATCAAACAGACAGAAAGATCGGAAAGAAGTGATTGGCTACCTTCTTGCCGGCCTCGGGGCCAAATAACCAGTAGCGGACCTGTGAAGCAAAAGGTGCCGTGATGGAGTCATTGGAAGAGCGGCGAGGCGCAGGGGGAGGGAATAGGAACGCACGTTACCGAAAGGAAGGGAGACATACGAGCCGCCTGGGTAATAGTCATCTGGGTAGATATCTTTGGCCTTGGTTTCTGGTCCGAGGCTGGCCAGGGAGGGGTAAACGCTATATCGTTGGGGCGCGTGTGGAAACTGAGCGAAGATGTAGGAAAGGAGTATCAAAGAGGGGATGAGAAGCAGAGAGGACGCGAGGCATTGATATGAGGTTCTTACGGGCATGCTGGATTAAGGAGAGTAAAGCGCAGCTGTAGCCCGTCGGGTTTGAAGCATTCGTGTTGGGGGAAAGCTAGCTGGCAAGTGACACGCACCGTGGCGAATGAACACTGGGTACCCGCGAGCTGTGGCTGTGGCTGTACTAGTATTCCAAATAAGGAAATAAGTTCCGTCCCCGTGATGCACCTCTCCTGTGACACGTGAGCGTAGAGAACGCGTTAGATGGCTTTGGTCGTGTTTGGTTCATCTCCTCTTCCCGTCATGGCTCTCGATGGTCCCATCCTCGCATTATCCGATATCATGCATGGGATCGTACCTGGCCCTGCCACTCCCATCCCTTTAGAGGAAGACCCAGAGAAGATTGTCGGAGCCGAGAGCTCCACACCCGAGCCGTTGGATAATGCGCAGATCGAGCTGATGCGCAAAAGAGTTTTGGAACTCATCGTATCGGGTGCTTCTAAAATGAATACTTCCTCCAGAGAGACAGAGCTGCTAGAAATGGTGCCATTATTCCCCTTTTTGTTTGTGGATGAATTCCTCGGCTAAATGCTGGCATCCAAGGTCATCCGGCTTACATCTGCGCATACGCCCGATGTCACGCAGCTTTGCACTCAGGCCAACACGATAGAGGAACTCTGTCGTCAGCGTGATTTCATAATAAAGGAGGTCGAAGAGGAACGGGCTCGTTGGGAGGCCGAGAGACTTGGTTTCGATCGAATGGCCGAGGCACTCATCGCCAGACGGAGTCATGGTAGTCAATCCACTTACCGTGAAGAGGTCCGTTGGTCTTATCTCACTTCGCTACCAACAATCTTATGATTTCCAATTTCAGGAGTTGGAACGTCAAGTCGCCACTCTGGATGCCGACAACAAAGCACTTCGTCAAAAGGTGACTTGCCTCTCCGTCGGAACTTGTCTCGTTATGCTTATAGAACGTTCCACCGTAGCTCTCCGAATACCACGTAAGAGTCCACTCAGTCGAGGCAGAGTTAGCTCAGTTGCGGCCTGTGCTCCTCATGCAACCATACGCACTCACCCATAGCTTCCCTCCCTCACATAATCATTACCTGCACTCACCCGCCCACAAACCCGATATCACGAGACGGGTGAAAAGGAGGAAGCAGGCCGATGATCAGGAGGCTACCGAAGACGAGCCTGACAACACTACCATGGCCTCCAGCACTCCTCGCCCCAGACCCAGAGGTGACTATTATCGGCGCCGGGACGCGGATCAATTCGGAGACAACTTGAGACATCGAAGCCGTGCTCAGAGGAAGGGCGGTGCTGCCCTCGCCGATGCACGCGCCGAGCACGTGCTGCTTGCGGCGCGCAGGGTAGGAAGGGAACGCGCTTCTCTTCTTGCTGGATCTTTCCCTTCACTAGCTCGCGACAAAGACAAGGACCTCAGGGATGACACCGACCAAATCGATACAGCACCGAAAACTCCTCGTAAAAACCAAACGGTAGGAGTCGGTAACGGATCTAGCACTGGCATTATCTACTTGAACAGCCCTATACCCGCAACAGCGGACACCGCGTCGGTGGAGCAAATCTCTTCCGATTTCTCCCCTGCCCAGACTCCCCTCACCTCCAGAAAGTCGGCTCGTAATCAGATGGCTCGGGGAAGAGTTGTCCGTTCAAGTCCCTTTACCCCATTGGACAAGTTGCTCACAGCCGCGTCTACCATTGAGGGGAAAGAAGACGCGGACGAGGATGGCGACCATGACGACGACAGTGTGGGCCCAGGCTCGACACCTGTTGCGCCCTCAAAACCATCAACGCAACAAACTCCGAATACAAGCTTCGGCAGCCCTGCACCAACAAAGCGTAGGCGGGTGGCAAGCAGCAAGCCCGCACGCTCTCTGGCACATGCTTTTTCCGCGCCCGATGGCAAGGGCTCTTCGGAACGGCTGGGAAGGACACGTTCCGCGCTCGATGTCCTCGCTGATCAAGCGGCCGTATTCAGTTCACAAGACCACGACACTACCTCCAGCAAGGATAGGGGGAAGGGGAAGGGGAAAGCCAAGGCGCTAAGTAGCTCAGGCGCGGGATTAGACGAGGAGGCACCCACAATTAGCGAATCTGCACGACACAAATCTCACTCGCGAGATGGAGCTCCACAACAAACGCCCCAAGCGGTGTCACATCACCGATCTATTTCCCCACCTTCTTCGCCGACCCAGCCCGCTGTTGCGATGGCTCTTAGTCATGACCCACCTCCAACGACAACATCCGAAAACGATCCGTCGTCGCCTTTGCCGAAGAGGGCGTCCCTACCGACTACCACATCACCATCAGTGCACCCGCCTTCTGCCGATACCTCACATGGCACAGTGATTACTCCGCCCGAAGACGGACGAGACATTTTGTCAGGCGATCTCTCACGGACAGACAGTGGTGCGGACAGAGAGGTGATGTAGCACACTTGTGGGTTATGTAGTCTTGTACAGTGCTGTATCTCTGTAAGATCTAGAGCTCTTTATTTCATTTATGTATTCTGCTCCAGTTGAGGTTCGGTATCATAGCGTTCAAGTTGATTTCATTGGTGTCCGAAATCCTGTTTACCGTATCGTTTTGCTGACGCGAATCTACTTGTACGTTCACTGACTCTAGCCCCTTAGCTGAATTCGATCTTACTCAACTTTTGCAAGCTGACTGTTTTCGTGGCGTGCGTCCATTGCGGTTACTAGTATGAAGGCTGAACAATATTCAATTTCATTGAATAAAGAGCGAACGCGACATTCCTAACCGCACTCCCGTATAAAGCATACTGTCTTCAGACCGAGAGCATGGGTACTGGTATTGGCAGAAAAGTATTGCTTAGGTTAGAAATAGGTACTTTCGTACTCGCCATTCCCCTGGTGAGTGACATGTAAACTCCGTGCAGCATCAAACAGTGCCAAATACAGCTTGGTGACAGGCCTCGCACCACGATAATCTAGTATACTACGTGTCGTCAGCATGCCTGTTCCATGGGAGGCTCTCATTCCTTTCGGTGAGGTGTCATTTTTGCGCGTGCGGTCGAGCCTACTCAGAAACGTGGGTTAACCAGGGTTGGTTACCGCAATGTTCGGCGCCGCAGGAACGTTGTTGAATGTGTCTAAACGTGCACAAAACCAGGGCAAGGCGAGTCGAATTATCTTAGTATTCTCCCCGTAACTACTCGTTGACCGCGTGCCCTTGTTTCAGCCCCCAAGATATCATATCGACTCTTGGGAGGAGATGATGATGGACAGGGACGAGCGACTTACCGGACACGCACGGAAACAGACGGTACGTGCTTGATCCTTCCTCTCATTCCTCAATCCGTTGATTTGACGTTTGTCATAGTCCAACCCCGTGGCGCCTGAAGGCTTTGAGACGAGTAGCGTTTGGTACACAGAGAAAACTCAATAGACCGTAGATATATTCCCAACTCGACGCATTATCCAAGTTCTGAGCTCAGCTGCCCATCTCCTCTATCAACCATTGCAATACTTCCTGTGTCCTCCCACAGCCATTGTATCCCGTCACTTCCTCAAGGAACCCATACTTTTGGCCCTCCAGCCTGCGACCCAACTTTTCCAGTAATTCCGAGTCCGGCGTATCCTTTGAGGTCAACGAGCATGCCAGAATGACGCCGCGCTTCGAGAGTATTTCTGCCGTCTACAGTGCCGTCAAGGTATGACACAAGCTATTTGTTGGTTGACTGACCACGCTGCCCCATCCGAAACTCCGGCTAATCGAGTATGTGAACTCTGGGGTCTGCCCGAACGCCCAATCCCACTCCTGGAAACAAAACGTACGTTGATTAGGTCCAAGATGGAAATGTGAGAACACTTACAGGGAGTTCAGCCATGCTATTCTGGACGTATGGTATGTCCGCAGCATACTCCGCTTGCACGTAATGTACCTAGGCCAGGAGGAGAGGCACGTTGAGCAGAAGGAAATGACCTTATGATGTGGGCGTACGGGCTCCTCCACGTAGTACTCCTCTCGGAAGGCTTGAACCACGGCTCTCACGAAGTCGTCATGAGTTACAGATGGGTTGAATTCCTGCAAATTTTTTACCGACGAACGAACCGACGCGACGCCTCGGGTTATCATAGACTCCTAAGCACCAATGCGATATAGTCCAGCGTTTATGCCAGCATAGTGCGACAAATAAGACGTACTTTTGAGGCGTGCAACACGTCTCCCAGGGTGCCAAGCCGTGATGAGATGAGCATTGTGCCATGATGGTACGCTCGATCCTTTGCAATCTTATAGGCGGAGCCGGACACGTGGATATCGGAGAGCATGTTCATGAGATACACTTGGATAGTCATAAGAGACTCATCTTGTAAGGACCGACGCAGACGTCATTGCGATCATTCACGGATGCATCGACGTCGAGTGAGCGCACGGCGCGCAAGACCAGCTGTGCGGTAACATGGCGATTGAACGAGCCTCGCGGAAGATGGATAGAGAAATTTGTATTTCCTATATCCTTCCCTCAATAGTGAGGCCCACGAGGACGGGCATTGCGTCAAGGACGGAAGACGTACGTGGTAGACCGTGCCTCCACCGCTGCGCCGGCGTATGAAGGGGATGTTGGCGCGGCGTAGAACAGGAAAGTTCACTTCTTTCCAAGGGTTTTGATTTCGTCCAATGACGACGCATGGTTCGTCGCGATAGATGAGCAGGAGTGGCTCCTGGGTCGGCTTCTCCTTGAATAGCCTGCACTGAGGAGTTCATTCCAGATCGCATAGAGGCCCAATGTAGGGGCGTACCAGTCCTCGAAGGATAGGTTGAAGTAAGGGTCGGTTGACTGTGAGACATAGATGCTGTGTTTCGCGGTTAGCGAAGGTGACTGGGAGATCGAGAAGTGACGGGGACCTCGTTGGAGGAGACGCGTCAAGGTTGGGAACATCAGCTCAAGGTACGCGAACTGTGTCTAACGTCGGATTTATTGGCTGTAACGGTCTGCTACACTCATATATATATATATTATATATTGCATGATGACGCCAGTCCCAAAGATGAAGTGCAGTTTGTTGTTGTTCTAATTTCTTCGGACACTAACGATAAAGACAAGCAACTGTCTAGTCGACACTACGAAAGAGGTATGCTCGGTCTTCCAGATGGCTCTGCCATGGAGCAGCGATGAACGTTCGTCATTCATTTCTGCATGCGACCATACAGAGGGTTTTCGACCTCGTGTATAGGTGTCTGGCCGGGTGAGGTCCCGGGAATCGTCTTGACAAGGCCCTAGTGAAGTGACAGAAGGTTGAGACAACGAGGTCGACGGCGTGAGCGCGAGCATAGAATACCGCACCAGTTTCTCAAACATGCACTTGTTCAGCGCACGCTCGGGTTTTCTACAGGGCGCATATTCCTATGTTTGGCGGGTTTCTGTCAAGAGCGTACGGGTTTCCGAGTGCACGCTTCGGAGACGGACCTGGTTGTTCATTTCCAAGCAGTTCCAATGTGCCTCGAATTGTTGCAGACAGTTTTCGCGCATCTTGCTGATGCTGCAGAAGCAAACGGTAGAAGAAAGAGTAGCGGCATAGGGCCCGTCGTGAGGGATTGTCGAAGAGAGATGCAGGGGAGAGCGTACAGGTCAATGGCACATCTAGTCACCCGTCGACCCTCCTTCAGACAGTGAGCGGGCTCTCGATTCTCTGCCTTACAGAGCATGAAGTCCTCTGCAGGGCCCGCGCTTTGTTGAGTTGGTTTAGATAGAGAACATAAGGGTCGAGCCCACCGTTGAACTCTTTGCAGTATGCGCCGATGAAGAATGCGGCGCTCTTCAAGGGACCACTCGTAGCACCGAGTTCATTGACCTTTGGGATGGAGGTAGGGAGAGGCGCTGGCTCGCGGAAAGGGTGGGACGAGGATTCTCCGGGATGAAAGGAGTTCATCGTCGTCGTGACCGTCGGTGTCGGTGTTGTGTGTGACGACTCGCCTTTGCCCGCCGGGCGCCGGATAACATAACCTAACCGGCCTGGATACCGCGCCACAGTCGCGACGCGTCCTTTATCCGTTGCAAAGAATATCCTGATTTCGCGCATATGGTAACGTCTATTCATCTGGTACAATACCGTCTCTAATCTTCATCTCTAGCCGACAAGACAACAACCCCCAAAGATCTTTCAGGTCCTCGTCAAAACTCACAAATTAACAATCTTCCTCGCGCTACCCAATGAGACCACCATCTCCGTGGTCAAAGAACACGTCCTATCGGCTTTCTCCGACGATATCTTCAAGGGCATTCGCGATGTGCCCAACGTCGTGGGTTTGGACGACTTCGTGCTCTCGCGGGAAGTCATAGAGAGGCGACAAAGTGCATCGTACGAGGTTTTAACGAATGACCAGCTGCTGAGAGATGTCGTCGGTAATTGGGCTGTTCTCTTCATACAATTCAAGGATGATTCTGGTGCGCGCAATGTCACGGTCTCTGATCCATTCACTAGACCGAGTTTTGTATCTACAGGCAGAATACAGCCGGTTCAAGTCACTATCCCTTCACTGACGGACGATGACGACGAGATGTCTGGCACGCCCATTGCTGGGATCGACCTGGCGATGGACATGGATGACACAATCGAAGAGAGCAGCGTCAGAAAGGGCAAGCGGAGAGTGGTGGACTGATGTCATCTGATTGTAAGTGCCAATGTTTTGATGCAGATGTGGAAACGCTGATTCTTGCCGTGGATAAGTCATCCTAGGTATCACTCATGTTGTCTTCCCTAGTGACGTAGTTGTCTGTAAGATATCCTTACGACCGGTGTAACTCAACCTGCCTGACAATGTAACTCATTGGACTACACCGCGCGAGCCGAGAAATGCTCAGTATAATACGGGTTTATTGGTACCATAATGACACAAGTTTGGGGTCGAGGAAAACCGGCAATTATATCCAGGCCTTCAATATGACTGGGTGTCAGTGGGTGGGTGGGTGTCTGTCAGAGAAGTCGTTACAGCCGCCGCGTTCAAGGTAAATCCGAGCGCGTCGTTCTCCACGAACGATCGCGTAGTGGAAGCAAGGCGGCAGCTACCCGGCGACCCTCTTCCGACAGCAGGTTGTACGTCGTGCAAGCGTTCCACTGTAAGAATTCCCCCCAGAGTCAGTCAGAGAGTGATTAATATAGAGACGCGTCTCCTCACCGAGTCCATGACATCGACTTGAATGCCTAGCTTGTTTAAATGCCGTCGCAAAACGGCTGGTAGGGGGTTGACATATTTTCCCGTACCAAAGAGCAAAATCTCTGGCGGACAACAAACAAGAGGGTGATCAAGCCTCTAAGGCCAATCGGCCGGCTGAAGGGACGGACGTACCGGGCTTGGGTACAACAACATCAAAGACTTCGAATTTGCTTTCGTCCCAGCCCTTCCACGGTGTTGGCGGGACATCCCAAAGCAGAACCTCTCCCTCAAGGAAGATGCACGCAGAATGTAACGATCTTCCGTCCTGCAGCAGTACGCCGGCGGGCGTGATGGACTTGACTTGCACAGGCGGAGGGATTTCA
>WNFD01007167.1_pt1 | contig 11083 bp, 10 predicted proteins | sample 5400491 | NCBI WGS metagenome assembly WNFD01 (sample SAMN13153343, study PRJNA577476) | soil metagenome | isolation source: 120 cm saprolite under Douglas fir tree site 2 hole 2 replicate 2 | place: USA:California | collected 2015-04-18 | reverse complement strand
AGACGCCGACATCCTGATCAGCCTCAAGCCCAATCATGCACCGACCGACAACTACATCAAGGTCATGCGGGAAAAGCTGCCGCAGCAGTTCCCGGGCACCTCGTTCGCCTTCCTTCCAGCTGACATCGTCAGCCAGGTCCTGAACTTCGGCGTGCCCGCGCCGATCGACCTGCAGGTTGCCGGCCGGGACCTTGTCGCAAACCGGAAGTATGCAAATGAGTTGCTGGCAAAGGTCAGGGCGATCCCGGGCATCGCCGATGCGCGTATCCAGCAGGCATTTCAGCAGCCGACGCTTAACGTCAATGTCGACCGTTCGCTCACCTCGCTTGCGGGTCTCACCGAAAAAGACGTCGCCACCGCGATGCTGACGACGCTGTCGGGAAGCTCGCAGTCCGCCCCGACCTATTGGCTGAATCCAACCAACGGCGTCTCCTATGCCGTCTCGGTCCAGACGCCTCAGCGCGACATCAACACCCTGACCGGGCTGAAGAATATCCCGGTGACGTCCTCTAGCGGCGCTAATCCACAACTGCTTGGCGGCTTGGCGAATGTCGAGCGGGCCAAAAGCAACGCCGTCGTTTCCCACTACAATGTTCAGCCGGTGATCGACATTTTTGCAACCCCTCAGGGTCGCGATCTCGGTGCGCTCGCCTCGGACATTCAGAAGGTTATTCACGCGACGGCACCGGACCTCCCAAAAGGCGCGAGCGTCGCGTTACGTGGTCAAGTCAGCACCATGACCAGCGCCTATCAGCAGCTTTTCGTCGGCCTCGCGGCGGCGATCGTGCTGATCTACCTGCTGATTGTCATCAACTTCCAGTCCTGGGTCGATCCCTTCGTCATCGTCATGGCGCTGCCGACGGCGTTGGCCGGCATCGTCTGGATCCTGTTCGGGACCGGGACCACACTTTCCGTGCCCGCGCTCACCGGCGCGATCATGTGCATGGGTGTCGCGACCGCCAACAGCATCCTGGTGATCAGCTTTGCCCGCGAACGGATGGCGGCGGGCGTAAATGCCATGACCGCTGCATTCGAGGCCGGCGGCTCGCGGTTTCGCCCGGTCCTGATGACGGCACTCGCCATGGTCATCGGCATGCTGCCGATGGCGATCGAGCCCGGACAGAACGCGCCACTCGGACGCGCCGTGATCGGCGGGCTGATCTTTGCCACCTGCGCCACGCTATTTCTTGTGCCTACCGTCTTCAGCCTGGTGCACGACCGGCAGCGTGACGATGCAAATCAGGGCCGACGCTGCAACCGCATCGTCGCATTAGGCGGAGAATAAAATGTTATCGGAAGACATCAAAGCACCAGGCCGACGGAGCCTCCTGATAGCCGCCGCAGCCGCGATTCTGCTTGCGAGTGTCGTGGTCGGCAATGGCTTCGTTGACCGTGCTCAGAGCAAGCAGGAAGTCGTGCAGTGGACCAATACACAGGCCATTCCGACCGTTGCACTGGCTCAACTCACCCCCGCCAGCCCGCATCAAACGCTGACATTGCCAGGGAATATCCAGCCCTTCAACCGAGCGGCGATCTTCGCGCGGGTGAACGGTTACGTGAAAAGTTGGGACCACGACATTGGATCGCCCGTCAAGTCCGGACAAGCGCTGGCCACCATCGATGCCCCCGATCTCGATCAGCAGCTCAGTCAAGCCAAGGCGACGTTGGCGAGCGTAAAGGCCAATGAGCAGATTGCAACACTGACCGCCAACCGCAACAACATCCTGCTGCAAAAGCAGATCGTTGCCCAGCAGCTTGCGGACCAGACCACGGCGGACGCCACGGCGAAAGAAGCCGTGGTCGACGCCAACGAGGCCAACGTCCGGCAGCTCGAGGCGATGCAATCCTTCAAGACGCTCGCCGCGCCCTTTGATGGCGTCGTGACCGCCCGCAACGTGGAGATCGGGCAGCTGATCAACTCGGGAGGTTCCGGTCAGGCACTTTTCGAGGTGTCGGACCTGCATCGCGTTCGCATTTTCGTGCAGGTGCCGCAGTCGTTCTCGGCCGGGCTTGCCCCCGGGATGAAAGCGACTTTCGAAATGCCGCAATATCCGGGCGTACAATTCGACGCCACGCTGTCTCATATCTCCCAGTCCATCAATGCAACTTCCCACAGCATGCAGGTCGAGCTTCAGGCTGACAATGCAGCCGGCAAGTTTTTCGGCGGGAGCTACTGCAACGTGCACTTCGAAGTTCCGACTCCTGCAAATTTGGTAACAATTCCATCCACTGCGCTGGTGACCGGGAATCAGGACACGCAAGTCGCCGCTCTCGACGGCAACAACAAGGTCGTCCTCAAAAGCGTGCAACTCGGCCGCGACCTCGGCGACAGCGTCGAGATTATTGCTGGCCTGACGCCATCCGATCGGATCATCAATAATCCGCCGGAAACATTGGTAGCGGGCGACGCGGTTCGCGTAGCAGCAACGCCGCAGGTCGCCGCGTCAGCATCTTCTCCGAAACCGCAGGCCGCCGCCGCACCCGCATCCCCTTCGAAAACGTCGCAGCAATAAGGCGCGTCCATGCGGGTCTGCGCAACACTTCCTCCCCGAGGGCGAGACCTCAGACTGGACTTGTTTCGCGGTTTGGCGAATTGGGCGATCTTTCTCGACCACATTCCGCACGAGGTGATGAACGCGATCACGACCAGGAATTACGGATTCAGCGACGCGGCTGATTTATTCGTTTTCATATCCGGTTACACGGCCGCATGCGTGTTCGGAAGAATAATGATTGAGCAGGGTTACGTTGCGGCTGCATCGAGATTGGTAAAGCGTACTTTTAAGCTGTACGCCGCCCACATCATTGTGCTCGCCATCTATATCGTCACCGTCGGATACGTTTCGCGAGGACTTCATGATCCGGATGATTTGAGTCAGTTCAACGTCGCCGTTTTCATGAGCAAGCCGTCCTGGGAGTTTATCAAAGCCCTGATTTTGAGATACAAGCCCGTCAATCTGGACGTACTTCCGCTCTATATTCTGTTGTTGGGAACGTTTGCTCCAGCCTTGTGGCTGATGGTGCGCAAACCGACACTGACATTGGCTGGTTCGATGGCTGTGTATCTTGCTGCAAGGCATTTTGGGTGGAATCTTCCGGGCTCTCCATCGGGCCTTTGGTACTTCAATCCGTTCGCCTGGCAGTTCTTGTTTGTCCAGGGCGCCTGGATAGCCGTTGGCGGCGCTCAAGCGATTCAATCGGTCATTCGAACGAGGACTGTGTTCTGCCTCGCGATCGCCTACATTATCTTTGCGTTCGTGGTGACGATGGCAACTCACGGTCCCGCCCTTGGCAATCTTCTTCCGCATTGGATTTTGCAGCCGTTCGATCCGAACGACAAGAATCTCGCGCCCTACCGAGTGGTGCATCTCATGGCTCTCGCTGTAGTGGTCACGCGGTTTCTGGCAGCGGATTCGCCAATTCTGCAATGGCGTGCACTGGCGCCGCTGATCAAGTGCGGTCAGAATTCGCTTCAGGTGTTCTGCATCGGCATCGTGCTTTCGTTTTGTGCCCACGCTGCAATCGAACGAAGCCTGAATTCTCTTTGGGTTCAAATCTTCGTTGGCGTCGCCGGTATACTCTTCATGACCGCAAGCGCATACATGTGGTCCAAACGGCAACATCGCGTACCTCTTTCGCGAACCCGAATACGTCCTATGTATCGCGACATGAAGTCGGCCGAGGAAAAACCAATGCGTGTTGAAACCGATTGGCACAACAAACCAGGCCAAGCCTTGCCTGGCCGGATTTTCCGCGGAGGCATCGCGTGATGGATAATTTGGCGCACATTGGGCCGGCAATGACGACCGCGTTCCTGGCCTCGTTGGTCGAGGCGGTCGAAGCGCTGACGATCGTACTGGCCGTCGCCACCGTTCGCGGCTGGCGTCCAGCCGGACTTGGCGCATTCGCCGGTCTTCTGGTGCTGGCCCTCATCGTGGTGGCGCTTGGTCCGTTACTCGATCGTGTCCCGCTACACCTCTTGCAACTCGCGATCGGGATTCTGCTCTTGCTGTTCGGCATGCGCTGGTTGCGAAAAGCGATCCTGCGCTCGGCCGGCGTGATTCCGCTGCACGATGAATTAACGACATTCGCGGCCGAAACGGCAGAACTGCGCGAGCAAGCCCGCCGCAACGAGGCCCGGCTCGATTGGCTGGCGGCACTCGCCAGCTTCAAGGCGGTGCTTCTCGAAGGGCTTGAGGTGGTGTTCATCGTGATTGCCCTCAGTGCCGGTCGCGGGATGCTGATTCCTGCGAGTGCAGGCGCAGTCGCGGCATGCCTGCTGGTCGCTGGCGTGGGCTTTGTTGTGCATCGGCCGCTGGCGCGGGTTCCCGAAAACACACTCAAGTTCGCCGTCGGCGTCATGCTGTCCGCATTCGGCGTCTTTTGGACCGGGGAAGGTCTCGGCGTGGCCTGGCCGGGCGCAGACCTTGCGATCGTCGGATTTGCCGCCCTGTTCCTTGCCGTGGGATTCGCGTCAGTCGCGTTCCTGCGGCGCCCCCGCATAAAGGCCTTATCATGAACGTGCTGATCGCGGTGCTTCGCGAATTGATCGGGTTGTTTGTCGATGACGGCTCGCTTGCACTGATGATTCTTGCGGTCGTCATGCTGGCGGGCATTCTTGCGACCCTTATGCCGGATTTTCAGCTGGCGGCGGGCGCCATGTTGCTGTTTGGGTGCCTCGGCGTCCTGCTTGCGAATGTGGCAAGAGCGGCCCGTCGATGATGACGCTAATCCGACCTATCCCGACGCTTGGGGTTCTCCGGGCCGCACCACATACGCGCAAGGTCAGCTAAGTGCCGGTAGTGTTGCAAAACTCCCAAAATGCGCAGCGACTAATTTTCCGCGAAAAGACGAAACAAGCGACGATCGCCGATCAATGCGCCTCAAACCCGTTGCCGGAATCGCCTGTGAGTTTGACGCACGGTGGCGTAGTCCCCCACATAATTATTCGATCGTCGCGCCTACGGCTCGGCGAATTTGAGTCGCATGCCGCAAAAAGACTTTTGCAACACTATCTGCCAAAAGCAAACTTAGCAGAATATCGCGATCTTTGGAGTTACGCGACGAGCCATTGGAAGCGGGCCGCCGTTACAGAATCTTGCCGGTGATCGGGTCGATGCGAATCTGTTGATGATGTTTTGCATTTTGAAACAGAATTTCCCATACCACGCGCCCGCGCACCTGTTCTAATCCGGCGTTGAGCGCCCGGCCGTCGTTTGCTTTCTCTGCTGTCTCGATGGCCTGTCGCAGCGTAATTTTCGCGTGTATCGATGCCGCTAATTCCGCCTTATCTTCATCGTCAAGTGCGGATTCGTTTGTGACAGTGCCGTCGCCAATGGCCGCGCCGGTGAGGCCGTCTATAAGGCCGTCCCACACCTTCCCGTTCGCATAGGTGCGGACGGCGTAGGCTGGCTGACCGTCTTTGGGCTCAAAGCTCACGTCGAACACACTTTCGTCGGCCCGCAGTTTCTCAAGAGCCGCGATGATGACTACAATCGAAAGCCTGGCCGAGTGGGCGGCTTCGGCTTTTCCGGGCGCAACCGTCGCGCTTTCATTGGGCTGATCAAGCTCTGCGAGCAAGTTTTGTAGAGCTTCTTTCGCCGCCGCCGCTTGCGGGCTGTCGGCACGCAGTTGCTGCAAGGCCGCGTCGATCGCCTTGTCTATTTTTCGCCATTGCTCGGGACTTCGAGGACGGAGCTTGGGCTCGGCACGGTCCCAGGCCGTTTCAAGATCCTTGATCGGTGACTTGGCGCGCTTGAGATTGCCCATATTCACGATTGCCAGCGCGTCTTTGGCAATGCTGCGGAAGGACGAAAGATCGCGCTGGGTCAGCACTTGGTTCGCCGCGTGTTGGGCTAATGCTTCGGTGCTCAGCGAAAATACGAGCAGGACAAAGCACAGAGCGCCGAGCCCCTGATGGGTAAAGAATTTCGGCATGGGTCATCCTCCTGTAAGGCAATTTCTCCAATCCTGCTTACGGCGTGACACTTAGGATAAAATGAGGGCAACTCCTTATCGTAGGACGCGCTGGTCGCGTTCAGCGGCGTCCGGCACAAATCGGGGGATCGCTCTCGCCAAAACGTAATTGCAATTTCGAAAGGCTCGGCCCCGGGCGCGGTCGCCATTGATTGCAGGCAGAGTTGCCTGTCCGGCACACCCCTAGCCTGTAGCATGCGTGCGGATTGACTCGGAACAGCTATTCGCGGTGGGGAGACGGACGATTGCCCGAAGGCCAGTCAGGGCTGGACCGGAAATATTTTCCAGCACGACTGAGCCCCCGAGCCGGTCAACGATACGTTTTACGATCGACAGTCCCAGTCCGGTGCCATCCTCGGTCGGCCGGCTGCCGCGGAAGAACGGTTCGAATATCCGGTCGATGTCGTCTGGTGGAATACCCGGTCCCGTGTCTTCAATTTGCAGCACCGCCTCGCTACCCTCACGATAGACCCCGATGTCGACGCGGCCTCCGGCAGGAGTGAAGCGCACGGCATTGTCGATCAAGTTTCGGACCATCGTCGCGATCATGACTGGCTCTCCCTTCGTCGCGACCGGCTCGATTAGCTCGAATCCGAGATCTACTCCCTTGCGCGCCGCCTCCGGCAGCAAGTCGGCCACGAGATCCATCACGGTGCGGTCGAGTGGCACCACGGCCGCCTCGCTGGAGGGGGCGGCCTCATGTCGCGCCAGCGCGAGCAATTGTTCAACCAGATGCTTGGTGCGGGCCATCCCTTTCTTGAGCGCAGCAAGACGCTCGCGCGCCGCCTCGGGGAGATCAAGTGGGTCAAGATTATCGGCTTGCAGGCCAAGAGCGGTGATGGGAGTCCGCAGTTCGTGCGCGGCATCGGCGACGAAACGCCGTTGCTGATCCATCATCGATTTCATCCGCTCCAACAGCCCGTTGATCGATGCAATGAACGGGTGTAGTTCGCTGGGCGTTCCCAACAGCGGAAGCGGGGTCATATCATCGGCGCGCCTTGAGTCGAGATCGCCGGCTAACCGCACCATGGGGCGAAGCGACCTCGCGATGACCAAGGCTGTGACCAGCAGCAGGCAGGGTATCAGCGCCGCGATCGGCAGCAGGGTGCGAAGCGCCATATTGCCCGCTATATCGTCCCGAACGTCGGTAGGCTGCAATACGGCAAACCGGCTTCCATCCGGACGTGTCCGCAACAGCACCCGCATCGATCGAGCGGTGAACGATGTCACGTGCAGGCCGTCCTGTAGGCTCCAGAGTTGACGCTCCTCGGCGCGGCCGCGAGGCGCCGTCCCCAATTCCACCACATCAACCTCTGCGTCTGCGTCAACACCGCGAAGCGATTGATCGCTCTTGACGCTGCCGTTCTGCAACAGGCTGCCGATCTGGATCAGGACGGAATCCTGCATCTCGATCGCCTCGTCGAACGCCCAGAAGTAGCTGAATACACCACCAACACAGCCTGCCAACAGGATGATTGCGGTCAACCCGATAAAGAGACGCGCGCGCAGTGACGCTGTCATGACGGGCGATCCACCATCCACCCGACGCCGCGCACATTGCGGATGGCCGCAACTCCCAGTTTTTTCCGGATCGTGTGAATCAGGAACTCGATCGCGTTGCTCTCGACCTCCTCGTTCCAGCCGTAGACTTGCCGTTCAAGCTCGCTGCGCGACAGAATCGTGCCCGGTCGCGTCAGCAGCGCGGAAAGAAGCGCGAACTCGCGGGCGGTAAGCAGCGACTCCTCGCCGAGGAAGAAAGCTTCCCGTGTTGCAGGATCAAGGTGAAGCTTGCCATTGCTGAAGACGGCAGAAGAACCACTGCCTTGACGGCGAAGCACCGCACGCATGCGCGCCAGCAATTCGCGGATCTCGAACGGTTTCACCAGATAGTCGTCCGCGCCGAGATCGAGACCGTCAATGCGGTCGTCCACGCCGTCCCGCGCGGTCACAATGATCACGGGAAGCTTGCGGCCAAGCGCGCGTAACCGGCGCAGTACCTCGCGACCGTCCGCCATGGGTAGCCCAAGGTCGAGCAACGCCACCTCGTAAGCTTCGTTCTCCGCGGCATGGATGGCGGTCTCTCCGTCGGTCACCCAATCAACGGCGTATGCCGCGTCCTTAAGCGCCTGCTCGACGGCCGCGCCCACCATCTTGTCGTCCTCGATCAGCAACACCCGCATGCCCGATCCTTCGTCCGAGACGCGATACTGATTTTCCATTCCCTCACTTAGCGCAGACTTAGAATGGAAGCGATGACAAGTGTTCTCGCTCGAGAATGCGCGCTTCCGCCATAATTCTCCTCCTAAGCCGCTCCTAAGTCGAGGTTGGCATGGTCGGGCATCGCCCTTTGAGCAACTCTGCAATCCCGAGAGGAGATACGATGTGCCCGCCACGGCGAACCCGAAGCTGCCCCGGTTGTTTAACAAGGTTCCGGAAGTTACGGCGATCTTCTGGATCATCAAGATCCTGTCGACCACTGTTGGCGAGACCGGTGCCGATTATCTTGCCGTGCATGTCGGCCTTGGGGCGAGCACGACTGCCGCTATCATGGTTGGTTTCCTTATCGTCGCGCTGGGCATGCAGCTCCGCGCACGAAGCTACGTTCCTTGGACCTACTGGCTAATGGTCGTACTGGTCGGCGTCGTCGGTACGCAGATCACCGATTTGCTCACCGACAAGCTGGAGATCAGCCTCTACCTTAGCACGGCAGTGTTTGCAGGTGTTTTGGCCGCGATTTTCGCGATCTGGTACGGCGTCGAGCGGACGCTTTCAATTCACACCATTGTCACCAGGCGGCGTGAGCTTTTCTACTGGGCGGCGATCCTCTTCACCTTTGCGCTGGGAACAGCGGCAGGTGATCTCGCGACCGAAGCTCTCGGCCTCGGTTTCCAGGTCGGCGTCATCGTGTTCGCCGTTCTGATCGCGGCCATCGCTTTCGCCTACTATCTCGGCGCCGATCCGGTTCTCACCTTTTGGCTGGCCTACATCCTGACGCGCCCCCTTGGCGCATCGCTCGGTGACCTGCTTTCGCAGTCCCGAAACTACGGCGGTGCCGGCCTCGGCACGATCTACACCAGCCTCGCGTTTCTCACCGTCATCGTCGCGCTCGTCGCCTGGGTGAGCTTTGAAGGCGAGCGCGCGGGCAAGGCCGATCCGGTGCGGTGATTGCCAATCCGAGCGTCCACCAGAAGCCCATGCGATCGCGTGCGGGCGAACCACGAGGAGAGTACGCATGAAGCAAACCATTTTGGCGTTGGCCGTCGGGGTGCTGACGGTGTCAATAGTTGAGCCGCGCCTGCATGCAAGCGGGCACATCTCGTTCGTGGCATTCGCCGAAGCGGCGATGTCATCGAAGCTTGGTGACCTGACGCCGTTCCGCACCATCGTCGTCGATGTCTCGGCATTGATCGCCAGGGGTGATCTGGCGGGTGCCAAGACGCGGATCAAAGACCTCGAGACCCAGTGGGACGATGCGGAAGCCGGATTAAAGCCGCGCGCCGCCGCCGACTGGCACACCGTCGACAAGGCGATCGACCGTGCGCTCGATGCGCTTCGCGCGAGCACCCCTGATGCCGCCAAATGCAAGCAGGCTGTCACGGAACTGCTGTCGGTCATGGATTCAGTGGGGAAATCCTGACGCTCACAGCGTCGGATTTGACATGTGCCAGCACCCCCGACGGCGGCAATACGCCGCCGTCGGCGTCTAGCGAAAGTGAAGCAGCATGGATCAGTACTGCAAAGACCGGGTCTACACCGAGCGCGCGAGCAAGGTTCCTGAAGTCACCCTGGGATTCTGGATCATCAAGATACTCGCAACGACCCTCGGCGAGACCGGCGGCGATGCGGTGACGATGTCGATGAACCTCAGCTACCTGGCCGGCACGGCGATCTTTGCGGCGATCTTCGCCGTCGCCGTGGCCGCGCAGATCAGCGCCAAGCGATTCCATCCGTTTCTCTACTGGATGGTAATCCTCGCGACCACCACGGTCGGAACCACGCTCGCCGATTTCGTCGATCGCTCTCTCGGGATCGGCTATCTCGGCGGATCATCGCTTCTCGCCGCGCTGCTCATTGCTTCCCTGGTGACCTGGCATCGTACGCTGGGAACGGTTTCGATCGATTCGATCAATTCGAAGCAAGCCGAGATCTTTTTCTGGATCACGATCCTGTTTTCGCAGACCTTGGGCACCGCGCTCGGCGACTGGATGGCCGATTCAACGGGGCTCGGGTATGCCGGAGGCGCGCTGGTTTTCGTCGCCGGGCTCGCGATCACTGTAGCGGCGTTTTTCTGCACAAACGTTTCGCGTACCGTCCTGTTCTGGATCGCGTTCGTGCTCACCCGGCCGCTCGGCGCCACGGTGGGCGACTTCCTCAATAAGCCGCTCGATCACGGGGGGCTGGCGCTTAGTCGATACACGGCGTCCATTTCCTTGGCGGCTGTCATGGTGCTTTTGATCTTGCTGGTGCCGCAGCGCTCGGGGCGGCATCCGGCCTGAGCAGACACCGATGATGCTTCAAAGGCCGCTCGACCAGGCCCCCCAATTCGGCTTCAGCGCTCCTTCGAAGGGCATTCCGGCGAGTCTGATAGGGTCAAAAGCCCCGACTTCCTAGGAATGACTGCTTCTGGCGTGCGCCGTGACAAGGCGGCGCTTTCCAGTGGGTGCAAGCCCCACCCGGCAACCGCTCCAGCCGGAAGCAATCGGAGCAGTCACGGAGGTAACGAAGTGGCTGAAGCCTTCGATTAGCGTGTCACGAATTGGTGACAGCGCGAGTGTGCAGGCCGCAACGCGAGTGAACGCTGAGCAAGCCTCGAAAAGGACGATGTGTAGGCCGACCCGACTGCCATATCGGGGAAGGTTGAAATGGCTGGGCGCGTTGAGCGAAGATTACGCCCATCTGCTACACCCGGGTATTGGCGGCAGCATGTACACAAGGAAAGCGTATGCAACACGGGAAGCCCCAAGGCGTGGTCAGCGATGACCAACCGGAGGCCCGTGAGGGACAGGCTGGGTGGCGGAGAGGTTCGTAGTACCGCTGAAGCCGGGTAATTCCGGTGGAGGGAAGGGACCTCAGTTCAAGACAGACGCAATACGTGGTGAAGGACCTG